>Ga0190271_10002298_pt1 | contig 11500 bp, 10 predicted proteins | sample Popmic356T_FD_133747 | JGI IMG/M metagenome (GOLD analysis project Ga0190271, IMG submission 133747) | Populus adjacent soil microbial communities from riparian zone of Weber River, Utah, USA - 356 T | ecosystem: Environmental > Terrestrial > Soil > Riparian zone | place: USA: Utah | collected...
CGCGCGAGCAGTGAGAATCAGCCGAAGCGGCCCGTGATGTAGTCTTCCGTGAGCTTGTGGCGCGGGTTCGTGAAGATGTCGTCGGTGTCGCCGACCTCGATCAGCTTGCCCAAGTGAAAGTACGCCGTGCGCTGTGAGACGCGCGCGGCCTGCTGCATCGAGTGCGTGACGATCGCGATCGCGTAGTTCTGCTTCAGCTCGTCGATCAGGTCCTCGATGCGCGCTGTCGCGATCGGGTCGAGCGCCGAGCACGGCTCGTCCATGAGAATGACGTCGGGATTGACCGCGATCGTGCGCGCGATGCAGACCCGCTGCTGCTGCCCGCCCGACAACCCCGTGCCCGGCTCCTCGAGCCGGTCCTTCATCTCCGTCCAGAGCCCGGCACGCTCGAGGCTCGTCTGCACGATTTCGTCGAGCTCGGCGCGATCGCGCGCGAGCCCGTGGATGCGCGGACCGTACGCGACGTTGTCGTAGACGGACTTCGGGAACGGATTCGGTTTCTGGAACACCATCCCGACACGCGCGCGCAGCATGACGACGTCCATCTGGCGCCCGTAGATGTTCTCGCCGTCCAGTGTGATGTCGCCCGTGACGCGAGCGGACTCGATCGTATCGTTCATGCGGTTCAAGCAGCGGATGAACGTCGACTTGCCGCAGCCGGACGGGCCAATCAGCGCGATGACCTCGTTACGCCCGATGTCGAGGCTGACTTTCTGGATCGCGTGATTATCGGCGTAGAACACGTCGACCTGACGCGCCTGCATGACGGCATTCGCCGACGTGAAGTCACCGACGGTGCGATAGCCTTCGTCCGCCGGTTTCGGCGGAACGGCCTGCACGGACGGGGCTCCCGCCGCCTCTGTCGCGACCTCTGCCAAGTCGTTGCTCTTTCTTTCGGGGGCGAGGCTCACATCGTATCCCAAACCGTCCTAGTAACGGCGCTCGAAACGTTTTCGCAATAGGATCGCCGCCGCGTTCATCACGAGCAGGAACAGCAGCAGCACGACGATCGCCGCCGACGTCCGTTCGACGAATGCACGCTCGGGACTATCGGCCCAAAGATAAACTTGCACCGGCAACGCAGTGGCCGGACTCACCGGCGAGTCCGGCACATCGACGATGAAGGCGACCATTCCGATCATCAGCAACGGCGCTGACTCGCCAAGCGCACGCGCCATGCCGATGATCGTGCCCGTGAGCATGCCGGGCATTGCGAGCGGCAGCACGTGGTGCAACACCATCTGCATTTTCGACGCACCGACGCCGAGCGCCGCCTCTCGGATCGATGGCGGCACGGCCGTCAACGCGGCACGCGACGCGATGATGATCACGGGCAGCGTCATCAGGCTCAACACGAGCCCGCCGACCACCGGCGCCGAGCGCGGCAAACCGAACACGTTGATGAACAGCGCGAGCCCGAGCAAGCCGAAAACGATCGACGGGACCGCGGCGAGGTTGTTGATGTTGACCTCGATCAGGTCCGTCCAACGATTACGCGGCGCGAACTCTTCGAGATAGACGGCCGTCGCGACGCCGAGCGGAAACGACAGTGCGAGCGTCACGAGCAGCATGAAGAACGAGCCGACCGTGGCGCCCCAGATCCCCGCGAGCTCGGGGTCGCGGGAGTCGCCGCGTGTGAAGAAATAGCGATTGAACTGCAAGTCCACGCGGCCTTGCTGCTCGAGCGCCGTCAACCAACGCAGCTGCCGATCGTCCATGCGGCGGTCCGTCTCGGGCACGTCGCGAGGCGCCTGACCCTTCACGATCACGTCGACGTCGTCGTCGGCGAGCAGCCACAGCGTGCGCGTCTCGCCGATCGCAGCGGGATCGTTCACGACGAGCTGTTGCAGCTCGATGCCGGCGCCGGCGCTCAAAAGAGCGTACAGCGCGCGCAGATCGGCGCGGCTCGTCACCTCGGGGAACAACCGGCCGAGAGCGTCGCGCGCCAGACGTTGATAATCCGCGCCGCGCAGCGTCTCGGGATTGCGCGTCGCCTCGGGGTCGATGACCGCAGCGTCGAGCTCGACGTCGAGCCGGATGCGCGTTTGCTCGAGCGCCGTGTAGCCGTTGCCGACGAGCGTGTAGAAGAAGAATGCCAGGAAGCCGAGGCCAATCAGCAACGCGCCGAGACCGAGCGCGCGAAAGATGGCCTCGTTGCGATAGCGGCGCGCGATGCCACGCGCGACAGCTTCCTTGACGGAGAGCGTCGAGCGGCTACTCATACTGCTCCCGGTAACGGCGCACGACGCGCAGCGCAACGACGTTCAGCGCGAGCGTGACGACGAACAGCACGAGTCCCAGCGCAAAGGCCGCGAGCGTCTTGGCGCTGTCGAATTCTTGGTCGCCCGTGAGCAGCATGACGATCTGCACCGTCACCGTCGTCACCGCTTCGAGCGGATTCGCGGTGAGATTCGCGGCGAGGCCCGCCGCCATGACGACGATCATCGTCTCGCCGATCGCGCGGGACACCGCCAGCAGCACGGCGCCGACAATGCCGGGCAGCGCCGCCGGAAACACGACGTTGCGAATCGTCTCGGACCGCGTCGCTCCCAAGCCGTACGAGCCGTCGCGCAACGCTTGCGGCACAGCCGTGATGACGTCGTCCGATAGCGACGAGACGAAAGGAATGATCATGATGCCCATCACGAGGCCGGTGCCGAGCGCGCTCTCGGAGGCGACGTCGAGCCCGATACTCTCGCCGAGGCCGCGCAGCAGCGGCGCAACCGTCAGCGCGGCGAAATAGCCGTAGACGACGGTCGGGATGCCGGCCAGGATCTCGAGCATCGGTTTCGCGTACGCGCGGAACCGCCGGCTCGCGTACTCGGACAGGTAGATCGCCGACATCAGGCCGACGGGGACCGCAACGAGCATCGCGAGCCCAGAGATCAACAGCGTCCCCGCGAACAGCGGCACGGCGCCGAACGCGCCGGCAGCGCCGATCTGGTCCTCGCGGATCGCCGTTTGCGGGCTCCACGACAGGCCGAACAGGAAGTCGAGCAACGACACCTGTTGAAAGAACCGCAGAGCTTCCACGAACACCGACAGGAAAATTCCGATCGTCGTGAGAATCGCGACGCACGAAGCAGCGATCAGCAATAGCTCGATGGCTTTCTCGACGCGGTTGCGGGCACGGAAATCCGCCCGGATGCGCCGATACGCCCACGCGAGCACGAGGACTCCGAGCACGACGACGGCCGCGGCCGCAAGCTTGCGGCTCGACGCTTTGAGACTGCTATAACGCTCCGCCGCCGCGGCAACCTCGGGGCTGCTCGGCGCCTCGCCGGTGACGTTGCCTTCCACGATATTGCGAATGTCGTTGTAGACGAGGCCGAGCTGATCGTCGGGCAGCGCCTGCATCGTCTCTGGCAACGAGTCGAGCACGCTGCTGCGCAGCCACGCGGGCTCGAGCACCTGCCACAGCACGAGCAGCGTCAACGCCGGCAGAGCGCACCACAAGGCCACGTAGCCGCCGTGGTAACCCGGCAGCGAATGGAAGCTGCGAGGACCCGCCGCTATCGCGGCGCTAACGGCCCGCTGCCGCCCGACGTAGTAACCGAGCAGCGCCAGACCGACGACGACGAACAACAGTGTCGATGAAGGCACGCGGCGTTAACGTCGTTGGAGCGAAGGATGGCTCATCGTAACCCGTCAGTGAGCGGCGAGATGCAGCTCCGTGAGGTTGCTGCCTTGCGCCTGCATTGCTGCGCGGTCTTCGTCGGCGAGCGGAATCAATCCGCTGTCGGTGAGATAGCCGAACTCGCCCGCGGCGGCGTCGCTCGTGAACTCCGCGAGATACTGGCGGATACCGGGGATGACCGACACGTGCGCTTTCTTCACGTAGAAGTAGAGCGGCCGCGATACCGGATACTTCCCGTCTGCGATCGAATCGAAGTCCGGAGCGACGCCGTTGATGTGCGCGCCCTGAACCTTGTCGCCATTCTGCTCGAGGAAGCTGTAGCCGAACACACCGAGCTGCCGCGGGCTCGCCTCGAGCTTCTGCACGATGAGATTGTCGTTCTCACCCATGTCGATGTAGTGCCCTTCACGCAGCGTGTGGCACGCGGCCAAGTATTCGGCACGCGGCAACGCAGCGACCCACGCGAAGGTCTTGCAGCCGCCTTCCATGACGAGCTCGTTGAACGCGTCGCGCGTGCCCGAAGTCGGCGGCGGCCCCATGACCTCGATCTCGTCGGCCGGCAGCGACGAGTTGATCTCGGACCAATTGGTATACGGGTTCGGCACGAGCTTCTGGCTGCCGGCCGGATCGGGAACGCTCTTCGCAAGCGCCAGGTAGACCTCGCGCAGCGTCAGTTGGTAGTGCGGCGCCGACTTGGCGTTCGCTAGAACGATGCCGTCGTAACCGATCTTGATCTCGACGATCGCCGCAACGCCGTTCTTCGCGCAGTCGGCGACCTCGCCGGCCGTGATGCGGCGCGAAGAGTTCGCAATGTCGGGGTGCTGAACGCCGACGCCGGCGCAGAACGCCTTGATACCGCCGCCGCTCCCCGTCGACTCGACCTTGGGCGTCTTGAAGCTCGCGTTGCGTCGCCCGAACTGCTCGGCCACGACGGTGGCGAACGGATAGACGGTGGATGAACCCACAATGCTGATGTAGTCTCGCGCAGCTTGTGCGTCGCTTCCGCCCGATACCGCAACGCCGATCGTCGCGAGCAGAATGCACGTGAGCCGGTGAGTGTGCGAAGCGTGCCGAGCGTGGTTCCCCATGAGCCCTCCGATAGGATTTGGCGCGGCGCCGCAGAGGGCGCGAGCATTAGCATGACGCGCCCAAGAGACTAGCCAGATAATGTTAAGGAATTATTGCAGCCCGTCGCCTGAGTGCGCGGCGACAGTGCCTCACCGGCTATCCGCAACATCATGAAACCACTGGTGATCCTGCTCCAATGGACACGCTGACCCTTGCACGCGAGCTGATCCGGCGGCCGTCGGTTTCACCGGCCGACGCCGGTTGCCAAGTCCTGATCGGCGAGCTGCTCGAGGCCGCCGGCTTCGTCGTCGAGCGCCTCAAGTTCGGCGAGGTCGACAATCTTTGGGCTCGCCGCGGCCGCGCGGCGCCGGCGCTCGTCTTTGCGGGCCACACCGACGTCGTCCCGACGGGGCCGCCCGAGCAGTGGGACGTCGACCCGTTTGCCGCCACGGTCTGGGGCGACCGGCTGATCGGCCGCGGCGCGGCCGACATGAAAGGCAGCCTCGCAGCGATGATCAACGCCTGCCGCCGGTTCGCCGAGCGGCACCCGACGTTCTCGGGCTCGATCGGCCTCCTGATCACGAGCGACGAGGAAGGCGCGGCCGACGACGGCACGCTGAAGGTGATGGAGACGCTGGCGCGGCGCGGCGAGACGTTTCAATACTGCGTCGTCGGCGAGCCGTCGAGCTCGGTGCAGCTCGGCGACACGGTCAAGATCGGCCGCCGCGGCAGCCTGTCCGGCATCATGACGATCCGAGGCGTGCAAGGGCACGTCGCCTATCCGCTCCAGGTCGACAACCCGATTCACGCGCTCGCGAGGTTCGTCGCGGCGATGACGCGCGAGCCGGTCGACGCCGGCAACGAGCACTTTCCGCCGACGACGTTTCAGATGGTCAACGTGCACTGCGACGCCGGCGCGCCGAACGTCGTTCCGGGCGAGCTGAAGTGCCGCTTCAATCTGCGCTACTCGAACGTGTGGACACATGAGCAGCTCTGCGCGCGCGTCGAAAAGCTGCTCGCGGATCTCGGCATCGACTACGAGCTCCGCTGGCGCGTCGCCGGCCAACCGTTCCTCACGCAGCCGGGGCGGCTGACGGAGGCCGTGAAGCAAGCCGTGCACGAGACGACGGGGCTCACGCCGGAGCTCTCCACGAGCGGCGGAACGTCGGACGGGCGATTCATCGCGCCGTACGGCATCGACGTCGTCGAGCTTGGGCCGATCAACGCGACGATTCACAAGGTCAACGAGCTGGTGTCGATCGCGGACCTCGAGCGCCTCGAGCTCATCTACTTCCGGATCGCGGAGCTCCTTCTCACGGAGTGACCGGTGCCGCACGTCGTGCGTCCCGAGAGCGGCCGCCGATGGGCCCGTTCCGGGGACGCCGGAAGTGCGTCCCTGCGGCTCGTAGCGCGCCATCCCTGGCGCGCTACGCCCCGGAACGGGCCCATCGGCGTCCACTCTCGGGACGTCTAGCACCACCACACAAAGAAAGAGTGCTCGGCGCATTTTGAGGGCACCGCAAACGTTCGCGATCCGCTTTTCTTTTGGGGGGAAGAAAGAAAAGAAGGTGGTGGGGCCGGCGGCATGCGTGCGTGCAGGGCCGGCCGGGGCGTTGCGCGCCAGGGATGGCGCGCAACGAGCCACAGGGACGTACTTCCGGCGTCCCCGGACGGCCCTGCACGCACGCATGCCGCCGGCGCAATACGCTCGATCAGAGCTACCGAATTAGGCGCGACCAGTTAGCGACAACGGCCAAAGCGCCGAGCGCTACGAACCACACAAACACCCAGGCGGGCATGCTGAGGCCCCAAAAAGTCCAGTTCACGACGGCACATTCGCCGGAGCTCGTGAAGATCATCGCGAGGCCGTCGAACCAGCCGAACGCGTCGACGAGGTAGTCAAACCCGGGTCCGCAGGACGGGACCTCCGCCGGCGGCAGGTTCTGCATTCGGACGTGCCAGCCCGAAATACCCATGCCAGTGAGCGCCGCGAGCGCGCCGAGCACGGCGTACGCGCGCGCACCCGCGCCCCGCGGCGCGTGCAGCGCTGCGACCGCAAACACGGCGCCGAGCGCCATCATCGCTATGCGTTGCAGAATGCAGAGGGGGCAAGCGTCGAGACCGACGACGTACTGCTCGTAAAGCGCATAGCTCATGAGGCCGACGACGGTGGCTACGCCGGCAGCATTGGCGAAGCGCCGTCCTTGGCGTGTCGCGATCACGGCCTACTTTCCAAGCGCCGAGTGCCCTGCTCGACCTCGGCCTCGATGTTCTTGACGCCGATGTGCCGGACGTCCTTGCCGTGCACCATGAAGATCACGTATTCGCAGATGTTCTTCGCATGATCGCCGATACGCTCGAGCGCGCGCGCCGTAAAGGTCATGTCGAGCATCCGCGTGATCGTGCGCGGGTCCTCCATCGTGAACGTGATGCCTTGGCGGTAGATCGACTCGTATTCCTCGTCGACAGCACTGTCGGCCTTCACGACGTCGAGCGCGCCCTTGGTATCGAGCCGCGCGAACGCGTTCAACGCACCATGCACCATTTGCTTGACGTGCCGCGCCAGGTTGCGAAGCTCGCGATAGTTCGTCGACGGCCGCTCGACGGTGGCGAGCCGTGCCGCAAGCACGCCGATCTTCTCGGCCTCGTCGCCGATGCGCTCGAGGTCCGTGATCGTCTTGATGATCGCAATCACGAGCCGCAGGTCGCCGGCCGTCGGCGCGCGCGTCGCGAGAATGCGGCTGCACTCCTCGTCGATGCTGACTTCCATGCGGTTGACCTTGACGTCGTCCTCCGCGACCTGGAGCCCGAGCTGGCTGTCGCCTTCGGATAACGCCTTGACGGCGCGATCGAGCTGCTCCTCGACGAGACCCCCCATCGAAAGCACGGAATTGCGCACGCGCTCGAGATCTTCGTTGAAGCGTCGCGAGATGTGATGACCGAGATCTTCGACTTCCATGGTCGCGGGTCCTCTTCTGCCGCCGAACTATAGTACGGCCGAAACGGCGTCGCTACGAAACACGACACGGTCGCGCGGGAAGCGGCAGCTGAACGTGCTGCCTTCGCCTTCGCGGCTCGCGATCGAGAGCTCGCCCTCGTGCCGCTGCAGCGCGTGCTTGACGATCGCTAGGCCTAAGCCCGTACCTCCGCTCGCGCGCGAGCGGCCCGGGTCGACACGATAGAAACGCTCTGTCACGCGCGGGATCTGCTCTTCGGGTATGCCGATGCCGCTATCAATGACCTCGAACACGGCGCCGCCGTCGGCCGCGCGCCACACGACTCTCACGGTGCCAGCCGGCGGCGTGAAGCGCACCGCATTGTTCACGAGATTGTAAAAAATCGAGTGCAGCTCGGATTCCTTGCCGAGCAGTGCCGCGTCGGTTTCGAGCGCGAGCTCGACGGTCGGCCCCAGCCGACCTCGGAACTCCTGAACGATGGGCTTCAGCATGCCGCCGACGTCGATGAAGTCTCGAGCGGCGCTGGCGTCGGCCGTCTCGAGGCGAGTGAGCTCGATCAAGTCCCGCAGGATGCGCGTCATCCGCTCGGCCTGGCGCTGCATCTCCGCGACGGGCACCTGCCACGCCTCGGGGACATCGCCGGCATCTTGCAGTGCCTCGAGATAGCCGCTGATGACCGTCAGCGGCGAGCGCAGCTCGTGCGACGCGTTCGCGACGAAATCGCGGCGCGTCCGCTCGACGTTCTTCTCGTTCGTCACGTCACGGATGATCGCGAGCCGTTGATCGGTCCCGTAGGGAATGATCTGCACGTGCAACCAGCCCGCGTCGTTGCGCGGCGACGCCACGGTGATGCCGTCGCCGCTCGGCGCTTTGAGATACGCCGCGAAGTCGGGGTGACGCAACAGGTTATCGATGCGGTGGCCGATGTCGGTCGCGTGATTGAGCCCCAGCAGGCGTGCGGCTGCCGGGTTGAACCACATGATCTCGTTGTCGGCGTTCAAGATGATGCCGCCGTCGGCCAGGGCGCCCGTGCTCTCGCGGACTTCCCGCAACAAGCGGTGGTACTTCTTCTTGCGATTGCGCGCTTTGGCACGCAGCTTGTCGACGCGTGCAAAAGCCTCGGCCCAGAGCCCGCGCGTCTCGAACAGCGGCACACGGCGGTGCCCGTCGAGCGCGCGATCGAGCCAGTAGAGATGGCGCAGCGTGTATACCAGGTACAGCAGCGCCGCACCGGCGAGCCACCAGCCCGGCCCGCCGAACCACCACCCCAAGATCAGTGCCGTTGCGAGCAGCCCGGCGAGCGCGGCGATCTGCGAAGCCCAGCGACTCGGTAGGGTCACGACTGCCCGATCGAGAATCGATACCCGGCGCCGCGCACGGTCCTGATGAATCGCTCGTGGCCGTGCGGCGTCAACGCCTTGCGCAGGCGCCGAATGTGCACGTCGACCGTTCGCTCCTCGACGTAGACGTTGCCGCCCCACACGCGATCGAGCAGCTGAGCGCGGCTATAGACGCGATCCGGATGGCGCATGAAGAACTCGAGCAGGCGGTACTCGGTAGGCCCGAGCGCGACCTCGGAGGTGCCCGCGCTGACCTGGTGGCTCGCGGAATCGAGCTTCAGCGTGCCGGCGGTCACGACCTCGGCATCCGCGGCCTCGAGCCGCCGCAACGCGGCGCGGATTCGAGCGAGCAGCTCGCGCGGCGCAAACGGCTTCACGACGTAGTCGTCGGCGCCGCCGTCGAGACCGGTGACGCGGTCGTCCTCCTCGCCACGCGCCGTCAGCATGATGACGGGAATCTCCTTCGTCTCGGGATCGCGCTTGAGCTGCCGCGTCAACTCGAGCCCGCTGATGTCGGGCAACATCCAGTCCATCAGGACGAGATCGGGCCGCTGGTCGGCGATCGAGGCGCGCGCCTCGCGCGCGTCAGCGGCGGGCGATACGTGATATCCGGCGCGGCCGAGATTGAAGCACACCATCTCGCGGATCGCGCGCTCGTCCTCAACTACGAGGATTCTCCTCTGGGTCATCTTCAACTCGCGCCCAAACTACACCCGCGCCCATTTGACCGCCGGAATATTACAGTGAGGTTAAGAACTGCGTCTCCAGGCCGTCTGCTCGCGCAAATAGACGGGGAGCGCGGCCGACGGCGAAGCGGCGCGCCCGGCCGCAAGGTCGCGCTTCGCCTGCGGCAGCAAGGCCTCGGCCGAGGGCACGAGCTCCGGCAACACCCTTTCGGCCACGCGTATCACGGCGGCCAACGGCTCGGCGTACGCCGCAAAACCGCTGCCGACGGCGCACCAAGCGGAGCCTTCCAGCGCCACGACCTCCGTGGGAGCGGCGAGCCGCTCGCCGCCGACGATTTCGACGGTGCCGTCGCGGCACTCCGCCACGGCGGAGTAGACCTCACCCATGTGAGCATCGACGCAGACGAGCGCCCGCCGGCAGCCGGCCTCGCGCCAGGCGCGCTCCGCGAGGCCCAGCAAGCTCGACACCGGCAGCAACGGTACGCCGGTTACGACAGCGAGGCCTTGGGCCACAGCGACGCTGACGCGCAGCCCCGTGAAGGACCCGGGGCCGCGGCCGAACGCGATGCCGTCGAGGTTCTGCAGGCCGATGCCCGCCGCAGCGAGCAACTCGTCGGTCATGGCGAGGAGCCGCTCGGTCTGCTCGCGCGGGACGCCAAGCTCGCGCACCAGCACGCCGGCCGGCGTCTCGAGGGCGACCGAGCCGATCCGGCTCGAAGTCTCGAAGGCGAGGAGATTCATGACGCCGCAGCCGCGGACTCGGCGGCGGGCTCGGCGAGGCTCGCGGCGAACTCGAGTGCCTCGTCGAAATCGTCGATGACGGGCATCTCCGGCAAGCTGCGCAGGAACGTGGCGCCGTAAGGGCGCGTCCGCAACCGCGGATCGCCGAGCACGATGAGCCCACGGTCGTCGAAATCGCGAATGAGCCGCCCTACGCCCTGTTTCAGCGCGAGCACGGCTTGCGGCAGCTGGAGCTCGTTGAAGGCGTCGCCTCCGGCTCTGCGAATCGCCTCGGCGCGCGCCTGCACGAGCGGATCGCTCGGCACGGCGAACGGCAGCTTGTCGATCACCACGAGCCGCAGCGCGCGGCCGCGCACGTCGACGCCCTGCCAGAAGCTCCCGGTGCCGAGCAAGATCGCGTTCCCGTCCGCGCGAAACTGATTCAACAGCTCGCTGCGCGAGCCTCGGCCTTGCACGAGCACACGCTTGGGGTACGCCCGGCCTTCGAGCCAACGCTCCGCACGCTGGAGGGCCCGATAGCTCGTGAACAGCAAGAACGCTCCGCCCTGCGCCGCTTCGACGAGCGGCCAGACTGTCGCGAGCAGAGTCTCGACGTAGTGCTCGTCGCTGGGATCCGGCAAACCCTGCGGCAAGTAGATCCTCGCGTTGCGCTCGTAGTCGAACGGGCTCGGCAGCACGGCTTGAAGCGCTGCCGTCAGACCGATGCGGCGCAAGAAATGCGAGAAGTCCGCGCCGACGGCGAGCGTCGCGGATGCGAACACCCAAACTCCGTCCTGCGCCTCGATGCGTGCTGCGAGCGCCGCGCCGACGTCGAGCGGCGTCCAATGCACCGTGACGGCGCCGACCGTGAGATCGAACCAGCGCAAGCCTTCGCTCGCATCGGCGACCGTGATCTCGCGCAGCCGTGCCGAGCACGCCGCGCAGCGCTCGAGGCAATTGCGCAAGGATGCTCGCGCCTCCGCGAGCGGCTCGAGCGCGGCGCTCAGCCCTTCGAGCGCACTCGCCGCCTCGGGCAGCGCATCGCGCAGCGCCGCCGGTGCGCCGATCCACGGCGTGCGCCCTTCGGGACGC
>Ga0190271_10002300_pt1 | contig 11493 bp, 11 predicted proteins | sample Popmic356T_FD_133747 | JGI IMG/M metagenome (GOLD analysis project Ga0190271, IMG submission 133747) | Populus adjacent soil microbial communities from riparian zone of Weber River, Utah, USA - 356 T | ecosystem: Environmental > Terrestrial > Soil > Riparian zone | place: USA: Utah | collected...
CGGAGATACTCCTCGCGTTCGCGTGCGTTCACCGGCGCTCAGATCTCCTCGGTCAGGAGGTCCTTCTTCTCGGCCTTGAGCCACGGCGGCGCCGTCGTGCCGAGCTTGGCGACGAGATAGAGATGCGCGCCGATCAGCGCGATGATGAGCCCCGGCACGGCGAGCATGTGGAGCGCGTAGAAACGCGTGATCGTCGTAGGCCCGAATTCGGCCCCGGCTCTCAAGAAGTCAGCGAGGTACGGGCCGACCAGCGGGCCGGAAGCGTTGATGTTGACCGCGACGACCGTCGCCCAGAAGGAGCGCTGGTCGAACGGCAGCAGGTAGCCCGTGAGGCCCATCATCAGCGTCAGCACGAGCAACACGACGCCGATCACCCAGTTCAGCTCGCGCGGATACTTGTAGGCGCCGAAGAAGAACGTCCTCCCCATGTGGAGGAAGATCAGGATGATCATCACCGACGAGCCCCACTTGTGCATACCGCGCACGAACTCGCCGAGGAAGACCTCGTTGGTGATGCGCGAGGCCGACTCGTAGGCGCGCGTGGGGTCCGGCTCGTAGTACATCGCGAGGAAGACCCCGGTCACGGCCTGCGACAGAAAGGCGAACAGCGTGGCCGAGCCGAGCGTGTAGAACCAGTTGGTCCCCTTCGGGACCTTGCGGAACAGGAAGCCGCGCAGGAACGGGCTGAGCCCGGTCCGCTCCTCGACCCAGCCGATCGCCGAGGCGGTCCCCTCGACCGCGTGGTCCTTGACCGTGGGCTTCGGCGGCGCGACGGTCGAGCCGTTCTGACCGTTCCGGCCGTTGCCGTTGTCCCCCGGCCGGCGGGGCTTTGGCCGCAAGGCGCGTGGAAGTGGAGGGCTCATGTGGTGGGCCTCGACGGGTAGAGGTACTGCCAGAGCCCGTCGAGGTGGTTCGACGGGTCGCGCGGTGCGAAGCGCTCGAGATCCGAGTTGAGCGAGAAGCGGTCGCCAATCTGGACGCGGCCGGCCTCGACCCGTGAGTAGAAGCGGTCGAGCGGCCGCACCGGCGGGCCGCCCTCGACCTGACCCTGGAAGCCGTACACGCCGCCATGGCAGGGGCAGACGAACTTCTTGGATGCCTGGATGTAGCGCACGGGACAGCCGAGGTGCGCGCAGCGCGTCGAGATCGCGACGTAGGGCTGCGGGTCCTGGCCCTCGATCACCTTGTCGCGCCGCGGGTTGAAGGTGCGCACGTAGATGGTCGTCTTGCCGGCATCGCCGATATCTGGCGTGATGTTGATGACCCGCGGGACATAGGTGTCCTCGTTGAAGTCGTCCTCCGGGCCGACATCCTGCCAGCGCGTCGGCGACGTGTCCTCGAATATCGGTCCGAGAGCGAATCCAAGGCCCGGCAGCGCGAAGGCCATCGTGGCGATCCCGCCCGCCGCGAGCGCGGTACCGGTCATGAGCGTGCGGCGCGTCATCGTCTCGCCCTCGAACGCACCGGCCACGCCACGTTCTGTCGTGTAGCGGGACTTTCTTTCTGGCTTTGGAGAGGGTGCGTCAGCCACGGAATCTGTGCGGATTGTTCCGCTTGTCGCAGGCTAGTGCCAACATGGTTACGGAGCGCACTACCTGCGCAGTTGAAAGCAGGGCCGGGAGCCTATCGCGCAAGCCGCTCGGCACTCCTCAGCCAGAGCGCCTCGGCGGCCTCCGGACGCCCCTCCGCCTGCACCTGCGCAGACCCTGAGATCAGGTCCGAGAGCTCGGCGACCGCCTCGAGGTCGCCCGCCTCGGCCAGGCGCGACAGTCCCAGCGCGTAGAGCGCGTCGCCCGCCAGCAGCCGCAGGTCGTCATCCATCCCGGCGTAGGCACGCGGGTCGCCGTAGTGCATCAGGTAGCCCTCGTGGACCGCCTCGAGCACGAAACGCCGCTCGGGCGTCGCATCGAGGTCCTCGAAGCGGCCGGGACCAGGATCCGCGAGGGCGTGGCCGGCGAGCGCCGGTGCGGCCTCGACGACCTCGGCGAGCAGGCTCATGACACCGCCTCCCCCAGTGCCTTGCCGACCGCCTCGAGCGTGCGCTCGATGTGGCCCTCCGTGTGGGCGAGCGACGGGAACCAGCCCTCGAACTGCGACGGCGGCAGATAGATGCCCCGATCGAGCATCGCCCGGCAGAAGGTCGCGTAAGCCTCCGTGTCGCAGCCACGGGCGTCGTCGTAGTCGCGCACGGGCCGCTCGCTGAAGAAGAGGGTCAGCAGCCCCGTGGTCCACTGGACGCGCAGCGGGCGCCCGGCGGCCGCGGCCTCGATGCCCTCGGCAAGCGCGCGGGTCGTGTCGTCGATGCGGGCATAGGCGTCCTCGTCGAGGAGGGCGAGCGTGGCCAGCCCCGCCGCGGTCGCGAGCGGGTTTCCGGAGAGCGTGCCGGCCTGGTAGACCTCGCCGGCCGGTGCGACCAGCTCCATCAGCGCCCGCGGCCCGGCGTACGCCGCGGCGGGCAGGCCGCCGCCGACGATCTTGCCGAGGATCGTCAGGTCGGGGATGACCCCTTCGCGCTCCTGGGCGCCCCCGTGCGCCACGCGGAAGCCCGAGATCACCTCGTCGAAGACGAGCAGGGCACCGGCGCCCGTGGTGGCCTCGCGGAGAAACTCGAGGAAGCCCGGCTCCGGCGGGACCACGCCCATGTTGCCGGGATAGGGCTCGCACAGGAGCGCAGCGACCTCGTTCTCGGCGAGCGCACGCTCAACCGCCTCGCGGTCGTTCCAGGGCACAACGAGTGTGTCGGCGGCCTGGGCGGCGGTCACGCCCGGGCTCGCGGGAATGCCCTGGGTCGCGAGCCCCGAGCCGGCGTCCGCGAGCAGCCCGTCGACGTGACCGTGGTAGGCGCCTGCGAACTTCACGATCCGGTCGCGGCCAGTCGCAGCGCGCGCGAGACGCACGGCGCTCATCGACGCCTCCGTGCCCGACGAGGTCATGCGCACCATCTCCGCGGACGGGATGCGCGCGCAGATCTCCTCCGCGAGCTCCACCTCTGCCTCGGTCGGAGCACCGAAGCTCGTGCCGGCGGCGGCGGCGGCCTGGACCGCCGAGACCACCTCGGGCTGCGCATGCCCCGCGATCAGCGGCCCCCACGACATCACCCAGTCGACGTAGCGGTTGCCCTCGACGTCGATCAGCTCGGCGCCCTCGCCGCGTGCCACGAAGATTGGGTCGCGGCCGATCGAGCGCATCGCGCGGACCGGAGAGTTGACGCCGCCGGGCAGGACTGCAAGCGCCCGGCCGTAGAGCTCGGCCGAGGATCCCGAACCCTGCGCAGCAGGCCTAGCCGGCTGCTTCGGGCCTAGGAGTGCTCGGCTTCCCACCGCTTGTGCTCGTCGGTGAAGTAGCGCAGCCGGACCTTCTTGAACTCGGTCGACGAGTAGAGCGTCCGCCGGTCCTCGATCCCGGTGTCGGCGGCGATCGAGTCGAGGATCGCGTCGCACTCCCCCTTCGAGCGGCCATGGGCCATCGTGAAGACGGAGTAGGGCCAGTCCGCGTAGGTCGGGCGCTGGTAGCAATGCGAGATGCCGCGGAAGGCGGACATACGTGGGCCGAGCTCGAGAATGCGCTCCTCAGGCACGTTCCAGACGCCCATGCCGTTCGCGGAGAAGCCGGCGCGGCGGTGGAACAGGATCGCCGCCACGCGTCGCAGTGCGCGGCGCTCCTGCATCGACTCGAGCCGCGCGAGCAGCTCGTCCTGGGTGATGCCGAGCTCTGCGGCGGCGCGCGCGTAGGGCTCGGGCGTGACCTCCATCGGCCCCTGAGCGGCGCGGATCGTCGCGATGTCGTCCTCGGAGAGCGGGATCGCCTCGGGCTCGCGGTGCGGGATCGCCTCCGCGGAGGCCGCGAGGGCATCGGTGCCCTTCTCCATCTCGAGGTCCATGCGGATCTTGAAGAGGCGCAGCGTCGGGAGCTGGCGCACCGACTGCGCGCCCGTCAGCCGCTCGAGGAGCTCGAGCGTGCCGCCTAGGCCGAGCGACGAGTCCGGCTCGGTGGCGATCGTGAACCAGAGGTTGAAGTCGTGGTCGCGCAGGTAGTTGTGCGACACGCCGGGGTGCGAGTTGATGATCTTGGCGGCCCGCCACGGGTTCTCGGTGTCGACCTTGGCGGCCACGAGCATGGAGCTGTAGCCGAGCACGCGCGTGTCGAAGATCGGCGTGATCTCGCGGATGATCCGCTCGTCGAGCAGGCGCGCCGCGCGGCGCAGCACCTCGTCCTCGCTCACCTCGGCGAGCCCGGCGACATGCGCGAACGGGCGCGGCTCGAGCGGAAAGCTGCCCTGCAGCAGGTTGAGGAGCTTCTTGTCGAGCTCGTCGAGCGGGACGGCGGAGCCGTCCTTGCGACTGCGGACCTTGGCTACTGGCTGAGCCACCTGGCGGCGTCCTTCGCGTGGTAGGTGATCACGATGTCCGCGCCGGCGCGCCGGATCGCGGTGAGAGTCTCGAGGACGATTGCCTGCTCGTCGACGTGGCCGGCCGCGGCGGCCGCCTTGACCATGGCGTACTCGCCGCTGACGTTGTAGGCGGCCACCGGCACGTTCGTGGCGTCCTTGACGCGACGGATGACGTCGAGATAGGGCAGCGCCGGCTTGACCATCACGACGTCCGCACCCTCGCCGACGTCGAGCAGCGCTTCGCGCACCGCCTCGTCCGAGTTGGCCGGGTCCATCTGGTAGCTGCGCCGGTCCCCGAAAGCGGGCGCCGAGTCGGCCGCCTCGCGGAACGGCCCGTAAAAGGCGGATGCGAACTTGGCCGAGTAGGCGACGATCGGCAGGTCCTTGTGGCCCTCCGCGTCGAGCTGGGAGCGAAGCGCGCCGACGCGGCCGTCCATCATGTCGCTCGGCGCCACCGCGTCCGCTCCTGCGCGGGCATGCGAGATCGCCGTCTTGGCGAGCAGCTCGAGCGTCAGGTCGTTGTCGATGATGCCGTCCTCCGTCACCACGCCGCAGTGGCCGTGCGACGTGTAGCCGCATAGGCAGACGTCGGTGATCACGACGAGCCCGGGGTGCGCGTCCTTGATCGCCCGGACGGCTAGCTGGACGACGCCCTCGTCGTCGTAGGCACCCGAGCCCTGCTCGTCCTTGTCGGCCGGGAGGCCGAACAGGAGCACGGCCGGAATGCCGAGCGAGGCGACCTCCCCCGCCTCCTCGACCGCGTGTGAGATCGACATGCGCTCGACGCCGGGCATCGCCTCGATCGGCGTGCGCCCCTCACCGAGCTGGATGAACATCGGGTAGACGAGGTCGGAGGGCGACAGGCGCGTCTCACGCACGAGCTCCCTGAGAACGCCGGTCTTGCGCAGTCGGCGCAGCCGTGTGGCGGGGAAGGCCATCGGGCTACGAGTCTAGATGGGGATCGCTCCGGCGCCGCCCGAGCTCGCTGCCTACGCGAAGCGGCGCAGGCCCACTCGAGCCAGCGCGCCGAAGACGAGCGCCAGCCCCGCCAGGTGCAGAAGCGGCCCGCCGAGGTCGCCCGCGTCGTTGAGGGCTGCGTCGAGCGCGTCGAGCGCGGGCTTGAACGGAAAGGCGGCGGACACCGCCCGGATCACGTCGTACAACGCGGGCGCCACGGCGCCCGACGGGACGAGCGCCAGGAAGGCGAGCGGCAGGCAGAGCATGAAGGCGAGCAGCGAGGCGGCACGGACCTCGCGCGTGAGCGCCCCGATGGCGAGGCCGAGCGCCGCGAAGGCGAGCGCCGCGAGCACCAGCGCCGCGAGCCAGAGCGGGAAGCGCCCCCAGTCGAGGTCGACGAACAGGCTGAGCCCGGCCAGCATCAACAGCGAGACCGCGACCGAGCAGACCGTCGCGAGGCCCGCCTTCTCGACCAGCAGCGCGGTGCGGGACACGAGGCCGCGTACGAGCCGCGCGAAGGCGTTCTCCTCGCGCTCGAGCGCGAGCGTGCCGGCCGCCAGCAGCAGCGTGATGAACATGAGCGAGACGGCCACGGCGAGCGCGATCGCGAACGAGTTGAGCGACGTGGTGCCGCCGTCGAGCGCCGTGGCCTTGACCCGGATCGGCTCGCCGACGACGTTCAATACATCGTCCGAGAACGCGAGGTTCTCGCGCGCGAGGCTCGCGAACGCGATCACGCGGTCCAGCTCGGCGCGCTCGGGCGACTCCTCGGGAAGGTCCTCCCGGGCCGCCTTCAGGATCTCCTCGGAGCGCTGCAGGCCGAGGACGTCGAAGTCCTGGCCCAGGAAGGTGTAGTCGCCACCCTCGGAGATCAGGTCGAGCAGCTGCAGGGCCTCCTTGGCAACGCGCTTCGTGAGCGCCGAGTTGGCGTCCTGGACCTGCGACTTGATCGTGTTCTCGACGTACTGGCGCTTCGCCGGGTCCTCGGCGTTGTAGTAGACCTCGACCGTCCCGGGCTCGAGCGCGGACTGGATGTTGCTCGCCAGGTCGTCGGGGATCACGAGTGCTCCGAGGACGTCGCCGTCCTCGACCTTCTGGATCGCCTCCGCGCGGCTGTCGACGGGCACGGGGTCGATGGCGTCGAACAGGCGCTGACCCTCCTCGGCGAGGTCGATCTGCTCCCCGCCGAGCTCCACCTGCGTCGGCCGGCCCTCCAGGCCGTTGTAGAAGGCCACCTCGGGCTTGTCGGGCCCGCGCGACAGGGCGAAGCCGATCAGCACGGCGATCACGATCGGGTAGATCACGAGCAGGCTCACGAGCAGCGGCGAGCGGCGCAGGATGCGCAGGTCTTTGACGAGCAGCCAGCGCACCTAGTGGCCTCGCTGGTGGAGGAACTGCACGAATGCCTGCTCGAAGTCGAGCCCGGTCGTGCCCGTCGCCTGTTCGAGCTCGCGCGGGGAGCCGTCGAAGACGCGCTCGCCGTCGGCCAGGACGATCAGCTGGCTGGCGTAGCGGTCGGCCTCCTGTATGTGGTGGGTGGCGAATACGACCGTGGTGCCGTCCTCGGCGAGCCGCAGGATGAACTCCCAGAGGCGCTCGCGCTGGCGCGGATCGAGCGCCGAGCTCGGCTCGTCGAGCAGCAGCACGTCCGGCTGTCCGAGCAGACCGATCGCGATGTTCACGCGCTGGCGGTTGCCGCCCGACAGCGTCGACACCTGGTCGTCCGCCCGCTCCTCCAGGTCCGTCAGCGCGAGCATCCTCTGAACGACCGCGCTCGGCTCGGCGACCCGCTCGAGGCGCGCGAAGAGCATCAGGTTCTCGGCGACGGTCAGCTTGCCGTAGAGCGCCGCCTGCTGGGGCACCCAGCCGATCCGCGAGGCGGTTTCGACGCTGCCCTCGTCGGGTGGCTGGATGCCCGCGAGGATGGAGAGCAGGGTCGTCTTGCCGGCGCCGTTGGGGCCGATCACGGCCACGAGCTCGCCGCGGCCGGCGCTCAGCGAGACGCCGCGCAGCGCCACGCGCTCGCCGTAGCGCTTGACGAGCTCGCGCGCGGCGATCGTGGTGGCGGCGTCCGCCGCGATGCCCGAGGCCCTCTCCACCGCGCGCAGATTGGCAGAATCGCCAGCCGTGAAGCTGCTGTTCGTCGGCGACGTGGTGGGCGGCATCGGCCGGCGGACGCTGGCAGCGCTGCTCCCCGGGCTGCGCGACGAGCTGCGACCCGACTTCGTCGTCGTGAACGGCGAGAACGCGGCGGGCGGCGTGGGCATCACCGAGAAGACGGCCCGCGAGCTGCTCGAGCTGGGCGCGGACGCGATCACGCTCGGCAACCACGCATACCGCCATCGCGAGGTGTACGGCTTCCTCGACCGCGAGGAACGCATCGTGCGCCCGGCCAACTACCCGAAGGGCAGTCCCGGCAGAGGCCACACCATCGTCGAGCAGGGCGCGGAGCGGCTCGCCGTGATCAACCTCTCGGGGCAGGTGTTCCTCACGGCGGTGCGCTCGCCCTTTGCCGAGGCCGACGCACTGCTGGCCGAGCTGCGCGACCGTGCCTCGCACGTCCTCGTCGACATGCACGCCGAGGCGACGAGCGAGAAGGTGGCCATGGGCTGGCACCTCGACGGCCGCGCGACCGCCTGCCTCGGCACTCACACGCACGTGCCGACGGCCGACGGGCGCGTGCTGCCGGGCGGCACCGCATACGTGACCGACGTCGGCATGACCGGCCCGCGCGGCGGCGTGATCGGAGTCAAGCGCGAGCAGGCGATAGAGCGCTTCTTGACCCTGACGAACGTGCGCTTCGAGACTTCGGACGAGGACCCCTGGCTGAACGCGGTGTTAGTCGAGGCGGACGGCGAGGGCCGTGCGACGGGCATCGAGCAGTTGCTCGTGCCGCTGACCGTGTAGGGCGCGCAGCGAGAGCCCGAGCACCGCCAGCAGGACGAGGTCGCGCAACGCGACGAGTGCCAGCGCGAGCGGCTCGCGCGCGACGACATCGAAGTAGTGGGCAGGGAACTCGACCTGCGTGAGGACGAGCGCCGCGAGCACCGCCAGCGCCAGCGCGTGCATGCGCCAGGCGAAGGCGAGGGCGCCGAGCGGCAGCACCCAGATCACGAACTGTGGCGACAGCACCTTGCCGAGCACGGCGAACGCGGTGACCGCGCCCAGAGCCGCGAGCACGAGCCGGCGTCGCTCGTCGCCTGCCGCGTCGCCGCGCGCGGCCAGGGCGGCGATCCATGTCACGACCACGACCAGCACGAGGACCCCGAGCCAGGCGACCGCTCCGTCGAGCGGGTGAAGCAAGCCGTCGGAGCGATGGCTCGACACGCTCACGGCCTCACCCAGCCCCGCTCCGTCGAGCGCGAGCAGCAACATCGCGGCGACGCTCTCGAGCTGCACCGGGCGCTCGAGGTGATAGCGGAGGGCATCGGCGGCCCCGTCCGGGGAGACCGCGAGCGCCGCGACGGCTCCGGCGAGCAGCACCGCGATGCAGGCGGCCGCGCCCTCGAGCGCCTCACGCCGCCGGCCGCGGCCGAGGAGCCACGCCAGCACCACGGGCACCGCGACGAGCGGGAAGCCCTTCACAAGCACGCCCACGCCCAGCACGGCCAACCCCGAGCGCGGCTTGTCCAAGCACACGAGCCACAGCGCAGCGAGCGTGAGCACCACCGGCACCAGGTCGAAGTGCGTCCGCAGCAGCGCGCCGCACGCGACGGGCGCCAGCGCGGCGGCGAACAGGGCCCGGCGGTGGTCGCCCCCGGTCCGGGCGGCGAGCGCGCCGCAGAGCAGGACGAGCGCCCCCGCCGCCAGGAGCATCCAGGCGGCGAAGCTGAGCCGGAACGCCTCCGCGCCGGTACCGGTCACGCCCGGCAGCGCGATCACCGGAGCGGCCAACGGGGGGTACTCGAAGAAGACGTCCCGGTAGGGCAGGCCGCCCGCGAGCACGGGCTCGGCGAACACGCGGTAGACGAACAGGTCGTTGACGCGCTCGTCCGACCAGGGCGCGACCCACAGGGTCAGCGCCCAACCGAGGACGAGCAGACCGAGTGCCGCGAGCGCGTCCCGCCTCACGCGGGGACGAGCTCCCGTTCCGGCTCCGGTGCGCGCTCGCGCGCGCCCGGCAGCGCCCGGTGCTCCGCGAACAGGGCCACGAGCACGAACGGCACGAACCACACGATGTACAGGTAGAACCAGTGCGTGGCGGTCAGCTGGAGGGCGATCAGCACGGCGGCGCCGAGCGCGGCGACCGCGCGCGCGTCGACCCGCCGCGGCACGAACGCGACCAGCAGCGCCAGAGCGGCCGTCCCGATCTTGACGGCGAGCTGCAGCCAGTCGAGCGACTCCACCTGCCCCCAAATGCTGAACGGCGAAGGCCGCGACGCCTGGTAGCCGACCGTCCTGTCGTACAGCTCGCGCAGGCCGCCGTCGGGCACGAACGGCAGGATCACTGCCGCGAGCGTGAGCAGCAGCGCCGCGCCGAACCAGAGCGGCGCCCGGCGCGCGAACAGCGGCGCCAGCGCGAGCGGCACGAACTTCGCCGCGGCGCCGAGCCCGACCGCGACACCGCCCCAGGCGCCCGCCGGCGCCCGCCGCGCCATCGTGAACCCGAGCAGCGCGCCGACGCACGCGAGCGCCACGAGCGAGTCGTTCGAGTTCGACTCGAGCACGAACGTCGAGTACGGATAGGCCGCCCAGCCGTAGGCGAGCGCCACGCCCAGCGCGTTGCCCTCAAGACCTGGTCTCAGCCGCCGCCCCAGTAGCAGCAGCCCGCCGATCACGAGCAGGTCGATCGCGATCGACGCCCCGTGGGCCGCGGGCAGGTCGTCCCAGCTCCCGCTCCAGCGCAGCGCCTGCTCGAACGGCACGTAGAAGAGGTAGTTGACCGGCCCGTAGGTGTCCCCGCGTTCGACGTCGTCCGAGAAGCCCTCGCCGTAGAGCTGGTCGCCGTCGACGATCCGGTCGGCTCCGACGACGCCCGCGTAGCCCACGTCGATCACGTTCGCGTCCGCCACGTTCAGCCCGATCCGGAACGTCACGAGGAAGGCGAGGCCGAGCGCGACGGCGAGCAGCGGCAGGTGCGGCACGAGCGTACCGCTGCGCGGGCGCGGGCGGAAGCCGGAGTACAAGACACGCGCGAGCAGGTACAGGAGCACCGGATACGCGAGCGGCACCGAGACGCCGAGCTCGCCGCGGTTGAAGAAGATGTGCGAGACGCCGAACGCGAGCAGCACCAGCAGGTCGAGGTGCAGCAGCCGGAAGGGCCTGCGGACGTCTACGAATGGTGCGATGAACAGCAGGCAGAGCGGGATCCACACGTACGGCGCGTTCAGCTTGCGGGCGAACGCGCCCTCGTAGCCGCGAGCCATAGTCCAGGCGACCTGGTCGCCCGCCCACTGCTCGAGAATCGCCCCGCTGCCGTCGTCGACGAGCACCTGCACGACCTCGTCTCCGTCGCGGAAGTAGCTCACCTGCCAGCGCGTGCTGCCCTTCGTGTAGGCGGTGACGGTCAGGGGGCCGTTCGCGCGCTCCTCGCGCACCTTCTCGGCCCGGGCGGCGATGCGTTCGACCTCGCGCGCGCTGCGCTCGAAGAAGCGCGGCGGCTCGGTCTCCGAGGGCGGCCGCACCGGCTCGACGTCGGCGCGTGCAGGCTGCGCGAGGGCGAGCGCCCCGCACAGCACGACGAGGAACGCGGTCAGTCCCGCGACAGCTCGATGCGGAAGCTCCACATCTTGTTCCCGATGAAGTTGAGCGGCGTGGCCACCACGATCGAGATCGCCTGCGCCGCGATGTCGGGAACGCCCGCAACGCTCACGAGCAGCTCGAGCACGAGCGCGGCGAACAAGAAGGCGGCGACGCTGACCGTGAAGAAGCGGGCGGCCTGGAAGCCGGCGTGGCCGCCGCGGGCCCTGAACGTCCAATACCGGTTCCACCAGAAGTTGTTGGTCACCGCCACCACGAAGGCCGCCGTCGCGGCGACCAGGTGATGCAGGTCGAAAACCTCCACGCAGAGCGCGAAGACGGTCAGGTTGACCACATAACCGGACGCGCCGACGGCGCAGAACTTGATCAGCTGCAACCAGTTGTGCGGCTTGCTGAGGCCGGCGCGCACCCGCAGATGTATCGTGTTAGGGCTCCCGCCGACCCCG
>Ga0190271_10002301_pt1 | contig 11492 bp, 8 predicted proteins | sample Popmic356T_FD_133747 | JGI IMG/M metagenome (GOLD analysis project Ga0190271, IMG submission 133747) | Populus adjacent soil microbial communities from riparian zone of Weber River, Utah, USA - 356 T | ecosystem: Environmental > Terrestrial > Soil > Riparian zone | place: USA: Utah | collected...
GACGCCATCCAGGTCCGCGACATCGTGAAGAAGTTCGGCGACTTCACGGCCGTCGATCACATCAGCTTCAGCGTGAAGGCAGGAGAGATCGTCGGTCTCCTTGGCCCCAACGGCGCCGGCAAGTCGACCCTCATTCGCATGATGGTCACGCTGCTGACTCCGACATCAGGCACCGTGCTCGTCAACGGGTTCGACGTGGTCCGCCAGTCCGACGATGTCCGCCGATCGATTGGCGTCATTCCGCAGTCGATGACGAGCGACCTCGAGCTGAGCGTCGAAGAGAACCTGCTGATCTTCGCGAAGCTCTATGGCGTCGCGCGCGACAAACGCACCCGGCTCATTCGCGAGCTGCTCGAAGCGGTCGAACTGACCCAGTGGGCTGACAAGCCCGTCAAGAACCTCTCCGGCGGCATGCGCCGGCGCGTGGAAATCGCCCGCGGCCTCGTCCACGAGCCACGGATCTTCTTCCTCGACGAGCCCACCACCGGTCTCGATCCGGTCTCACGCACCGCCGTGTGGATGATGCTGCAGAAGGTCAAGTCCCAGCGCGATCTCACGGTGCTCATCACGACGCACTACATGGACGAAGCCGACAAGCTGTGCGACCGCATCGCGATCGTCGATCACGGCAAGCTCGTCGCGCTCGACACGCCGAGCGCGCTCAAGGCGTCGATCCCCGGGCGCGCGGCGGATACGGTCACGCTGGACGACGTGTTCGTGCACTACGCCGGCCACGACCTCCGCGACGCCCTGCAGGCACCGTCGGCGGCGGACAGTCCCTTCGTGATGAGGCGCTAGAACCATGCACCGCACCTGGGCCATCGTTGAACGCGAGCTGCGCCGATTCCGGCGCAGCCCGATGCTGATCGTCATGTCGATGATCTTCCCGCTGCTCCAGCTCGTGGTGCTGGGCTATGCGTTCGGCGGTAACGTCAAGCATCTGAGGCTGGCGATCGTCGACCAGGATCACGGTGTCCCTGCGGTGAAGATGCGCGAGCTGGCGGGCGCGGTCTCGGCGGGTGCCCGAACGCTCGACCTCCTCGAGTACACGGATCCGGGCGAAGCGCTGTCGGACCTGAGGAACGGTCTCGTCAACGGCGTGCTCGAGATTCCGCCTGACTTCTCGCGCAGAGCCCTGACCGATCAGCAGCCTCGCGTCGCGCTCATCTCGGACAACACCGATACCTTCGTGTCGGCCACGCTGGCGGCGACTGTGAATTCGCTGGTCGGGGCCTTCAATACACCGGTCACGGTGCAGCGAGTCATGCCGGTTGCCAGCCTGGACGTCGTCGAGGTCTACCCGTACGTGCCCTACATCCAGTACCTGCTGCCGGGCTCGATCACGATGTCGATCTTCATGATGGTGATGATCGGCGGCGGCATCATCTTCATCGACGACAAGGCGCGCGGGCTGCACGAAGGCTATCTGGTGACGCCGATCACCAAGCTGGAACTGGTCGCTGGCTTCAACATCTCCGGCACGATCAAGGCGGTGCTCGCCGGTGCGGTCATCACCGTCATCGGTTCGGTGATCGCGGGAGTGCCCAATCCGCTCGACCCGATTCGTTTTCTGCGGATGATGCTCGTGATCACCCTGACGTCCTTTGCGCTGATCAGCCTGATGTTCCTGCTGATGGTGCGCGTCACCGATCCGTTGTTGCCGCGGGCGACCTTCGGCGTGTTGAACACGGTGCTCTATTTCCCGAGCGGCGCCGTCTACCCGCAGGCTGGCTTCCCTGACTGGATGCAGGCGATCGCCGCCGTCGATCCGTTCACCTATGCGGTGCACGCGTTCAAGAGCCTGCTCCTCAAGAACACCGGGTTCGACGCCATCTCGTACGACCTGCTCTTCCTGCTGCTCTTCTCCACGGTCGCGATGACTGCGGCTACCGCCCTCTTCAAGAGAACGCTCTGACGCATGCAAGGGCAGGACAAGGAAACTCGCGAGCGACTGCTATTCACCGCCGAACGACTGTTTGCGGATCGCGGTTTCTCGAAGGTCACGATTCGCGAGATCTGCAAGAGCGCTCGTGCGAACGTCGCCGCCGTGAACTACCACTTCGACGGCAAGAAGGGACTGTACGACGAGGTGGTGCGATCGGCCATCAAGACGATGCAGACGACGACCGACGCGATTCGTGAAGCAGGAGCGGACCGCCCAGGGGAAGAACAGCTCGCCGCCTATATCTCGATCTTCCTCAAGCGTGTCGTCGCGGCTCGCGACAGCTGGATCCATCAGCTGATGATGAGGGAGCTGTCCGATCCGACGCCAGCGCTCGACCTTGTGATCAGGAAGGTCGTGCAGCCGCGTATGGCCTATCTGCGCGAAGTGCTCGCGTCGATGTTCGACTGTGAGCCGACCGATCCGCGGGTCGAGCGGTGCTCGATGAGCATCCAGGCACAGTGCCTCGCGCTGCTCTCCCATCCCGTAGCGGCGCTTCGCCCGAAGACGATGACCGATCGCGAGCTCGATCTGATGGCGCAGCACATTGCCCAGTTCTCGCTGGGCGGCGTCCGCGCGATCGCGAAGACGCGATAGTTTCGGATCCCGGATCCCGGATCCCGGTTAAGAATGCACCCCCGGTGCCTCGTGCCCCGTGCGCGCGACGTATTCGGCGTACGACCCCTGGTAGAGATGCGGCTGCGTCTCCACTCCGGTCTCCCCTCCCAACTCGACGACGCGGTTGCTCAGGCCTCGCAGGAACGCGCGGTCGTGCGACACGAAGAGCATCGTTCCTTCGAAGTCCTTCAACGAGTCGATGAGCATCTCTTTCGTGAAGAGGTCGAGGTGATTGGTCGGCTCGTCGAGGACGAGGAAGTTGGGCGGATTCAGCAGCATGCGCGCGATCACGAGTCGCGTCTTCTCACCGCCCGACAGCGAGCGGATCTTCTTGTCGATGTCGTCACCGGAGAACTGAAAAGCGCCGGCAAGATTGCGGAGGACGCCGATCGACTCGTCGGGAAAGTCGCGCTGCAGTTGTTCCTCGATCGTCAGGTCAGGAGCGAGCAGGTCGAGTGCCTGCTGGGCGAAGTAGCCCATCTTCAGGCTCGCACCAAGACCGACCTGGCCTGAGTCCGGTGCCAGCACACCGGCAACCATCCGCAGCAGCGTGGTCTTGCCCGCGCCGTTCCGTCCCATGACACACCAGCGCTCGCCGCGCCGGATGGTCATGCTGAGGCCGTCATGAACGACGCGATCGCCGTAGGCCTTCGAGACGCTCTCGAGCACGGCCACCTGGTCGCCCGATCGCGGAGGCTGACGGAAGTCGAAACGCACGACTTTTCGTCTCTTTGGAAGCTCGATCTTCTCAATCTTGTCGAGTGCCTTGACGCGGCTCTGCACCTGCGCGGCCTTTGCCGCATGGGCCGAGAAGCGCTCGATGAAGCGCTGCTCCTTGGCCAGCATCGCCTGTTGCCGCGCGTAGGCCGCCTCGCGATTCGCTTCGCGGATCGCGCGCTCACGTGCATAGAAGTCGTAGTTGCCCGAGTACACCGTGATCTCACCGTCGTCGATCTCGGCGATTTTTCCGACGACGCGATTCATGAACTCGCGGTCGTGCGATGTCATGAGCAGGGCGCCTTGTCGCGACTTCAAGTACGCCTCGAGCCACACGATCGATTCGATGTCGAGGTGGTTGGTCGGCTCGTCCATCAGCAGGACGTCGGGAGAGCCGAGCAGCACACGCGCCATCGCGACGCGCATCTTCCATCCGCCCGACAGCGAACCCACGTCGCCCTCGATGCGCTGTTCGTCGAAGCCAAGCCCGAGGAGCACCTCGCGAGCCTGCGCCTCGAGGCCGTAGCCACCGAGATGCTCGTACTCTTCCTGCACCTCGCCGAACGCCGCCAGAATCCGATCCATGTCGTCGGCTTTCGCCGGATCGGTCATCTCGTGCTGGAGCGCTTCGAGCTGGTGATGCAGGATGCCAAGGCGGCCGCTGCCGGCGATCGCTTCGTCGAGCACCGATCGCCCCGACATCTCCTCGACGTCCTGCCGGAAGTAGCCGATGGTGATCTTCTTCGGCACCGACACGTCGCCCTCGTCAGGCGCCTCTTCCCCGACGATCATCCGGAAGAGGGTGGTCTTGCCCGCGCCATTCGGGCCGACGAGCCCGACCTTTTCGCTGGGGTTGAGCTGGAACGAGGCGTCGACAAACAGGACCTGCCGGCCGTACTGCTTACTCACGCGGGAGAGCGAGATCACACGAGCAACTCCCCCCGGCCGACGAGGACGGCTTCTCCTCCGACACGCACGCGACTGATCTCGCGGCGATCGCCGTCGATCGAAATGTGAATGCGGCTGGCGCGCCCCATCGCTGCGCCTTGCAGGCTGAGCATTTTCTTCGCGGCCTCACCGGCCACGACGCCGTGATGGACGAGGTAACACCCAAGCGGACCGCTGGCACTGCCTGTAGCCGGATCCTCGATGATGCCGAACTCGGGGGCGAACATCCGGCTGTACGCGGTCTCGGTGGAACCCGCTGGGTCGGTTGAAAACATAAAGATGGCGCGATCCAGCTTAGTCGTAGCCGTGAGTCTTCGGAAAGCGGCCGCGTCGCTGATCGCACGGTCGACGGCCTCGCGGTCGCGAAGCGGCACCAGCAGAAACGGAACGCCGCAGGACACTTCCTGTACTGGCAGCCCCTCCACGAGGTCAGCCACTTCCAGCCCAAGCGCAGCGGCCACTGCGGCGCGGTCTGCGACGATCGCCCCGAACGTCGGCGTCGACTGCGTCATCCACGCGAACCGGAGCGCCGATCCACTCCACTCGAGATCGACCGGCACTGGACCGATGTTGAGACCGAACACGAATCGAGCTGCACCTGGACGAATCACACCGGTCTGCGCAAGCGCGAACGTGCTGCCGATCGTCGGATGTCCCGCCATCGGCATCTCATTCATCGGCGTGAAGATGCGCATTCGAATGTCGGTATCCGACCGTTCGGCGGGCAGGATGAATGTGCTCTCGGAGAAATTCATCTCGCGCGCCAGCCGCTGCATTTTGGCGGTGTCGAGCCCGCGCGCATCCGTAAAAACCGCGAGCTGGTTGCCAAGCAGCGCGTCACCTGTGAACACGTCGTAGTGAAGATATGAGAGAGGCATGGTCAAAGAATATGGCGACGGACTCGGTGGGTTGTGAGTCAGACAACGACTCGCGGCGGGCTAAGATAGGCCCTCGTATGCCCACCTCAGACGAACTGCTCGAACTGGCGAATCTGTGCGCGACCAAACTCGAAAAAGGCGGATATCTTCGGCACATACCGTCGTTTTCCGACGCAGAGGAACAGTGCGAAACGGAGTACGAACATCTCCTGCAGGCGATTCACGAGGACGAACTGTTCGCGCCGGTTGACATCCAGCGCCAGGAACAACTCGTCGAACAAATTGCGTCAGCGTTGCCCGAGGACAAGCGCATGCTGATCGTGGAACTCGCCGACAATCACGCGCGCCATGTGTGGCTGCAGCAGGAGGGTGCGTATCAGCTCGGGCTCGCCGTGGGCCGACGGCTTCGCAAGCTCGCGTAGCGACTTTCCACAAACTTGTAACGTCCGCGTTCGCCACGTGCACACTTTGTAGAAATCTGTGTGCAGCGACGATCGCCTCACATCAATTTCTCTCGACTTTTCACGCGTGTGAATTGGCGACGTCGGCGTGCATCTTGCACTTTGCTGACCCATGAATCCCGCTACATCTACGCGCGCTGAAGATCTCGGCAGGCTCGTCGAACGCGTCAGAGGCGAGTTCAATGAGATGCCTGGAATGCAACTGACAGAAGCTCAGGCCGCGCGCTTATGGGGACTCGAACCTACGGCATGCCGTGGAGTGGTAGAGCTGCTCGTGGGAGCTGCATTTCTTCGCCGAACTCCCAACGGACGGATCGTTCGCGCCGGACGGTAGCTCACTATTGACGACTTCGCTTGGCCTTCAACAATCCACCCGCTTGCTCAGCCGCTTCCCGCACCAGGAATCCCATCTTCGGATGAGAGGACTCCATATCGGGGTCTGTACCGCGTTCCCGTAGTTCTTCTGACGTCGTCGGCCCGATCGACGCGACCACGCACTTCCGAAGTCCTTCAATCACTGCTCCGCTCAGTCCCATCGTTTCGGCCACATGAAGAAGGTGGACGGCCTGGGTTGCGGTTGTGAAGAGTACGACGTCGATCTTGCCTTCGGCCAGGGCGCGGCACGCGGCACGTAGCGGTTCCAAATCCTCTGGCAATGCCCACTGGTAGACGGGAACCGGGGTCACCGTCGCCCCGCGATCTCGAAGCCCAGCCAGCAGGTCTGGATTGGAGACGCCGTACTCCTGCACCGCCACCCTGAGTCCCTTCAGCGGCAACTCACCTGCTCGACTGTCGAGGGCTGACAAGAGTTCTTTCCAGGTGTTGGGCTCCGGCGCCGTGAGCCAGACGGGCACCTGCACGTCGCGCAGAGCGGCAACAGGCTTGGGACCCCGCGCGACGATCCTCGATCCCCGCAGTGCCTCGATGAAGCTGTCGCGACTTCCTCGCACCTGCTCGACCGTGGCGATGAGCGCGCGCGTGCCGACTCCCGTCAGCAGCACGACGAGATCGAACTCGCCGCGCTCGAGTCTGTCGGCAAATGCGATCGCTTCTGTATTCGATTCGAGGGGAACTTCGCGCATGGAGGGAGCCGAAATCGGCTCCCCCCCATAGGTTGTGACGAGCGTGGCCAGTTCTCGAGCCCGGCGGCTTTCGAGGACTAAGACATGGAGACCATCAAAAGGCAATGTGAATCAGTACCTCTCAACCTAGTCAGACACGTTGAGATAGGCTTCCTCGCCGTGCATCGTCACGTCAAGGCCCGTCGCCTCATCGGCCTGGCTCGCACGCAGCGGAATGAACAACGAGATCAGCTTGAGAAGGATAAAGCTCATTGCGCCGCTGTAGACAATCGCCGTCAGCACAGCCGCAGCCTGGATGTAGACCTGGCCAGGGTTGCCATGCAGAGCGCCGTCGAAGACACCGTTGATGGCCTTGTCCGCAAAGACGCCGGTCAGAAGCGCGCCGACCGTCCCGCCGACTCCGTGCGCGGCGACGACATCCAGTGAATCGTCGAGCGATGTCTTGGCGCGAATGATGAGCGCAAGGTAGCTCGGCACTGCAGCGATACCGCCAAGCACGATCGCGCTCATGGGGCTGATAAAGCCCGCGGCGGGAGTGATCGCCACCAGCCCGACCACGATGGCCGTCGCGGCTCCCACAGCAGTCGGCTTGCCCGAGCGCATCATGTCGAGGAACGTCCAGACCACAAGCGTCGCGGCCGGCGCCAGCATCGTGGTGACGAACGCGAGACCGGCGATCGGGCTGGCCGCAAGCGCGCTACCGGCGTTGAACCCGAACCAGCCGAACCAGAGCAGACCGGCACCGAGCAATACCGTCGGGACGTTGTGCGGCAGGATCGAGGCGTGACCGTAATCGGAACGCTTTCCGACCACGAGCGCCGCCACCAGCGCCGCAGCGCCTGCGTTCACGTGCACGACCGTGCCGCCGGCGAAATCCCACGCGCCCATGTCAGCCAACCACCCACCGCCCCACACCCAGTGCGCGACCGGCGCATAGACGACGAGCGACCAGAGGCAGATGAAGAGCAGATACGCGGAGAACCGCATGCGCTCGACGATCGCACCGGAAATCAGTGCGGCCGTGATGATGCAGAACGTCGCCTGGAAGGCCATGTAGAGCGCGTGGGGGATCGTGAGCGGCACTATCGCACCCATCACATCGAGTCCCACGCCATTCAAGAACGCGAGCGACATGTCACCCAGCCAGTTGTTGCCCGGCGCCAGCGCGAGTGAGTAACCAACAACTGCCCACAACACACCGACGAATCCCAATGAGATGAAACTCATCATCATCGTGTTCAGTGCGTTCTTGCTGCGGACGAGCCCGCCATAGAAGAACGCCAGGGCTGGCGTCATCAGCAAGACCAGGGCAGTCGAGATCAACATCCACGCGGTGTCAGCTTGATTCATGCACTCACCTCTCTAGGAGCGACTTTGCGGTTGGGGGTGCGCTCGAGCGGTCAATTCTAGATGAGGAAAACTGAAAAGGATCATCGACACAACTGACAATGATGTCCGAACAACTTTGATAACAGACAATAACGTATGAATTAGACCAGCGCGTCCATTGGAAGGCCTTACGGTGCCTTGGACGTGGGGGCGGAGGCGAGGAGACTCGGGTCGACCGGTGGTCCGGGAGAGTGAATCGGATCGTCGTTGGCCCACGGCATCCGGCATGGCTGCTGGCGCTCGTAGCGCAGAAGATTCGCGGTCAGGTGCCTTACGACCGGCTCGAGCCCCGAGCGGATCGCGGCTTCGATCACCGAGCGTTGAATCCCGACGGCTTCGGCAAACTGTCCGCGTTCTGCGAGTGCCATCGCCATCGTCTCGCCGAGATCGATGGTCTTCCCGCCCGGCAATAGCCGCTCGACGATCGCCTGCGCCCGCTGTCCATCGCGAACGCGATCGTCTGGCGCAGCCGCAAGCAACCGCGCGAGCGCGTGAGGAAACTCCGGATGCTCAGGACTGACCCGTGACGCGTCGTCGAACCAGTCGCGCGCCTCGCGATAGCGCCCAAGTCGAACCAGCGCCATACCGTACCCGAAACGCGCCTCGGCCGCCTTCGGGTTTATCCGGAGCGCCTCGTTGTACTGAGTCAACGATTGCTCCACCTTTCCGCTGCGCCGCAGCGCGTCGGCCAGCGCCTGATAGGCCTCGACATAGTTCGGGCTGAAGCGCACGGCCGCCGAGAGGTGGTTGATCGCTTCCTGGCTGCGACCGCTCGACACCATCAGCACGCCGAGACTGTAGTGCGCCTTTGCGGCGGTCTCGTCGATTCCCGCGGGCGGCGCCATCTTGATCGTCTCTTCGAACCACGTCATCGCGCCACGGACATCGCCCTGCATGTAGAGCGCGGTCGCAAGCTTGTGCCGGAGCGATCGCCCCAGCCCGCTGCTGCCCGGTGTGATGGCAACACCCTTCTTGAAGAAGCCCTCAGCCGCTGGGAAGTCGCGCTGCTCGAGCGCACGCACCCCGCGCAGTTCGTACGACAGCCCGCTTTCGAGCGCCAGATCGATCTCCTGCCGGAGCGGATCGGGGACGAGCACCTCGGTGTTCTTCCACTCCTTGATGTGCTCCTCCGCCTTTGCCATGTCGCCGAGACCGCGGTACGCCTGAGCCAGTGGCGAATGGACGCTCAGCAGGCTCGGATTGAGCGCCACCGCCTCTTCGAGGGTGGACACCGCCCGTGCGTAGTCGCGCCGCGCGAGCGCGGCCTGTCCGAGGCCGACGAGGACGGCCGGCGTCTTCGGAGCCAACTGACGCGCCCGCTCGAAGAGCGGTTCCGCCGTGTCTGCCTGCCCCTGATCCAGATAGCCGCGCCCCAGCCAGATCAGAGTCGGCACATCGTTCGGGCTGATCTCGAGCACTCGGTTGAACGCGACCATCGCGGCCGCGGTGTCGCCCTGATTCTTGTAGAGATGCGCGAGAAAATAGGGCCAGCGCGGCTCCTGCGGCATCAGCACTTGCGCGTTGAGATACGCAGGCTTGGCCGCCGCGTAGTACTCGCCGGCGTGGAGCAGCATGCCAACGCCACCGTATGCGCGGCCGCGGTCCTCATTGGTGGCACCGGGTCTTTTGATCGTCTCGAGCATCGACTGGTAGCGCTCGCGCACCTGCTCCTGCACGGCCGGATCCATGCGCGACAGGTCCGGCAGCGTGACCTCGAGCATTGTCGGAGTGGCAGGCGTCGGCGGCTGACTCGATGAACTGCAGCCTCCGATCAACACCAGCAGAGCGACCGCCAGCTTTGGGAGTTGGGCCCTTGGGAGTTGGGAGTTGACGCGTTTCACTTCCCGCTCCCCTGCTTCAACGTCACCCAGCGATCGGTCGCCTGATTCGCCCACTCCTCGGTCTTGCCATCGGGCCATTGCACACGGACCGTGACAGGGGTCGTCGACTCGCCCAACCCCACGAGCACACGCGGATCGTTGGCAGAGGCGTAGCTGCCGTCTGAACGCGCGCGCCGCCAGATAGTGGGGCCCGCTCCGCGCGAAATCGACACGCGCGCACCGATCATGTCGCGACCGCCGACGCCCGTGAGCCTCAGACCGAGCCAGTGGTCCTCGTTGCCGATGTTGTTGATGAACAGGCGCGTGGGACCGTTCGCCGTGCCGACGACAACGTCCTCGTCACCATCGTTGTCGATATCGCCGAATGCGGCGCCACGACTCACGTCGAGCAGTTTGAACGGCTCACCGGCGTCGATCGAGATGTCCACGAAGTGACCGTCGCCAAGATTGCGGTACAACTGGCTCTGCATCTTCAGCGGGAACGGATCCTTCGCGCGCGCCTGCGCTTCGATCATCGATACGCTGCCATTGACCGTCATGAGGTCGAGCAGGGAATCGTTGTCGAAGTCGAACCACGCGGTGCCGAAACCGGTCTTGGCCAGACTCGGTGGACCAAGTCCCGACGGGCCCTTGTGATCCTCGAACACGCCGTTCCCGGTGTTCAGGTACAGGATGTTCATCTGCGCGAGCCAGTTGGTGATGAAGATGTCTTCGTCGCCGTCGTTGTCGAAGTCGCCGGCATCGATGCCCATGCTGGCTTCGGAGTTGCCCTGGCCGTTCACAGCGGCGCCGTTGAGAAAGGCCATGTCCTTGAACCGGCCGTTCTTCTGGTTGATCCAGAGTTGGTTCGGCATGCCGTCGTTGCCGACGTAGATGTCGATCCAGCCGTCGTTGTTGAAGTCCGCGGTCGAGACACCGAGCGCCGGACCGTACGCACCGCCCTCGAGCGCCGTCCGGGTGATGTCAACGAACGTGCCGTCGCCGCGATTGCGAAACAGCTTGCTCGGCTGAGGACGATAGCTGTTCGGCGGGCAGTAGTCGTGCTGCCCCGTCACGGACAGACAGTCGATGTCCCCTTCGAGGCTGTAGAGCAGGTAGTTGCCGACGAAGAGATCGAGCCAGCCGTCGCGATCGATATCGACGAACGATGACGACACCGCCCAGCCGCCCTTGTTGCCCACCCCGCTCTTCGCCGTGATGTCCGTAAAGGTGCCGTTGCCGTTGTTGTGCAGGAGGACGCTCTCGGTGAGACCCGTGCGATAGAGGTCAACGAAGCCGTCGTTGTCCACGTCGGCGGCCGCGACACCCATGCCGTAAGTCTCGATGTTGATGCCGGCTTGCTCGGTGACATCAGTAAAGTGGAGCGTCCGTGATCCGTCCGCACCAACGGCCAGGTCGTTGCGGTACAGGCGATCCTTGAGCGGTCCCTTCGGAGGAAAGCGCGAGTCCTTGTTCGTCTTTCCCTTCCCCAGCATCTGGCTCTGCACCAGGTACACATCGAGATCACCGTCGTTGTCGTAGTCCAGCAACCCGACACCTGGCGCCATGATCTCGGGGTAGTAGTACTCACCCGACATGCCGTTGAAGTGAACGAAGTCGATCCCAGCGGCTGAGGC
>Ga0190271_10002302_pt1 | contig 11490 bp, 15 predicted proteins | sample Popmic356T_FD_133747 | JGI IMG/M metagenome (GOLD analysis project Ga0190271, IMG submission 133747) | Populus adjacent soil microbial communities from riparian zone of Weber River, Utah, USA - 356 T | ecosystem: Environmental > Terrestrial > Soil > Riparian zone | place: USA: Utah | collected...
GCCGTCGCGCTGAAGATCGCCGACGGTGGGCACCGCGCCGCGCCGGTCGTCATGGCGGCCACCCTGCGGCGCCTCGGTGTCGACCATCCCGTTCTGGTCGAACTCGGCCGGGGGCCTGTGCTCGGCGGCGGTGAACCGGTCGGCGAGATCCGTGCCGCCCTGCCGTGATCAGGACGGCGACGTACGCGGAGTGAGCGGCATGCCCAGGAGCAGGCCCCCGGGCTGCCGGCGCACGGGTCGCATCCCGAGATGGCGGTAGAAGCCGACGGCGCGCTCGTTGTCGGCATCCACGCCGAGGTGGATGCCGCGGACGCCCATCGCGCGCAGCCGGGAGAACAGGTGCTCGACCAGCCGGCGGCCATGGCCCGATCCCTGCGCGCGGGGCAGCAGATCGACGTGCAGGTGAGCCGGGTAATCGGCCGCCACGGCGGGGTCGGTTGGTACCGGGTGGTGCAGCATGTGGCACAGCCGCTCGTCCGGTGTCCACGGCCCGTCCGTGGCCGGATCGGGGTACCGCTCACGTAGCTGTGGCCACCACTCCCGTTCGCACCGTCGCTCGAACTCGACCGTGTCGCTGGCACCGAGGACGTAGCCCGTCGCCTCGCCGTCCTCGTCGAGCACGAAGGCGAGATCCGGCTCCAGAGCGAGATACGGCCCGACGTAGACGTGTCCGAGCAGGCACGGGTCCGAGAAGATCGCGGTGGCGTCCCGCCCCGAGGCGCCGGTGCGCAAACACACGTCGTAGAGGCGGTCCCGATCATCGACGCGGGCGGGCCGGATGAACATGGTCGCCGATTATTCGCCGTCCCGGCCAGGTCCGTACGCTGGTCGGATGCGCTCGTCCCACCGCTCGAGGTGGCGGTGGGGGATCCCGGTCCTGGTCGCCGCTGTGACGCTGGTCGGCATCGGTGCCGCGTCCGCAGGATCGACGACGCAGCCGCTGCGGGCCGACGGGATCACCCGCGGCGACGACGGCGAGGTCGTCGACGTACCCGTCGGCAGCGGGCGTTCGTACGTGCCCGGCTCCAGTGTGCTGGCCACGGACGACACCCTGCCGCCGGTGGAGGCCGCCCTCGTCGATGCGGACCGGGCCTGGTTGGCGGACGGACGGGTGCCGGGCACGGGAACGGCCTACGAGGCAATGGCCGAGCGGGCACTGCTGGACCTGCACCTGATGATCCGGCCCAACGGTGCGCTGATCGCCGCCAACCGTTACCACTGGCGCTACGTCTGGCCGAGGGATTCGTCGTTCGCGGTGGTGACGCTGTCGGCGACCGGTCACCATGCCGATGCGGAGCGAATCCTGCGCTTCCTCGCCGACGTGGCACCGGACAGCGGGGTCTGGCACGCCCGCTACCTGCCCGACGGCTCCGGTGACCCGCCCGATGCACGGCTACGTCAGTTCGACGGCTCCGGCTGGGTGCCGTGGGCGGTGTGGTTCTGGCTGGAGACGCACCCGGACCGGGTGCATGCGGCGCAGGTGGCGGGCCATCTTGCCGCGATGGTCACCGACTCCGCCGACGCGCTGGCGCGTTCGCTGGACGAGGACAATCTCCCGCTCCGGACGCCCGACTACTGGGAGCAGAACAGTCCACTGCTCACGCTGGGCGTCGCGGCGCCGGCCCGCCTCGGCCTGCGAGCCGCCGTCGCGCTGGCTCCGACGCTCGGCGTCGACGGGTCGACCTGGCGGGGTGCCGCCCGCCGGCTGGACGGTGCCATCGAGCGCGAGTTCGGTGAGCGCGGTTTCCCGCGCACGGTCGCCGACGAGTACCCCGAGACCGTCGGAGCCCACGGATATCCGCTGCCGCGCGAGCGCACCGGCCGGGACGCCGCCGTCACCTTCCTCGCCCCGCCGTTCGCAGCCCGTGACGTCGACATTCGTGCGGCGGTCCGGGGCGCCGTCCGGTCGCTGCGGGTGCCGAACGGCGGCCTGCGGCCCGGCGTGACCTGGCAGACCGACGTGGACGTGGCGTGGACGCCGACCACCGCGCTGTTCGCCCTCGCCTCGGCCGCCAATGCCGACCCGGCCGATGCCGAAGCGCTGCTGACCTGGCTCGACGAACACAGGACGCCCCTGGGCGCGCTGCCGGAGAAGGTGAACGAGTCGGGAGAGCCGGCTTCGGTCGCCCCGCTCTCCTGGACGGGTTCCCTGGTCCTGCTCGCCCTCCTCGAGCTCGAGTCCGACCTCCCGATCGTGCCGGCCCCCTGAACCCTGTCTTTCCCGGCTCGCAGAATGATCACGTGAAGAGGGTCTGTCCGGCCCTTGCCAGGTCTGCAGACATGGCATCGGACCCAGACACCCTCTTCACGTGATCATTCTGTCCCTGGATGTGGGGAACGTCCCGGTGGGAGTGCTTGCACATGCTTGCAAAAGTTAGCATGATGAAGGTGTGTCCAAGGTCGGTTCGCTCGGCGAGTTCCTGCAAGAGCAGCGGCGCAGCGCGCAGCTCTCGTTGCGGCAACTGGCCGACCAGGCCGGTGTGAGCAATCCGTACCTGAGCCAGATCGAGCGCGGCCTACGCAGGCCGTCGGCCGAGGTGCTCCAACAGATCGCCAAGGCGCTGCGAATCTCAGCCGAGGCTCTGTACGTCCGCGCCGGACTGCTCGACCACCCGAGTTCCGACCACACCGTCGAGGACGCCGTCCTCGCCGACGCGATGCTGTCCGAGCGGCAGAAGCGGGTGCTGCTGGACGTCTACGAAACCTTCCGCCGAGAGAACTACGAGAGGTGACTCCCATGTCCCAGAGAAACGCCACCCCCCTGTACGCGGTCGCCGGCGCCGCCGACCTCGCGGTCGCAGCCCTGCGTGAGCTGCCCGCCCACGCGCCCGTGCTCGCCCAGCGCGCCGAGATCTTCGGTGGCCAGGTCCGCGAACGGCTCACCGAGCTGCCCGCCGACATGCAGAAGCTGCGCGCCGAGCTGCCGGCCGACCTGCAGAAGCTGCGCGACGAGCTGCCCGCCGACGTCCAGAAGCTGCGCGACGAGCTGCCCGCCGACGTCCAGAAGCTGCGGTCCGATCTCCCGGCGCTCATGCAGGAGTTCCCTGCGAAGGTGAGGAAGTACGCGGCCGAGCTGGCCGGCGACCTCTCGGAGATCTACGCCGAGCTCGCCGCGCGCGGCGAGGAGGCCGTCGGCCGGTTCCGGCGCGAGCACGCCGGTACCGTCGACACTATGGCCGAGACCGTCGCGGACGCCGCGGAAAAGGCTGCCGATGCCGCCGACAGGGTGGCCGACGAGATCGCCGACGCCCCGAAGTCGGCACGTAGCCGCGGCCCCGCGGCGAGCTGACGCCGGCGAGCAACGCTCCGCCGTTCTCGGCCGCCGGTCGGGTCGCGTACGCTCGGAGGCGTGTTCGACATCTTCGGCTCGTTCCAGGACCTCGTGTTCTGGGTGCTCGCAATCGGCTCGCTCGGCCTCAAGGGCTTCGCCTTCGTCGACGCCCTTCGCGTGCGGACCGAGGCGTTCACCCTGGCCGGCAAGCAGACCAAGAACATCTGGCTGCTCATCCTGGGGATCGCCCTGGCCGTCAACGTCGTCATGCTCAACCCGATCAACTTCATCAACATCATCGGCGTGGTCGCCGCGGCGGTCTACGTCGTCGACGTCCGGCCCGCGGTGAAGCAGGTCGGAGGCGGGCGCAAGCCCGAGTCCCACGAGGGACCGTACGGACCCTGGTGAGGGCTGACCGTCCCGCTAGGCTCGGCTGCCGTGCGCCATGACCAGCACGGGCGGACCCATCGCCTCGAGCTCGACGACCAGACGCTGCGGGAGTGGACCTGCACGGTTCTCGCCAGCGATCCCGAGGACGGGATCGTCCTGGACCGGTCCGCGTTCTACCCCGGTGGCGGCGGCCAACCCCCGGACCACGGGGTCCTGATCTGGGGCGGAGTCCAAACCCGCATCGTCGGCGTGCGGCTCGGCGACGATCTCTGGCTGCTGCCCCACGCGGACGATCCGCTCCCGCCGGTCGGCACCTCGGTGCAGGGAGCGGTCGACGACGTCCGGCGCAGCCTGCTCATGCGGACCCACTCGGGCCTGCACGTGCTCTGCGGCGTCGTCTACCGCGACCACGGCGTGCCGGTCACCGGCGGGAACATGGAGCCCGGTGAGGCACGGCTGGATTTCGATTTCCCCGAGGTGCCACCGGGGTTCAAGGAGAGCTTGACCGCGGCACTCAACACCGAGGTCGCGGCCGACCGCGCCGTCCAGATCTCCGTGCTGCCCCGGGAGCAGGCGTACGGAATGGGCCCGATCATCCGCACGGCAACGGACCTGTTGCCGCCGGACCTGGAGGTCGTGCGGCTCGTCGACGTGGTCGGACTCGACCTGCAGGCCGACGGTGGGACCCACGTGGCGTCCACGCGCCAGATCGGGCGGATCGAGGTGGTCAAGGTCGAGAACAAGGGCCGTGGCTTCCGGCGGGTCCGAATCCGGCTGCTCGACCCGGCCTGACGACCGCGGCGGCGCCGCGGTCAGGACCAGTACACGATGACCTTGTCGCCGAGCCGGACCTGGTCGAACAGGGAGGCGATGGCGGGTTTGTCCCGCACGTTGACGCAGCCGTGCGACGACCCGTTGTATCCGTTGGCGGCGAAGTCGGGCGAGTAGTGAACCGCCTGCCCACCGCTGAAGAACATCGCGTACGGCATCGGTGTGTCGTAGAGGCTGGAGACGTGGTCGCGCGACTTCCAGCCGACCGTGAACGCGCCTTCGCGGGTCGGGGTCAGCTCGGAACCGAACCGCACGTCCAGCGTCATCTTCACCGATCCGTTGACCACCCAGCGCAGCGACCGCGTCGACTTGTCGATGCACAGGGCTCGGCCGATGCTGCACCTGGCGTCGAGCCCAGCCGTCGCGCCGCCGTCGCCGGAGGCTCGGTTGTGCATCTCGTCGTCGCCCGGCGTCCGTGTCATCGCGACCAGGCGGTCCCAGGTGAGCTGGTCCACCTCGCCGGTCGACGGGATGCCTCTCTTGGTCTGGAATCCCGCGACGGCCGTGGACGTCACGGAGCCGTACGTGCCCGTCACGTCCCCGTCGAACCAGCCGATCTGCTTCAGCCGAGCCTGCAACTCCCGCACCCGGTCGGCGGAGCTTCCCGGTCCGATGATCGTGGGACCGGCGGTCAGGCGGTTCTGCATCTCGTCGTCGGTGGGCTGCCTGGTCATCGAGACCAGACGGTCCCACGTCGCCTGGTCGACCTCGCCGGTCGCCGGCAGACCGCGCTTGTCCTGGAACCCGCTCACCGCCTCGTGCGTGACGGAGTCGAACTCGCCGGTGATCTCCGAGGCGTACCACTGCAGTTGCTTGAGCCTGGCCTGGAGGTCGCGGACGCCGTCGCCCGCGTCGCCCGCCATGTACAGGGCGGTCCGCACGGTCGTCGGCGACGGCGACGGCGTCGGTGTCGTCCGCTCCGTCGTCACCGCGGGCGAGGGCTCGGCATCGGCGGCCACAGTGGGCACGGTGGCCGATGCCGCACACCCCACCAGCAGCAGCGCCGTCAATGTCGCGACGACGCCGGTTCCGATCCTGGTGCCACGTGCCACCCGAGCCCGCCCCTTCCGCCTGGTGAGCGCCGCGAAACCGGCGGCGCTCACCCGAGATGACGCTCATGGTGCCCAACCGGTTGCGTCGCCGCGCGCAACGGCCGGTCACGACTTGGTCTCGACTCGGTCAAGTGCGGTGACGAAGGCGGCGTAGGCGGTGGACCCGAACAGGACGAAGGCGGCCTCGTCGACGCCGGCCGAGCTGGCCGCAACGGTCTCGACCGCGATCCGCGCCGCATCGTCCAGTGGCCAACCGTAGACGCCGGTGGAGACAGCCGGGAGCGCCATCGAGCGAACCCCGAGCTCCTCGGCCACATGCAGCGCCTGTCGATAGCAGGAGGCCAACAGGTCGGGGTCGCGCTGACCGGCGATCCAGTTCGGCCCGACGACATGGATGACCCACCTGGCCGGCAGGTCGCCCGCCGTGGTCCAGCCGGCCTGGCCCGTGGCGAGCCCATCGGGAAACCGGCGAATGCAGTCGGCGAGGATGGCCGGGCCGCCGGCGCGGTGAATCGCACCGTCGACTCCGCCACCGCCTCGCATGGCGGAGTTGGCGGCATTGACGATGGCATCGACCCGCTGTGTGGTGATGTCGCCTTCCACGAGACGGATGCGCACTGCGTGCATCCGGTTACGCATCGATCTCGACGTCTGGTCTCAACTGAGCCTCACGTCGAAGCTGCCTCTGTCGAACGACTGACCGACATCGTGCCAATCCCCGACCCACACCACACTGTTGCCGTTGTACGTGCCCAGCGTCAGGCCCGTCGGTGTCGTGTAGTCGAACCGGAAGCTCGTCGTCGCGCCCGCTGCCAGGTGGGTGCGGTCGGACGAGAACGCGGGCCACCGGCGGTCACGACCCGACCATGCCTCGTCGACCGGGCTGAAGTTGCCGAGACCGAAGAAGATCGAGGCGTACAACGGGAAATAGCTCGACGGGTCCGGGTTGGACACGTACACCTGGTAGTAGGCCGAGGATCCAGGCGACGTCCCGCTGATCCACGCCTGGGCGTAGATGAACGGAGAGTTCGCGCTCTCACCCCGGATCTTGCGCTCGAGCTGCTCCTCGGACAGGCTCGAGAACGCCAAGCCTTGCTCGCGCGCCATCTCCTTCAGGTGCTCGATCTCCTCGAGCAGACGACTGGCCTCGGCCTTGACCTGCGCCGCGCTCTTCTTGGGATTCTGGCTGTTGTTCGCCACCACGACCCTCCCCCTTCGGTGTACCACCTTCGCCGCGCCGATCGCAGCGATCGTCGGAAAAGAGGAGCGCCACCGTGTGCGTGTGATACGGGAAGATCGGCGGTGGTACTGGCGTGTCGGCGTGACATCGCCGCGAACCGATGCACGATGATGGCTCACGACGACGAGGCCCCTCCATGTATGAGATGGAGGGGCCTCGCCGATTCGACAGTTTCCGCGCCACCGATCGCTCGGGGCCGACTCCGCCGAACCCTGTCACCTGCGATGTCGACACTCCGGTGGCCCGGTCTCCCGGGACGTCCGGTGCTCTGAGGAAAGCCTCTGAGCTGGTCTCCGCCGCTGGCGACGTGAGAGATTTCTAGCCCTCGTCACCCTGCCGCGCAAGGGGTCTGCGAGCATTTCTTCGGGACTTTCTCGGGCGGCTCGGGATGTCCACAGAGATGCCTCGGTTACCCCCAACCACGGCGAGTTATCCACGGCCTCGTCCACTCATTCGTACACAGCTGCCTCGGCTCGACTGCTACCGGCTCCGCTGCTGGCATGCTCGTTGTCGGACAGAACGACCGATGAGGGGTGTGTGAGCGTGACGAGCGCGATGTCCGAGCACGCCACAGCCGTCGTCCGCGACCACCTGGCGGCATCCGGAGCACCCTGGGAGGAGAGCTCGCCCGGGAGGTTCTCCGTCGAGCTCCCCGGCGAACGCAAGCTCACGACGTCGTGCAGCCTGGCCGTGCGCGAGCACAGCCTGGTCGTCAACGCCTTCGTCGCCCGAAGCCCGGACGAGAACCAGGCCGGCGTGCACCGCTGGCTGCTGGAACGAAATGCGCGGTTGTCGGGGGTCGGGTTCGCCGTCGACGGCAGCGGCGACATCTATCTGGTGGGCCGGCTGCCCCTCCATGCCGTCACGCCCGGCGAGATCGACCGCCTCCTCGGCGTCGTGTTGGATGCCGCGGACTCCTCGTTCAACACCATCCTCGAGTTGGGCTTCGGCGAATCGATCCGGCGGGAGTGGGAGTGGCGGCTGGCCCGCGGCGAGTCGACGCGCAATCTCGAGGCGTTCGAACACCTCCGCCCCGCGTCGCCGGACAGGGGGCCGGCAGAGCCGGGCCGCTAGGCTCCGCAGCATGCATTACAGCCTGGTCCTGCTGCGTCATGGCGAGAGCGACTGGAATGCCAAGAACCTGTTCACCGGGTGGGTGGACGTCGATCTCACCGAGCGGGGCAGGGCCGAGGCCCAGACCGGCGGCGAGCTCATCGTCGACCGTGGCCTGCTGCCGGACGTGCTCCACACCAGCGTGTTGCGCAGGGCCATCCGGACCGCCGAGATCACGCTGCACGCGGCCGAGCGCTCCTGGATCCCGGTCCGCCGCTCCTGGCGGCTCAACGAGCGCCACTACGGAGCCCTGCAGGGCAAGGACAAGAAGCAGACCCTCGCCGAGTTCGGGGAGGAGCAGTTCATGCTCTGGCGCCGGTCGTACGACACGCCGCCGCCGCCGATCGCCGACGACGACGAGTTCTCGCAAGTCGGGGATCCCCGCTACGCCGACCTTCCACCCGAACTCATGCCACGCACCGAGTGCCTCGCCGACGTGGTCCGGCGCATGCTTCCGTACTGGTACGACGCCATCGTGCCCGACCTCCGGCGCGGCCTCTCGGTTGCCGTCGTCGCGCACGGCAACTCGCTGCGCGCGCTGGTCAAGCACCTCGACCACATCTCAGACGAGGACATACCCGGGCTGAACATCCCCACCGGGGTTCCGCTGCTCTACCAGCTCGACGAGTCCATGCGACCGCTGACGCCGGGAGGCGAGTACCTCGACCCCGAGGCGGCCGCCGCGGCCATCGAGGCCGTGAAGAACCAGGGTCGCTGAGCCCGTTTCCGGGGTCTCAGCGTGTCGGCCCGTCCGCCGACCACTCCACCTCGCCCGTGACCATGTAGCGGACGTTGGCTGCGACGTTGACGGCGTGATCGGCGAAGCGCTCGTAGTAGCGACCGAGGAGGGCGACGTCGACCGCCACCTCGACGCCGCGGGTCCAGTCGTCGTCGAAGATGACGACGAACAGCGAGCGGTGCAGGCGGTCCATCTCGTCGTCGTCGCTGGCCAGCTCCGCCGCACCCTCGAGGTCACGCGTGGCCAGAACGGCTCCGGCCTTGGCCGCCATGGCCTCCGCGGTCCTGCCCATGTCCTTGAACGTCGTGCGGAACTCGTCGGGGACGGCGACCTCCGGGTAGCGCATCCGAGCCACCTTGGCCACGTGCACGGCGAGATCTCCCATGCGCTCGATGTCCGAGCTGCTGCGCTGGGCGGACAGGACGGCCCGCAGGTCGCCGGCCACGGGTGCCTGGGTGGCGACCAGCTCGAGAATCAGCTCCTCGATCTCGAGCTGGTCGCGGTTGAGGTCGACGTCGGCCGCCACGGTCCGATCGGCGAGCTGGATGTCAGCCTCGAGCAATGCGGCCGTGGCAGCGCGGATCTGCTCGCCGGCCTTTCGGGTCATCCCGATCAGTCGGCTGGTGACGTCCTCGAGCTGCTCTTGGTAGGCCTGACGCATCCGGAAGTCGCCTCACAGAATGGGTAATGGTCGATTCGGCTTCCACAGGCTAGGTCGACGAGGTGGCCGGTCCGATCCGTGAGGTGAACCGGCCGGTAAGAATCGGTGAACAACGTGCCGACGGCCGCCGCCGGGCTGTCGCACGGGTCGGCCGCCGACACCGGACACCTAGCATGAGCGGGTGTGGACACCGTCACGGCCGCGGCGCTGACCGCCTGCGTGGGCGCGGTCGTCGGCCTGGCCGCCGGCCTGGCGTTCCGGGCCAGCGAGCGAGAGCAGCATCGAGTGCCGCCCGCACCACCCTCGAGGGTGCCCGACGGCGTCGATGAGGTGCTGTCGGTGCTCCGCGGAGGTGCCGTCCTGCTCGACGAAGACCTGAACGTGGTGAAGGCCAGCCCGTCGGCGCACTCGTTCGGGTTGGTGCGGCAGGACCGGATCGTCATGCCCGAACTGCTCGACGTCGCGGCATCGGTGCTCCGCGACGGGCAGATCCGCGAGGCCCAGCTGGACATCCGCCGCTCCCGGGACTCGACCCAGACGTTGCACGTCGCCGCTCGGGTGGCGCCGCTCACGCACGGGCTCATCCTGGTGCTCGTCGAGGATCGCACCCATGCGTTTCGTGTCGACCAGATTCGCCGGGACTTCGTGGCCAACGTCTCCCACGAGCTCAAGACACCGGTGGGCGCGCTGAGCCTGCTCGCCGAGGCCGTGCAGGACGCGAGCGACGATCCCGAGGCAGTGCGGCGCTTCGCCGCCCGGATGCAGCAGGAGGGCAGCCGCCTGACCCGGCTGGTTCAGGAGATCATCGATCTGTCCAGGCTGCAGTACGACGACCCGGTCGACTCGCCCGACCCGGTCGAGATCGACGACGTCGTCGCCGCGGCGCTCGACCGCAGCAGGGTGGACGCCGAGAACCGCCAGATCCGGCTCGCCTCGGGCGGCGACACCGGGCTGAAGGTGCTCGGCAACGAGTCCCAACTCGTGGTCGCGCTCGGCAACCTGGTGGAGAACGCCGTGGTGTTCAGCGAGCCTCACTCCAGGGTCGCCGTCGGTGTCCGGCGGCGCGGCGACGTCGTCGAGATCAGCGTGACCGACCAGGGGGTCGGCATTCCCGTGGCAGAGCTCGACCGGATCTTCGAGCGCTTCTACCGGGTCGATCCGGCCCGGTCCCGCACGACCGGCGGCACCGGGCTCGGGCTGTCGATCGTCAAGCATGTCGCCGCCAGCCACGGCGGCGACGTCTCGGTGTGGAGCGTGCGGGGCTCGGGGTCGACGTTCACCCTGCGGCTGCCGCTCCATCACCCCCCGTCCGGGCATCCGTCCGAGCCGGAAGCCGCGATAACGGAGGCCACATCGTGACCCGACTGCTCGTCGTGGAGGACGAGGAATCGTTCAGTGACGCCCTGTCCTACATGCTGCGCAAGGAAGGATTCGAGGTCGCCGTCGCACCGACCGGCACCGATGCGCTCGACGAGTTCGACCGCAGTGGAGCGGACCTGGTGCTGCTCGACCTGATGCTGCCCGGCCTGTCCGGGACGGAGGTCTGCCGGCAGCTGCGAACGCGGTCGAGCGTGCCGGTGATCATGCTTACGGCGAAGGACTCCGAGGTCGACAAGGTGGTCGGGCTCGAGCTGGGCGCCGACGACTACGTGACCAAGCCGTTCTCCTCGCGCGAGCTGCTGGCACGCATCAGAGCCGTGCTGCGGCGGGGCGCCGACACGGCCGAAGCGGCGCCGGCCGTGCTCGAGGCCGGTCCGGTACGCATGGACGTCGAACGGCACGTCGTGACGGTCGACGGGCAGTCGGTGCGACTGCCCCTGAAGGAGTTCGAGCTGCTCGAGCTGCTGCTCCGCAACGCCGGCCGGGTTCTCACCCGGGGTCAGCTCATCGACCGGATCTGGGGTGCTGACTACGTCGGCGACACCAAGACCCTGGACGTCCACGTGAAGCGCTTGCGAGCAAAGATCGAACCCGATCCGGCCCGGCCGGCCCATCTCTTGACGGTGCGGGGCCTCGGATACAAGTTCGAGGCGTGACACGCGCTACGGCGTCGGCTGCTGTTCCCGCGGAGCGATGAGCGCATCCTCGTAGTCGCCCTCGGCGGCCTGGACGAGTGCCTCGACGGTGGTTCGCGGTGCGCGCTCGAACAGGAACTCGACCTCGACGAACGTGCCGGGAACGGTGTCGGCGTCC
>Ga0190271_10002303_pt1 | contig 11489 bp, 9 predicted proteins | sample Popmic356T_FD_133747 | JGI IMG/M metagenome (GOLD analysis project Ga0190271, IMG submission 133747) | Populus adjacent soil microbial communities from riparian zone of Weber River, Utah, USA - 356 T | ecosystem: Environmental > Terrestrial > Soil > Riparian zone | place: USA: Utah | collected...
ATCGTGCCTTTTCCAGCGGGTGGGCCGACCGACATTGTTGCGCGGCCTCTCGCCCAGGCGCTTGGTGACGCACTTAAGGCGACGCTCGTGGTCGACAATCGAGGAGGCGCCGGCGGCTCCATTGGAGCCAACGCGGTGGCCAAGTCTGCGGCCGATGGCCGAACACTGCTGATGGCAACGGTCGGAACGCAAGCCATCAATCCCGCGCTTTACAAAAGCCTGCCCTATGACGCGGTGCGGGACTTTACGCCGATCGCACTCGTCGCGGTGGCCCCCGTTGCCGTCGTCGCCAATCCAGCACTGAAGGCGAATAGCCTGGCCGAGTTGGTCGCACTCGCCAAAAGCTCGCCGGGAAAACTCAACTATGGATCCGCGGGGCCCGGCACCCCAGGTCATTTGACCGCCGAGATGTTCAAGTCGGTGGCGGGAATCGATATTCAACACGTCCCGTACAAGGGCAGCGCTCCCGCTGTGACCGACCTGTTGGGGGGTCAGATTCAGATCATGTTCGATCCGCTGCAGTCGGTTCTATCCAACGTACAAGCGGGAAAATTGCGTGCGATCGCGGTCAGCAGCAGAAGCCGGCCTTCGATTTTGCCCGATGTGCCGACCATCGCAGAATCCGGATTTGCTGGATTCGAGTCGACCGCGTGGTGGGGCGTATTTGCACCGGCAGGATTGCCACCCGAACTAACGAAGATTTTTACGCGTGAAATCGAGCAGATTGTCAAAGATTCCTCCTTTCGATCGAAGCTGGAACCGTTGGGGGTCGTTCCCACGCTTCTAAGCGGCGATGCGTTCGCGACTTTTCAGCTCGCCGAACTCACGAAATGGGGCAAGGCCGTGCGGGAGTCGGGGGCGAAGGTCGACTGATGGAACTCAATGACGAAGAGCAGGATATTCTGGCTGGCAAGGCCGGTCCGCTTCCGCAGCAAGCAGTGCAGCACCAGATCAAGGTAGGGGACTTCTTTGGTGCCCGGGATCTTGTCCCGGTTTCGCAAGCCCACATCATGGCCGATACGGAAAGTCTCGGTGAGGCCGGCGTGCGCTGGCTGGAGAAGCTTGCATCCTTGACCGAAGGTCAAAGAACGGTGCGGGTCCCGACTATCACCGATCCGCGCGGCACCGACTTCGCGCACGCCGCGTTTCTCGGTCAAACCGCTGGCATGCTGGATCTGGAGCGCCGCACGATTGCGGCGTTTGTCCAGCTTGGCGTGTCCATGACCGACACATGCATCAACTATCAGACCATCCAGGCTCCGATATACAACGAACATGTTGCCTTCGGCGACACCGGTGTCGTCATCTATTCCAACTCGATATGCGGAGCGCGTTCAAATTTTGAAGGCGGCCCATCGGCTCTGGCCGCGGGTATCACAGGACGCACGCCACGCTATGGCTTTCACCTTCCGGAAGGCCGCCGCGCTACTCTGAGAATCTGTGCCGAGTTCACGCCTGATACGCTCAACGATTGGGGTGCACTGGGGGGCGTGATCGGACGCATCGCCGGAAATTATTGGGCCGTACCCGTGATCGAGGGCGTCCAGGGGACGCCGAGGTCGGATCAACTCAAGCATTTCGGCGCTGCCATGGCGAGCTTTGGTTCCACGGCATTGTTTCATATCGTGGGACTGACGCCGGAAGCAAGACAGGTGACCGACGTGGCTGCCGCGGACGCGCCCGTTCACCGCGTGACCAGGCACGATGTCACCGCGCTGCAGAAATCCTACCACAACGACGACAAGGTCGATGTGGTCGTGTTTTCTGCACCACAACTAAGCCTGTTCGAATTGCGCGATCTGGCAGGGCTTTGCGCCGGCCGGCGATTTGCTGTCCCACTGCTCGCCGTGACGAGTCCGCAGGTCAAGCCCGATTCAGACCGAATGGGTTACACAGCGCATATCGAAAACGCCGGCGGCACTGTGATGTCCGGAATGTGCTTCTACCAATCCTATGCCCGGGAGATCGCCGAGGCGAACGGCTGGAAACGCCTCGTGACGAACAGCGCGAAGCTGGTCAATATTCTCGGCGGCTACGGCTACCGCCCGATGATCGCTTCGATGGAAGCCTGTGTCGATGCCGCGGTCAGCGGAAAGCTGGAGCGAATATGATGGACAGGATTTTTCATGCGCGTCATGCGATGGGGCAGACGGTGAGGGGTGTGGCGCTCGTGGCGAATGACGGGTTTTCGGCGCGTTACGATCTCGATCGCAACGCCGGTACCTTCTCGCGACCGGCGCACAAATTGGCAAGCCAGTCCTATGTCGGCAAAATACTGGTGCTGGATACGGCCAAGGGTGGCGTCGCTTCGGCATGGATGCTGCACGAGATGCAATCCCGCGGTGTCATCCCGCTGGCGATCGTCTTCAATTCCGTCAATCCAATTCTCGCGCAAGGGGCCGCATTCGGCGACGTACCGATGCTGGCTGGATTTGACGTGGATATTACGGCGGCCATTGCAAATGGCGCCGAGCTTGAGGTGAATCCCCAGATGAGCAGGCTTACCGTACTTTCTGGATGATCGCTGAATAAAACCTGTCGCCCGCCCCAACGAGATGATCGAACAACGGTCGGGATGTCCGTTCCTGGCAGATATTGTTGAAAAAGTCATTTTGGGGTGGCGAACGAAAATTCTTAGAGCCGCTGATGCGCTTTGCGCGCAGCGATGTGAGGGACCATATCGTTTCATCCAAAATCAATCACGGACCTCCGTAGTGGCGCTGACAAGCGATGCAGCAGTAGAGAAGCTCCGAGATCGACTTTCGCGAGATTTTTTGGGTTGTTCGATTTTCGACTTTTGCAACAATATCTGCCAATAGGAGACATTAGCCGACCCGGCCAAGGCCCGCCAAATGACTACTAACGGCATGTACGGACGTTACGCTGACAGTAATTTTGCTACGCCTTTTGCATGTTCAATGAACAGCTTCGCCAGAGGACCTGGCGTGCGGTTCTTCAGGGTGAGAATGGCGATCGAATATTGCGTCGCGGGAATTTTGACCGGCAGAATTTTCAGTCCCGTGCGCCGGGACCCGAATTGGGCGACAGAGTTCGGCAGAATGCCAACGAACTTGCTGGTTGCGATCAGGGTCGTGGTCAGTTGAACGGACAATGTGGCAATCGCGGGCCGCGGCGACCTGAGTCCGTAGGCAGCGAAAATTCCTGAAATGATCGATCCAGGCGTGCTGTCCTGCGGCGGAAGCACCCAAGACTCGCCCATCAAATCGGCTAGGTCGATGCGGCGCCGTCGAGCCCATTGGGAATTGGCGCCGGCCACCGCGACGAAGGGCTCCTGGATCAGCGGTTGGAAAATCAAGTCTTCTTCCATAAAAGGCTCCGGCAATCGCCCAATTAGAAGTTCGACCTTGCGTTCGCGCAGGGGACCGTATTGCGCGAGTCCCATATCCGCGTGAACGACATGCAGCTGCACCCGGGGATGCTGCAGCAATAGGCGTTCCGATATCGCGGGGATCATGCTGGCATTCATGATCTCCGGACATCCGATCGCGAGCTCGCCCGTCGTCGGATCGGTCAGGAACTCGATCTGCTTCAGTCCCTGACGCATTTCTTCGAATACGTTGGCACTGCACTTGAGTAGCGCCTGTCCGTAGTTGGTCAGTTCGACGCCCTGCGCCGTACGATCGAACAGCTTTACCCCGAGCGTCTGTTCGAGCTCGGAAACTGTCTTGGAGACGACGGGATGAGAGATGGAAAGCTTCTGAGCAGCCCTCGCCATGCCGCCCGCTTCGGCGACAGCCATCACGATGTGGAGATCGCGGAGCCTGATGCGTCGGCCGATGCGGTCAGACCACTCCATTCTTGACCCCTTAGGCTGGAGGCTACAGGGATGTCCAATAATAGAACTTCCAAACTACAGCGACCGCAGGCAGCATACAATATGCGATCGGCTTAGGTTACTTCCGGTCCTCGGAAGCCGCGCCGGTTCTGATGGAGGGCGAGATGTTCAAGCGAAGCCTTTTCTCCGCCGCCGGTCTCGTTCTTTCAACCGCCTTGGCGGGAAGCGCCAGCGCGCAAGGCACCGTTAAGGTCGGCATGGTCATGCCGTTAACCGGTCCATTCGCGGCCGCGGGCCAGCAGGTGCTGGCGGGAGCCCGTCTCTACGTCAAGCAGCATGGCGACTCGGTTGCCGGCAAGACGATCGAGCTGATCGTCAAGGATGGCGCCTCCTCTGGAGAAACGGGCAAGCGCCTGATCCAGGAACTGATCGTCAACGAAAAGGTGGACATTATCGGTGGCGGCGTGACCGCCGACCTCTTCTCGAGCGCCGGGCTTATCACGGAAGCACAGAAGCCGACTGTGATCATGCTTTCGAGCACGACAACGGTGATCGAAAAATCACCCTTCTATGTCCGCACCAGTTGCACGCTCGCGCAGTCCTCGGCGATCTTGGCCGACTGGACTATGAAGAAAGGTCTAACCAAGGCTGTGACACTGATCTCCGAGTTCGCACCGGGGCTCGAGGCCGAGGAAAGCTTCACCAACAACTATAAAACCGCCGGCGGACAGATTGTGGAGGCGATCCGTGTGCCCTTGAAAAACCCCGACTTCGCGCCATTTCTGCAGCGCGTCAAGGAAGCGGCCCCCCAGGCGTTGTTCGTGTTCGTTCCTTCGACCCAAGCTGCAACCTTCGCCAAACAGTTCGTCGAGCGGGGTCTCGACAATGCAGGGATCACGCTCATCGGCCCCGGTGACCTGACTGACGACGAGGCTTTGTCGAACATGGGCGATGCAATGCTCGGCGTCGTCACTGCGCACTTCTATTCGGCTACGCATCCCTCCGTAGTCAACGCGACGTTCACCGAGGCCTATCGCAAGGAAGCAAAGGACGGCGCGAATTTCATGGCGGTTTCAGGCTATGACGGAATGCACGTGATCTATGAAGCACTGCGCAAGACCTCCGGCTCAACGGACGGCAAGGCCTTGATCGCCGCGATGAAAGGCATGATCTGGGAGAGCCCGCGCGGCCCGATGTCGATCGACCGCAACACGGGCGAGGTCGTGCATAACATCTATATTCGCAAGGTCGAGAAGGCCGGCGGGTATCTTCGGAATATTGAGTTTGAGACTTTCAACAACGTCAGGGATCCTCGCGTCGCGACAAAATGAAGAAACTCGAGGTCATCGTCGCTGGAGGCGGCATCGGCGGGCTGAGCCTTGCGCTCAGCCTGCATCAGACTGGAATAAGGGTCCGAGTTTACGAAGCCGTGCGCGATCCCTCACCGCTCGGTGTTGGCATCAATCTGCAACCGACCGCGGTGCGCGAACTGACCGAGCTCGGTCTCGGCGAGGCGCTTGGGGATATCGGTATCGCAACGCGCCGGCTCAGCCTGCGCAACAAGTTCGGGCAACTTATCCACGCCGAACGACGCGGACTGGACGCTGGTTATCGTTGGCCGCAATATTCGATCCATCGTGGCGAACTCCAGCTTATTCTGCTGCGCGCGGTGCGCGACCGTATCGGCGACGAAAATGTTAGAACCGGGCTGAAGCTGACCGGATTCGAGCAAGATGGCGGGGTACGGGCCCGCTTCATCGACCGTCAGTCCGGATCGGAGCAGGTTGACGAGGCGGACGTTCTTGTCGGTGCCGACGGGATTCATTCTGCCGTGCGGCGTCAACTCTATCCCACGGAAGGGGCGCCGCGTTTCGCTCAGCAGATGCTGTGGCGGGCAGCCGTGGTTGCCGAACCCTTCCTCGATGGCCAGACGATGGTCATCGCCGGCCACTTTCACCAGCGCATTGTCGTCTACCCCATCGGCAGGGCGCGTGGTGGCAAGGCGCTGATCAACTGGATTTGCCAGAAAACGGTGCCGGACCGCCCGCTGCCACGCGAAGACTGGAATCGGCGGGTTGCCAAGGAGGATGTACTGGCAGCCTTTGGAAGCTGGAAATTCCCCTGGCTGGACCTGCCCTCGCTGATCGAGGACTCACCCGATATCTACGAGTTTCCATTGGTCGATCGCGATCCGGTGGCCGCGTGGTCATTCCGCCGCGTCACGCTGCTTGGTGACGCCGCCCACCCCATGCAGCCGATCGGCGGCCAAGCCGGCTCCCAGGCCATCCTTGATGCCCGAGCACTGACCCGGGCCTTGGCAGAAAATGAAGATACAATTGCCGCGCTTCAACGCTACGACGCCGAGCGCCGCCCTTCGATGAACGACGTCATCCAGCGAAATCGGAACTTTGGGCCCGAAGCGGCCATGCAGCTTGCAGAAGAGCGCGCCCCGATTGGCTTCGCCCGGGTCGACGACATCATCTCACGTCACGAACTCGATACCATTGTTGCTTCATTCGCAAAGGCCGCGGGTCTCGACGTCGAAACCGTGAATCACCGGCCTCCGTACGTCTCTCAGTGAAAACTGTCTCCAAGACCAGTTTCCTGAGACACACGAGGGCCTGAGCCATGTCTGCTAATGGGATGGTCCGGCCGTGCTCCCGCCCCGCCAGCAATAGAAGCTGGGAAGGGGCGTCAAGACAAGGAGCACGCCATCTCCCAGACACAGAACGCTGCAATTGCCGTGGTTGGTATCGATATCGGCAAGAACGCCTTCCACATCGTGGGCCACGATGACCGTGGCGCGATTGTGTTGCGTCAGAGATGGTCGCGTGCCAGGTCGAGGCCCGCTTTGCCAATATGCCGCCGTGCCTGGTCGGCATGGAAGCCTGCGTCGGCGCACATCATCTCAGTCGCAAACTCAGGGCACTGGGCCACGATGCCCGGCTGATGCCGGCGAGGTATGTTCGTCCCTATTCGAAGGGACAGAAGAGTCACGTCCTTTTGCATTGCACAACTCGTGTCGGGGCGCCCGCGGCGTTCGCCTATGTCCAATTCAGCGTCAAACCGCCATCCTCCGGATGACTTGGCACAAGCTTCACGGACCGCGACGCACTCATCTCCTGACCCTCGATTGAGAAGCGCCATGTCCGTTTCGGATTGACCTTACGGCTCCGATAGCCGACTGTACCTCCGAAAGCGGGCTCAACTCGGACATCGCCTCATGTCCGAGAAAAAGTGCCAACCAACGGAGGTTGGACTCAGTCGAGCTCATCGACGTCGGGAGCGGGACCCAATGTGGGACCTACTGCGAAGCACTCGATGGCCAGCAATTTTCCGGACCGGGCCTGGCCCAAGGCACGACCGCTTTTTGTTCTGCCCTGAAACAGCCCGCTACTACCACGGCTCGTTTGCCGCGACCTAAAGTCTGTGCCCGCCAACGGTGATGTGTATGACAAAGCCGCGCGAAACATGGCCAATCGGGCTGGGATTTTGCGGCGCGTTGCTGGTTCCGCAGATCGCCGGCGCGCAGATGCCGCTGCCCGCTGCCAAGCCGACCGATGGAGCGACGCTGTTCAAGCAGCAGTGCGCGACTTGCCACACCACGAATCCATCCGAGCCAGTTCGGCAAGGTCCGTCGCTGTTCAAGATCGTCGGCAAGCCGGCGGGCAAGGTGGACGGCTTCCACTACTCGGCCGGTTTCGCGAAGGCCGACTTCGTCTGGGACGATGCCAGACTCGACGCCTGGCTGGCAGACCCGCAGGCAATCATTCCCGGGGCCACCATGGCCTACCGCCAGCCCAAAGCGGAGACCCGCACCGCCATCATCGCCTATCTCAAGGAGCTGAACTGAATGGCAAAACCCGTTCACTCGATGATTCGCGTGTTCGACGAGGCGAAATCGTTGGATTTCTACGCGCGCGCCTTTGGCCTTCAAGTTGCCGATCATCTCAAGTTTCCGGATTTCGCGCTTATATATCTGCGTCATCCCTCCTCACCCTTCGAGGTCGAACTGACCGTCAATTTCGATCGCAACGAACCCTATTCGCTTGGCGACGGTTACGGCCATCTTGCCGTGGTCGTCGATGATGTCGACGCCGAACACTCCAGATTCGAGCTCGAAAACTTCTCGCCCGGGCCGCTGCGCGACTTCAAGCATGATGGCAGGACGCTGGCGCGCTTCTTCTTCGTCGCCGACCCCGACGGTTACAAAATCGAGGTGATCCAGCGGGGTGGCCGCTTCGGTTAATTGCAATCAACAAACGTTCAATGGAGGACACCCATGAGAGAAGTCGATCGTCGAAGCAAATACAATCGCCGGGTCTTTCTCCAAGGCGCGGCCACCGCGGTGCCGACGGTTGCGATTGCAACAAGCGCGGGCTTAGGGATAAGCGACGCGTGGGCCGATGACGCAACCACGCTGACGCCGGCGACGCTGAAGACGCTGGTGAAAGTCGCGCGCGATATCTATCCGCACGACTTCCTCGGCGATAGTTACTACATCGCCGCGATCAAGCCATGGGATGGCAAGGCGGTTAAGGATCCGGCCGTCAAATCGCTGATCAATGACGGCGTAGCCAGGCTCGATCAGGAAGCCAATGACCGTCACAAGGTCCCCTATGCGCAGGTGCAATGGGAAAATGATCGCGTGGCGCTGTTGCAGCGCATCGAGCAGACCGCCTTCTTCCAGAAGATACGCGGCGACCTTGTGGTCTCCCTCTACAACCAGAAAGAGGTCTGGCCCAAGTTCGGCTACGAGGGCTCCTCCGCCGAACATGGCGGCTACATCACACGCGGCTTCGCCGATATCAACTGGCTCCCGAAGGCATAGGCCCGGGCACACGTCAGGAGGAAATTCAAATGGCAAAATTCGATCTGAATGACAACGGCGTGGTTGTGATCGTGGGCTCGGGTGCGGGCGGCGGAACATTGGGCAACGAGCTGGCGCAGAAGGGCGCCAAGGTCGTCATCCTCGAAGCCGGTGCGCGCATCGAGAATCAGGACTTCGTCAACGATGAGTGGGAGAGTTTCACCCAGCTTGCCTGGTCGGACATGCGCACCACTTCGGGAAGCTGGCGCGTCGCCAGGGACTTCCCGAACCTTCCGGCGTGGATTGTGAAGGCGGTGGGCGGTTCGACGACCCACTGGGCCGGCGCGTCGCTGCGCTTCGACGAGCACGAGTTCAAGGTCAAAAGCACGTACGGAAATATTCCCGGCGCCAATCTCCTGGATTGGCCGATCACGCTCGCCGAAATGGAGCCGTGGTACGCCAAGGCTGAAAACAAGATGGGCGTAACCCGGACCAACGGCATTCCGGGGCTGCCCGGCAACAACAATTTCAAGGTGCTGGAAGCGGACGCCAGGAAACTCGGCTACCAGACCGTGCACACCGGAAACATGGCCATCAACAGCGAGCCGCGCGACGGGCGCGGAGCCTGCCAGCAGATGGGCTTCTGCTTCCAGGGCTGCAAGTCCGGCGCGAAATGGTCGACGCTCTACACTGAGATTCCCAAGGGCGAAGCGACCGGAAATCTCGAAGTGCGCCCCAACAGCATGGTGATCAAGGTCGAGCATGATGCATCGGGCAAGGTGACCGGCGTGGTCTATGCCGACGAGACAGGCGCGATGCAACGCCAAAAGGCACGCGTGGTGGCCGTCGCGGGCAATTCGATCGAGAGCCCGCGCCTGCTGCTAAACAGCGCCTCGAACATGTTCCCGGATGGACTTGCCAACTCGTCCGGACAGGTCGGCCGCAACTACTTGCGACACATGACCGGCAGCGTATACGCGACGTTTGAGAAGTCGGTGCACATGTATCGCGGCACCACCATGGCCGGCATCATTCGCGACGAGGCGAAGAATGATCCCAAACGCGGCTTCGTTGGCGGCTATGAGATGGAAACGCTGTCGATCGGCCTGCCCTTTATGGCGGCGTTCCTCAATCCGGGCGCATGGGGACGATCATTCACCAGCGCGATGGAGGGATACCCGCGGATGGCCGGGATGTGGCTGGTTGGCGAGGACATGCCGCAGGAAACCAACCGCATCACCCTCGATCCGAAGGCCAAGGACAAATTTGGCATGCCGGTTGCGAGTGTGCATTTCGACGATCATCCCAACGACATCGCAATGCGCAATCACGCCTACAAGCAGGGCGCCGCGGTCTACGAGGCCGTCGGCGCGACCGTGACCTATCCGACCCCGCCCTATCCAAGCACCCACAACTTGGGTACCAACCGAATGAGCGAGAAGCCGCGGGACGGTGTGGCGAACAAGTTCGGACAGACCCACGACATCAAGAACCTGTTCATCTCGGACGGCAGCCAGTTCACCACCGGCGCCGCCTGCAATCCGACGCTGACGATCGTGTCGCTGGCGATCCGGCAGGCAGACCACATCGCGGGCGCCATGCAGCGCAAGGAGATTTAAAAAGAAGCGGCTCTGTCCGGATTGGGAGAGAGCCGCTTTCCTTTTTCATCGGCCGAGATCTATTCGGCCGCGTCGAGAATCGCCGCGGCATTGCCACGAAAGCCCGGGACGACAACTGGCTCTTTACGCGAATTCGCGTGACTGACCTCAACTACGGCGCCGCTGACGGATTGGTGACTGCGGACCGCGCCGATAGACCATGAAACCGCGCTCGCGTAGGGTGTGCCGCTGCGGGGCTGGTTTGAAGAGACGGTCGCATTTCCCTTTGGGAGACGCGGCCGACAATATTGGATGGAGGACATGCCTATGACATCCCGCCTGCGTTTCGGCGTTTTTCTCGCGCCCTTCCATAAGCCCGGCATTAATCCGACGTTAGCCCTACAAAACGATCTGGATCTGGTCGCTTGGCTCGACCGCCTCGGTTACGATGAAGCGTGGTTTGGTGAGCACCATTCCGCCGGTACGGAGATCAGCGCGTCGCCCGAAATCATGATCGCGGTTACGGCCGAGCGCACGCGTCACATCAAGCTTGGCACCGGCGTCGTCAGCCTCTCCTACCACAATCCGCTGTGGGTCGCGGAACGCATCGTGCTGCTCGATCACCTGACCCGCGGGCGCGCGATGTTCGGTGCCGGACCAGGCTCGCTGCCGACGGACGGCATCATGATCGGGGTCCCTCAGTCCGAGACGCGTGAGCTCCTCGAGCAGAGCCTTGACGTCATCATGAGGCTGCTGGCAGGGGATGAACCGGTGACATTCAAGAATCATCGTTGGGATCTGCGAGATGCACGGCTGCATCTTCGGCCTTATTCCAATCCGCTTTTCGACGTGGCGGTGGCGGCCGTGGCGTCGCCCACGGGGGCCAAGCTCGCAGGGCGGCATGGTATCGGGCTCCTCTCGGTCGGCGCGACGACAGCGGCGGGCTTCGATGCCCTGGCACTGCATTGGGATGTGCTGGGCGAGGAAGCGCGGGTGCACGGCAAGACGGTCGACCGGTCGAATTGGCGCCTCGTCGGCCCGATGCACTGTGCGGAAACCAAGGAGCAGGCGATCGCCGACGTACAGTACGGCATCGAGCATTGGTTCCGTTACTTTCAGGCGGTTGCGGCCTTCCCGCAAATGGCCGTGCTCGGCGACAGCGCCGCTGAAATGATCGACTTCATCAACAAATCTGGGCTCGGCGTGATCGGAACGCCGGAAGAGTGCGCCGCGCAGATCGACCGGCTCGTCAAGCAATCAAACGGCGGCTTCGGTTGCTATTTGC
>Ga0190271_10002304_pt1 | contig 11489 bp, 11 predicted proteins | sample Popmic356T_FD_133747 | JGI IMG/M metagenome (GOLD analysis project Ga0190271, IMG submission 133747) | Populus adjacent soil microbial communities from riparian zone of Weber River, Utah, USA - 356 T | ecosystem: Environmental > Terrestrial > Soil > Riparian zone | place: USA: Utah | collected...
ACCCAGTAGTCCAGACGCTCCTGCTGCAGGAAGGCCTCTCCATCGGGCTTGTGCGGATCGAAGGTGCCGATCTGCTCGATGAAACGGCCGTCGCGGCGACTGGCGTTGTCGGTCGCAACGATGTGATAGAACGGGCGCTGCTTGGTGCCGCGGCGGGCCAAACGGACGATAACCATGCGTGATCTCTCAGGTGCGGCTCGAAAAATTCGCAGTGCCGCAGGTCGGTCGGTTGCCTTTCGGTCGGCTCCGCCAACCACTGAGGCCAACCGAGACGAACGAGGGTCGGGAAGCTAGCCGCCGAGATTCGGTGGGTCAAGCCAGTTGCCTTGAACTTGTTCGACTTCATGCAAGCGGGCACAGAGGACGCCGCCAGGCCGGACCGCCGGCCGGACCGAGCGGGAACACACTACCGCGAAGGCGCCGGGAATGCGCCCGCGGTGCTAGACGTGGATACAGCTGATGATTCAACGTTTTCGTTGGTGTGTGTGCGCGCTCCTGTGGGTGGTCGCCGCTTGTGGAGGGTCCCGCTGCGACGGCGGCTCGGGCAGCCCCGCGCCCAAGACCACGCCCGCCCAGGAGATCGCGGTCGCGATCCCGAAGCCCGATCTGCGCCTGCTGTTGCTGACCGATCCGCGTGGTTACCTCGAGCCGTGCGGGTGTAACCAGCGCCCGCTGGGCGGCGTCGACAAGCTGGCCACGGTGGTGGCGCGGGCCAAGCGCGACGGCGTGCCGCTGCTGGTCTTCTCGGCGGGCGACTTCGCCGTGGGCACCGAGCTGCGGGCCGAGGACGCCGAGCAGGCGCGTGCCCAGGAGCTGATGCGCGCCAACACCTTCGTCGAGGCGTACAAGCAGCTCGGGGTCACCGCGATCGCGCCGGGCGCGCTCGACCTCGCACAGAGCGCGAGGTTGCTGGGCGAGCTGGCGGCGCGCGGCGGCTACCCGTGGATCGTCGACAACGCCAGCGTGCCAGACGGCAAGCCGTCGCCGTTTGCGCAGGCGCGCATCGTCGAGGTCTCTGGCATCAAGGTGGGCGTGCTCGGTCTGGTGGCGCCGCCGGCTGCGCCCATCGACAAGGAGCTCACGCTGCAGGGCGACCTCGGGGCGATCGCCGCAGCCAAGAGCAGCGAGCTGCGCGCAGAGGGGGCACAGCTGGTGATCGCGCTGGTCAGCGCCGACCGACGCAGCGCGCGCTCGATCGCGGGCAAGGGCCCCGACCTGGTGCTGATGGGCGGGCTCGACCTGGAGCGTCCGCTGCCTCCGTCGGTGCTCGGCAGCGCGGTGCTGCTGCACGCCGGGTATCAAGGACAGAACGTGGTCACGGTGGACCTGGGGCTCAAGGCGGCGGCCGACAAGCAGGACTGGGAAGACGCGAGCGCGTGGAGCCGGCGCGCGCTCCACAAGGACCTGGACCAACAGATCGCCGAGCGCCGCGCCAGCATGCGCGCCTGGGAGAAAGATCCCAAGGTCGCCAAGGCCGACCTCGACGCGCAGCGCGCGCGCCTGCGCGAGCTGGAGAGCGAGCGCGAGCGGACCAGCAAGCCGTCGTTTGCGGGGCGCTGGCTGAACGCGGAGCTGGTCGAGCTGGCCCCGGAGATCCCGGACGACCCGACGCTCGCCAAGCAGCTCGAGGCGCACGACGTCCAGGTCAACGAGCACAACCGCACCAGCTTGGCCGGGCTCAAGCCGCTACCCGCCGAGCCGGGCAAGGCGGCGTACGCGGGCTCCGAGTCGTGCGCGAGCTGCCACCAGCAAGCGTACGACTGGTGGCGCGGGACCAAGCACGGGCGGGCCTACGCGACGCTCGAGCGCGTGCACAAGGAGTTCAACCTCAACTGCGTGAGCTGCCACGTCACGGGCTACAACGAGAAAGGCGGCAGCACAGTCACCCACGTCGACCGACTGAAGGACGTGGGCTGCGAGACCTGTCACGGGCCGGGCAGCCAACACAACGCCGCGCCCAAACAGCCGGGATTAATAGCACTTGCGGTGCCGGAGAGCGTGTGCGGCGGTTGCCACACCAAAGAGCACAGCGACCGCTTCGTATACGACGCCTTTCGGCAGATGTTGATCGTCCCTGGTCACGGCCGGCCCGCCGATCGACAATGAGTGACCCATGCAACGTATCCGCCTCGCGACGTGCTTGCTTCCCATCGCCGTGCTCGCGACGGCCTGCTGCGGCGAAGGCGCGCAGCGCACGATCGCCAGCGGCGCGAGCCCGCCGCCCGCGCAGACGGAGCCCGAGGGCGTGGACATGGATCGCGACGGCGACGTGCTGCGCGGCGAGGCCAGCTACTACGCCGACTTCTTCGACGGTCGCAAGACGGCCAGCGGCGAGCGCTACGACCCCGGGGCGATGACCGCCGCCAATCGAACGCTGCCGCTCGGAACGCGCGTGCGCATCCGCCGGGTGGACACGGGTGCGTCGGTGGTGGTGCGCGTGAACGACCGCGGTCCGTTCGGCAAGCGACGCCGGATCTTCGATCTGTCCAAGGCCGCCGCCAAGAAGCTGAACATGCTGCAGCGCGGGACCGCGCAGGTCGAGGCCGTCGTCCTGCAGTAGTCGCGCGCGACAGAGTGGTGCTAGGCGGCCCTGCGGCGACGGACACGGCTGTAAACAAAGCCGCCCAGCAGCGCGACCCAGCTGAGCTCGGGCCACGCGGCCTGCGCGTTCCCACGCAGCGAACAGCCGTCGCCGCTTGCAGAGCGCTCGTCGGCGTCTCCACCAGCCTCGTCGCCAGCAAGCGCGGGGGACTCGTGGGCCGGGTTTCCGTCTGCACCCGTGACGCCCTCGTCCACGCTGCTCGCGAGCCCACCATCGGGCAGCTTCGCCTCTTGGACGCCGAAAAAGTCGCGGGGCGCGCACAGCAGCGGCGGGTCGCTGGTGCACGCGTCGAGAAACCGAGCAGCGTCCGGCGTGGTCGGAGAAGCGAACGAGGTCCAGCAGTAGCTCACTTCGCTCAGCTTGCAGCGCAGTCCCGAGGCACAGCCAGGGTCCACGTTGCAGGTGGACTCGTGACAGAAGTTCGCATCGCTCTGCTGGCAGGAGAGGCCCGCTGCGCAGTCGCGGTCCACGCTGCACGGGGTCCTGTTCAGCTCGCACGCAAAGCTGCCACGCGACACACGACACTCCTCGTGCCAGGAGGGCGCGTCGCCGGGGCTGCCCGTCGAGCCCATGCCCACGCAAGACATGCCGATCTGTTCGGCACAGCGAAAGCCGGCGCCACAGTCCGCATCGACCTGACACGGCAGCTCGGAGGGCTGGCGGCAGATGCCCTCGACGTACGGGGCGCAGTCGGTCTGACCCGGCAGGGGTTTCTCACCACAAGACGAGCCTGCCGGACACGCGGGATCTTTGCCTGCACAGGTCTGGTACGTGGTGAGCTGGCAGGTGGCTGGCGCCCCACCACAGTCCGCTGCCGTCTGACAGTTGCGCGCAGCGACCGCAGACCCGAGCTCCGCGCCGAGTAGCGGTAGCCCCAGCGCTGCCAGCGCGCTTATCCACACGTACCTCTGCGTCATGCGTGTCCTCCAGGCCGCGTGCTGCGGTTCTACCCTGTCACCAGCAGGGAACATGCCGACGAAACTGCAGCGCAGATCACTGGCGCTGGCGCAGCGCTGTGCCGGCTTGCGCCACGAGGCTGCCCTTCCCCAACCGCTCGCGACGCTGCGCGGCGCCCACCGTGGATGCCGTGCGTTGTTGCGCTGCACGACCGAGCGCCACGCGCAGAGCCTCGCGGGCGTTGGTCTTGACCGCGTCGCGACGGCCGAGTAACCCGGGCGCTACTCTGCGATCAGGGGCTCATCATGCGCTGCAGGCTCGCTTTGCTCACGGTCGGTTTGCTGGTCGTCACGTCGGCGTGCAGCCCCGGCGTCTTCGACAAGTGGACCTTCGCGAGTGAGGTGCCGGCCGGCTCGAACGACGGGGGCGCTGGCGACGCAAGCACGGCGGGCGCCCCCGACGGCGCGGTGGTCGCCGACGACGGCGGCGCAGCTGGAGCACAGGGAGACGCGGGCGGCGCGTTGACCGTGCCCGCGCCCGATGCTGGCGAGGCGCGTGACGGGGGCGCGGCCGCGGCCGCGGCTGCAGACGGCGGCGACGCGGGTCCGGCGTTCGTCTGCACGCCGCGCGCGAGCGAGTGTACGAGCGCGACGACGCAGCGGACCTGCAGCGATGTTGGCGAGTGGGCCGCGCCGGTCACGTGCACCGCGGCCTGTGTCGGCGGTAGCTGTTCGGGCGTGTGCCGGCCCGGTGCGCGGCAGTGTCGCGCGACGCAGCGCCAGCTGTGTACGGAGCAGGGCACCTGGGCAGACGACGGCGAGCCTTGCGCCAGCGTCTGCACAGCGGGCAGCTGCGAAGGGACGTGCGCTCCACAGAGCACGCAGTGCGTCTCCTCGGTCGCGGTACAGCAGTGCGCCGCGAACGGTCAGTGGGGCGCGCCGAGCACCTGCGAGCACGCGTGTGTGAAGGGTCGCTGCGGCGGCGAGTGCGTGCCGGATACAAAGTCCTGTGTGGTCGAGACGCCTGCGCGCAGCTTTCGCACCTGTAGCTCCACCGGCTCGTGGAGCAGTCCCGTGCAGTGCAGCTACGTGTGCGTCAATCCCGGGGGCAAGTGCACGGGCGTTTGTGTACCGGGCAGCCGTAGCTGCCTCGGGAACGTGCCGCGCCACTGCACGGCGCTCGCGGAGTGGGAAAACGAGAGCGCTTGTTCGGGCCTCACGCCGCAGTGCGGAGGCGACGGCCAGTGCCGATGTGCACCCGGTACCCGGCGCTGCAGCGGCGCCCAGGCGCAGGTCTGCAACAGCACCAGCACCTGGGTCGACGTGGGCGCACCGTGCGCCAACTGCCAGGACGGCCTCTGCCTGTGGGAGGGCTGCAGCGAGATGCGACGCATGGAGTGCGGAGGGTACGGCTGCGCGTGTGTGAACAACGAGTGCGGCGGCGCGTTCTGTGAGACCGGAGACGGCTGCAGCAACGCTCGCCGCAGCGCCTGCGCGGAGCTCGGCTGCGGCTGCGTCGACGGCGGCTGCTCGGGCGGGTTTTGTGTCGACACCGGCTGCACGGTCAGGATGACCAACAACTGCAGTGCGTTCGGCTGCGGTTGCTCGCTGATGCGCTGTGTGGGTGGAGCGTGTCAGTAGTGCTGCGGCCGCCGACGCGCGCGCGGCCTATCTTCGCTCGCGCGCCCGAGGGCGCGCTTCGACCGAGCCGGCCAGGTCGAGGCGACTGAGCGTCGGCTTGCTCGCCCAGTGCGAGCGGCCTCGGTTGGCGAAGTGCGGCGGACGGTCGGTCACGGCGTCGAGCTGAGTCAGGTCAACGACTGCGCCAGCTCGCGCAGGGTCGCCTTCGGCGCTTCGATCGGACCGCCGTGTGACACCAGGACACGCTCGAGCTCGGCCGTGTCGGCCCACGTCTCGAGCTGGTTGCGCACCGCCCGCTTGTCCCTCAGCAGCTTCATCATCACGAGCTTGGGCATGTGCGGCTTGCCTGGCCCGAAGCCGAGCAGCTTCATCATCATGCCGCTCGCGCCCTTCAGCACCGGAAGATTGAAGATCAGGTCGTTGACCACCAGCGTCTTGCCGGTCTCGGTCTGCACCATCAAGGAAAACTCCTGTCCGGCCGTGCCGGCGACCACACTCAGCTCGACGCGCGGGTCGTGAAAGTCGACCTCGCTGCAATCGACCGCCACGACTTCCGCGACCTTGTCCCTGGCCCCCGGTGGCGCGACTACCACCAGACTCGGATAGCGTTTTTTCCAGGCTGCGACGTCGAGTCGATGGACGGCGCTCGGGACGATCAAAAAGCTCGGGGTGCCAAGCGCCTCAAGCCGGGAAATTGCGTCGCGGTCGAGCGCGATGGCGCTGTAGATGACCAGACGACCGTCGGCCAGGCGCGCGATGGTCATCCGGCGGCGGCTCTCGCCGAGAGGCATATGAAGCTCGCCCACGACCGTGAACAGGTTCTCGCCTAGGGACGTTAGCGGGCCGTGCGGCCGCACGTTCCAGTCTTCGCTGGGCTTTGCCATGGTGAACCCTCCGCTCGTCGAAGTAGGCCCGCCTGGGCGGGTGGCAACCCGTCCCTGCACGGCTCGTCGCACTGACCGCCGAGCACAATCAGGTCGCTACAGATCTGATAACCCCGTGGGGTTCGTTCGGGTTACTCGGGGGCGCGCTGGCCTCGAGGACGGGCGACCAGACTCGGCGCTACGCCTGGATGGACTGTGTGCGAGGAGCCAGTCGGAGCCGCGGCAAAGCGTGGCCTTGTGCTGTCGGCCAGGAACCAGCGACAATCTTTCTGGAGACCGAACATGCGGCAGGGCGTTCCTCACACTCGACCGGACACCCGGCAGCGAATCGCTCGGACTTCAGCTTGTGTGCTGCTCGCGCTCACGCTGTATGGCGGCTGTGGCGAGCCGGAGGCGAAGGCTGACACCAGCGGCGCCCCGCGCGACCTCAAGGTCAACGACCTGTCGGAGCAGGACGCGAGCCAGTTTTGTCACTGGCTAGTCGCGCAAAGCGAAACGCTGGATGTTTCCGAGGTGAGCTGCACACACACGGCTGTCTTCATCGCCAAGTCCAGCGAAGAGTGTAACCAGCTACGCGACGAGTGTTTGGGAACGTTGGCGCAGGAGGTAGCCCCCCGCAGCGCGGACGAGCGCTGCGCGCGTGCACCCGAGGCGGGGTTCTACGACGACTGTGGCTCTGTGGTCGGTCTGATCGAGGACTGCATCGCCGAGAGCAAGCGCGCGACAGAGAAGCGGCGGACGCTGTCTTGTGCTGATGTCGGAACGGACGCGTTGAAGACGTACATGGAGCCCCCAGCTCCATCGTGCGGACCGCTCTGGAGCGAGTGCTTCCCGTAAACGCCACGCCCGCGCCGCGGAGCGCGGCGTAGGCTCGCGACGCTAGCGATTGTTGGGAGCGGTGAAGTCGCCAGCGGTGGCGCTGATGCCAACGGTGGCCGTGCCCAGCGTGAGGCGATCGCCTTCGATCTGTGCGGCGAGCTTGCCTGCCCTGAAGAGCTTGCGAAGGTGCGCGTCCGCGCTCTTTGCAGCGCCGGTGCAGACGTTGGAGCTGAACGTCACGCCTGCGACCGTGAGCCTGTCGTCGACCAACGTGTAGCTTCCTGTCGCGGCGTTGCAGGTGGTGTCGATGCGAACACTCAGGTCGTCCGCGAACACCACGCTCGGCCCCGGGTCGAGGAAGATATCGATGGCAGCGTCTCCTTCGAGAAACGTGTCCACGGTCCACACCGTACCGACCAGCTGCCGATCCGGCTCTGCAACCGCGCGACCCACAAAAACGAGCTGGGCGACGCCCCCCTTCAGTGTCAGCCGGTCGTTGGCTTGCGTGAGCAGAGGCTGCGCCGAGAGGAAGTTTGCGAGCCACTCATCCTGCGCCTGGAGCGCGGCGTCGCACCCGATGTCGGTGGTGCCCAGCTCATCCACGATCAGCCGCGACTCCCGAACCTCGAACGAGCCGAACATGCTGTTGCAGCCCGCGCTCAACGTCAGCTGGTCGTCCTGAAACGCGAGCTGCACCGTCGTGCCATCCACCGGACGAAACCCCTCGGAGGACTGCAGCAAAAACTCCTGCCCATCGAGCGCCGCAGCCGGGTCGAACTCACAAGAGCCGAGAGAGACGAGCACCAATGCACAGAAAAAGAACCGCAAACCGGATGACGCGCGCCGCATGCACGCAATGTAGGCGCCCCCCGCTCACCCTGTCGAACGCAGCTCCTGCAAATCACCCCGTACGGAGTCCACCCCCCGACCGCCGACGAGCGCAGCGCCAGCACGCAAGACCTTCGCAGGCTACGTCAACCTCCGAAGCTCGAGCCAGTCACCGCTACGCACGACAGCGCTCAGAGGCTGCAAGATCAAGCCAGGCGCACGCCCGAGCAAACGCCCCAACACGCACACGATGTCCGCGCCGCGCGTGGCCGCCAACAAAGCATCCATGGTCGACATCGTCGGCGACGTGCGCAGCGTCAGCCGCTCGCCGCGCGTGTCGGTCAGCGCGCCGCCCACCACGTCGACCTGCGCCGGCGCAAAGATCGCGAACGGCTCGGCCAGCGCAGGGCTCGCGCGCAGATCCGCCGCGTAGCGCTCGCGCAGGCTCGCGATCTCCGTGTGCGCCAGCGAGACCACGCGCTGCCACGGAGCCTCGGTGACCAGCGGCGTGATCGTGTACTGCAGCAGGCGCGCGCGGCGCGGCCGCATCGCGGTCTCCAGCGCGGCGAAGGCCACGTGCGCCACGCGCGGACACGGACCGACCGAGATCTCCGTCTCGCCGCGGCGACGTTCTTCGGTAAAGACCTCGCCGCTCACCAGCTCGACCAGATAGCGGCGCTCGATGGCCGCGCGGTCGAGACCCGAGAGCCACTCGCGCGCGACCTCGAGCAGCGTCACCTCGGCCAGTGAGTCGGTGGCTGCCTGGCTGTTGCCCGCGTCGACGGGTCCCAGCCACGCACGCCGATTGGCGCTGGCCGCAAAGCTTGCGTCGCCCACGCGCAGCTCGTCGACCCACGACATCGCGCCGTCGAGCAGGCGCGACAGCTCGCCCGCGTCGCCCACCGACAGGGCGCCCATGAAGCGTCCGACCCAGCGCGCGAGCGACAGCGGCACCGGCTTGGGCGCCGCCGCGAGCAGCTGCACGAGCGCCTGCTTGATCGTGGGCGAGTCGGGCGTGGACACGCCCGCGCGCGCGGTGGCCAGACACAGCTCCTCGAACGCCACCGGCAGCGGCAGCGTGGCCTCGTCGTTGGCGGGCGGGCGCATCGACGAGCGCACGCGCACCTCGGCCGGCGACAGCTGCGCTGCGCCCTCGGCCAGGAACTGCAGCACCAGCGCGACGTGCTCGCAGCGCTCGAGCCCGCACGTGCAGCTCTCACGCAGCCTGCCCTGGCGCAGCCACACGGTGACCTGCTCGCCGCCGATCTCGATGGTGAGCCGGCGCAAGCCGTTGTCGGCGTGCTGGAGAAAACGCGCGAGCAGCTGCTCGTTGGCGGTGGGCACCGTGGGCTCGCCGCTCATCCGGTCCCCAACATACGCAGCGTCTCGTGCCGGCGCCCGATCTCGAAGCGCAGCGAGCTGGGCACGCGGCGCAGGTCGAGCGTCAGCACCTCGTGCATCAGGCCGCGCGCGATGGCGATCCGCCCGTCTCGCTCGACCTGCTCGCTGCGCCGCAAAAAGCAGCGCGCGACGTGCAGCATGATCAGTGGATTGCGCTCGACGCGCGAGCGCGCCAGCTCGAGCGCACGGCGAAACAGCGCCAGGGCCTGCGCGTACTCGTCGCGCGCGGCGTACATCATGGCCGCCACGACCATGGGCATGGCCCAGTCGGGGCGACACTTGGCAGCGTCCTCGAAACGCAGGAGCGCACGCTCGCGCGCGCCGAGCAGCTGCCACAGGCGACCGGTGACGTAGAGCCGGAGCGCGCGAAAACGAATCCCGAACGCCGGCTGCGCCTCGACCACGCTGACCCGATCGTCGGTGAACGCCGCGGGTCCGCCCTCGCCGTTCGGCTCCTCGCCGCGCAGCACGAGCCGTGCGCCGATCTGCTGCACGGCTTCTTCGACCGCCGCACGCAGCGAGCTGACCTTGGCTTCGCGCGCCACCCGCCCGAGGTCCGACAGACCGCGCCCATCGCTGATCCGTCCGAGCGTGTGCGCCGCCTTGCTGGCGATCACCGGGTCGGCCGAGCGCACGAAGGTGAGCACCACCGGCACGTCTTCGGGTGTGCCCAGCGTGCGCAGGCCCTCGAGCGCGCGCGTGAGCACGTGCTCGTCTTCGCTCTTGAGCTGGCTGCGCACGTAGTCGGCGGCGCGCACGTCGCCCAACCTGCCCAGCGCCGCCCCGAGCGCGATGCGCTCGACGTCGATCACGCTGCGGTCGTAGGCAGCCACCAGCGCCGGCCACACGCGCGCGTCCTCCACCCTGCTGATCGCGCGCGCGGTCTCGATCACCAGCCGGCTGTCGTTGACCTCGAGCAAGGCCACCAGCGACGGCACCAGCCGCGGGTCACCGGCGTAGCGCACCGACGACAGCATGGCGCGCTGCACCAGCGGATCGGGCGAGCCGGTGGTGCCCTCGATCAGCGCTCCCACGTGCAGCACCAGCACATCGTTGAGGTCGCGCGCGTGCAGCATCAGCTGGGCGCGCGCGTCGCCGGACAGCTTCATCAGCGGCTCTTCGTGTGCGTCCCCCTCCCAGTAGCGCACCACCTCGCGCTCGAGCGACAGGCCGAGCTCGATCACCTCGCGGCGTGCGCGCTGGGCCTCGCGCGAGGCCGGACCCGACAGCACCGCGTGACAGGCCAGGAGCTCGTACGCGATCTCGACGTCGCGCAGCTGCTCGAGCACGTCCTGGATGCGTCGGCGATCGTCGACCGAGAGCGCGTTGTCGATCTGGCGCTCGGCCAGCCGACGCGCGGCCGCGCGCCGCTGCACCAGCGAGCCGGCGCGCAGCACCGCCAGCAAGGTGGGCACGTCTGCCATCGAGGCGACGCTCTGCTCGCCCTCGACCTCGCTCTGGATCTTGAGCCGGCCGAGGAACGAGCGGTCGACATTGGCCACGGGCATGAGCGACGTACCCGCACCGGCGTTGGGCGCCCGGCGTCGCTCCGGGCGCGATAGGCGCTCCACCTCGGCCCGCGCCAGCTCGGCGACGATGGCGCGCGCGACCACCCGGTCGTCCGTGTCGTCGGCCATCCCCAGCAGCGTTCGCAGCGGAGCGCCAGGCTTGCCGCCCAGGCCCTCGCGCAGGCTGCGTGCAAAGATCTCTCGCGCCTCTCTGCGATCCTGCTGCGTACAACCCCCCTCGAAGCGCCCGCGCGAAAAGCGAAGCTCGCGCTCTGCCATCATAAGGGAAACAGTTAAAAACCCGCGCTCGAAAGGTGGGACGGGCCCGCGCGCCCCAAGCTGGGTAAGTGCGGGTTAACCCAGGTCGAGCTCGACGCGCTCGAGCTCGTCGTCGCCGGTCAGGTCGTCGCCTTCGATGGAGATTGAGTTCTCGCTCTCCTCGTCGATGAAGTCGTCGAGCGTGGGGTCCTCGACACCCTCCAAGCCGCCGTCGTCGGCCGGCTCGTCTTCGTCCTCGTCGAGCACGTCGTCGTCCCAGGAGCCGGCGCTGCCTTCGCTCTCGGCGGTCCAGCCGTCTTCGTCTTCGTCGTCATCGTCGAAGTCGTTGTCGAGCTCGAGCTTGGAGTCGTCGAGCGCCGAGGGCCCGTCCTCGTCCTCGTCGAACGCCTCTTCGCCGCCGGCCGCGCTGTCGAGCGTCTCGACGTCGAGACCGACCTCCTCGGGCGCTTCGTCGATCTCGTCCGCAAGCGCGTCTGCATCCTCGAGCCCGAGCTCCTCGCTGCTCCGGCCGGGCGCCTCGAGATCGCCCTTGGCGATCTCGTCGAGCTCCTCGTCGAGCTCGGCCAGCAGGTCGTCCTCGTCGTCGATATCCTTGGTCACGCGTTCAGGCTAACAGCCCGAGGCGCCTCAT
>Ga0190271_10002305_pt1 | contig 11488 bp, 6 predicted proteins | sample Popmic356T_FD_133747 | JGI IMG/M metagenome (GOLD analysis project Ga0190271, IMG submission 133747) | Populus adjacent soil microbial communities from riparian zone of Weber River, Utah, USA - 356 T | ecosystem: Environmental > Terrestrial > Soil > Riparian zone | place: USA: Utah | collected...
ACCGGAACCAGGACGAGAACACCCTCACGCAACCACAGATCGCGGATCCGCGTCATCAGCTCCAGCCCGCGTTGACGGTCGGCCGCGTCGTCCCGGCTAAGCAGCGCGACACCCAGCGTGTATTCGGCCAAGCTCAGGGCCAGATCTTCGCTGGATCCCGCGGCGGTCTGCACCGCCTGTTGTATCTCGCGCACCGCGGTGTCGTCGGGCCGGAGCACTCCGTACTGGAGTGCTAAACCGTAGGTCCAGGCCACTATGAGGGCGAGTGTTGCCGGATCGCTGTGTTGGGCCATTGCGATGGCGTCATCGAGGTCTTGGCGCCACCCGGGACGGCCCAGCCACCATCGAGCGACGCCGTGAAATGCCACCGCGGCCGCAAGCGGTGATCCGATACCGAAGCCGGCACCTTTGGCGGGGTCGCCGGCGGCCAGGTCGATGACACTCTGCGACAACCGCAAGATCTGGCCGAATTCACCGACAAAGCACCAATGGGCGAGCGATAAGAACGACAGCCCGATGGTCAAGGTGGGATCGCCGATCGACGCGAGCAGCGCCATCTGTTCGGAGGCAATCTGCGACGCCTCGCACAAATGCCCAGCATAGAGCAGCTCGGATGCCGGTCCCGCCATGCCGATGGCGAGCGAAGCGCTGTCCCCGGCCGCACCGCACAGCTGCCGCAGATCTGCGAACCGGGCCCGCCTTTCGTGGGCCGCTGGGGCGCGAAAGTCGGTGGCACACAGCATGGTGCGGGGGGCGATGCGCATCGACAGTTGGTCGGCATCATCTTCGGGTAATTGGTCGGCGGTCTTTCGGGCGCGCTCCCAACTCAGTCGCGCAGCGGCGATATCGCGTTTAGCTGACCACGCCGCAGCGTGCATGTGCCAGCCGTAGGCGGCGTGCAGCTCGCCGGCGGCCTGCAGGTGTTCGGCGATCAGTGCCGCGTTCTCGTCGGCGGAGTCCGGCGCGCGCTGTTGAATCGCGTCGGCCAGGCGCCGATGCCACTGGGCGCGACCGGATTTCAGCTGCGATTCGTAGGCCACCGCGCGGATCAGCGGGTGATGGAAGGCGTACTCGGCGGTGGGGGTGAACCCGACCTGTTCGATCAGCTCCGCGCCGAGCAGCTCATCGAAATCCGGGTCGATGCCCAGCGCGGCGAGCAGCTGGGCGTCGAAGCGGGATCCGATCACCGACGCCGCGTTCAACGTCCGCCTGGCTGCGCTGTTGAGGTGGTCGATACGCGCCGTGATGGCCGCCTGCACCGTGGCCGGCACCGCGACGTCGCCAATGTCCGCGCGACACGTGTAGCTACCCCGCTCACCAGCCAGTACCCCGCGCTGCTCGAACTCGCGCACCATCTCCTCGGCGAAGAACGGGTTACCGGCGGCCCGGTCGGCGATGATCGCCGCTAACCCACCGACCGACGGATCCGTACCCAGCAGCTGGCTCAGCAGTGCCGCGGTATCCGAATCAGCCAGTGGGGCAAGCGCTATCGTCTGGGCGCCGGGCGCCCGGGTGAGCTCGCCCTGGTACTCGGGGCGGGCGGTGATCAACACCATCGACGGGGTGCGCGAAATGACGGTGAGGAAGTCGGCCAGCATCGACTCGCTGGCCGCATCGATCCAGTGCGTGTCCTCGATGATGACCAGCGCCGGTGCGGTGCGCGCCAGTGACAAGCCGTTGATCAGGGCGGTCAACCGGCGCCGCCGCGCATCCGGGTCGATCTGGGGCGGGGGCACGTCAGTGTCGGCGATGCCCAACAGATCGTCGAGCAGCAGCAGATCCTCGAGGTCGGCGTCGGGAAGTCGGGTCCGCAGGTGAACTCGGGCCGTTTCCCCGTCGAGCTCGGCGACGCCGGTGCTCGCCCGCAGCAGCCGCGCCACCACCTGGAAGGGAACGTTGCTGGCATGTGACTCGCAGAAGGCCCAGCACACCTCGACTCCGCGCCCGGCCGCCAGCGCTGCAGTCTCGCGTGCTGCCCGGCTCTTGCCGATGCCCGGCGGTCCCACCACAGTCACCACACCACCGCGGCCACCGATCGCGCGATCCACCATGGCGTCGAGTGCTGCCATCTCCCAGCGCCGACCGACCAGGCTCGACTCGGCGCGCCCGACGAGGCCATTGCGCGGGCTGATCGCGATCAGCCGACGCGCTCGCACCGGTTCGTCGGCCCCCTTGACGTGCACCCACTCGGGTTCAGCCAGCACGACCACATCCTCGACCAGCCGCGCGGTGGACTCCGAGAGCATCACTGCGCCCGGGGGCGCCGCCGATTCCATCCGGTGCGCGAACCCGACCGGCTCGCCGGTCGCGACGTACCCCAGCATCCCCGAACCGAGCTCACCGGCGATCACCCGACCGGAGTTCAGGCCCACCCGCACCTGCAAGGCCACGCCATCGCGGCGCTGCACCTCGGCCCCCAACCTGTTCGCCTCCTGCTGGATCTCCAGCGCGGTAAGGCATGCGCGAAAAGCATGCTCCTCCAGTGCAACTGGGGCGCCGAAGAGCGCCATCACCCCGTCTCCGGTGTGCTCCACGGTCGCGCCGTAACGCACCGCCGCCGCCGCCGACCGCTCCACGAACTGGGTCATGATGTCGCGCAACCGCTCTGAATCCACCGCCGCAGCGATATCCATGGAGCGCACCACATCGGCGAAGAGTACCGTCACCTGCTTATAACTCGCTGTATCGACCGATGCCACCAGCTGTGACCCACATCTGGCGCAGAATCGGGCGTCCTTACGCGGCACGGCCCCACATGACCGGCATACCTCCGCTGCCGGCGTCACCGCATCATCCGCCGGTCCGGTGGCTCTCACTGACATCGCGATAGGGCCAAGCGTATGGCGTCTCGCAGATGCGGATCTGCAAAAGTGGCGAAATGTACGGGTGGGACGGTGGGGTGCGCCCGACGAGAAACCGCCATGCCGGCTGTGAGTGGACTGCCGCGCACGGCGTTCGATCCGCGGTGCCAGCAATATCCGCACCGCCAACCGTTTCCATCGCATGGGGCGACCCAGCGGTCTGGGTTGGCAGCAGGCGTGAGGTCAAGACGGCGACTAAGCGGACCGAGCCGAAAGTGGGCCGATTGCATGGGCACGAGCACCGTCCGACGCCCGACGACGTCTGCAGGACGACGGTCAGGAGCCACCCGCCCTGACCTGGAGCGAGGCCGCACGCAGCGAACATCTGCGGGCCCGCGAAACGCTGGTGACCCGGCACGGCGTCGACCAGGCGGCACCGGCTCCGCGATTCTTGCGAACCCCACCGGACCAGTTCGGCGCGCCTCCCGAGGGCGCGACGTCCGGTCGACCGGATCAGGTGGAAACTAAAGGTTAGCTGCGAAAACCATTGCGCGAGGCTGATAGCAGGACTAGGTTTGCCAGTATGGCGGTGAGAACATCAAGCGAAGTGGTGATCGAGGCTCCGCCTGCGGCGATTCTGGACGCGTTGGCAGACATCGAAGCGGTGGCCTCGTGGTCGGCACTGCACAAGGACGCCGAGGTGCTGGATCGCTACCCCGACGGACGGCCGCACCACGTCAGGGCAACGGTCAAGATCATGGGACTCTCGGACACGGAGATCCTCGAGTACCACTGGGGGGATGACTGGGTGGTGTGGGACGCGGCGCAGACGTTCCAGCAGCGCGGTCAGCACGGCGAGTACAACCTGACAGCCGTGGGTGAGGACCGGACGCGGGTTCGCTTCGACCTGATCCTCGATCTGGCCGCGCCGTTCCCGCGTTTCCTGGTCAAGCGGGCGAAGAAGATGGTGCTCGACGTGGCGCTCGAAAACCTCCGCGAGCGCGTCATGCGTTCGGCGTCCAAGTAGGACGCTGATGGCGATCCGGGTGTCCCGGGATGCGCGCCAAGCCGTCGCAATAACGCCGAATAGATCACCGCAGACTGGGGCCCGTCGGGTCTGGACCCGGCCCGCCCCACGAGTCTAGGCGCGTCGCTGTAGCGTCTGGAGCCGTCGGATCGCTTCGTCAAGCGTGTCGTCGCGTTTGCAGAAGGCAAAGCGCACCAGGTGATTCCATTGATCAGCATGCTCGGCTGAGGGGTCGCAGAACGCCGACATCGGGATGGCGGCCACGCCGACACGTTCCGGCAGGTCCGCGCAGAACGCCGCGCTGTCTTCGTAGCCGAGCGGCCGCGGGTCGGCGCACAGGAAGTAGGTCCCGAAGCTGTCGTGCACGTCGAAACCGATGTCTGTCAGTGCCGCGCCCAGCCGGTCGCGCCTGGCCTGCAGGGTGTCGCACAGCGCGGCCACCCACGCATCCTCGGTGGCCAGTGCCTGAGCGACCGCCGGCTGGAACGGGGCACCGCCGACATAGCTGAGGTATTGCTTGGCCGCGCGTACGCCCTTGATGAGCTCACTTGGGCCACAAGCCCATCCGATCTTCCAGCCGGTGACATTGAACATCTTGGCGGCACTGGAGATGGTGACGGTGCGTTCGGCCATGCCGGGGTAGTTGGCCAGCGGGAGATGACTTCTGCCGTCGAACACCAGATGCTCGTAGACCTCGTCGGTGATGACCAGCAGGTCGGTCGACACTGCGAGATCGGCGAGTGCGCGCAACTCGTCGTCGGTGGCCACCATGCCGGTCGGATTGTGCGGTGAGTTCACGATGAGCGCTTTGGTTTTGGACGTCGCGGCGCGGCGCAGGCCGTCGATGTCGATGGCGAACCCTCGGCGGTCGGGCCGCAGCGGTACGGCGCGCCGATGGCAGCCGGCCATGGCGATGACGGGAGAGTACGAGTCGTAGAACGGCTCGATCAACAACACCTCCGATCCGGGTTCGACGAGCCCGAGCACCGACGCGGCGATGGCCTCGGTGGCGCCGACGGTGACGAGCACCTCGGTGTCCGGGTCGTACTCGGTGCCGTAGCGGCGTCGCCGCTGGTCGGCGATCGCTTGGCGAAGTGGCGCGATGCCCATGCCGGGCGGGTACTGGTTGGCGCCCTCGGCGATGGCGTTCTCGGCGGCCTTGAGCATCGCCGCCGGGCCGTCTTCGTCGGGAAACCCCTGTCCGAGGTTGACCGCACCGATTCGGGCCGCCAGCGCGGACATCTCGGCGAAGATGGTCACTGCGTAGGGCCGAAGGCGTTCTACCGTCACGATCCCGAAGCCTATTGCCCGATCTCGACGACATACGGGAGCGGCTCGTCTGCGAACGATTGCATCACATCGTCGGCTGCGCGCAGGCCGGGCGGTAATCTGACCCGGAGGCCTCATCAGCCAGGGCTTCAGCGAGGGCAGGGGAACCCCGGGCATGCCGCGACGAGTGACCATCGACGACGTGGCGCGCCTGGCTGAGGTGCACAAGGCGACGGTGTCGCGCGCACTCAACGCCCGGACGCGGGACCAGGTCAACGCCGAGACGCTCAAGCGTGTCAAGCGGGCGGCCCGTCAACTCGGCTATGTACCGAACGCGATGGCGCGCGGTCTGCGCACCAGCCGGTCGATGACCATCGGGGTGATCATTCCCGACCTGATGAACCCGATCTTCCCGCCGATCATCCGCGGTATCGAAACGGTGCTGCAGGCGCAGGGTTACACCGTGCTGATCGCCAACACCGACTCGCACGACGATGTGGAGATCTCCGTCTTCGAGTCATTGCTCCAGCGCCGGGTCGACGGGTTCATCCTGGCGACCGGCAGGCTCGACGACCAGCCAGTCGTCGACGAGGCCAAGGCCGCGGATGTGCCTGTCGTGCTGGTGAATCGGGGATCCGGAATGGGCGGTTTCCCGCTGGTCTCCGGGGACAACGCGCATGGAAGCGACCTGGCGGTAGCGCATCTCGTCGAGCTGGGGCACCAGCACATCGTTCACGTGGCCGGTCCGCACAATTTCTCGACCACCCGGTCCCGTGCCGAGGCGTTCGAATCCGCTGCCAGTCGGGCGGGGATCAGACACGAGATCGTCTACGCAACCGGACTGACGATCGAGGCCGGATACGACGCCGCCGACGAACTGCTGGCGGATGGCCAGTGCCCGACGGCGCTGGTCGCCGGAAATGATCTGGTGGCATTGGGGCTCGTCCGGCGGTTACGCAAGCAGGGTCTGCGCTGCCCGGAGGACGTGTCGGTGGTGGGGTTCAACGACATGCCCTTCGCGGAGGATTTCTGGCCGCCGTTGACCACGGTGCACATGCCGCTGCGCGAGATCGGTGCCGAGGCCGCTCGTCTGCTGTTGCGGGGTATCGACGCCGGCGAGCAGGAGGCGGTCACCTTGACTCTGCCGGTGTCGCTGGTGGTGCGCGGCTCCACGGGTCCGGCACGATCGGCAGCGGCGGGGTAGGCGGCGTGGACGAACTGACCCTCGGCGTGTTCAGTCCGTCGGTGCTGCTCGATGTCGCCCGGTCCACCGGCCGGCTCGCCGCCGCCGGCGTCATCGTGCGTGAGGTGCCGGTGCCGTCCTCGCCGGCACAGTTCGCGTCGCTGCGCGACGCAGAGTTCGACGCGGTGTTCACCAGCCCCGACAACGTCCTCGCCTACCGGTTCCTGCCCGCGAACCCGCTGGGCGAGCTGTTGGATGTCGAGATCGTCGCCGGTCTGGACCGCGGACTCGGATTGTGTCTCGGTGCGCGTCCCGGCATCACCGATCCCGCGGACCTGTCGGGCGGCCGTCTCGGAGTCGACGTGCCGACCTCGGGCTTCGCGTTCGTGGCCTACGCGCTGCTCGACGAAATCGGGTTGTCGCGCGACGACTTCGAGATCGTCACCCTGGGCTCAACCCCCAAGCGGGCCAACGCATTGGCCAGCGGTGGCTGCGACGCCACGGTGCTCAACGCCGGCAATGAGCTGGCCGCGCGCGGTAGGGGTTGCGTGCTGCTCGCCGACGTGACCGGCTTGGGACCCTATCTCGGCACCGTGGTGGCCCGGTTGCGCCGCGCGCCCGCTACGACGGCCGTCGACCGGTTGGTCGCGGTGCTGGTCGAGACGGCTGGCGACATTCGTTCTGGGGATCTCGACGATGCCGCCGGTGCCGCAGCCGTCAGGTTGCTCGGCCTGACTCCGGACACCGCCGACGAACATCTCGCGGTGCTGCGGGATCCGGCGCGCGGACTCATTGTCGGCGGGGCCGTCGACGCGGCGTCGTTGGCCACCCTGGTGGACCTGCGCCGTCGTTTCCTGCCCGCTCCACAGCTCGATGACATCGGGGGCAGGCTCGACGAGGTGGTGCGCGCCGGAGTTCTTGCCGGCTAGACCGGATGAGGGCTGGGGACCCACTGACAGGTGCACCCGGGTCGCCGACAGAAATCAGGTCCTGGCCGGTAGAGCCACATGATGTGGGAGGCCCCAGTGAACCTTCAGCAGTGTTGGGTCGGATGTGCACGTTGGATCGTTTCGGGTGCTTTGGATGGGGAGACAAAACGACCTACATATCAGTCGCTGGCCGCAGGCGGTTCGCGCACAACGTATTTCGCGCGGGCGATGCTGGTCGCGATGGTGTAACCCGCTGCGACGACGGTCATCGCGGCGAAGAGCGTCTCGAAGCTCCCCGCTCCGGCCGCCAGGTTGCCGACAGCCGCTCCGATCGATGCGCCCACGAACAGCGCTATCGAGAAGAACGACATTCCGATGGCCCTGCCGTCGGCGACGGCATCGGTCATCCACGTCTGCATCGTGGTGTGACCGAGCACCCAGGCAAGACCGAGGAGGATGGCGGCGGCCAAAACGCCTGCCAGTGAGACATCAAAGGCCACAGCCGTATACGCCCCGATGATGGAAATCCCCGCGAGGAGCAGCAACACCCAGGCCGGCCAGCGACCGAGGATCAGTTTCATCAACTGGCTGATGATCACCACCGCCGCACCGAACGCCGCCGTCGCCAGTCCGGCGACCAGGACGCTCTCGCCGGTCGCCTGCAACGCCACCGCAAGATAGTTGAAGACCCCGATCAGCAGCGCACCTTCGATCACGGTGAACGCCAGAATCATGGCGGCCCAGCGATTTCCGGCAAGCCGCCGGATCGACGGGACCAGGCGCTCGTCGGTTCTCGACGTCGATTCCTCGAGGCGGGTCAGCCACAGCGCCAACATGACGCAACAGGCCGCGACGGCGCCGTAGACCCAGCGCCAGCCGAACCACTGGGCGATGGTCCCTGCGCCGACGGTCCCGGCGGCGAGGCCGAGGGAGATCGCGGCGGCCAGGTTCGCGGTCGCCACAGCCCGATGTCGGATGGACAGAGTGTCGCCGTAGTAGATGAGGACTGTGGTGATGGTTGCCGAGAACGCCGCGCCGGACACGCCACGCATCACGTTGTACCACAGCACGTCAGTGGCCAGCGCGGAGCCGAGGTTGGCCACACCACCCAACGCGGTGGACACGACCAGCACCCGCACCCGACCGAATCGGGCCGCGAAAGTGCTCCATACCAACTGGAATCCGGCGTAGGCGACGGCGTAGACGGTGAGCGAATGACCGACGGCATCGAGTGAGGCGCCCAGGCCGGCGGCCACCACCGGCACCAGCGTCGGCATCACCGAGCGGTCGATCATCGACACGAACGCGGCGATGACGAGAATCACCGGCGCATCCCGGTGGCCGCGGGTCGGGTCACCGGCGCCGGATCAACCACGCGGTGGCCATACCGGAACCTCTCCACGGCCCGAGCGGAACCGTACGGCCTTGGACCGCACGAACTCGTGCAGCGTCTCCGGTGCGTTCTCGCGGCCGAACCCGCTTCCCTTGATTCCGCCGAACGGTGATCCGAGGAAGGAGCGCCGCATGTAGTTGTTGACGAAGATCATGCCCGCCTCCAGACGCTGGGCAATATGCCAGGCCTGACCTTCGTCGCGGGTGATCATGGCTGCGGTCAACCCGTAGCTGGTCCCGTTGGCGATCTCGACCGCCTCGTCGAGGGTCGAGTACCGCATGATGAGCGCGATGGGCCCGAAGATCTCCTCCTGGCCCACCGTCGAATCCGGGGTCACATCAGCCAGGACGGTCGGCGGCACCCAGTAGCCGTCTGCGTAGGCAGCGTCGGTGGGCACCGCGCCCTGTCCGACGATCCGGGCGCCCTCGGAAAGTGCGGTCTGCACATAGCCCAGCACCCTGTCGCGCTGTCGGGCGTCGACCATCGGGCCGACGTCGGTGCGGGGGTCGAGTCCGTCGCCGACGACCAGGGCAGTGGCGGCAGCGGTGAAGCGCTCCAGGAACTCGTCATAGACGTCGTCCTGCACCAGGATTCGCGCGGTCGACGTGCACGCCTCACCTTGGTTGTAGAACATGCCCTCGATGGACACCTCCACCGCGACGTCCAAGTCGGCATCCGGAAGCACCATCGGTGCGTTCTTGCCGCCGAGTTCCATGGTGGCGTAGGTGAGGTTCTGTGCGGCGGTCTCCAGCACTCGGCGTCCGGTGGCCGTCGCGCCGGTGAAGCTGATCCGTTCGACGTCGGGATGGCCCGCGAGCGCGGCTCCCGCTGCCAGCCCCGGCACCGCATTGAGCACCCCTGGTGGCAACACCTCGTTGGCGATCTCGACGAGCCGGAGCACCGTCAGCGACGCCTGTTCACCCGGCTTGATCACCACCGTGTTGCCCGTGATCAACGCCGGGGCACCCTTTTTCGCGAAATGAATGGGTGGCCAGTTGAAGGGCAGGATGCATGCGACGACACCGTAGGGTTCGTAGAGCACGCGTGTCTCGATCGGGCCCTGGTCGATGATCTCGCCGGGCAGGCTGTCTCCGCGGCCCGCGAAGAAGTCGAAACAGTTGGAGCTGAAGGCGACGTCGTTGGCCAGTGCGTCGCGCTTGGGTTTGCCGTTCTCGCGCGAGACCAGTTCGGCCAGTTCGTCGGCGTGCGCCCGGATCCGATCGGCGACCTGTTTGAGGTAGGCGCCTCGGTGGCGCCCGGACAGCGCGCGCCAGGCCGGCAGCGCGTTGCGGGCTGAGCGCACGGCGCGATCGACCAGTGCCGCGTCACCCGACACCACCCTGGCCAGCGGGCGGGCGGTGGACGGCTCGACGACCTCGAAGGTCTCCTGGTCGCCGACGCGGACGAAGCCGCCGTCGATGAAGGCGCCCCACTCGTTGCGCTCCAGCGGTCCCGGCCTGCTGACCGCGGTGTCAGTGATCGTCATCGTCGCTCCCATGTGTCGGCAGCCAAGCTGCAATCGATTGCAAGCAACTATAGGCCTGGGACCGCATCCCGCGGAAGTCCTTCAAGGGGGTGCGCATGCTCTGACGACCAAATCCCGCTATCTCTCTGAGTCGATCCGGATTTTGGGGACAGCCGGGTGTTGACACGTTCGATCGAGCTGTGTGACGATTCACTGCAATCGATTGCAGGTGACCTACGCGACATCGTGGTCTCGTCGGGGCAATCGTTCTGACAGAGAGGTTGGACATGCGCTTAACCACTGCATTTCGCGCGATCGCGGCAACTGCTGCGATCGCGCTCGCCGCGACGGGATGCTCCGCCGATGAAGGCGGTGACAGTGACACGTTGAGGATCGGTGCGTCGCTGCCGCTGACCGGTGAGTTCAGCCAGGGCGGTCTGGACACGCAGCGCGGCTACGAAACCTGGGTCGAGTTGACCAACGAGGCCGGCGGACTGCTGGGCAAGCAGGTCGAGATCGTCGTCAAGGACGATGCCACCCAGCAGGAGACGGCGGTGAGCAACTACAACAACCTCATCTCGCAGGACAAAGTGGACCTGTTGCTCGGCAGCCAGTCGTCGCTGCTGAACATCCCCGCCTCGGCCATCGCCGAGAAGAACAAGATGCTCTTCGTGTGTCCGTCGTGCGGCTCGCCCGACATGTTCAACCGTGGCTTCAGCTACATCTTCTTCTCCCAGCAGGCGATCGCCACCGATCAGGCCAAGGTGTTCGCCGAGTGGATCGCGAACCTGCCGCCCGAGCAGCGACCCAAGACTGCGGCCTACCCGTCGCTCGACGATCCGTTCGCCGGACCTGTGGTCGAGGGGGCCGAGCAGATCCTGTCCGCCGCCGGCATCCGGACCGTCTACAAGGACCAGTACCCGGCCACCACCAAGAACTTCGACTCGGTGGTCAACGCGATGCGCGACGCCGGAGCCGAAATCGTAGTCCAGGGAGCACAATTCGAAGACGGCGTCAACATGATCCGGTCGATGAACCGGGCGAACTACCAACCGGCGATCCTGTACCAGAGCAGTTCGCCGACGTACGGCCAGCAGTACCTCGATGCGGTGGGCCCGCAGAACGCCGAGGGCGTGTTCTTCTCGTCCAGCTACAGCCCCCTCGCGGATACTCCGCAGAATGCCGAGTTCGTCAAGCGCTTCGAGGAGAAGTTCGGCCAGAGTCCTCCTGAGGATGCTGCGGACGGCTTCGCTGCCGGCCAGGTGCTCGCCGCCGCGGTCAACGGTGTCGGATCGATCGACGACCAAGCAGCACTGGCAGATTGGTTGCGCGCCAACAGCGTCGACACGCTTCTGGGCTCGCTCAGCTGGAACGCAGACGGCAGCCCTCGAGGCGACTTCCTGGTCGGCCAGTGGCAGGGC
>Ga0190271_10002306_pt1 | contig 11487 bp, 10 predicted proteins | sample Popmic356T_FD_133747 | JGI IMG/M metagenome (GOLD analysis project Ga0190271, IMG submission 133747) | Populus adjacent soil microbial communities from riparian zone of Weber River, Utah, USA - 356 T | ecosystem: Environmental > Terrestrial > Soil > Riparian zone | place: USA: Utah | collected...
ATGGGGGCAGGCCTGTTTTTCCTGGCCGTCGATCCCACGGCGGTGCCCGGCCAGAACGGTCACAGCTTCGCTGAGAAGGTCCATGAGGTGCAGCGGGCGCTGAATGCGCTCCCGGCCCGGGATCCCGGAGGCAGGGTCCTGTGGCCGGGCCAGCTCGAGGCTGAGCGCACCGCCCGCGCGCGAGAGGAGGGCGTGCCGCTCCCGCCGACCATCGTCACTCAGCTGCGCGAGTGCGCACGTGAGCTGGGCGTCCCGGAGAGCCTCTTGGACGGGGGCGCCCCGCTGGGGGCCGTCGATTGAGATGACCATCGCGCTTCTCGGCACGGGGACGATGGGAGCGCCCATGGCGCGCAACCTCGCTCGCGCCGGGCTTCCAGTCGTGGCGTGGAACCGCACGCCCGCCAAGGCGGAGGCGTTGGCTGCGGACGGAGTGCGACCCGCGGACACCCCGGAGGCGGCGGCCGCGGACGTCGACGTACTCGTCACGATGCTCGCCGACGGCCCCGTGACCCAAGCCGTGCTGGGCGGACCGGATGGGGCCCTCGCCGCGCTGCCCGCGGGTGCGGTCTGGATCCAGATGGCCACCGTGGGCGCGCCGGCGGCGGACCGCCTCGCCGCGCTGGCCGCCGACCACGACGTCCGGTTCGTCGACGCACCGGTCCTTGGATCGGCTGAGCCGGCGCAGCGCGGCGAGCTGACCATCCTCGCCTCGGGCCCGGAGGAGGTGCGCGATCGCTGTGCGCCGGTGCTCGACGCCGTCGGCGCCCGAACATTCTGGTTGGGGCCCGCGGGGACGGGCAGCCGGCTGAAGGTGGTGGTGAACGCGTGGCTGATGTCGACCACCGCCGCGCTCGCCGAGACGATCGCCCTCGCCGAGCGACTCGACATCGATCCGGAATCGTTTCTCGAGGTGACGAACCGGGGTGCGATAGGCGCGCTTTACACCGATCTGAACGGCCCAGCGATGGCCGGCCGCGAGTTCCCGCTCAACTTCCCCCTGGAACTCGCGACCAAGGATGCGGCGCTCGCCCTGGAGGCGGCCGGCGACGGCGCCGACCTGCGGGTGTTCGCGGCGACGCACGCGCAGTTCGCGCGCGCCGAGGAGCTGGGTCACGGCAGACGCGACTGGGCGGCGGTGATCCTCGCGTGTGGCAAGCTTTGATGCCTCATGGCTGACGACCAAGTAGTGCCGTTGCGGTCGGTCGACTGGCAGGACGACGTGCCGGGGATCCGCGCGCGCGAGATGGTCGTGGACGGCCGACGGTGGGCGATCGTGGCGTACGAGCCCGGAGCCCGGCGCGAGGAGTTCTGCCGAGACGGACACTGGGGGCTTGTCCTCGAGGGCGCCGTGGAGTACGAGTTTGACGATGGCGGCGAGCGGCTCGAGGCCGGCCAGGGTGAAGCGTTCTTCCTGTCGACCGGTCGCGGTCACCGGGGGCGCAACCTCGCCTCCGGCGAGACCCGCCTGTTCCTGATTGACGACCCCGAGTAGCCGCTACCGAAGCAGTTCGGCGAGCGGCGTCACGGCGATGCCCTCGCGGTCTAGGCGCTCCTTGACAGCGCGCGCCACGTCGAGCGCGTTGGGCGCGTCGCCGTGTAGGCAGATCGTCGGCGAGTCGACGTGGAGGTCCGTCCCGGCCGTCGTCGGCACCTTGCGCTCGCGTGCGACCCGCACCGCCCGCTCGGCGACCTCCTCGGGATCGCGGGCCTGCTTCACCGCCTCGATCAGCAGGTTTCCGTCAGGGTCGTAGTCGAGGTCGACAAAGGCCTCGGTGACGAGCCGGACGCCGTGCCGCTCGACCGTCGCGGCGTGGTCGTCGCGCAGCGCCAGGAGCACGAGCTGGGGGTCGACCTCGGCGATGGACAGGGCCACGGCCTCGGCCAGCTCGGCGTCCTGCGCGCACATCGCGTAGAGCGCGCCGTGGGGCTTCACATGTGCGAGTCGGCCGCCCTGGGCGGCAACGAATGCCGCCAGCGCCCCGATCTGGTACGTGCAGTAGTCGGTCAGGTCGGCGGGCGAGATCTTCATCGCCCTGCGCCCGAAGCCGAGCAGGTCCGGCAGGGCCACGTGCGCTCCGATCTGAAGGTCGTGCTCGACGGCGGCGGCGACGGTCCGGCGCATAGCGCCCGGGTCGCCGGCGTGGAACCCGCATGCGATGTTCGCGGAGGAGATGTGGGGCATGAGGCTCGCGTCGTCGCCGAGGCTCCAGCGACCGAAGCTCTCACCCATGTCGACGTTCACGTCAATCGCATTCAGCTCGTTCATCGAGTCTCCCGTGCTGTGGACGCAGTTGCGGCCTCTCCTCCCGCGAGGAGCTCCTCGAGGTAGCCCGTGTGGACGTCGCCCGCGAGGACGCGCTCATCTTCGACGAGGCGGGCGTGCAGCGGAACGGTCGTCTCGATGCCCTCGAGGCGGAACTCGGCGAGCGCGCGGCGACCGCGGCGGAGCGCCTGCTCGCGAGTGGGCGCCCACACCATCAGCTTGGCGATCAGCGAGTCGTAGAACGGCACCACCGTGTAGCCGGTGTAGATCGCCGTGTCGATGCGGACGCCGGGCCCCCCGGGCAGCTCGGCGGCCTCGAGGCGCCCGGGCGAGGGTTGAAAGTCCTGCTCGGGGTCCTCGGCGTTGATCCGGAACTCGATGGCACTGCCCTCGATCCGCACATCGTCCTGAGTGAATTCGAGCGGCTCGCCGGCCGCCACGAGGAGTTGGGCGCGGACGAGGTCGATGCCCGTGACCATCTCCGTCACCCCGTGCTCGACCTGCAGGCGCGTGTTCATCTCGATGAAGTAGAAGCGCTCGTGCTGGTCGACGAGGAACTCGACCGTGCCGGCTCCGACGTACCCGACGTCGGCCGCGAGCCGGACGGCTGCCGCGGCCATCGCGTCGCGCGTCGGAGGGTGAAGCCCCGGGGAGGGCGATTCCTCCACGAGCTTCTGCCGGCGGCGCTGCAGCGAGCACTCGCGCTCGTACATGTGGATCACCTCGCCGTCGCCGGCGCCGACGACCTGGACCTCCACGTGGCGTGCTTCCTCGAGCAGCTTCTCGATGTAGAGCGTGGAGTCGCCGAAGGCAGCCTCCGCCTCCCGGCCTGCCGCGGGAAGAGCGTCGCGCAGCTCGTCGGCGTCCCGCGCGATCCTGATGCCGCGGCCCCCACCGCCTGCGGCGGCCTTCACGAGGACGGGATACCCGACATCGGCGGCGGTGGCGAGCGCCGCCTCGACGTCCCGGGATGCATCTCCGCCCGGAACCACCGGAACGTTCGCCTCGCGGGCGAGCCGGCGCGCGGCCGCCTTGTCGCCCATCGCGGCGATCGCTCCGGCCGAGGGACCGACGAAGACGATCCCGGCGGCGTCGCACGCCTCGGCGAACCGCGCACTCTCCGAGAGGAAGCCGTAGCCGGGGTGAATAGCGTCGGCGCCCGCCTCGCGCGCCGCGCCGATCAGGACCTCGAGGTTGAGGTACGAGTGGCGGGCGTGCGCCTTCCCGATCGGCAGCGCCTCGTCGGCCTCACGGACGTGGAGCGCCTCCTCGTCGGCCTCGGAATACACCGCCACCGTCGTCAGGTCGAGCTCCCTGCATGCGCGCACGACGCGCCGGGCGATCTCGCCACGATTCGCGATCAGGACCTTCTTCATGTCCGTGGCGGCCCGCCCACCGCGGTCACCCGTCGGTCAGCGCCGCGAGGTCCTGTCCAGCCTCGACGAGGTCCTCGTTCTCTACGAGGAAGCTTGCGATGACCCCGTCGCGGTCGGCCTTGACCTCGTTGAAGTTCTTCATGACCTCGACGAGTCCGATCACCTGTCCGTTCGAGATGCGGTCTCCCTCGTTCGCGTACGGTTCCTCGTCCGGGGTGGGCCGGCGATAGAAGGTCCCGGGTACGGGGGCCTTGATCGTCGTCCGGTCGGCCATCTGCGCTCCTCTCGTCTCCCTGTCCGACGGGTCGCCCCCCGTCGCGCTCGCCTACCTATAGCATGGGCGCGCCGAGCCTCCAGGCTTGAGGACAGGGAGGAGGAGGAACCGATGATCGCGCCGATCGCGGACCAGGCGCCGGCTGCAGATGGCAAGCCCACCATCGTCTATCGCCACGCGGGCGAGCGTGCACTGCTGATCGAGTACGGCGAGATGGACCTCGACCTGACGCTCAACTTCTTCGTTCTCGCCGTCGACAAGGCGCTCCGGGACCGGAACCTCGACGGCGTCATCGACGTCGCGCCCGGATTCCGCTCGATTCTCGTGAGATACGTGCCGGACGACCTCTCCGCCGATGAGCTTCTCGACGTTCTTCGGACGCTGCACGAGGAGCTCCCCGCGGAACACGACATCCAGATCCCCAGCCGGCGCGTCCGCCTGCCGGTCGCCCTCGACGACTCGACGACGCGAAGGGCGGTGAAGCGCTACATCGACGGAATCCGGGCCGACGCCCCCAACTGCGAGGGCGGAAACAACATCGACTACATGGTCAGGTACAACGGGCTCTCGAGCCGCGACGAGCTATGGGCGTCGGTGATAGGCACCGAACAGTGGAACGGGTTCGTCGGCTTCTTCCCCGGCCTTCCGTTCATGTTCCCCATGGACCCGCGCTACATCGTGTCGGTCCCGAAGTACAACCCGACGCGCACCTGGACGGCTGAGGGAACCCTCGGGCTCGGCGGCCCGTGCTTCGCGATCTATCCGGTCGAGTCCCCGGGCGGGTATCAGCTGCTCGGGCGGACGCTTCGGATCTTCGACCTCGAGCGCAGGAACGAGGGGTTTGGCGACAGCCCGTTCCTGCTCCGGCCCGGGGACCGGGTGAGCTTCTACCAGGTCGAGGAGGACGAGCTCCTGGCGGACTGGGAGAAGATCGAGGCCGGCGAGTACACCTATGACATCGAGGACAGCCCGTTCGACGTCGGCGCCTACCTTGAGTGGCTGCCGGAGGTTGCCGACGAGGCGGCGGAGCGGCGCCGCAAGGCCGAGGCCGCCTGGGCTTCGACGCCGGTTCCCTAGGGCGTGGTGCAGATGCCAGAAGACTCGACGAGAGCAATCGAGGTCCTCGAGGGAGGGATCGCGACGACGGTCCAGGACTACCCCGGACGCGTCGGAATGATGAGCCAGGGCTTGTTCCCCGCGGGGCCGATGGACCACTTCGCCTTCCGCGTCGCGAACCTGCTTGTCGGCAATGCGGCGGGGACCGGGGCGCTCGAAGTGACGCTCGGCGGGCTCGGACTCCGCTTCGAAGGCGACGCGATGGTGGCGGTCTGCGGCGCCGAGGCCGAGGTCACGATCGACGGCGAGCCCGTCCCGCTCTGGGAGAGCCGGCGGGTTCGCCCTGGGACGGAGCTCCGGATCGGGATCTCCCAGGGCCCCGGATTTCGGCAGTACGTCGCCGTCTCCGGAGGCGTCGACGTGCCGCTCTTCTTCGGCTCGCGCTCCACGTACACGATGGGCGCGCTGGGCGGCCACGAGGGCCGGGCGCTTCAAGCGGGCGACCGGCTCCCGCTCGGCGACGCCGGGGAGCCCGGCGCCCCCCAGCGGTTCAAGGAAGCGCTGCGTCCCGCGTACGCGCGGGACTGGGACATCGAGACGGTGCGCGGGCCGCAGGCCTCTCCGGACTACCTGACCGACGAGGACATGGACGAGTTCTTCAGCCGGACCTGGCCGGTGGACAAGAACTCGAACCGGACCGGAATCCGGCTTGCCTCGCACAAGTTCAAGTGGGCCCGCAAGGGCGGCGGCATCTCGGGCGGACACCCGTCGAACATCCTTGACAACAGCTACCCCCTCGGGGCGATCAACATCAACGGCGACCTGCCGGTGATCCTCGCCCATGACGGCCCGACCGCGGGCGGCTTCGTGGTGGCCGGGACGATCGCCTACGTTGGCCTGTGGAAGCTCGGCCAACTGCGACCGGTCGGCGACAGCGTGCGCTTCCAGGAGCTGTCGGTCGACGAGGCGGTCGAGCGGGGGCGCGAGCTCGACGCGCTCCTCACCGAGTCGAGCCTCGAAGGGGTCTAGACCCGGGCCGATTGTGCGAAGTCCAAAGCCGCTCCGAGGTCGTTCGTGCTTTCGCATGTGGCGCACGGGCACGGTGATGCGCCAGCATTCGACCCAGAGGTCCATCGAAGGAGGATGAGGGCGTGGCGGAGGACATCGTCGCAGTAGACGTCGGCGGCACGTTCACGGACATCTGCGTCCTGCGCCGCGACACCGGCGAGCTCCGGGTTGCGAAGGTCCCGTCCACGGCCAATCCGATCGACGGGGTAATGAGCGGCGTCGAGACGGCGGGAATCGATCTGTCGCAGGTCGCCCTCTTCTCGCATGGCACGACTGTGGCGACGAACGCGCTGATCACGCGGACCTACCCCGCGGCCGCAATGGTCACCACGAAGGGCTTCCGTGACGTGATCGAGATCCGGCGCGGCACGAAGGAAGACCTCTGGGACGCGTACAAGGACGTCTCCCCGCCTCCGATCCGCCGCCGCCACCGCTTCGAGGTCGCCGAGCGGGTCGACTACGCCGGCAACGTCCTTGAGCCGCTCGACGAAGAGGGCGCCCGCGAGGTCGCGCGGCTGCTGAAGCGCCACAGCGTGAAGGCCGTGGCGGTGTGCTTCATCAACTCGTACGCCAACCCCGCGAACGAGCAGCGCATGCGCGACATCCTCGAGGAGGAGCTCGACGGCACGAACGTCACGACGTCCAGCGACGTCCTGCCCGAGATCTTCGAGCACGAGCGGTTCTCGACCACGATCGCCAACGCCGTCCTGCAGCCGCTGGTGGGGCGTTACGTCCGCGAGCTCGAGAGCGAGCTGCGATCCGGCGGGTACGAGGGCGATCTGGTGATCCTGCACTCCGGAGGCGGGGTGATGACTCCGGAGACGGCGGACCGCTGGGCGGTGCGCCTCGCCGCATCCGGAATCGCGGCAGGCGCGATCGCGAGCCGCCACATCGGCCAGCTTTGCGGGTTCGAGAACACAATCGGCTTCGACATGGGAGGGACCAGCACGGACATCTCGCTGGTCTACGAGGGCGAGGCCAGGACCACGACCGAGTGGTCGGTGCAGTACGGGTATCCGATCCGCTTCCCGAGCATCGAGGTGCTGACCATCGGCGCCGGCGGCGGGTCACTGGCCTGGATCGACGACGCCGGGTCGCTCCGCAACGGGCCGCAGTCCGCGGGTGCCGACCCCGGTCCTGCCTGTTACGGGCAGGGTGGAATCGAGCCCACCAACACCGACGCGAACCTGGTCCTCGGCCGGCTCGGGGCCGAGCTCCTCGACGGGGCCATGACCCTCGACCCGGGCGAGGCCGAGCAGGCGCTGCGCACGCGGCTTGCCGAGCCGCTCGGACTGGGCGTGACCGAGTCGGCGGAGGCCGCGATCGCCGTCGCGAACGCGAACATGGCCGACGCGATTCGCCTGATCTCCGTGCGCCGCGGCTACGACCCGCGCGAGTTCGCGCTGGTCTGCTTCGGGGGCGCCGGCCCGCTTCACGGCGCCGCGCTCGCCCGCGAGCTCGCGATCCCGACCGTGCTGGTGCCGCCAAACCCGGGAACCACCTCGGCGCTCGGCTGCCTGCTGGTCGACATCCGGCACGACTTCTTCACCCTCTTGCTCGGTACCGTCGACGACATCGACGCGGCACAGGTGGAGCGGGAGTTCGCGCAGCTCGAAGAGCAGGCCATGGAGCGGATGCGGGTGGAGGGAGTGGCCCCGGACCAGGTCGAGCTCCAGCGCACGATCGACATGCGCTATGCGGGGCAGTGGCGCTCTATCGCCGTTCCCGTCGACGGGGAGGTCACGTCGCTCGAGGACCTCGCCCGTACCTTCGAGAATGAGCACGACCGCGAGCACAGCTACCGACGGGAGGGCAGCCCCATCGAGGTCTACCGGCTCAACCTGCGCGCGGTCGGGGCCACGCAGAAGGCCGAGCTGGCGCGCCACGAGCGCCAGGGCTCGATGCCGGATCCGATCGCTCGCCGACCTGTGCACTTCGGCGGCGGCGATGCCCTCGAGACTCCGGTCTATCGTCGCGCCGACGTGCCCGCCGGCGCGACCTTCGAGGGGCCCGCCGTGCTCGAGCAGCTCGACTCCACGGTGCTCGTGCCGCCGGGCTGTAGCGTGGAGGTGGACGAGTGGCTGAACGTCCGGATGACGATTGAGGAGGCTCGATGAGCAGCGACCAGCAGACGCTCGACCCGGTCACCTTCGAGGTGCTGAAGAACGCCTTCGTGACGATCGTCGACCAGATGGCGGAGCAGATCCTGCGGACCTGCCACTCGTTCGTCATCTACTCGCGCGATTTCTCAAGCGCCCTGTGCGACCCGCAGGGAAACACGATCATGCAGGGCAGCCAGGACATCGCGGTCCACGTCGGCACGCTCCATCTGACCGCCAAGGCGGTGGTCGACGCGTTCGGGGACGGGATGCGGCCCGGCGACGTCTTCGCGATCAACGACCCTTACGTGGGGGGCACGCACTTCAACGACGTGCGGATCGTACGCCCGATCTTCCATGACGGCGATCTGATCTGCCTCGCCGAGTCGAACGGGCACTGGGCGGACATGGGCGGGAGCGTGCCCGGCTCCTTCGACGTCAGCGCGAAGGATCACTTCGGCGAGGGCGTGCGGATCCCGCCGCTGCGGATCTATGACGAGGGCGTTTACCGCCAAGACATCGTGCGGATGATCGTGTCGAACACGCGCGCGCCCAGCGATGCGGAGGGTGACTGCCTCGCGCAGGTGGAGGCCACCGCGGTGGCGGAGCGCGAAATCCTGCGGCTGTGTGAAAAGTACGGCCGCGAAACGATCGTCACCGCCTTCGACGAGGTGCAGGACTACGTCGAGCGGCTGACACGTAAGCGGATCTCCGAGCTTCCGGACGGCACCTGGGAGACCGAGGACTACATCGACTTCGACCCCGCCGAGGAGGAGGGGCTCGTCCCGATCAGGGTCAAGATGACGATCGACGGTGACGTCGTCCGCTACGACCTTTCCGGATCCCACCCCGCGGTCGGGACGTTCCTGAACTCGGGCTTCGGGGCGAGCTTCTCCGGCGTCATCGCCGGCACGAAGACCTTCTTCCCCGACGTGCCGCTCAACTCGGGCTTCTATCGGGCGCTCGACATCGACCTCGGGCCGGAGGGCAGCTGCGTCAACGCCGCCTGGCCCACCGCCGTCACGGGGTTTTGCTCCGGGCCCTACGAGAAGATCATGAACGCCAACTTCGAGCTGTGGTCCCAGGTGATGCCCGAGCGGGCGATGGCCGCGGCGTTCAACCTCGAATACCTGCTGGTCGGCGGGACCGACACGCGGGACGGGGGCGAGTCGATTTTCATGTGGTACGACTGGATGGCCGGGGGCTGGGGCGGGCGAAACGGAAAGGACGGCTCGAACGCCACCTCGCCGGTGTTCGGCGTCGGGCTCGCCGTTCAGCCGCTGGAGGGACAGGAGCGGCTCTCCCCGGTCGTCACCAGCGGCCACCACATCCTCGCCGATACCGGGGGCCCCGGAAAGTGGCGGGGCGGCTGCGGCGTCGAGAAGGGGGGGCGGCTGACGGAGGTTCGCAACACCGTGATGTCGTACTGCTGCGACCGGGCGCGCTCGGTCACCTGGGGGATCGAGGGCGGGCTGCCATCGTTCCCACACGGCGTGTGGCTCAACCGGGGCACCGACGACGAGCGGTTCCTCGGCGCCGTCTTCTCCAACCTGCCACTGAAGCCGGGAGACAGCTTCACCCGGCCGAGCGCCGGCGGAGGTGGCTTCGGCGATCCACTCGAGCGTGACCCCGAGGCGGTCCGCGAGGACGTCGCCGACGACTACGTGAGCGTCGAGCGGGCCGTCAAGGACTACGGCGTCGTTGTTCGCGAGGTGGACGCCGAGCTCGCGGAATACGAGGTCGACGCGAGGGCGACCGAGGAGGAGCGCGAGCGGATCCGGTCGCATCGCCTCGAGTGGCTGAAGGAGGACGCCGAGTCCGTCGCCGAGCGCTACCGCGCTGGCGAGCTCGAGCTGCTCGACGTGCTGCGAAGCCACGGCGTGATCCTCGATTGGGGAACGGGCGAGCTGCTTCCGAGAACGACCGAGCAGTTCCGGGCGATGCTCCAGCGCCGCGCGGCTCGGCATTGGGAGACCGTGCCGGCCGGGTCGAGGTGAGGGCTCGGCCGCTTCGCACCCGCCGCCAAGCCGTGGAGCGCTCGACCGCACCGAGCCCTCGTACTCAAGTCCGCCGGATGCCGAAGCGCGGCGCGTACGACCGACCGTCGATAGACGCGATCCTCGACGAGGCCCTCGTCGCACACCTCGCGTTCACCGGCGAGGACGGCCAGCCGTACGCGATCCCGACGCTGCACGCACGGGTCGGTGACGAGGTTTGGATACATGGATCCTCCGCCAGCCGGACGCTGCGGACCCTCGGTCGCGGCGCGCGGGCCTGCCTCACCGTGACGCTGATCGACGGACTGGTCCTGGCGCGCTCGATCTTCAACCACTCCGTGAACTACCGCTCGGTGATCGTGCTAGGAGAGGCACGGGCGGTGACCGACCCCGAGGACAAGCGCGCCGCGCTCGCGGCATTCGCCGAGCGCGTCGCTCCAGGCCGATGGGCCGACGCCCGGCAACCGACCCCGTCGGAGCTCAAGGCGACGTTGATCCTCGCGCTACCGCTCGACGAGGCCTCCGCGAAGGTGCGAAGTGGTCCACCGGTGGACGGCGACGCCGACCACGGGCTCGACGTATGGGCCGGCGTCGTGCCGATCCGGCTCGTGCACGGTGAGCCGGTTCCCGACCCCGCCCTTCGGGGCGGAATAGCCCTTCCGCACTACCTCCGAGGAACGCAAGACGGTTGAAGCCCGGCGACGTGCGCCATGGCTCGACGAAGCGCGTGGCCGCGGCGGTCGGCGAAGGCGCGAGTGCCGTTCGTTCGGTGCACACCGCGATCGGCGTCCGAGCATGATGCGGGCTGCGCAGGCCGTTCAGTCCGCAGTGATCTCGAGCACCAGCGCGGCCGACCGGCATCGGTAACGCCGCCGAGAACAAGAGCGTCGGTCATTGCGGGTTCCTCCTCGATCGGGAATCTGGTTGGAGAGCAGCGGCACGACGTCGCCGTTCAACAGCTTGGCCGGGCGAGGGGTCGACGGGTCAGAATACGATCGTGTCGAAGCCGTCCGCCATGAAGCCGGCGATCGTCGCCCCACCCAGTCGGCGGGTCCCGCGAGCGAGGTACCGCGATGAGTGAACGAGGCGGCCCGGCCAGTCGTGGTCGGCGGACCTGTTCTCCTCGTGCCCGCGCGAGACGATGTTGTCGCGCTGTCGTTCGCCCCGGGTGTTGAGCTGTAACCCGGCTCCCTGGATGGTTGCTCGCCATGTTGGCCAGGCGAGTTCAAAGGTCTCGAGGGGACACGGGGGCGTCGCACTCAAGCCCGCGGCATCAGCTATCGCGTTTCGCGCAACGCAGCAGTCCGCGTCCGGCGACGGCCGGCGGCTGCCTCGCATTGGAAGCAGAAGCGAG
>Ga0190271_10002307_pt1 | contig 11487 bp, 16 predicted proteins | sample Popmic356T_FD_133747 | JGI IMG/M metagenome (GOLD analysis project Ga0190271, IMG submission 133747) | Populus adjacent soil microbial communities from riparian zone of Weber River, Utah, USA - 356 T | ecosystem: Environmental > Terrestrial > Soil > Riparian zone | place: USA: Utah | collected...
ATTAGTGGATTTATTGATTCCATCAACAGAAAAGATTACCTCGCAGGGATGCCGGAAACTCTTACTCAATTGTATGACGTGCCAGAATTCTTTACGCGACGGCTTCGTAAGGAAACTATCACTGTCACCAATCCTGTCTTCATCTTCTTCGGTGGTGGAATTCGAGATAAGATGTATGCATTGCTCAACGATGAACATATTTTGTCTGGATTCTTACCCCGATTCCTCATTGTCGGTGGTGATGCAGACCTTAGTAAAATGCGACCCACAGGACCACTCGCACCAGCAATTGACGATAAGCGAAGACAGTTACGAGAGCGTCTAGTACACCTGCACACGCTCTACAATCAGGATATGGTGATTGAGCTTCCAGAAGCAGGTACGCTACTCAAAGTCCCTACTCAAACAGAGGTCGTACTTACCGATGAAGCATGGGGTTACTTCCAAACGACAGAAATGCTCTTGGCAAAGGCAGCAAGCGAGAGTGGTGCCAGCATGGTCGCACAACCTACATTTGGTCGCTTGGCGTGGAGTGCGTTCAAAATGGCTATGCTATTCGCAGCCTGTAGACAAGAGCCAATTGACGGAAAGGTCACAGCAGAGCTAAGTGATCTACAAGCTGCTATGTTCTACGTCCAGAAGTGGGGCGTACACACTATCGACTTGATCTTGAATGTAGGACGTACCGCTAATCAGAGGGTCATTACGAAAATCTATGAACACGTTAGGCGTAGGCCAGGATGCACACGTAGCGAAATCTCACGTATGCACCACCTGAGCAAGAAAGAGCTTGACGTTATTCTGGATACTCTAATTGACCGAGGGCAAGTTAGAGTACAGAAGGTAGGCAATGGCTGGACAGTCCACCCACAATGATAAATGTCCTAACAGTCCACTTCAACCGAAAGGGCCGCATCTATTTCAAGTTGACCAAGGGGACAAACAGTTCAAGATTTGTCAGTGGTGTGATGTTACAGTCTACCGTACTGACGACGAGCTAATGAAAGGAATCGTTTAATGGCAATTGAGGAACCAACTGAGCAGGAGATTCTCGATTCGCAGCTTGCTAAGGAACATGAGCGTTGGCAGGTACTAGGACTAGATCCGGGTGCTTGGAAGCCTAGCGAAGGTTTTCTAGGACTGGTACTACGTCTGGATATTATGACGGAATTCCTAGTCGAAGCAAACATCATGGACTTGGATGAAGCTAACCTCCGTATGCAGAGGAAGGCAGTTCAGCGCCTTGCAGAGATTCGTGAGGCAATCGCACCGCAAGTTGCAGAAGCACGTCTGAACATGATCCGTAACGGTATTGACCCTAGGAACCATCAGTGATAATTGGCATTACTGGTAAGCGTCTGTCCGGTAAGGACACTGTAGCGAACTACATGGTAGAGCATAAGGGCTACGAACACCTGTACTTCTCTAAGGTAATGAAGGAAGCCATCGCCGCACTCTTTGATATCAGAGTACAGGACGTAGATAACTTCAAGGGTGATCGTGGTAACTTCAAAGAAGCCAGGATCGCTATCAAGATGAATGACGTAGAGATTAAAGAGTTCGGATGGGTAGAGTTCCTTCAGCGGTTCGGTACTGATATGGGCCGTAAGGTACTTGGTGAGGATCTATGGCTAGATTTGGTAGACGAAGCAATTGAAGACTTCGATCAGAACTACATCGTTAAGGACGTTCGCTTTGTCAATGAGGCACAGTGGATTCTAGACCAAGGTGGGAAGATCATTGAGCTACGTCGTGATGTAATTGACTATGCCAACGATAACCATGAGAGTGAAAATGGTCTGCCAGAAGATATGGCTGAGTACGTTATTGCTAATACTAGCACTATCGAATCACTCTACAAAGACGTTGACGCTGTGTTAGCGAACATCAATGCTAACAGATCCTAGCACAATTACCTCAGTGATCCTCTCAGCTTGTATGATCGCTTTCACTATCGGTTGGTATCTAGGAGGATAGATGCAGACAATTGAAGAAGCACTACGAGAATTTCACAAAACGTATGGTCTTGTGATTAACGACCTACCCATCGACTTCTCACATGAGAACGATGAGGATGGGGAACTCTTTGAGCTACGCTATGAACTAGTACGTGAAGAGTATTCAGAGTTTGAAGGTGCTTGGGAAGCAGAGAGCCTAACTGATCTAGCCGATGCTATTTGCGATCTAGTCTACGTGCTCGTAGGTACAGCAGTTAGCTTGGGCATTCCGTTTGATCGTTGCTTCGCAGAAGTGCAGCGTAGTAACATGAGCAAGCTTGATGAGAACGGACTACCAATTGTACGTGCTGATGGTAAGATCCTAAAGGGACCAAACTTCTCACCCCCCGACCTAAAGAGCATTATCTATGAGCGTTTCGGAACAGACAGTAGCACGTAAGCATCCTCTAGCAGAGTGTGAGTCTTGTCCACTCTACAATAGAGCCGCTGCGCCTTCACAAATCCCCACAGGGGGTAAAGCTAGAGCCGCCATTGTCTCTCGTAGTCCGGGGTTCCATGATGGTATGGCGGGTAAGCCGTTTGCTGGTCCTAGTGGTAAAGTGCTAGATCACTTGCTCCATCGTAATGGAGTAAAGAGAGAGGATTGCCTTGTCACGAATGTCGTCCTATGTCAGCCGAAGGAAGGCGCGAAAGTACCTAAAGAAGCAGTTGAAGCTTGCAGTACAAGACTACGACACGAAATTGACGAGTCCGGTACACGTCTTATCTTGGCAGCAGGGGCAGAAGCCGTTGCTAGTGTTCTCGGTAAAGGAACCATTGACTCTTATCGAGGTAGAAGAGTTGAGCGCGATGGTCGAACAGTCGTGGCAACTAATAACCCTGCCCTCGTACTTCGTGATGATTCCACATTCCCTAATCTCGTAAAGGATTTCGCAAGAGCGTTTAATCCTAAGCCCAAACCGACAATGCCCAAGGTGGTATTGATCGAAGGAGTAGAAGATGCGAAGAAGGCTATCAAGACGCTATGCGACAGAGGAACGACTTTCAGCGCAGATATTGAGTCAAGAGGAGGACTTACTCATAGAGCAACTCTTGTCTCGTTGCAATTTGCATTTGAAGGAACTACTGCCGTCGTTTTTGGAGAACGTCAAGGGCTATTCGGAGACAGAACTTTCATTCAAGATCATCTACGACCCTTCCTTGAGGATAAACACAATACGTTTGTATGGCACAACGGGATCTTCGACACCAAAATCCTTAGATCAACGTATAACATCAATGCAACGGTAGACGAGGATACTCTACTACTCAGTTGGGCACTAGATGAGCGCGGAGGTAAAGAGGGTGAGGGTGGCTACCACACTCTAGAGTACCTCCTAATGGAAGAGTTTGGTTGGCCCGATTACGTACCAGCATCGGTTAAGGCTTTCAAGAAGACTGGTGAGTTAGTCCCTAAGACTGAGCAGGACAAGCTTAAGAAGGTACATGGTGAGAACTTCAAAGAAAGCGATGAGTATAAGAGAATCGAGGATCAGAACTACCTTGCACTATACAAGTATGCGGGGTATGACGCCGCTGGAACTTACCAGCTATTTGATGAGCTTAGTAGACGAGCCAAAGAGGACGGCGTTTTTGACGCTCCCTACAAAGAGACACTACTGGCTGCTGAAGAAGTATTGCATTCAATGGAAGTTACAGGAATGCCGTACGACTATCATAGAGCGGCTGAAATGTTGGAGAAGGAAGTTGACCCGGAACTAGCTAAGATCACGGAGGATCTACGTGAACTTACAGGGAAGCCACTACTCAACCCCGCTAGTACGCAGCAGATGGGTGCAATCTACTACGACGACTTCAAGGTTCATCACGAAATGCGTAGTAGGCCCGACAAGGATCGTTCAACAGACGATTCAGCACGAAAGGAGATAACTGATGGAAGGTTCCTGTTTGCAGGGGAACACACAGCCGTCATGGAAGGTAACAGGATGGTCAAGCGTCCCGCCGTGGACGCACAGAAAACTCGCAATCTCATCATGCAGATTGCAAAACAGCACGACAGATTTCAGAAGCTAAACAAGCAGAGCGGTACATACCTGCATGGCCTCATTAAGGAGGCAGAAGTTGACCCCGAAAGTAGAATCTATACCTCACTCCCTCGCCACGCTACTTCTACTGGACGTTTGGCCTCTAGAGGTCCAAATCTACAAAATGTTACTAGGACCAAAGAGGGATTGCCTGACATTAGAGGACTTTTCTTCGCTGCTCCTGGCACTCTACTTGTGCAAGCAGACTACTCACAAGCCGAGCTACGAACTATTGCTGCACTTAGCGGCGATAGACTACTAAGTGGGTACTACGAGCGCGGTGAGGATCTACATAACGCTACTGCTGCTCGATTCTATGGCGCAGAGTATACGAAGGAGCAACGAGCTAACAGTAAGAACATGAACTTCGGTGTGTTCTATGGACAGAGCGCAGCTACCTTCCAAGAGAAGCATGAGATTCCAGAAGAAGAAGCACAGAAGTACATTGATTGGGTGAAGCGTACATTCACCACAGTCTATGAGTGGCAGGATGATATCCACAAAGAGCTTGACAAGAACATCTGTAGGGACTACAAGTACATTCAGTCACCGTTTGGGCACAGGAGGCGTTTCTATCTCATCACCAAAGAAAACAAAAACGCCGTACTTAGAGAGGCTATTAATTTCAAGCCACAAAATATTGCGGCAAACCTCACGCTACACGCTTGTATCGCACTACACAGAGAGGTCGATCCCGTACGATCAAAGCTCTGTCTTACAGTTCACGATTCAATCCTTGCACAAGTCGTCGAGGATTACGTTGATGAATACTCGCAAATCTGTACGCAGGTCATGGTCGATCAGCCTAGACAGAAACTAGGATGGACTCTACCTTTCGCAGCAGACGTAGGGAGTGGTAAAACATGGGCGACAGCATGATAGTTATTCTGCTGGTAGCAGTAGCAGTTCTTGTAATCATTGGCATATGGGAATTACTAGGTTAATCCGTTGGATCGGTAAGTGGCTACGTTGCCCTTACTGTGGGGGGTTTTTGCTTACCCACAAATGTAGGAGAAAATGATGGACACTCTATTAGACACGTTACTAGGTATACTGGCAATCACCATACTAGCCGTGTTCCTGATCGCTGCTTGCGGTTCGGCGTAGCGGTCGGATCGGGCTGGCGGATTACTGGAATTGAATCCTACGGCGCATCCTGGCGGTTTCCGGCGTGGGGGTCGGGCGAGCGGGAGAGCGCCAGAGAGGGACGCTAAGTAGTGAGGGTATTGACGATAGACCCAGGAGACACAACAGGATACGTAGAGGCAGTTATCACCACAACCCTGCTAAGACTAAGGCCGTATCAACATAAGCACTCAGCACTAGACCTTCACTATGAACTACGAGGTATTAGTCCTGAATACGTGTTATGCGAAGAGTTTCGCTGTCGCAATAACAGTCCAGGCAATCTTAGTATGACTTCTGCACATCTGATCGGTGTGGCTATGCTATGGTGTGAACAGGAGAAAGTTCCATTCAAGCTATATAAGCCAAGTGAGGGCGAAGGTGGACACTTCAAAGGAATTAAGCCTCTTCAACGCTATGGAGTATACGTTGGTGGAATTACGTATCATCATGCTATGGAGGCAATGCGAGGCTTTATGCAATGGTTTACTTTCGGCGTTGGATTCCAGTACAACAAACAGCAACCAATTGAGATTATTCGTTGATTGAGCGCGAAGTGGCAGAGCTTAACTTCCCCGAGTTCGTCAAGATGTTCGACGCGATGCTAAAGGACGTTAACGAGCACAACCGCGAGCTTATGCCATTGGCTACTAAGCCAGTACCTTCGCGTGAAGATACAACGATCCGTAGAAGGATCACTGAGATACTAGCACAGTATGGTGAAATGCCCTTTCGAGACATTCATCTATTGTGTGGTAACGGGTACTCGTACGAGTCAGTCTACACAAAGATCAGGCAAATGTATGCAGACGACTTAGTTACTGTTCCCCGTACAGGAGTGTACGCTCTAGCAATAAAAGAGGCACCCTAGCAGGAGAGAACTAGGGTGCCTCGTATCGCCGCGTCGCGCAGCGAACTTGGTTAAGGAGCAGAAGGCTCGTTAACGTAAGCTGACTCTACACCGGGTAGTGCCTGAGCAGTATTGCTATTACCTACTCGGCTAGCAATAAGACCCTTCACTACTGCGATACCTCCCGCAACCAGGGCGGTCTTTAAAGCTGCCATTGAAATATCGTCCATACCATCAACGATTAGAACTGCGGAGCCTGCCTGTAGGAACGTCCAAATAGAACGTTCAGCCAGGTCTAGTAGGAATGCCTTATTAAACACGTTTCTCCTTAGATTGCGTCAAAACCCGCAACAACTAGAATAACCATACATGCAGCAATTACGATGAGGCAAACATCACCAACGGTAAGGTTCATTGTTCTCCTAAGGTGTTACATCGAAGTGCAAGAAGCAGTTGATAGAGCGATAGTCATGGGGATAGTGTCCCATCGGATAACTACCCATGCTGTAGACGTGTAGTCCACTATCACCTTCCCATCCTGCTACGTGTGTAGGACTTCCGTAAGGAAACGCAGGAGAGCTACGAGTGGTAAAGCCGTACATCACCATATCTCCCGGTTCCAAATCAAGACGCCTACACTTAGTACCGCCACCCATTAGCGTACCAGTGTATCCTGTACCGTTATAGGGTAGCCGTGTACCGCCCATGACGTTAGGAGACTTTGCATTAGCAGCATCGTAACCGAGTGTCATAGTTCCTGAACAGTCGATACCAGCAGGAATACGGAAATTCATATCTACACCGTGAAGAAACGGCCTAGCCTGAGAATAGCGAATGCTTCCTCTGCTAGCGTACATACGTCGCCAAGCAGCAACGATGTTGCCACGGATGATATCTTCCGGTGACACATGATACTTCTCGTATTCTGCTTCCATGATCTTTACTGCAATAGCATCGAACGCCATTCCAGGCTTGCCTACTGCCTTTGAATCCTCTAGGTCATTATGCGCCCGAGGGCCATAACCAGCAGGCTTACGACCATGCTTCTTATGTAGTGCGTAGACGGCATTCCTCATACCAACGCCATAGACGTTAGTGAAGTTACCCCACTCCATAAAGCCCGCACGACTAAGTGCGCGTTTTACCGCAATCACGTCTGGACCCTTACTTCCAAAGACTAGGCTGCGGGGTAGCGGAACTTCCATTACTCTCCTTCAGGTGCAGGTGCTACGTCGGGGGAAGCTGACTCGTCATTATCATCTTCCTGTGGTGTATCTGACGGGTCACTAGGATCATCAGGTGCAGGTAGTTCTTCTTCAGGATTAGGCGTTGTTACTTCGCTCATTGTACTCTCCTATCCTTTTGCAGGGATTACGATGCTACAGTTCTGATTGAGCGGCACGACCTTAAGTTGATCGCGGTAGTCTTGGTACTTCTTTGCTGCTGCTCTATTCAGGGTTGCTTCGTCTGCATTACCCTGTGCTTCTGATAGGGCTGCTCTCTCCTTAGTAGTAATTACGATTTCGTCTAGGATATTCTGAATGATTCGTGTCTCGTTATTTCTCTCCTGTCGTAGAACATTATCCCTTTCACAAGATCGTTGCTGTGCAGCGATGATAGCATCTTGGTTAACTCTAGTTTGAGTTAGTGCTTTATTGGATGCTGCTTGTGATGCTCTTAGGTTCTGATCGGAGTTACGCGCATAGAGAAATAGCGATAGACAAATAGCAAGCAGGACTACATTGAGTCCAATGCTCCATCGCCAACGATTTAGTAGTCTTTGCTGGTGTGGCATCACTTCACCAATTCTAACAAAAGTCCAAAGAATAGCGAGAATATAAGCAGTAGGGTAGTATGGGGATTGTTTTTCACTTTGGTCATTAGCCGCCTCACGACACTCGGTCTAGGTATCTTGCGATTGGGAAGCCCATCATGAGTAATGATGCGGTAACGATGGCTATGTTGACTTCGTGTGCCCATATCGCCTCATAGATCATTAAGCCTAACCCCGTTAGTGATACTAAAGCCCTCCACAGGATAAACCAGTAAGGGAAATCGAAGAACCTACTTGGTTTATCATCTTGCGGATCACCCCAATCTGATAGGTCGCCACTCATTCAAGGAAGTCCTCGCTAGTAATTGAGATACGAAGATAGACTTCCGCAGTATCCATAAACATGAACTCTTCTAAGCGCCGCAAACGCTGTCGAAGTTGTTGGTTAACATCTAATTGATCTAATGCAAAATCACGTAGATCAACGATCTTCATAAACATGTAGTACAATACCTTAACGCTAAAGCCTTCGCCGCCTCCTGTATTAGGAGCATCTGCCAACGCCATAATTGCGTCTAAGCGATTTTTTTCTTGATTAGTTAGCGGCATTTGTTAACTACTTACTGGTTGAAAAATAATTGAGCTTAAATCTAACCAAGTTGCACTTCCGGTATACATATAAACATAGCCGCCCGCAAATGTAGGCCAGCACTCTATATGACAAAAAGCACTACCTGATACAACTGCAAAACGTGAGTAATGTGATGGACGATAACCTAGAGGAAGTGTAAAAATGGGACCGGGAAATGTACCATCTTTGATGAGACCCCTGAGTTGTACGTTACCCGCACTATCCTTTCTGATATTTAAAAGCTCTTGTCCATCTGCTCCTGTCCCGTAGTTAACCCATCCACTTTGAAAGGCGGGAGCGCCAGAAGCACCTATATAGATCGGTGGAATTGACTGGTCGCGGTTTACTAGAACGTCTACCTGTTTTTGCAGATCGCTGATACGACGTTCTAACGTGCGGAAGTAGTCTCCTTTAGAGCGAGAGCGATCCATCATCAAATGTGAGGATAATCTCCTCACTTCCTTCATCCGTTGGTTGACATTCGATACCGACTAGACGGAAGTAGTCGTCAATTACGTCGTACCGTAGATCACCTGCAACGTGGATCTTATCTCCTAGTTGTACTTGACTCCAGAAGTTAATCTCATCGTCGTAGTTCACATAGCTGCACGAAAACTCAATAGAAGGAACTTCTGCTCTAGCTCCTTCTGCATTGGTCTTTAGTGTGAGTGCAGCTAGATCAGCTACGTCGGTATATTCTTCTGATGCCATAATCCTACGATACGCTGCCTGATCTGGCGAATCATAAACGTGCCCTAGACGTGTAGTAGCTTGGGCGAATCCTCTTAGACGTGTAGCCTTTGGGCCATTGTCTGTATAGGATAGATTCTCCATGTTGTCACCCTGACGTAGTGCAAAGCCTGTCAGCGTTCGTGTTTTCTGTGGAGCGTGGATCTTGAATACACGATCATGTGTAATCTCGATATCGAAGCCAGGACTTAGCTTAGATAGTGCGTCGATCTTCTGAAGGATCTTCTCCGTATCTGCTGGTTCAATCTTGTAGTTCGTCGTTTGTCCAATTGCACTTAGCGTGTAAGTAAAGCTTAGACTATTAGGTTCTGCTAGACAACGATCAAGAATGTCCTTAACGATTAGAGCAATGTCTCTTGCAACTACTACATAACGATCCCCTGGAATGTTACTGGCATTGAACGGCCACTCATCTAGTTCAAACCAATGCATCCAATCCTTACCAGCTACCGATAGCGTATTACTCTCTGCGTCAGCAATACTAATGGAAGTATGCATTCCTCCCATGATCGGAACCATTGCAGTTTCGTGACCACGGTACAGCTTGAAGTCCGTAGAGTAAGGATTGGTCTTACCGCGTACTGCTAGGTCTTGTTCTAAATCTAGTTCGTATGTGATTGATCCTACCTTGGCACCCAAGAACATGCTGAATGCTAGTTCCTGGGGGAACGCTTCGCCTAATGCTGTACCAGCATGATTGAAGTGTCGTACCGACCAAGGGTTGTAATCACCGTGAGCCACTAACCAATTGCCTTTTTACCCTTAGCCGTTAGTTGCCAGCCCCAATCAGTAACGTTGGTAAGTACGTCCTTCACTAGCTCGTAAGTACCATCTTCGTTTTCGAGATAATTCTCAACCTCAAAGTCAGTTTCCTGTGTAACGTACTCGACTAGGCCAGCTTCACCCATTTCTTCAAGAGCATCCTTAATCTGCTGTGGATCATCTAGTCCGATAGCCATGAATGCAGCAGCCTGTGGTTCAATTAGATATCCAGGCGACTGACCAGCCATGATATGTAGAATATGTTGGTGTAAGGCATCCATTAATACTTAATCCATTTCGCAACGGTTGCAAATGCAGGACCGTCTGTAGGTTCACTACCTGTCTGTGGACCAACCGTACCGCCAGTAGTACCCGGAGAGGCATTTTGGGTAGAAATGCCGGTTACGGCAGACAAGGTAGCAACGGTTGGTACAGTATCACTAGCACTCGTTGTTGGGCCATACGAACCTCCGCCTCCCGGCTCCCACATATTATGTACGTGGCCTGGATCGGTAACTCCGTGGTTATGTGCGCTAACAGTCGGATTAACTACTGTGTGCTTATGCTTGATTCTACGAGAACCAACTGCTAACCCATCTGTCTCTCCGATAACATCGTGATCGGTATGTGTACCCTTACATACTGATACTCGCCCACGTTTGTCTGGAACGTTGAATGTAGTGCTACCATCACCCGTTCCCCACAAAGTACCAATTTCAAGCCATAGCTCGTTGTATGTGAAGCGGCTAACGGCTGAACCATCTTCAGGTAGAAAGCCGCCAGTGGGAGTACCGCTACCATTGAACTCAATACTAACTCCACATGGGGTTCCGCCTTGAATTGCTAGTCTTGCGATCTTACGTTTATCTCGGAGAGTTACTGCTCCTGACGTTGCTGGTACTAGAACATCGAATAGATGCAGCACACTCTTAGAAGCTTCTCCGAGAGTTGTTAGGTTAGCTGCTCCGTTGCGATTGTCTAGCGTAGCACCGGACGTAGCTGTACCCGGAACAATCTCGATACGAGCTTCATTGAACGTAGACGAATCATGCGTATTATCCATAATGCGGATAATTACCTGATCTAGTCTAGGAAGTGTTGCGTGGTGCCCGTTCGCAGTAACTAGTACCGCTGCTGTAGTGTACTGCCGATACATACCCTGATCGGCTACGTTGTCACCTTTGATGTATGCAGTACCAGCAGAGATACTTAGCTGTAGTCCTGAGTTAATGCTAACGACAAAACTCGTTGAGTCCTCTACTCCCTGAGATAACAAGTCAGAGAATGGCTTGCGTAAAGAGCGAGCATCATAGCTCTTAGTCTGAAGCCACAGAGGATCAGGAGATAGTACCGTTTGTGGATATACTGCCATCTTTCTCCTTAGATCATGTAGGCGTTACGCCATGTTACAACAGCATGAGCAGGAGCAACTGCACTAGATACCGAGAAACGAACAACGTTGTTATAAGGTGCAGGCTCCAATGACCACCAATCAGAATCAATGGCGTAATTGTAGAGATTGGTTCCATCGCTCATTACGACCGTTCTACGTA
>Ga0190271_10002308_pt1 | contig 11486 bp, 9 predicted proteins | sample Popmic356T_FD_133747 | JGI IMG/M metagenome (GOLD analysis project Ga0190271, IMG submission 133747) | Populus adjacent soil microbial communities from riparian zone of Weber River, Utah, USA - 356 T | ecosystem: Environmental > Terrestrial > Soil > Riparian zone | place: USA: Utah | collected...
CGCGGCCGGGCGGTCGGTCGCCGCGGAGTTCCGGCACGGCCCCGGGCTCGGGGTCCGACGGACCGCGCTGCACGCCGCCCTGGCAGCCCGCGCCGAGGAGGTGGGCGTCGTCCGGGTGCCGGGCTCGGTCCGCGAGGTCGAGCAGGACGACGAGGGTGTGACGGCCGCGGGGCTGCGCGCGCCGTGGCTGGTCGCCGCCGACGGGCTGCACTCGCCGGTACGCCGGCAGCTCGGGCTGCAAACCACCGGCGCGGGGCCGAGCCGGTACGGGCTGCGCCGGCACTTTGCGGTGGCCCCGTGGAGCCGGCACGTCGAGGTCTACTGGGGCGACCGCGCCGAGGCGTACGTGACGCCGGTGTCGGAGCAGTTGGTGGGCGTCGCGTTCCTCGGCGGACGCGACGGCGTGCCCTACGAGGAGCTGCTGGCCGGCTTCCCGGCACTGAGCGCGCGGCTGCGCGGGGCCGAGCCGGTGACCGACCTGCGTGGCGCGGGCCCGCTGCACCAGTCGGCGCGCACGCCCCGGTCCGGCCGGGTGCTGCTGGTCGGCGACGCGGCGGGCTACGTCGACGCGCTGACGGGGGAGGGGGTGGCGGTCGGGCTGGCCACCGCCCGGGCCGCGGTCGACGCGATCACCGCCGGCCGGCCTGAGGACTACCCGGCCGCCTGGCAGCGGGCGACCCGGCGGTACCGGTGGTCGGCGTCCGCCCTGCTGGCCGTCGCCGCCCGCCCGTCCCTGCGTCGACGGCTGGTCCCGGCCGCCGCCGCGCTGCCCGCCGTGTTCGCCCTCGCGGTGGACTCGGTGGCCTGACCCAGATCAGGCAGGATTTCTGCCCTTCCTGACCGACAACGGTCAGCAATATGCCGGAATCCGTGACACCCTGTCCGGGTGCGGTGCAGTGCGGTGACGCTCGGCGCCGGGGAGGGCGCGCCGGCCGGTACGACGGGGGCACGGCGCCCGACGCCTCGGCCCGCGCTGCTGCGCGAGGTCGTCCTGCTCGTCACGCTGTTCCTGGCGTACCGGCTCGGCCGGCTGGCGATCACGGGTCACGACGACCTGGCCATCGCGAACGCCTGGCGGGTCTGGGACGTCGAGCGGCTGCTGCGACTCCCGGATGAGGAGACCCTGCAGGACTGGGCGCTGCAGTGGCCCGACCTGCTCAAGGCCGCGAACTGGTACTACGTCGGCGTCCACTTCCCGGTGACGCTCGCGTTCCTGGCCTGGGGCTGGCTGCGCCGTCCGCCGGCGGAGTACCGCTGGGCCCGCCGGCTCATCATCACCCTCACCGCGTTCGCCATGCTGCTGCACGTCGCGATGCCGCTGGCGCCGCCGCGGATGCTGATGAGCCTGGGCTTCCTCGACACCATGGCGGTCTTCGGGCCGTCCGCGTACGGCGGCGGTGCCGCCACGGTCGCCAACCAGTTCGCGGCGATGCCGAGCCTGCACGTCGGGTGGGCTCTGCTGATCGCGCTGGTCGTGGTGCGGACCGCGAAGAGCCGCTGGCGGTGGATCGTCGTCGCGCACCCGGTGATCACCACGCTGGTGGTCGTCGTGACCGCGAACCACTACTGGGTGGACGCTGTCGTGGTCGCCCTGCTGCTCGGCCTGGTGCTGCTCGTCACGCCTCGGCCGGCCGCGGTCCCGCCGTCCAACCTGTGGCTGCGGGTGACCGGCCGCTACCCGGCCCGCGACCTGGAGCCGCAGCCGGTGCCCGCGCAGGCCCAGGACTCGGTTCAGGCCATGGTGACCAGGAAGACCGGGTCGCTCGTCGGCTCGTCCGAGCCGGACTCCGGCTCGACCGTCAGGGCGACGGAGTCCTCGGGGCCCATCCCGGTGACGACCTCGGTGACGTCGCCGCCGCGGCCGAGGATGCCGGCCGACTGCGAGTCCTGACCGCTGACCCGCCAGAGCTGGTAGGTCTGCCCGTCCGGGAGCTCCGGGAGGTCGCTGCCGTGGAACACCGCGATGTCGCCGGCGGCGACGACGGTCCCGGTGCCACCTGAGGAGACCGCCGCGGTGAGCTCCTCGCGGTCGGGGTCTGCTGCCACGGCGGCGATCTGCTCGGCGCGCTCCCGGGCCTGGTCGGCCTCGCGGTTCTGGTCGACCGCGAGCCCACCGAGGCCGGCGGCGACGACGAGGAGCACGGCGGCCGCTGCGGTGGCCGGCTGGCGGTACCAGGGCGGGGACACCTGCTTGGCGCGGTGGTCGTCCAGGCTGGCGACCTCTCCGAGCGGAGACAGCTGGCGGGTCGACGACGCTTCGGCGAGCACCCGAGCCCGCAGCGCCGCCGGAGCGGTCGCGCTGGTGGCGATGGCGAGCCGGGAGGCGGTTGCGCGCAGCTCGACGACCTCCTGCTGGCAGGACGCGCAGGACTCGAGGTGTCGCTCGAAGTCGGCGCGCTCGTCGTCGTCGAGGGCGTCAGTGGCATAGGCGCCGGTCAGCGTGTGCAGGTCGTGGTCGGTCATGCCATCACCCCAAGGCAGTCGCGCAGCCGGATCAAGCCGTCACGCAGCCGGGTCTTGACGGTGCCGAGCGGTGCGTCCAGCAGCTCGGCGACCTCGCGGTAGGTGTAGCCGCTGTAGTAAGCGAGGGTGACCGACTCGCGCTGCAGGTCGGTCAGCGTCTGGAGGCACCGACGTACCTGCTCCTGCTCGAGTCGGGTCTCCACGGCGTCGGCCACCTCGTCGTAGGGCGGGGTGTGGTCTCGGGCGGCGACCCGCTGGTCGCGGTCGTGCGAGGCCTGGGAGGCGCGCACCCGGTCGATGGCGCGGCGGTGCGCCATGGTGTGGATCCAGCTGGACGCGCTACCGCGGTCGGCGTCGAACCGGGTAGCCGTGCGCCAGACCTCGACCAGCACCTCCTGGGTGACCTCTTCGGACTGGGACGGGTCGCGCAGCACCCGGCGCACCACGCCGAAGACGGAGTTCGCCACCCGGTCGTACAGCTGCTCGAACGCGGGGCTGTCGCCGCGGGCGACGCGGCCCAGGAGGTCGTCCAGCTCGGGCGGCGCGGTGTCCGCATCCGGCACGCGGGAGACGCGTCGGAGGGGCATGGCCGCCATGCTGCCATCAGCGTCTTTGGTCGTCATCCGGCGTGCCTCCCCTCGGACGTGGTCTGGGTCGCAGGGTCTGGACGTTCACCGGGTCTTCGGTGCCGCTGCGCGGTTGGCTTGGTCAGGTGCGGCCCTGCTCCTCCTGGGCGCGGCGCAGGGTCCGGCTGTGCGTGCGGGTCTGCACGGCCCAGGTGGCCTGCAGGACCGCGTACCCGGCGTCGCGCAGGGCGTCCACCACCAACTCGTCGTCGTCGATCACCACTTCGATCTCGACCTCGAGCTCGGCGGCCAGGCTGCGCAGCGCCGCCAGCTTCATCACCCGCGCCGGACGGAAGTCGCCGGGCGGCCGCATCCACAGCGGGCCAACGGGCAACTCATGCCGGCTCAGCCACCGTTGGGTCACGCGCCGCAGGCTCTCCGGTCGGCCGGTGAGGTACGCCAGGTCGTGGTCGGCAGCGAGCTCGCGGGCGAGCTCGAGCCCGGTCGGCAGTGGCGGGTCGGCGGCCGCCGCCGCGAAGAAGGCCCGCCAGTCCTTGCGGGGACCCTCGAGGTGGTGGACCCGGTGCTCGACGTCGGCCAGCACGCCGTCGATGTCGAAGACGACGAGACCGCGGGGCTCGGCCCCGGCTGCTGCCGCGTCCTCGCCGGCCGCGTCCTCGCCGGCCGCGTCCTCGGCGCCCCCGGTCACTGGCGCACGTGCGAGCCGGTGCGTCCCTTCTCGACCCGCAGCTGGACGGGGACGCGCTGCCGCAGGTCGGCCACGTGGCTCACGATGCCCACCGTACGACCGCCGTCCCGCAGGCCGTCGAGCACTCCCATCACCTCGTCGAGGGTGTCGTCGTCGAGGCTGCCGAACCCCTCGTCGACGAACAGGGTCTCGAGCAGGGTGCCGCCCGCCTCGGCGGTCACGACGTCGGCGAGGCCCAGCGCGAGCGACAGCGCGGCCGAGAAGCTCTCGCCGCCGGAGAGGGTCGCGGGGTCGCGCTCCACGCCGGTCCACGCGTCGAGCACCCGCAGCAGCAGCCCGCCCCGGGACCTCCCGCTGGCCCCCTCCGCCGCGTGCACCAGCTGGTAGCGACCGGAGGACATCTGCAGCAGCCGGTCGCTCGCGGCGACGGCCACCTGCTCCAGCCGTGCGGCGAGCACGTAGCCGGACAGGCTCATCCGCAGCCGGTTGTCGGTGCTCTTGCCCTCGGCCAGCCGGGCCAGCCCGTCGACCGTGTGGTGCCGCTCGGCGACCGGCACCCGGTCGGCCGCCAGCCGGTCGAACACGGTGGCCAGCCGACGCAGCGCCTCGGCCCGCGCCGAGGAGGTGGCCAGCGCAGCGACCGCCGCGTCGCGCACCTGCTCGACGTCGCGCAGGCCGGCCCGGAGTGCGGCGACGTCGGGGACCGGTGACTCCGCGGCCGCCGCGAGCACCGGCTCGGCGAGCTGCTCGCGGACGGCCACCAGCTCGGCCTCGTGCCGGCGCAGGGCGCCGTCGAGTCGGGCCAGGTCCTCGTCGTCACGGTGGTCGAGCAGCACCTGTTCGAGCGAGTCGACGCCACGCGCGGCGGCTGCCTCCTCGGCGCGCTGCAACGCGCTGGCGACCTCGCCGTCGAGCCGCTCGGCCGTCTCGACCTGCCGGCCGAGAGCCTCGAGGTCGTCGGCCACGGCCACCAGCCGCAGCGCCCGGGCCGCGATCGACGGGTCGTCGCCCCGGGCGGCGTCCAGCGACGTGCGCAGGTCGCCGAGCCGGCTGCGGTCGTCGCCGGCCTGCTTGCGCAGGGCACGCGCCTCCTCGTCCAGCGCGACCCGATCGCGCAGCCAGGCCTCGTTCTCCTCGCCGAAAGCAGCGAGCGCCTCGACGTCGTGCGAGGCAGCCGCGGTGGCCGCCTCGAGGGATCGCGCGGTGCCGCTGGCCTCGTCGCGGTTGACGCGGAGCACCTCGACCGGCTCCTCGCCACCGGCCGCGGCGGTCGCGGTGGCCAGGTCGACGTCCAGGGCGGCGAGGGCCTGCTGGGCGACCGCACGCTCGCGCTCCGCGGCCTGGACGGCGGCGCCGGCGGCCGCCTCCTGCTCGCGGGTGACCGCGTCGTCGGCCGGTGCGGCTGGGCGGGGGTGCTCGGCGCTGCCGCACACCGGGCAGGCCTCGTCGTCCTGCAGGCTGGTGGCGAGCTCGGCGGCCATGCCGTCCAGCCGGTCCTGGCGCAGCCGCAGCCAGGTCTCGCGGGCCTGCTGCTCCGTGTCGGTGCGAACGCGCACCAGGTCGGCTGCCGGGGTCCGTCGGGCGGCCAGCGCGTCGCGCACCGTCGCTGCCTGCAGCTGGGCCTCGGCTGCGGCCACTGCTGCCAGCGCCCCCGGCAGGGCCGCGGCAGCAGCGCTGCTCCGGTCGCGGGCCGACTCCAGCGCGGCCTTCCGGTCCGGCGCGGTGTCGAGGTGGGTCTGTAGCCGCTGCGCCTGCGCCGTCAGCTCGACGACCCGCCGTTCGAGCGCGTCGGCTGCGGCGGCCAGCCGCTCGGCCTCGGTCTCGTCGCGGGCCAGGGCGTGCAGGCCGGCGGCTTCGTGGCGCTGCTCGCGGGCCAGCGCGGTGAGCGCGGCCGGCGATGCCACGGACGGTCGGGGCACGGCAGTGAGCGGCCGGGTGCCGGCGTCCGGCCGCTTCCGGGGCTGCGGCAGGTCGCGGGCATCGGCCACGGCGAGTGCCTCCGGCAGGGCCCGACCCACGACGGCACCCATGGCCGCGGCGGCAGCCCGGGCGCCGTCCAGCTCGCCCTGCAGCCGGGCGACTTCGGTGACCAGCGGGACCAGCGGAGCGACCGTGCGGGCCGCAACCAGCTGGGCCGCCACCTCGGCCTGCTCGTCGGCGGCGGCCTCTAGCTGGGTCAGCCGTTCGGTGAGCGCCACCCGGCGCTGGCGCGCGTCGGCGACCAGGGTGGCGGCCTCGAGCTGCGCGGCGGCGGTGTCGTGCTGCTGGCCGGCGAGGGTCGCCACCGCGTGTGCATCCGCGAGCTGGTTGCGGGTCAGGTCGAGCTGCATAGTCACCCACCCGACCGAACCCTCGGCGTCGAGCTCGTCCGGCCGCTCCTCGCCGGCGGCCTCGGCGACCCGGGCCAGCACCCGCTCCAGCCGCTCGTCGACGTCGTCGAGCTCGCGGGCGGCTTCCTTGCGGCGGTTCACCAGCCAGCGCTCGACGTCGGCGAACCGGCGGGTGTCGAACAGGCTCTCCAGCAGGTCGCGGCGCTTCTCGGCGTCCGCTCGCAGGAACTCGGCGAACTGACCTTGGGGGAGGAGCACGACCTGGCAGAACTGCGCCAGCTTCAGCCCGAGCAGGGCACCGATCTGGTCACCGGTCTCGTCCAGCCGGGTGGACAACGTGGTCCAGGCGCCGCCGGTGTGCTCCTCGAGGTGGACCCTGGCCTGCTGGGTGACCGTGCCCGTGCCACGGAGCTTCGGCCGCTCCCACGCGGGAGAGCGGGTCAGCCGGAACCGGCGGCCCCGCAGAGTCACCTCGAGGACCACCCGTGGCGCCGCCCCCTCGGGAGCGTGGTCGCTGCGCAGCGACCGGGTGCCGGCCCGGGTACCCGGAACCTGGCCGTAGAGGGCGAAGCAGACGGCGTCCAGCACGCTCGTCTTGCCGGCGCCGGTGGGACCGGTGAAGAGGAACAGGCCGGCGTCGGCGAGCGCGTCGAAGTCGACCGTCTCGGTGCCGGCGAACGGTCCGAAGGCGGTGACCTCCATGGTGTGCAGCCGCATCAGCCGACCGCCGCGGCGCGTCGGACGTCCTCGAAAGCGACGGACAGCAGCTCGGCCTCGGCGGGGTCGGCCGGGCCACGGACGTGCTCGACGAAGTCGGCGGCGATCTCGAGGTCCGAGCGCCCGCGGACCCGCGCCGCGTAGGACGACCGGTCGTCGGCGCCGGCGCCCTCCGGCGCGAACGCCAGGACCAGGACGTGCGGGAAGCGCCGCCGCAGCCGCTCCATCGGCTCGCGCGGTCGGACCGGGTCGGTGAGCGTCACCTGCAGGTAGTGGTCCTCGAACCTGGCCCACTCCGGGCCGGTGACCAGGTCGTCGACGCGGCCGGACAGCCGGGCCAGCGGCCGGTGCACCGGCGTCGGCAGGGACTGGACGGTCGGGGCGACGCCCGGCGACCGGCCGAGGTCGACCAGCAGCACCTGCTTGGTCTGGTGCTCCTCGGAGAACGAGAAGGCGAGCGGCGACCCGCTGTAGCGGACCCGGTCGGACAGCCGCTGGGCGCCGTGCAGGTGTCCGAGCGCGGCGTAGTCGACGCCGTCGAAGGCGGACAGCGGGACCGACGGGACACCGCCGACGCTGATGTCCCGCTCGCTCTCGCTGGGCTCCGCGCCGCTGACGAAGGTGTGGGCCAGGACGACCGACCGGCCGCCGGCACGGCCGGCCAGGTCGGCCCGGACCCGGCCCATGGCGGCATCCACGACGGCGGCGTGGGTGCGCTCGTCGCAGCCGAGCTCGCCGCGCACCGCGTCGGGCTCGAGGTAGGGGACGGCGTAGACGGCCACCGGGCCATCGGCGTCCTCGAGCAGGATCGGCTGGTGGGCGCCGGCTACCGCCGTACGCAGGTGGATGCCCGCGGCGTCGATCAGGTCCGAGCCGAAGCCGAGCCGCCGCGCCGAGTCGTGGTTGCCGCTGATCAGCACGACCCGGGTGCCGGTCGCGGCCAGCCGGCGCAGGGCGTCGTCGAAGACGGCGACAGCGTCGACCGGGGGCAGCGCGCGGTCGTAGACGTCGCCCGAGACCAGGACCGCGTCGACCCCCTCGGACCGGACCGCGTCGACCAGGAAGTCGATGAACCGCGCCTGTGCGGACAGCAGGTCCTCACGGTGGAACGACCGGCCCAGGTGCCAGTCGGAGGTGTGCAGCAGGCGCATAGAAAGGACCGTAGGTCGAGGCCTGGACAGAACCCCGCAACGCGGCCGTCGGAGGGGCGTGTCGGCGCCGGCCGCCCTGTTGGCGGACGGCGGTCGCATGTGACACCAGGTCGTGCCAAGGTTGGCGCAGAGGAGCCCGGGAAGGGACGGTCCATGGGGCAGGACGTCGACAAGACGCAGTTCACGCGCGAGGACAGGCAGCGTTACCGGCAGAAGGTCAAGCGCTGCCTGGACGTGTTCGCCCGGATGCTCGCCGAGTCCCGGTTCGATGCCGAGCGGCGAAGCATGGGCCTCGAGATCGAGCTGAACCTCACCGACACCGTGGGCGACCCGGCGATGGTCAACGAGAAGGTGCTCGGCCTGATGGCCGACCCGGACTTCCAGACCGAGCTGGCGCAGTTCAACATCGAGATCAACATCCCGCCGAGCCTGATCAGCGGCAACGTCTTCGAGCAGCTGGAGACCGACGTACGGGCCAGCCTGAACCACGCCGACGACGTCGCCAACGAGGCCGGCGCGGACGTCGTGATGATCGGCATCCTGCCGACCGTGCGGCCGGAGCACCTCACCGAGGACACCTTCTCGGCGAACCCGCGCTACGCCCTGCTCAACGAGCAGGTGTTCGCGGCCCGGGGCGAGGACATCCACCTGGCCATCGACGGTGTCGAGCGGATCTCGGCGTACGCCGACACGATCGCGCCCGAGGCGGCCTGCACCAGCGTCCAGCTGCACCTCCAGGTCAATCCGGAGACGTTCGCCGCGCACTGGAACGCGTCGCAGGCCATCGCCGGCGTACAGCTCGCGATGGGCGCGAACTCACCGTTCTTCTTCGGCAAGGAGCTCTGGCGCGAGACCCGGATCGCGCTGTTCGAGCAGGCCGCTGACACCCGCTCCGACGAGCTGAAGGCGCAGGGGGTGCGGCCGCGGGTGTGGTTCGGCGAGCGCTGGATCACCTCGATCTTCGACCTGTTCGAGGAGAACGTCCGCTACTTCCCGTCGCTGCTGCCGATCGTCGACGAGGAGGACCCGCTCGAGGTCCTGGAGCGTGGCGACGTGCCGAAGCTCGGCGAGCTGCGGCTGCACAACGGCACCATCTACCGCTGGAACCGGCCGGTGTACGACGTGGTCCGCGGGCGGCCGCACCTGCGGGTCGAGAACCGCTGCCTGCCGGCCGGCCCGACCGTGGTCGACGTGCTGGCCAACGCCGCGCTCTACTACGGCCTGATCAAGGTGCTGGCCGAGGCCGACCGGCCGGTGTGGTCCCAGATGTCCTTCGCGGCGGCGGAGGAGAACTTCCACAACGGTGCGCGGCACGGCGTCGACGCCCGGATCTACTGGCCGGGCATCGGCGAGGTGCCGGCGACCGAGCTGGTGCTGCGCCGCCTGCTGCCGCTGGCCCACCAGGGCCTCGAGGAGTGGGGTGTCGCGACCGCCGACAAGGACCGGCTGCTCGGGATCATCGAGCAGCGCTGCCTGCGCAGCACCAACGGCGCGTCGTGGCAGGCGGCCACGTTCCACAAGCTCTTCGACGACCACGACCGGCCGGACGCGCTGCGCGAGATGATGCGGCGCTACGTCGAGCACATGCACTCCAACGAGCCGGTGCACACCTGGCCGGTCGACTGACGACGCCAGCGGGACTGTGCTCATGGTGCTGGTGAGGGTCGTCGTCCTGCTCGCCCTCGCCGGCGTGGTCTTCGTCGTGGTCTCGGGCCTTGTCCGGAGGCTGGGCAGCGCGCGCGCCCTGCCCGGTTCGGCCGGCCGCTGGCAGGTGGCCCACTTCGCACAGGCAGGACACACCCATGTCGTCGTGCGCAAGGTCAGCCCGGACGGGGTGACCCTGGTCGACGAGCACCTCATCGCGGCCGTGCCGGAGCAGGACCCCAACTACGACGCGCTGTTCCTGGAGGCGATGGCGCAGGCCCGAGAGCGGGCAGCGCTCTACCAGTCCGAGGAGCCCTGAGCGTCAGGCGTCGGCGAGGCGCTTCCGCTCGTCGCGGCACCAGGCCGCGAGCAGGCCGCGGTAGTGCGGGACGAACTGGTCGTGCTCGTGGGGCGGGAAGGTCGACGTGACGGTCTCCACGAGGACCTGGTCGAACTCGGGGGACTCGAAGTACTCCACCGCCACCTCGTCGAGGTCCGCGAGCCGGGACGCGCAGAAGTCGCGGTAGCGCTCGGTGTCGAAGTAGTCGTCGGCCAGCGCGCCGTAGGCCGCGAGCTTCTCCTCGTAGGTCAGGTCGGTGCGGTCCGCGATCGTGAACCACGGCGCCGGGTCCACGTGCGACATCGGGGTGCGCCCGGTCGCGGTGCAGAACACCGCCCAGCGCAGCAGCGCCTTCATCGCCCACGGGAAGTAGTAGTGCAGTGAGGTGATGGCGACGTCCGGGCAGGCGTTCGCGTAGTCGATCGGGTGCACCTCGGTGCCGGCGATCAGTGTCTCGCAGGAGTTGAACTCCCAGCGGAAGAACGAGTTGACGATGCGGCCGATCGAGACGACCTCGGCACCCACCTCGGGGGTGAGGAAGTCGTGCGAGACCGAGTAGCGCGCGTGCATCGGCTGGTCGGGGTCGAAGTTCATCACCATCGTCTCGGCACCGATCGACAACGACCGGGCGAACACGTCGTACCCCTCGACCGAGGCCTGCAGGTGCATCAGCATCTCGCCGGACTCGTCGTACGCCCGGTGCAGGTCGTCCGCGTCCCGGATCCGTGAGACCCCCACCCATGCGCCACCGTCGTACGGCTTCATGAACAGCGGGTAGCCGACGTGCTCGGCGACCGCGTCCAGGTCGAACGACCGGTTGTAGCGCTCAGCGGTGTACGCGTACTTGGCGTGGTCGACCGGGTTCTTGTACGGCACCAGCGCGGTCGTGGGCACCTTCAGGCCGAGCCGCATCATCGCGCAGTACGCCGCGTGCTTCTCCATCGCCTGGAACGTGAACGGCGAGTTGAGCAGGTACACATCGTCCATCAGCGCGACCTTCTTCAGCCACTCGCGCGGGTGGTAGTACCAGTAGGCCAGCCGGTCGATGACCAGGTCGTACGACGGCTCGTAGCGCAGGTCGAACGGCTCGACCGTGATGCGCTCGACGTCGTAGCTGTGCCCGGTCCCGGCGCCGTCCTCGACCCGGCCGAGCCGGCGTACCAGGTGCTCGAAGACGCTGGGCCAGTCGTTCTCGGTGCCGAGCAGCAGCCCGATGAGGTGACGGGTGTCGGTCACGGGTCCATCCCTTCCGCCGGTGGCAGGCACCCTAGTGAGCGGCTCAGGACGCTGTCGACGCGACCCGGCCCCTTCTACCCTGGAGCGGTGGAGGTGCGGTTCCTGACGGCCGTCGGCGTGGAGGTCTGCTCGATGGCGCAGCTGCCCGACCTGCTGACGCGGTCGGACGGCTTCGTCTGGGTGGACATCCCGGTCTTCGACCACGAGTCGGAGCAGCGACTCGCGGCGACGTTCGGCTTCCATGACCTGACGCTGCAGGCGTGCCGGGAGCGGAACCACGTCCCGGCAACGCACGCCTACCCCGGCTACCTGTTCGTCGTCCTGCACGCA
>Ga0190271_10002309_pt1 | contig 11481 bp, 13 predicted proteins | sample Popmic356T_FD_133747 | JGI IMG/M metagenome (GOLD analysis project Ga0190271, IMG submission 133747) | Populus adjacent soil microbial communities from riparian zone of Weber River, Utah, USA - 356 T | ecosystem: Environmental > Terrestrial > Soil > Riparian zone | place: USA: Utah | collected...
GACATGGCGATCGCGGTGCCCTTGAGCGACAGCTCGCGGATCTGTCGGCAACGTCGTCGTCACCGAGGTTAACCAGATTGCAACCGAACGTATTTCGCCTCGCCGGCTTCTAGGAAGGCGCGGTGGATTTGCTCGAGAATGTAAGGCCGGGTGTCGTCGAGAATCTCGATGCCACCCTCGCGGTTGTTGAAGTCGTCGAGGGTGAGGTCGGCCGCCTGCGGTTGGGTGCCCATCGCGCCATCGCCGACCATGACTCGAGTCGATAGAACGTCGAGGAGGTCGGTGCCGTAGGTGTGGTCGTTTGCGGCGGTCACATAGCCAGGGTAGTAGGGGTCGCGAACTCGGGCGCGGGTCGATGCCCGTCATCCTCCCCATACAGGGCTTACGCTGGCACAGTGACCCCCTCGGATTTCAGCGGTCCGAAGCGATCCGACCTGCCCGATCTGCGCGACACGATCATCGTCGCAGCGTTCGAAGGCTGGAATGACGCCGGTGACGCGGCCAGTGATGCTCTCGAGCACCTGGACGCCATCTGGGAAGCCGAAACGCTGGTCGAGATCGACGACGAGGCCTACTACGACTACCAGGTCAACCGACCGGTGATCCGTCAGGTGGACGGCGTGACCCGGGAACTGGTCTGGCCGTCGATGCGGATTTCACACTGCCGCCCGCCGGGCAGTGACCGCGACATCGTGCTGATGCACGGCGTGGAACCCAACATGCGCTGGCGCACCTTCTGCGCGGAGTTGCTGGCCATCGCCGACAAGCTCAATGTGCAGACGGTGGTGATCCTCGGAGCGTTGCTGGCCGATACCCCGCACACCAGGCCGGTGCCCGTGTCGGGCGCGGCCTACTCCCCCGACTCGGCAAAGGCGTTCGGGCTGGAGGAGACCCGGTATGAGGGGCCGACCGGGATCGCCGGCGTGTTCCAGGATGCCTGCGTGCAGGCCGGGATACCCGCCGTCACGTTCTGGGCGGCGGTCCCGCACTATGTGTCGCAGCCGCCGAATCCGAAGGCGACGGTCGCGCTGCTGCGGCGCGTCGAAGACGTGCTCGACATCGAGGTCCCGCTGGCCGATCTGCCCGCCCAGGCCGAGGAATGGGAGCTGGCGGTCACCGAGATGACCTCCGAGGACGAAGAGATCGCCGAGTACGTCCAGTCGCTGGAGGAACGCGGCGACGCCGAGGTCGACATGAACGAGGCGCTGGGCAAGATCGACGGCGACGCGCTGGCCGCCGAGTTCGAGCGCTACCTGCGGCGCCGAGGGCGGTAGCGCCCGACAGAAGACACCGAGGGCGGTAGCGCCCGACAGAAGACACCGAGGGCGGTAGCGCCCGCGTGTCAGCGGAATCTGGTCGCGTAGTCCGACCAGTTCCACGTCGACAGGAAGTCCTCGCCCGCGCGCAGTCCCTTGTCGTAGAGGGTCTGTTTGGCGCGCTGCGAGAGGTTGAAGTCGAGGACCCCGACCTCGCTGGTGTCGATCCGGATGGTCCGGGCACTCACCCACGGCTGGTTCAGATACGCCTGATCTCGGCCGACGAGGATGGTCGTCACGACCTGCTCGAGCAGCATCGGCGGCCCCAGCAGATGAAGTGGCCGCAACGCCGGGATCACCTGCTCGTTGTCGGTGGGCAGGTCGGGCAGCAGCGTGACCCCGAAGGTCGGCCAGCGTGGCTTCCCGCCGTCGGTCCGGTCCAGGGACTCGATCGGGAAGTTCGACAGCAGCCCGCCGTCCACCAGAGTCGACGTCCGGCCGTCCGCGCTGGTCAACGTCGCAGGGTGGAAGAAGAACGGGATCGCCGTGGACGCACGGACGGCGTCTGCCACCGGCTGTTCGTCGGGATCGAGTCCGTACACCCGCTGGTAGTCCCACGGCAATCGGATCAGCTGGCCCAATGTCACGTCGGCCACCGTGACGACAAGCCGGTACCGCTGCTCCGGCGGCAGGCTGCGGTCGTTGATCGCGAGGTCGGCGAATGTCGTCACACCGAACTCTGCCAGCCGGTCGGCCACCCACTGCCGCAGTGCCTCGCCGCGGTAGATGCCGCCGCCGGTGAGCAGACCCCACGCCGGACCGACCACCGGCACGCGTTCGACCGGTCCCGGGTCGAGGAAGGTCCGGTAGTCGATGCCCAGCGCGAGCTTTTCGAGTTGCGCAGCCGACAGCTCGCCACTCTGCGCGGCGGCGGCCAGGACGGCCCCGACCAGCGCGCCCGCGGAGGTGCCGGAAACGCGCTGTGGCAGGTATTCGGCTTCGACGAGTGCCGAGACGGCGCCGACCAGCGCGATGCCTTTGACGCCGCCCCCCGAGAGGACCAGGTCGGCTTTGTTCACGACCGCCAGGCTAGGCCTTCACGGGCTGGGGTGACTTCCACGTGCCGTTCAGGGCGTCGGGCTTGGGCCAGTACAGCCTCAGCACCAGCATGAAAGGCCCCTCGGGGGCAGGCAGCCAGTTGGCTTCCTTGTCGATGCCCGGCGAGCTGTTCTGGATGTAGAAGGTGTGGCCGCCGTCGGGGTCGGCGACCAGGCTGGGCAGCATCGGTGAATTGATCAGATAACGCTTGATCGGGTTGGGGACCAACGCGCTGGCAGGCAGCTCGTACATGGTCAGCGACCAGAACGCGTTCACCGGAGGCAGCTGCCCCGACGGGAACCGGAACGTGTAGTTGTTCGCGCCGGTCAGCGGGGCGCCGGCGGCATCGTTGGTGAACGACGGGTAGATAGCTTCGGCGGCGGTGTTGCCGTAGATGCCGAGGACCGCGCCGGCCATCCGGTACAGATAGTTGCCCTTGAGGTCGTCCTTGGTGCCGAACAGTTGCGCGGAGGTCACCTTGCCGGTGTCGAGCTCGTTCTTCTTGAACGCATCGAACTCGGCCCAGGCATCGGCCATCCCGCCTTCGATCGCCGCGCGCATCTCCGGGCTCAGCGCGTCGGCGTCGAAGCCACCCTCGCCTCCGATGCCGATGCTGGCGAACCGATCCCGAAGTTCCTTCTCGGCGGGCAGGGTCGGTGCGTAGCGCAGCACGAAGTCGAGGATCTCGAAGAACTGCGGCGAGGTGCGCTGCTGATCCGCTGTCAGCGGTGGCACGAAGTCGATGGCAGGCGCCGCTTCCGGGGGCGGCTGGTTGAGGTACACCGACAGCGGGGTGACCTGATAGCCCGCCTGGATCTTCTTCACCTCCTCGATGTCGGAGGGCCCGAGCAGCTGGGTGCGGTACAGCACGAACGCCAGGTCGGTGTCCGAGCGGATCACCTCGTCGACGCCTTCGGGCTTCTCGCCGTCCCAGTCCGGCCCCGCGAGCAGGTACTTTCCGCCCCCGTTGCCGGTGGTGCGGCTGCCGAGGTACGCGAAGTTGTAGGTGTAGCCGTCGACGAACTGCAGTGAGTAGTAGCGGTCCTGCTGGATGGGCGGGACGGTCAGCACCAGCGGCTCGGTGCGCAGGTCGGCGCCGACGGACGAATAGGGCGTGTCCGAGTTGGGCGTCTGGATCGTGGTGTCCTCGGGCGTGTACACCCGGGCGGTGCTGTGGATCTCGTTCCACCCGCCCTTGTACTCCGGATCCTGCTTGTCGACGAAGTAGGTGTACTGCACCCGGTAGTTGTCGACCATCGGGAACCCGTAGGTATAGGCCTCTTTCGCGATGGCGCGCGCCTGCTCCGGGGTGACGGTAGCCGCGGACGACTTGGTCGAGGGCGGCGCCGACGTCGATGACTCGGTGTCTGGTGCGGAGTCGGTGCTGCAGCCCACGAGCAGCGCGAGCGCCGCCAGCGCGACGGTCAGGCGGCGGATCATCGGGCCTCCAGTTCGTTGGTCCGTGAGCTCATCGAACGGCCGAGGGCGGCCGCCTCGGCGTCCATCAGGGCGATTCGGTCGGCCAGTCCCTTCGTCAGAGCGCCCTCACCCCACGGCGTGGTCAACACCGGGCGCAGCCAACGGAACAGACCCACCCACCCCGGGCAGTTGATGCGTCGCTTGCGACCCTCGATCCCTTTCACGAACGCCGCACCGCACGCCTGGACTGACGTGGTCTTGCTGAGCGGACCGGGCAGGCTCTCGATGGCGTCGCGCATCGAGGCGAGTTCGGCCTTGCCCTCTTGCACCAGCGGGGTGTCGATCCAGGACATGTGCGCCGACCCGACGTCGACGCCGTGATGAGCGACTTCCAGCCGCAACGCGTTGGCGAAGTGCTCGACGCCGGCTTTGGACAGGCTGTAGCACGCCGACCCGGCGACCGGCGCGTACGCCGCGAACGACGACACCACCAGGACGTAGCCGCGGCGCGCGATCACCGATGGCAGCGCGGCGCGCACGGTGTGGAAAACGCCGAGCGCATTGACGTCGACGAGGGTCTTGAATGCCTGCGGATCGACGTTGAGCACCGAGCCGAAGACGGAGATCCCGGCGTTGGCCACCACGATGTCGATCCCGCCGAACCGCTCGATCCCCTGGTCCGCGGCCGCCTGCATGGCCGCCAGGTCGCGGACATCGGCGGTCACGGCGAGCACCCGGTCCCCGCCGAGACGGGCGGCAACATCGCGCAGGTTGTTCTCGTCGAGGTCGGTCAGGATGAGTTGGGCGCCCTTGGCGTGCAGCCGCCGCGCGACCTCCTCGCCGATGCCGTTCGCACCCCCGGTGATCAGCGCGACTTTCCCGTGCACAGAATCCATGGCCGCAACCTACTCCACAGGCGGTGGGTTACAGCGGAACTCCCAGCAGCGCGTCGACCGCAGTCGCCACGGTATGCCCGGATGTGCTGTCATGCCCGCCGTAGGAGAGCGCATCGGTGGCCCAACCATCAAGGGCGGCAAGTGCTTTCGGGGTATCGAGGTCGTCGGCGAGGTAGCGGCGGACCCGTGCGACCACATCGGCGGCGTCGGGTGCTGCGGCGAGCGTCGTCGCACTGCGCCAGCGGTGCAGCCGGTGCTGCGCCTCGTCGAGCACCGCCGGGCTCCAGAACCGGTCGTCGCGGTAATGCCCGGCGAACAATCCGAGCCGGATGGCCGCGGGGTCGATGCCGTCGCGGCGCAGTCCCGACACCAGCACCAGGTTGCCGCGGCTCTTGGACATCTTGTGCCCGTCCCAACCGATCATGCCGGCGTGCACGTAGTGACGCGCGAAACGCCTTTCGCCGGAGACGGATTCGGCGTGGGCGGCGGAGAACTCGTGATGGGGGAAGATGAGGTCGCTGCCGCCGCCCTGGATGTCCAGGCCGGTGCCGATGCGGCTGAGGGCGATCGCCGCGCACTCGACGTGCCAGCCCGGCCGGCCCGGCCCGAACGGGGACGGCCAGCTGGGCTCGCCGGGGCGTTGCGCCAGCCACAGCACCGCATCGAGCGGGTCGCTCTTGCCTGCCCGCTCGGGGTCGCCCCCTCGCTCGGCGAACAGGGCCAGCATGGTGTCGTGGTCGTAGCCCGACTCGTAGCCGAACTGCACGGTGGCTTCCGCGCGGAAGTAGACGTCCGGGTACTGCGGATCGTCGACGATGTAGGCGGCGCCGGAGGCGAGCAGTTTCTCGACAACCTCGACGACTTCGGCCACCGCCTCGGTCGCGGCCACATAGTCATGCGGCGGCAGCACCCGCAAAGCCGCCATGTCCTCGCGGAACAGGTCGGTCTCCCGGTCGGCGAGCTCGCGCCAGCCGATGCCGTCACGCAGGGCACGCTCGAACAACGGATCGTCGACGTCGGTGATGTTCTGCACGTAGTGCACATCGTGACCGGAGTCCAGCCAGAGGCGGTGCACCAGATCGAAAGTCAGGTACGTCGCGGCGTGGCCCAGATGGGTGGCGTCGTACGGGGTGATCCCGCAGACGTACATGGTGGCGGTGGCACCCGGGGTCACCGGGCGCACCTGCCGGTCTGCGCTGTCGTAGAGCCGCAACTGCGGCCCCCGCCCCGGCAGCACCGGCACGCTCGGCGCCGACCACGATTGCATAGCGTCGACTTTAAACATCGCCGGATGAGACACCGCCGACGGCTGTTTCATTCCCGGTCATTCCCGGTCTAGCGGTCCCGGCCCGCCGACCACATCGCCGTCAGCAACACCTCGGCCAGTTCAGAGCGGCACATCAGCAGGTCCGGAAGGTAGGGATCCCGGCGGTTGTAGACCAGCGGGGAGCCGTCGAGCCGGGACGCGTGCATGCCTGCCGCCCACAGCACCCCGGCGGGGGCTGCCGAATCCCACTCCCATTGACCGCCGGCGTGGACGTAGGCATCGACGTCGCCGCGGACCACCGCCATCGCCTTGGCGCCCGCCGACCCGATCCGGACCAGCTGGATGTCGAGCTGGTCACGCAGCCGCCACAGCACCGCGGGCGGTCTGTTCGAGCTGGCGGTGATCCGGATCGGACCGTCGGTGCGCGGCGGCGGGGCGGTCACGGTGTCGGTGCGGTACACCTCGCCGCGGGCAGGCAGCGCGACCGCGGCATCGGTGATCGTAGGCGCGGTCGACCCCGAGAAGCGGCGCCAGAGCGCGATGTGCACCGCCCAGTCGGCGCGACCGGGCAGCGAGTACTCGTGGGTGCCGTCGACGGGGTCGACGATCCAGACCCGGTCGGCGTCGACCCGCGACACGTCGTCGACGGCCTCCTCGGACAGCACCGAATCGTGGGGCCGCTCCCTGTGCAGCCGGTCCAGGATCAGGGTGTTGGCCCGTTTGTCGCCGGCGTCGCCGAGACCGTAGGGATCGTAGAACCCGATCTGCTCGCGCGTGGCCAGCAGTAGCTCACCGGCCTCGGCGGCCACGACGGCGGCCAGCGCTGCATCGGTGAGGGTCACCGCGCAAGTACACCATGTCAGAACGCCGGCCACGGTATGGGCCGCCGCCGGTCGGCTGTCGGCATCACCGGATTTCTCAGCAGGGCAACAACTCTGGCCCGCAGCGCGGCGACTTCCCGCGGCGTGATGTGGCAGCACAGTTCAGCACCGAGATCCATGCCGAGGGCGTCGCCGAGCCCGGTGACGGCCTCGAGGGTGTCGTCGTCGACCGGCTTGCCCGACCAACCCCACAGCACGGTGCGCAGCTTGTCCTCGACGTGCAGGGTGACACCGTGGTCGACGCCGTAGACGTTCCCGTCCACTCCGGACAGGACGTGCCCGCCCTTGCGGTCGGCGTTGTTGATCAACACGTCGAACACGGCCATCCGGCGAAGCCGGTCGTCGTCGGCATGCACCAGCGTGACCTCGTCGCCGGCGTAGTCGTAGGCCTGCAGGACCGGCAGGAAGCCGGCCGGAATCTTGCCCGCCGGCAGCAGGTCGATCAGATCGGGTCCCGCAGCGGCGGCGTCCTCGCCGTCATCGTTTTCCGGCTGATCGACCCAACGCTGCAACATCCCGGGACCCGCTGGGCCGTCGCGAATGATGGTGTAGGGCACGATGTTCCAGCCGAGCGCCGTCGAGACCAGGTATGATCCCAGCTCGCGTCCGGCCAGCGTGCCGTCGGGGAAATCCCACAGCGGCGCCTCGCCGCGGACCGGCTTGTACACGCAGTGCTGCGTGCGGTCGTCCAGGGTCGCTTCGCACAGGAACGTCGCATTGCTCGCAGAGCGGATGCGACCGATGACGGTCAGGTCACCGCGCTCCAGCACCTGCTCAGGTGTCGTCGACATCGTCGGACCCGCCCAGCGCACCGCGCCGATAGCCGTTGGTGCGGACGCAGATGTGGCCTTCGGGATCCAGTGGCGCGTCGCATAGCGGGCAGGGCGGGCGGCCCGCCGAGATGACCCGGTTGGACCGCGTCGCGAACTCGCGCGCCGACTCGGGTGTCAGGAACACCCGCACGGCGTCGGGACCCTCTTCGGCATCGTCGAGGACCACCGACGCGTCGAACTCGGCGTCCGAAACCGCGAGGAGTTCGACGACGACCGTCTGCGCCTCGGAGTCCCAGCCCAGCCCCATGGTGCCGACCCGGAATTCGGCATCCACCGGGGTGACCAACGGGCTCAGGTCCTCGATCTCACTGGTCTCCGGCGGGATCGGCGTGCCGAAACGGCGGTTGATCTCCAGCAACAGGGCCGCGATGCGTTCGGCGAGCACCGCCACCTGCTGCTTTTCCAGGATGACCGAGATTACCCGTTTGTCGTGGACGGCCTGCAGATAGAAGGTCCGGTTTCCCGGTTGGCCGACCGTCCCGGCCACGAAGCGGTCGGGTGTGCGGAAGACATGGATTTCGCGGGACATGGCAGTTTCCAAAATACCGGCAATGCCCGGTCAGCCGTAATTGTGCGGTGTGACACTCATCCGGTGGATCCGCCGACCACGGCGTCGCCGGTCGGGGGGTCGCCGTCCTGGGACTTCTCCTCGGTGGGTGTGACGGACAGCCCGGAGTTCAGCTCGGAGCCCGTGTGGTTGACGTGGATAACAAAGGGTCGGACGGGCGTATAGCGGATCACGCTGACCGACGCCGGGTCGGCGTTGATGCGCTGGAAGCTGTCCAGGTGGGTGCCGAGCGCATCGGCCAGCACCGCTTTGATCACGTCGCCGTGCGTGCACGCAACCCACAGCACGTCACCGCTGTGCTCGTCGGCCAGCCTGCGGTCGTGCTCACGCACCGCCGCCACCGCACGGGCCTGAACCCCGGCCAGCCCCTCCCCCTCCGGGAACACCGCGGCACTGGGCTGCTGCTGCACCACCGCCCACAGCGGCTCCTTGACCAACTCGCCGATCTTGCGGCCGGTCCACGCCCCGTAGTCGACCTCGGAGATGCGGTCGTCGACGACCGGCTCCAACCCCAGCGCCGCGGCCAGCGGTTCCACCGTGCGCTCACACCGCAGCATCGGCGAGCGGACGATCGCGCGGATCGGCAGCGACCCGATCCGATCGACGAGCGCCCCGGCCTGCTCGCGGCCCCGCTCGTCGAGGTCGACGCCCTCGGCCCGACCTGCGAGGGTATGGGCCGTATTCGACGTCGAACGGCCGTGGCGCACCAGTAGAACGGTCATGTGGCGGCCACCACCCCGGTCCCCAGCAGAACCAGCACCACCGTGCCCAGCACGACGCGGTAGCCGACGAACCAGTACATGCCATGGCGGACCAGGAAACGCAGGAACCAGGACACCGCGGCGAAGCCGACGACGAACGCGATCAGGGTGGACACCAGCAGTTGGGCACCGCTGGCGCTCATCCCCTCCCCGACCGGTTCGAACGCGTCGGGCAGCGAGAACAGGCCCGACGCGAACACCGCCGGGATCGCCAGCAGGAAGCCGAAGCGCGCTGCAAGCTCACGATCGAGGCCCAGGAACAGGCCGGCACTGATCGTGGCCCCCGACCGTGACACCCCCGGCACCAGCGCGAGGCATTGCGCGAGGCCGACGACGACGCTGTCCTTCCAGGTGAGCTGCTCGACCTGGCGCGTCTGCCTGCCGTAGTACTCAGCGGCCGCGATGACGAACGAGAAGACGATCAACGCGGTCGCCACCAGCCAGAGATTGCGTGCGCCCGTGCGGATTTCGTCCTTGAACAGCAGGCCGACCACGCCGATCGGAATCGAGCCGATGATCACCCACCAGCCCAGCAGGTAGTCGACGGAGCGGTGGGCGGCCACGAACAGCCCGTTGAACCACGCCTTGACGATTCGCACGATGTCACGCGTGAAATACACCAGCACGGCCGCCTCGGTGCCTAGTTGGCTCACGGCGGTGAACGAGGCGCCGGCGTCGTCGTCGAAGAACACCCGCGATGCGATGGCCAGGTGGCCCGACGAGGACACCGGCAGAAACTCGGTGAGCCCCTGCAGAACCGACAGAACAACAACCTGCAACCACGACATCGCAGGCACGTCGGTCACGACGACGACCGTACCGTGAAGTGGGGTCAGCGGCCGTTGCGCGGTACCGGCTGCGCTTCGGCGACGGCGTCACGCACCGCCGCAGTCAGGCTTCGCTCGTCGGAGAGATCGATGTCGGTGAGCCTGCGGGTGGCCATCGCGACGACGTCCTCCGACTGCGGGACCGGACCCCTCAGTCGCGGCCGATAAATCTCCACGACCAATGCGACATGACGATCGATACAGGTCACGCGGAACGAGAAACTGCGCCCGTCACCGACCTGGCCGAACCCGCTGGCGTGCACTCCGGTGGTGATGTCCTCGACGGTAAATTCTCGCGGGGCCGCATCGCTGTCCGCCGCGAGGGTCATGGTCCATACCGTACCGCTGGCCGGGCCCCCCGGCGCTACCGACGCGCGCGGTCCGGGCTTACGAGGTTGCATACACTGGGCCTCCCGATCAGATACCGCCGAAATAACTGAGAGCTACCCCTTGCCGCGAAGACTTAACCCACCTGCCCAGCTAATTCTCCTCAGCGTAGCAGCTCTGGCAATCGTGGGAAGCGTGGGATGTTCGTCGAATCCCGTGGATACGCCGCCACCCACCATCGATCCCGCACGGGCCGCGGTCTCACCCCCGGTGACGGCGGCGCCCCCGGGAACCGTGCGCCCACTGGCTGGGCAGGCGCAGGCCGCCGTGTTCGACAAGGCGACGGGTTCGCTGGTCGTCCTCACCCCCGGCGCGGGCGACCGATCGGTCGCCACCGTCGTCGCAGCGACCGGCGCTGCGGCGCCGGTGGAGCTGGATGGCGCCGCAACGTCGATGGCCGGCGCCGGCGACGGTGAGGTGTTCATGTCGACGAGGGGCGGCTACTTCCGGTTCGACATCGCCTCCCGCACGGTGTCAAGGATCGGTGTGGAGGGCCAGGACGGAGTCGATTTCACCGCCCTCGCGCGGCGCGCCGACGGCAGACTGGTGCTGGGCAGCGCCGACGGTGCCGTGTACACACTGGCCTCGGACACCGCGGTCGGCGCGCGCCTGAAGATCTTCGCGCGGGTGGACAGCATTGTCACGCAAGGCAATACCGCGGTCGTGTTGGACCGCGGGCAGACCTCGGTCACCAGCTTGAACGCCGACGGCACGGCGTCCGAACACGCCCTGCGGGCGGGCCGGGGCGCCACCACGATGGCCGCCGACCCGGCCGGGCGGGTGCTGGTCGCCGACACGCGCGGCGGCGAGCTGCTGGTGTACGGCGTCGATCCGCTCATCCTGCGCCAGCGCTTCCCGGTGCGGGATTCGCCCTACGGCCTGGCCGCAGCCGGCAACGCCACCGGGCTGGTGTGGGTGGCGCAGACGGCGACGAACACCGTCGTTGGTTACGATCTGGCGACCGGGATCCCCGTCGAGAAGGTGCGATATCGAACCGTGCAGCAGCCGAACACGTTGGCCTTCGACGATGCGTCGGGCACCCTTTACGTGGTGTCCGGTTCGGGCGCCGGTGTCCAGGTGATCACCTCCGCGGGGGCAGCGAAGTGAGCGCGGCATCGCGAGGCCGGATGCCGGCGGCCTGGGACAAGGTGGTTTCCGATGATCACTCGGGCGAGTACGAGTGGATTCCGCTGCGGCTGCCTCCCGAGGTGACCCGCGTCAGCGCCTCCATCCGGTTGTCCATCGAGGCCGAGTACCGCGGTTGGGAGCTGACCCGGGTCCGGCTGTA
>Ga0190271_10002310_pt1 | contig 11476 bp, 5 predicted proteins | sample Popmic356T_FD_133747 | JGI IMG/M metagenome (GOLD analysis project Ga0190271, IMG submission 133747) | Populus adjacent soil microbial communities from riparian zone of Weber River, Utah, USA - 356 T | ecosystem: Environmental > Terrestrial > Soil > Riparian zone | place: USA: Utah | collected...
AACGAGAGCATCTGCATTCCCATTCCCGCGCCGAGAATCGTGCAGCTCACGAGCAGCGTCATTCGCGGCGAATGGCTGTCGAGCAAGCTGAGCCCGAGGAATCCCGCGGTCATCAGAATGCTGCCGCCGATGGCCGACACCCGGTACCCAACGCGTACGGTGATGCGCGCTCCGACTATCGACATCACGACCCAGCCCAGAAACAGCGGCGTGAGCACCTGTCCCGCTTGTGTCGCAGTACCACCCTGGACGCTCTGCACGAAGAGCGGGATGAAAGCGATGGCGCCAAACATCGCGATGCCGACCAGGAAGACCACGACGATCGTGCGCGAGATGACCGGCAGTCGAACGAGCGAGAGCGGAAGGATTGGCTCCGCAGCTCGACGCTGAGCGACGACGAAGCTTCCCAGCAGAACGACCGTGGCGACAAGCCACAGCAGGGACGACCCGGCGTCGCCACCGATCGCGATCAGCAGCGTGCTGATGCCTGAGAAGAGCAGCGCCGCACCGAGCCAGTCAACTTGTACCTGCCGCGTGACTCGTGCGGCGGGATACGCGAGCGCGATCACGGCCATGCAGCAGAACCCGAAGGGCACGTTCAGATAGAAGACCCACCGCCACGACAGTGCATCGGTGATGTATCCGCCGACGAGCGGGCCGGCGATCGACGCCACACCCCAGACGCCGCTGAAGAGTGCCTGTGTCCGTGCGCGTTCCGCCAGCGTGTAGAGCTCGCCAACGATCGTCATGCTCATCGGGATGATGGCGCCCGCGCCGAGTCCCTGAATCGCTCGCGCCGCAATCAGCGTGAACATGCTCGTGGCGGCACCAGACATCACCGAACCAACGAGGAAGACAGCGACGCCGAGCAGATACATGCGACGCCGGCCGTACAGATCGGAGAGACGTCCCCAGATCGGAACCGAAGCCGTTGACGTGAGCAGGTACGCGGAGAACACCCAGCTATAGTGAGCCAACCCGCCGAGCGTCGCGATGACGGTTGGCATCGCCGTGCTGACGACTGTGGCCTCGAGCGCACCGAGGCTCATTCCGAGGAGGAGTCCGGCGGTTATTGCTCGACGACGAGGCAGGCTGACCTGAAGATGAGGGATTGGCTGAGACACACTCTCAGCGTACCAGAAGTTGGGCTACACTCCGCCGCATGAGATCGATTCGAAGCGCCCTTGTCTTCGCAGGAATATTTGTTGCGTCGGCATCGTCCGCATCCGCAGCGACGTGCGAGAGCCTCACGTCGCTCGTCGTACCGCACGGCGCCGTGACGCTAGCGCAGACGGTCGCGGCGGGTTCATTCACTCCGCCAAGCGGGCGCGCCGGTGGCCCGTCCGGAGGCCAGAATCCATTCACGAAGCTCGGATCGTTTTGTCGCGTTGCCGTGACACTCAAGCCCGGTGCGCAGTCCGATATCAAAGCGGAGGTCTGGCTGCCCTCGTCCGGATGGAATGGCAAGCTGCAGGTGGTGGGGAATGGCGGATTCGCGGGAACGATCAGCTATCCCGCGATGGCCAACGCGCTTGCGGCCGGCTACGCGGCCGCCAGCACCGACACCGGACACACAGGACCATCGACCAACACGTTTGCAAATGACGATGTGCTGATCGACTTCGCGCATCGGGCGATTCACGAGACGGCGGTCGCTGCGAAGGCGACGGTGCAGGGATTGTTCGGCAACGAGCCGAAGCTCTCGTACTTCAATGGATGTTCGACGGGTGGTCGTCAGGCGGTCACAGCTGCGCAGCGTTATCCCGATGACTTCGATGGCATCGTCGGCGGGGCACCTGCGAGCCACACGTCAACGCAGGCCTTCGGTCAGATCTGGTTTTCTCAGGTGCTCGCCGATCCGGCGTCCGCGCTTCCGCGCGAGAAGCTGACGATGCTGCACGACGCTGTGCTCAACGCGTGCGACGAGCTCGACGGCGCGAAGGACGGCGTGCTCGAGAATCCGCTCGCCTGCAAGTTCGATCCGCAGGTGCTGGCCTGCAAGCAGGGAGGTGACAGTGCGTCCTGCCTCACGCAGGGGCAGGTGGAGGGCGTCCGACGTATCTATGCGGGTCCTTCAAGTCCGCGAACGGGCCATCACATCTTCGCTGGGCTCGAGCGGGGCAGCGAGCTCGGTTGGAATCCAGTGCCGGTGAGTTACGCTGTGGACTACTTCAAGTACATCGTCTTCAAAGATCCCAACTGGGATTCGAAGACGTTGAACTACGACTCCGATGTCGAGCGCGCGAGCAAGGGCGGCAATCTTGTCTTCGATGCGACCGACACGGATCTCAGTCGCTTCACAAAACGCGGCGGCAAACTGCTCATGTATCAGGGCTGGGCCGAGCCCGGCATTCCTCCCGGCAACCTTGTGAAGTACTACGGTCAGATTCAGCAGAAGACGAGCAATGCGAAAGACGCGGTGCGAGTGTTCATGGTGCCGGGCATGGGGCACTGCGGTGGCGGAAACGGCACGAGCACGTTCGACATGGTCGCTGCGCTCGATGCGTGGAGAGATGGCGGCAAAGCGCCTGAACAGCTCAACGCGTCTCGCGTTCGCGACGGCAAGGTCGATCGCACGCGCCCGCTCTGCGCGTGGCCGGCCGTGGCGAAATACAAGGGAACGGGCAGTGTTGATGACGCCGCAAACTTCGTCTGTACAGAGAAGTAGGCAGTATGCAGTAGGCGGTATGCACTAGAACTTCTCGTTCTTGCTGCCTACCGCTTACTGCCTACTGCCCGCCGCCGGGTCCGAAGAACAGGACCCGCCCTACGCTGCCTACCGCTTACTGCCTACTTATTCGGCGTCATCGCCACGTTGAGCGTCGTGGTCTCGCCGGGGCGCACGCTGATATCGGTCATGTAGGTCCGATACCCATCCTTGCGGATCTGCACGTTGTGAATACCGGGTCCAAGCTGGAGGACGAAGCGTTCGTTGTCCCCGGAGTTCTCCCACGGTTCACCATCGATCGTGATGTTCGCGTCGCCTGGCTGCACGCGAAGCGCGAGCGAGCCGAACTCCGATCGCGGAGCTCGCTCGGGTGCGCGTTCCGAATTTTCTTCTGGACCTGCCGCGCCCGGATCGCCTTCTCGCGGCGCATGGCGCCTGGACCTCGATGGGGGTTGACCCGTGGGTCGAGCTTTAACGACAGGTCGCGCGGGTTCGGCCTCGCCTGGCCCGAGCTGCTCCATCTCGTGACGCACGTTGAAGGTCTTGCCCGGTTGCAGATAGACCTTCTGCTGGTAGCTGCGATGGCCTGACATGAATACCTCGAGCTCGTGATCGCCCGGTTCGACATGCAGACGCTGGAAGGTACCGTCGAAGTCATCGACCGTGCCCGCGTAATAGCCGTCAACGAAGACCTCGGCCTCACGCGGACTCACCTGCAGGCGTAGCGATGCGCTGTTGTCGTAGGCGTAGCCGTATGGATAGCCGTAATACGGGTACCCGTAGTACGGATATCCACAGCACCCGAATCCAACCGAGAAGGCGAACGGGTAGCCGTATCCGTAGTAGGGGTAGTACCCGCCATACCAATACGGGCTGGCGTAATAAGGTCGATAAACCGCGGGCCCGCGATATACGCCGCCGCCGCCCCCATAAACGGGCCGGGCGGGAACGGGACGCGGCACTGCCTGACGTGGTGTTGCCTGTCGTTGTGCCTGGGCAAGCCCGGGCAGTAAAAGGATGGCGGCTGCCACGAAGGCAGCGGCAGTGGTTCGTTTACCTAGGGTCACGGCGACCTCCGGGATCAATCCCACTGATGATGTAGGCAACGGTCGTGCCGCGGCCGCAAGCCGGATTTCATTGTAGCTGCAGTGAGAAACCGTGCGACGCGTCGCCATACGGCGACAGCTGTCACGATGCGGAGACGGGATCCGTCGCGGGCGGGAGAACGATCTCGAACACAGCGCCGTTGTCATTTCTCGCGTTGATGCGGCCGCGGTGCCGCTCGACGATCGCCTTGACGATCGACAGCCCGAGGCCGCTGCCGCCGGCCGCCTTGCGAGCCGCGTCCACCTTGTAGAAGCGCTCGAAGATGAGCGGCAAGTTCTCTTCAGGTATGCCGGGTCCGCTGTCGCGAACGCTGAGCATCGAGCCGTCCGGCACCACTGAACTACTCAGGACGATCTCGCCACCCTCGGGTGTGTATCGCAGCGCGTTCGCGGCCAGGTTCTGCAGCGCCTGCTCGAGACGATCCGGGTCGCCGACGATGACTTCCGCGCCAGGCTCGACGAGCTGAACGAGTCGCACGCCGTGCTCCTGTAACTCGCGTTCATGTCGCGCGGCCACGCGCGTGAAGATCGCCTTCACATCCACGCTCTCTCGACGCATCGACGTGCCGCCCCCTTCGAGGCGCGCGAGGTCGAGCAGGTCGCCGATGATGTTCTCGAGGCGATGCGTCTCATCGGTGACGATCTGCAGGTAACGTTCGCGAGTGGGGCCGTCGAGTTTCAGCTCGGACATGCCGAGCGTTTCGATGTAGCCACGCATTGCGGTGAGCGGCGTCATCAACTCGTGCGAGACATCGGCGAGCAACTGACGTCGCGCGTTGTCGGAAGCTTCGAGTGCGCGCGCACGACTCGCGAGCTCCACCGCCATCTTGTTGAACGATCGCGCAACCGCGGCAACCTCGTCGCCGCCGTTGTCAGGCGCGCGTGCTTCCAGATCCCCGGCGCCGAGTCGCTCGGTTGCGTCTTGAACAGCCAGGAGGCGCCGGCGCGCGGGACCAAACACCACGAACGCGATCGCCACCATGCCGACAACCAGCACCCCCGCGGCCACAGGCGCCATCGTCGGACCAAGTCTCGTGAGAATTCTCCAGAACGAGGGGCCGCCTGGAAGGACGATGACGCGGCCGATCGGCATACCGCTGACGACAATCGGCGCAAATTCGCCTCGACGTGGTGGTCGTCGTGGCGGAGGCCGATCGCCATCGGGCTCGCGCGGTTCGCCGTCCGGGGGGCGTGGGCGAGGAGGGCCTGGCCCCGCGTCGAACGGTCCGCCGCCCGGGCCACCTCCGAATGGCCCGCCCGGACCGTCCCCGAACGGCCCGGGGCCGTCGCCGCGACGCCCGAAGCCTCGAGGTCGCTCGTTCATGAATCGCTGCTCTTCTCGAACGGCTTCGAGGAGCGCGTCGGGGACGTCGTTGTGATTCGAGAACGTTCGTCCGTCTCGCATGATGACCACGAACGTCTGGAGTATTTCGCCGTATTGCTCGGGGAGATAACTCTGAAGATCGACGTTCGCGTTGACGTTCATCGCGGCGCTGACATCGGTCGCGACGAGCTCGGCGAGGCGACGCGGCGATCGCGCCGGCATCGATCCGGCAATGCGATCCGTCATCCAGAGGAAGAGCGCACCTTGAGCGGCAAGCATCAAGGCGAGGAACGCGAAGAGTCCCAGCGCGATGCGCCAGTACAGACTCCGGTGCCATTGGAGCCTAGACATCAGCCGCCTTGTAGCCGGCCCCCCACACAGTCAGGATCACGGCGGGATCGGCGGGCTGTGACTCGATCTTCTTGCGCAATCGTTTCACCAGCGTATCGACGCTGCGGACGGTGACAAACGTCTGGTCCTTCCACACCTTGCTGAGCAACGATTCGCGGCTGAAGACGATGCCGGGATTGCTGATGAGAACGTACAGCAATTCGAACTCGTTGAAGGTCAGCCCGACGTCGCGGCTGCCCACCCTGACACGTCTGCGTGCCGGATCGACCTCAATGTGTTTGTAGGTGACTGGTCCCGTGATTGCACCAGCAGCGGCACGGGCCTGCGAGGCTTCGCCGCGACGAAGCAGGGCTCTGACGCGCGCGAGGAGCTCGCGAATGCCGAACGGTTTCGTGAGGTAGTCGTCGGCGCCGCTGTCGAGGCCGAGCACCTTGTCGGACTCTTCGCGGCGGGCGGTGAGCATGAGGATCGGCGTGTCGGCGTTGGGTGAATCGCGCCGGATGGCGCGGCACACGGTGACGCCGTCGATGCCCGGGAGCATCAGGTCGAGGATGATTAGCTCGAAATGGCGCGAGCGGGCAGCGTTCAGACCGCTGTCGCCGTCACATGCTTCGACGGGTATGAGCTCTTCGAGCCGGAGATGCAGGGAGACGAGCTCCCGGATATTGGCTTCGTCCTCGACGACGAGGACGGTTGGACGCGGACTGACTGGGCTTGCCACAGTCCTCAGTCTAGCGCCCGGTCGTGGTAGGGCTGTGATTCACAAGTGACGAAATGATGGCAGCCGCATTTTCACGCCGCTGCCACGGTGCCTTGAATCATCATGGGCGAATTCGGCCAATGAAAGCGCACTCGAGGGTCATCTTCGCGCTGACGAGCCTGGTCCTCGTGGGTGGCGGTGTGCTCCTGGCTCTGCCGGCACAGACACGACGTCCTGCCTGTGTGATCACGGGCCGGGTGTTGAGCTCAGGGACGGCGCTCCCAGGCGTGTCGGTGACCGCGACGCGCGAAGGTCAGGTCGTCGCCGCGACGTCCACGGACACGAACGGCGCATACCGGCTCCGAATCAATGAAGGGGAGTTCGTGGTGTCGGCGGAGCTCGCCGCGTTCGCGCGCTTCGAACAGACGCTGACTGTCTCGACCGATTCGTGCGAGGTGCCTCTCGACGTTCAGTTGGTGCTGGCGTCACGTGCGCAATCCGCCACGGGCCAGCAGTCTGGCCCTCTCGTCGAAGCACCGAGCTCGCTTCGCAGGCCAACCCGATTGCCGGGCGCTGCTGGTCAGCAAGGCGGACAGCGCTTCTCGCAACTGCAGGTCGTTCAGTCGAACGCTGCAGCTGCGGCTGACAACTCGTCGACCTCGGTTGACGAAGCGGATCCGGCGACGCGACTGTTGCCGCCCGGTTTCTCGACTGAAGCGTCGACGAATGTGGTGGCGGTGACCGGCGAAGCGATCAACGTCGATCGAGGACAGCTGCGCGATCGACTCGAGGCGTTGGGGCGCGGCGAGTTTGCGGCGGCGGGTGCGCAGGCACCCGAGGGATTCGGTCCGCGTTTCGGTGGACCCGGAGGTGCGCTTGCGGGCGCGCAGGGCTTTGGTGGTCCCGGTGGATTTGGCCCTCAAGGCGGACCAGGAGGGTTCGGAGGACGCGGCGGAGGGTTCCTCGGGCGAGGGCGAGGCGGCAGCGCGGTGCAGGGTTCCGCGAACTACAACTTCGGCGGCTCTGTTCTGGATGCATCGCCGTATCCACTTCGTGCGAACTCGCAAGCGGATCCAACCTACGCGCGCCAGCAGTTCGGCGCGACATTCGGCGGCCCTCTGCGCATCCCTGGTGTGTACGACGGAGCGCGCACCACGTTCTTCGTCAACTACGGCGGCAATCGCTCGAACAACCTCGTCGATCAGTACGCCACAGTGCCCAGCGCAGCATTGCGAGCTGGCGACCTCTCGAGTCTGTCGATCAGCCCGATCGATCCGATCACGGGGATGCCATTCCCCGGTGGTCAGATTCCACAAAGCCGTCTCGATCCATCGGCGGTGTCCCTGCTGCAGTTCTTTCCGTTGCCAAATCTTCCGGGTGCGACGCAGAACTACAGGCGAAGTGTCGCAGCGCTGTCCACGTCGGATCAGTTCAACGCGCGCCTGACGCACAACTTCTCCGGAACGCCCGGGCGCCGGGGAGGCGCTGGTGGTGGTGGGCGCGGCGCTGGCTTCGGCCGTGGTGGTGGCGCGCGCGGAGGTCGATCCGGTACCGCCGTTGTCCTCAATGCGCAGGTGCAGTACCGCAGGAACCTCGGGGACGTCGTGAACGTGTTCCCGTTGCTGGGCGGGACGAACAACGGATCGACGTGGTCGGTGCCCGTGTCGTTGAACATCCTGCGTGGCCGCTCGATACATAACCTTCAGTTCACGGCGACTCGATCGAACACGGCGATTCGCAACGGGTTTGCCGGTGCGATCGACGTCGCAGGCTATGCAGGGATCAATGGTGTCGCGACGGATCCGTCGCAGTGGGGCGTTCCGAATCTCTCGTTCTCCAGCCTGACCGGTCTGCGCGATGTCGCACCTGACGACCGCAGCGACCGGCGCATTCAGATTGGCTACACGATGACGCACCCGCTGCGTTCTCACACGTTTCGAGTGGGAGGCGACGCCAGGCTCGATCGCTCGGGCGGCATCACCACGGGAGATGCGCGAGGGTCCTATGTCTTCACCGGACTCTATTCGGCCGCGAGCCCCGTCATTCGATCCTACGGCCTGGACTTCGCCGATTTCCTTCTGGGGCTTCCGCAACAGGCGTCGGTGCAGTACGCCGGCGACGTGGCGTTGAGTGGACGTGCGTTCAGCGTGTTCGTGCAGGACGACTGGCGCGTCCGCGGAAACCTGACGTTGAACCTCGGCGCACGGTACGAGGCCGTGAGTCCGTACACCGAAGCGCATAACCGCATGGTGAATCTGGACGTCGCGCCCGGGTTCACGGCGGCGGAACCCGTCATTTCTGGAGGTACGGGTCAGTTCACCGGACCATTTCCATCGAGTCTCATCAACGCCGACTACAACAACCTGGCGCCGCGCGTCGGCGTCGCGTGGCGGGCGAATCCTCGCACCGTCGTTCGTGGAGGGTTCGCCACGAGCTTCAACAACGGCTCATACGCCACGATCGCGCGTCAGTTGATCGCGCAGCCGCCGTTTGCGGTCACGAGCACGAGCATCGGAACGCTCGGCGATCCGCTGGCGCTCTCGGATGCGTTTGCTACCGTTGACGACTCGACGACCACGAACAACTTCGGCGTGGACAAGGACTATCAGCTTGGCGTCATCAAGACATGGAACCTTGACGTCAATCACAACCTTGGTCGCGGATGGCAAGTGGGTGGTGGGTATACCGGTACTCAAGGCACGCATCTCGACGTCATCCGCGCCCCGAATCGCGATCCGGACGGGCTGCGGATCGAAGGCGTTCAACCATTTCTCTGGCAGACCTCGGAAGGCGATTCGATCCTGCACGCGGGCACGGTTCGACTGCGCAAGCAGCAGGCCAGAGGCGTCGCTGGCAGTGTTAGCTACACGTTTGCGAAGTCGATCGACGATGCCTCGTCGATCGGAGGCGGCGGGCGCGTCGTGGCGCAAAACGATCAGAACCTGGATGCCGAATGGGGGCTCTCGAGTTTCGATCGACGGCATCAGGTCGCCGGAAACCTGCTTGTCGAGTTCCCGTTCGGGCCGAATCGGCGATGGCTCAACGGCAGTAGCACGTGGTCCGCGCTGCTGAGGGACTGGGCCGTGTCGATGTCGTTCGCGGTGGACTCGGGTACGCCGTTCACGGCGCGTCTCCTCAGTGCGACATCGGATGCGGCGCGCGGCACCAACGGAACGCTAAGGGCTGACTACACCGGTGCCCCGATTTCGATCGATGAGCCGACGCTGCTTCGATTCTTCAACACGTCGGCATTTACCGTACCGGCGACCAACGCATTCGGCTCTGCGGGTCGTAACACGATCCTTGGTCCAGGCACGCAGCAGGTCGATGCGTCCATGAGCCGGGACGTCAGGCTCTCGGGCAATCAGGTCGTCTCTATTCAGCTGCAGTCAACCAATTTGTTCAACACCGTACGGTTTGGTGCGATCGATTCGGTCGTGAACTCGCCGACGTTCGGTCAGGTCGTGAGCATTCGCCCGATGCGGACCGTTCAACTCGGCGTGAGGTTCAGGTTCTGATGCGCCGTACGACTTTCGGCTCTCGGCTCCTGGTTTTCAGCCTCGCGCTCGCCTTGACGAGCGCGTCTCCCTGGGCGCAGCAGGTTCCACGGCCGGTCTTTCGCTCCGACGTCAATCTCGTCGTCGTGGACGTCGTCGTGCGCGATCGCGCTGGCGCCGTCGTTCGTGGTCTGACCGCTGCGGACTTCGAGGTGCGCGAGGACGACAAGCCGCAGCAGGTCACGTCGTTCGATGTTGAAGAAGTCGCCACGACACCGGAGCCTCGCACCCCTTCGCCTCAGCTGTTGACGCCCGGAACGCCGGCGCCATCCACCACGTCGGGGGCTGCCACGCCAGTCCGCCGGGAGGAATTGGCGGGCCGACGGCTGATCGTGTTGCTGTTCGATCTCAGCTCGATGCAGCCCGAGGAGCTCGAACGCGCGACACGCGCGGCCGCTGACTACGTTGACAACCAGATGAGCGACGCAGATCTCGTGGCCATCACGACGATCGACACGACGCTCACAGTCGTGGCCGACTTCACCGGCGATCGCGAGCAGGTGAAGACGACGCTCGGCCAGTTCACGGCCGTTGATGCCACCGCAGTCGAATCGCAGGCTGCCGAGACGACGGCTACCGACGAAGCCGCTGCTGCCGGCGGTGATGCGGTCAGCGCGGACAGCGCCGAATACGATCTCTTCAACAACGACGCGCGGCTTCGCGGCCTGCGCACGCTGGCCGACATGCTCGGCTCGATCGAGCAGAAGAAGTCGGTGCTCTACTTCAGCGGTGGCATGACGCGAAGCGGGAGCGACAATCAGGTCGAGTTGCGCGCCGCCACGAGCAGCGCCGTGCGGGCGAACATGTCGATCTATCCGGTCGATACGCGAGGACTGCAGGCGATCGTTCCCGGTGGAGACGGATCGCGGCCGAGCGCACGAGGAGTGAGCGCGTTCTCCGGTCGTGGCGTCAATCAGCAGTTCGACCGCCTGTTCGCCTCGCAGGAGACGTTGCAGACGCTCGCGTCGGATACCGGCGGGCGCGCGTTCGTAGACACCAACGACTTCGGAGAGGCCTTCGCGCAGGTACAACGTGATACCTCGCTCTACTACCTGCTTGGCTACAACAGCACGAATGCGTCGAAGGACGGACGCTTTCGCCGCATCACCGTACGTGTGAAGAAGCCGGGGCTTCGCGTCGAGCATCGGGCCGGCTACTACGCAGAGCGCGATTTCGCTCACACGAATCGCCAGGACCGCGAGCGTCAGCTGCAGGAACAGCTCGCGGCGCCGGTCTCTGCGACCGACCTGCCCGTTGTGATGTCAGCGGGCTGGTTCCGGCTGGCGCCGGATCGGTACTACGTTCCGTTGTCGGTCGTTGTACCTGCCGGTGCACTGCGTGAGTCGCCGCAGCGCGACACGCTCGACGTGCTCGGGATCGTGCGCGACGAACAGGGCCGGCCGGTTGGCCGTCTCCGCGAGACGCTCGATATCGCGCCGGACGCGTCAGGTGTCGCATCGCGGCAGTTGCTCTATCAGGCGGGCTTGACCCTGCCGCCCGGACGCTTCGTGGTGAAGGTCGTCGTGCGCGAAAACGCGAACGGCACGATGTGCTCCTTCGAGTCCGGTGTGTTCGTGCCCGACCTGCGTCAGGCGCCAGTGAAGGTCAGCTCCGTGACGCTCAGCACACAGATACGACCGACGACGGGACGGCAACGCTCGGACAATCCGCTCATTCGTGAAGGTGTCGAACTACTCCCCAGCCTCACGCACGTCGTCGATCGCTCTCAGAAGATGTACTTCTACTACGAGGTCTACGAACCTCAGGCCG
>Ga0190271_10002311_pt1 | contig 11474 bp, 14 predicted proteins | sample Popmic356T_FD_133747 | JGI IMG/M metagenome (GOLD analysis project Ga0190271, IMG submission 133747) | Populus adjacent soil microbial communities from riparian zone of Weber River, Utah, USA - 356 T | ecosystem: Environmental > Terrestrial > Soil > Riparian zone | place: USA: Utah | collected...
CAAGGAGACGCCGGAACCGGCGCAGGACGTTCGGGATGTCCCGCTCGACTTTCCGATCGAGGAGGTGGCGGGGAGCTATGAGCATCCTGCATACAGGTCGCTCACGGTCCGGGCCAACGGAGACAGGCTCGCGATGCAGTTTCGCGATCTCCGTCTCATCCTGGTCTATCGGGGCGGACGTCGGTTTCTCAGCTTGGAACCCATCATCGACTCGGCCCCGCATCTCTCGGTTCAGTTCTCGGGACTGAAGCCTGGCGAACCCCTCAAGGCCGTCGTTCCGCTCAACTTCGATGACGATGGCGATCCTGTGGAGGTCTTCTCCCGCGTCAGGTAGGCGATCGGGCCCTGGCGTCATGCGTGCTGGGCGAAACCCATGCTCATGATGCCCCTGCCCAACCTATTGGCAACTCGGGAGCAAGGTGAAGATCCCGCGCAGAGCCGCCGCCCTCCCAAGCAATGTCGAGGCCGAGACGCTGCCGCGCTCCGAGTCGATCGAGCGTGGTTCCGTCGTTCGCGTGTCTCAGAAATCCGATGTCCGCATGACAAGCCGGCCATCGCGCGACGCTTCGACCGCCGAGTCGCCAACGCCGGACTGTCCGGTCCGCGCGCGCGATGTGACAATGGCCCCCGGATTGCTGCCGCCCGAGGCCCATGCAGCTGCGCGCTCATAGCCTCCTGTCGCTCGCCGTCGTGGCCTTCGTGACCGCGTCCTGCGGCTCGTCGTCGGGCGGCGACGGCGGCGGAGGTACCGGCGGCGCGATGGGGGGCGCGGGTGGAGCCGGCGGCGCGCCGCTCACGTCATGTCCCGTCCAGCAGCGCCCCACCGCGGGGACGGCCTGCACGGGAACGTTCACCTGCATGTACACGGACGCGTGCACGTGCAGAGGGTGCTGCACGTCGGACTATCGGTGCACGGACGGACGCATGACGTTCCTGGGCTCCAACGACGGCTGTTTCCAGCAGCTCCCTTGTCCACCCGACGCGGGCGCGGGCGGCGGTGGCGGCGGCTCGGGCGGCGCCGCGGGCGCGAGCGGCGGCAGCGGCGGCGGCACGAGTGGACGCGGCGGCGCGGGTGGCGGAGGCGGCACGGGCGGCGCGGCCTCGTGTGCGGCATGCGACGCGGCCTCCAGCTACTGTCGCGTCATGCGCGACGTCTACCAGTGCTTGCCGTTGCCGGCCGGATGCGGCGCGGCCGCGTCGTGCGCGTGCCTGCCGACCCAGAGCTGCTCGGGCGTCTGCGAGACGCGCGCGGGCGGCGTCTTGACCGTCGTCTGCGCGTCGTCATGAGCGACGACCTGGCGCCGCCGCCCCGATCAGGGACAGGTGCAGCGGTATCCGCCGGTCGCCGCGTAGCAGCCGACGGGGACTGTCGCGGCGCAGTAGGGCGCGGGGGGCACGCAGGCCGAGAGACAGCCTGGCCCTCCACCGGTCGGGCACGAGTTGGTGAATGTCCCGATCGAACAGCTCGTGCTCCCCGCCGGCAATGGCGTGCAGATAGGCGCGCCGCCGCAGCAAGGGATGATGCATACGCCGCCCGCGCCGCAGCCCGTGACCGTGCAAGGCTGGCCCGCGCCACCGCCGGCTCCACCCGCGCCCCCCATCGCGCCGCCACCACCGCCGCTGCCTGCGGCACCACCGGTCGCCCCACCGGCGCCACCGCCCGCGGCACCGCCGGTCGCCCCACCGCCGCCGCCCGTCGCCCCACCGCCGCCCGCGGCACCACCGCTGCCCGTGGCGCCCGCGCCGCCGGTGCCGGAACCGCCACCGGAGTCGCCGCCACAACCCGGAACCACCGCGAGGAACGCGACGAGGATCATTCCACCGAGCCAGCGCATGGCGAAGAGCGTTGCATTTCCGGCGCCAATCCGTCCCATGAATGCCGTGCGCGCGTTGGAATGAAGATCAGCCTGGGGGTGCTCGGTGCGAAAGCGGCGAAGGTCGCGGACACGCTCGGCTAACCGAAAAGTGTCCGCAGCGAGCCGTCTACGATTCGGCTTTCGCAGATTCGCTCGCAAGTATCGAAAGAGAGTGCGGTCGGGGAGAGTCGAACTCCCACAATCGTAAGATCACCAGAACCTGAATCTGGCGCGTCTACCAGTTCCGCCACGACCGCAGCAGGGGCGAGAGACTAGGAAACCGGCGAGCGAAAATCAAGGTCGGTGCGGTGGTACGCTGCAGGCATGCGTGGCTGGCTGATGGGGGGGCCGCCTGGTGGGGTAGCAATGGCTGGTCGTGTCGGCGTCGTATTGGCGGTGGTCGTGGTGGGGCTCGCGCCGGTCGGCTGTTCTCGGCGGCCGCTCGCGGACGCCGTCGATGCTGCCGTCGTGCCCGGCGCCGACGCCGCGTTCGACGTTCCGCGCGACGTCGTCGCCGCGGAGACGCCGCCCGACGTCGCGTCCGACGTTCGGCGCGACGTGGGGGCGGAGACGCCGCCCGATGTTGCGCGCGACGTCGCCGCGGAGACGCCGCCCGATGTCGCCTCCGACGCTCCGCGGGACAGCGTGTTCGGCGGCGACGCCGACCAGCCAGGCGACGGCGGCATCGTGCCCACCGGCCGGGCGCTGTCGCTCCTCACCAACTGGCCGATCTCGGAGACCACCGGATCCCGCGGACTCACGGTCGACGCCGCGAACCGCGTCTTCCGCGCCGACAGCCAAACCGTCTACGTTTTCGAGGCCGGGCTCTTCAGGACGTACCTGTCGATCGGGGAGGCGGTCGCGGGGATGGGCATGAGCGAGCCTGCCTCGTTCATCGACATTGACAGCGCTCTGGACGGGCTCTACGTCCTGCTCCAGCGACCAGCCGGCGCTACTGCCCCGGCCCTGGTGGTCGCGCGATCGAGCAGCGCTCACCTCGCCACGCGCCTGTTCGATTTCCGCCCGGAGGACGCGACGGTCATGCGCGTGATCGGCCCGGGCAAGGTCGGCATCTTCCATTTCGCCGGGGGCCTCTTCACGGCCACCGCCGCCGGACCGCAGCTGGTCTACGCCGATTCGAGCCTGGGCCCTTCCTGCGCCAGGGGGAACATCACCAGGGGAACATTCGCCGTTGGCCCGACGGGTCTTTTCTTGTTCAGCCACGGCTGCGACGGCTCACCGATGCTGCGCGGCAACTTCGACGGCTCCGGCGTCATCGAGCTGTACAAGCCGAGCTCGTCGCCGGTCAGCGCCGACAACTTCACCTGCCTGGCGCGCGATCCCGCGGGCGGCTTCTATGTAATGGTGACCGGCGACGGCACCGGCACCAGGCCGCCCTCCGGCACGCGGATTTACCACCTCGCCGACGACGCGGGCGGCACGAGCGGGTTCATCAGGATGGGGACCGTACCGAGCTTCGACCAGGCGCGCCTGGGGCAGGTGGACCCGACGGTGTTCACGACCTGCGCGCTGGCGGCCGCGCCGGACGGCACCCTCTACGTGCAGACGCTGAACCAGGTGTGGAAGCTCGCGCCGTGACCGGCGCCGCGGTCCGGCTGGCCACGCTGGCGGCGGTTGCGCTTGCGGCGTGGGCGTGCGCGGCGCCGTCGCGGCGGCTGACGCCGCGGGTGGTGGAGGATCCGATCGTGTTGCCCAAGCGGATGGCGTCCGTGTCGTCGGAGATCTCCTTCGTCCATTACGAGCCGACCGACTTCCAGGGGACCTTCGGCGTGCCGGGATTCCGTTTCGGGCTGACGAACCGCCTGGAGTGGGTCGACCTCGGGCTGCGCTTCGCGATCCTCGATGATCGCCCGGCGGACGGGCGGACGCCGATGCCATTTTCGCTCGCCGTGCGTGCCGGCCTGATGGGGATCGGCTACTCGTCGGCCGAGGGGATGATCGTGCTGCCGGTGGCCTCGCTGTCGGCGCTCAAACACGTCGCGGATCGCTGGGCGCTGTCGCTGGCCGCCGGCTGGCGGGCGCAATGGGTCGAGCGGACGTCGTTCTTCGCCATCACGCCGGCGTACGGCCGCACGCTGTCGTACTCCGGACGGCGCGGATCGACCATCACGCTCAGCGGCGCGGTCACGCGGCAGCTCAGCGAGCGCATCGCGCTCGGCATCAGCCCGGCGGTCAGCCAGACCAACGACTGCGTCGACCCGACGTGCGGCTGGGTGTCGCAGAGCGCCAGCGGCGCGGTGTTCGTCAGCGTGCGCCCGTGGGACTGGTTGACCGTCAGCGCCGGACCCGACGTCGGCGTTCGCCACCGCCCGGACGCGGTGCTGCCGACGATGTTTCCCGACGGCACGCCGATCTACATCCCGCCCACGACGGTGACCTGGTTCGGGGTCTCGGGCTCGGCGGCGTTCTACTGGTGAGCGTGCTAGGAGACCGCGATGATCGATCACATCGGTGTCAGCGTCAGCGATCCCGCGCGCAGTCGGCGCTTTTATGAGCAGGCGCTCGCGCCGCTCGGGTACAAGGTGATCATGCAGACGCCCGTCGAGCACACGGGCGGGCGGGTGGTGCTGGGGTTGGGCGTGCCGCCGATGCCCGACTTCTGGCTCTACGAGGGGACGCCGCAGAAGCCGCACATTCACGTCGCGATCCGCGCGGCGAACCGGGCAGCGGTGGACGCGTTCCATCAGGCGGCGCTGGCCGCGGGCGGCACCGACAACGGGCCACCGGGCGTGCGGCCGAAGTACCACCCGAACTACTACGGCGCGTTCGTCCTCGACCCCGATGGACACAACATCGAGGCGTGCTGTCACCTGCCGCCGTCAGCTGGCTAGCAGGCGCACCCGGGGCCGCGCGGCACGGCGCGCGGCCGCGAGCGCTCAGTACTTGCGGCCGTCGGGCTGATTCTCCGACTCGGCCTTCACTTCCTGCTCGTCGACCTCGATCTCCAGGTCGCCGAAGGCGGTGTCCGCCTCGCTGTCGGCCTTCCGCTTGTCAGCGTCGTCGTCGTCGTCGTTGATTTCGGGCACGGGCTTGGGCAAAACGATCGCCTCGTCCGTGTCTTCGTCAAAGTTGCCCCGATTGCCCGCGTGACGCGGAATCTCGGGCACCACCGACTCATCCTCCACCTTTTCCCCGTCCCTGTTTCCCATGAGTTCAAGATGGCCATTGTGAGGAAAATGCTCAAGGCCCAGCGGCTTCGCGTGAGCCGCGCCGCTCAGTACTTGCCGTGCGGGATGCCGCCCACGGACGCGATGCGCTCGCGATGCGCTTCGGCCGCGTCGGCAATCTTTTGGTCGGCGGAGGGCACGATCTCGCCGGGCGGAACGATCTCACCCGGCGGGACCACGATCTCTTTCTCCGTCGGCTCGTCCTCGAAGTCGTCGCGGCGCTCGGCGGAGCGCTGAGCCTCATCCTCCGGGTCGCCCTCGAACGGCTCACCTTCGCCCTCTGCGGGCTGATTCTTTTCGTCGATGTTCGACATGGTCTTCCCCCTCACTTGCGCGTAGGCGGCTCGCCGTCGCGGTATTCCTCGGCGAGTCTGGACTCGTCCTCGGTGACCTCCGGCTCGACCGCGGGCAGGCTCGTCACACGGTAGGGCCGGCCCTCATCATCGAACCCGCCATGCCGGCTGTCCGCCGACCGCTGAGCCTCGTCCTCGGGCGACTCATCCTGGAGCCCGGTCTCCTCGGGCTGTGTTGGATCACTTGGCATGGTTGCAAAACTGACCACTGCGGGCATCCCCGGAAGGGGATGGCCTTAGGTTGTCTTTCATGGGGACCACGATCTCGGAGGCTGAGAAGCGGAAACGGCTGAGCGAGCTCGTCACGCGGTTCGACACGGCGATGCTCGTGACCCGAAGCAGCGACGGCGGCATGCGCGCGCGCCCGCTGACGATCGCCGACGGCGGCGACGGCGAGACACTGTACTTCTCGACGGCGATCGAATCGCCCAAGGTTCGCGAGATCGAGGCCGACCCACACGTCAATGTCGTGATGCAGGACGGCCGTCGCTATGTGTCGCTGTCGGGCGTCGCCCAGGTGGTCCGCGACCGGGGGCTCATCGAAAGGCTCTGGTCGCCGTCCTGGAAGGTCTGGTTTCCGGAAGGCGTGGACGATCCGTCGCTGTGCCTGCTGCGCGTCGAGCCGGTCGAGGCCGCCTACTGGGACATGACCGGCACGACGGGAATCAAATACGTCTTCGAGATGGCCAGGGCGTTCGTGACCGGCTCGCGGCCGTCGTCCGATGCCGACGAACGCCACACGGCACACCTGAAGCTTTAGGCGCCGGGCTCAGGTCTTGGAGGCGAGCAGGTCGACCTTCTCGATCTTCGGCGCTTCGGCGAGCAGCTCGGGCGCCTTCGCCATCAGCGCGGCGGCGATCCGGCCGTTGAGGTGCGCCTCGCGGCCGCTCTCGCCCTCGAACGCGTCGAAGATGCCGAACGTCGATGGGCCGAAGCGCAACGCGTACCAGACCGTGGTCTCGCGCTCCTCGCGCGCGAGGGCGAGCGCGCCCTCGAGCAGCTTGGCGACCTCGGTTTCCTTGCCTGGCTTTGCCTGCAGACGGGCGAACAGACCAACTTTGACCATGGCGGCGTCCTTTCCGCCCGCGCACAGGGCGGGGGCGCCGGCAAGCTAAGGCCGGCGCGCGGATCGTCCAGGGGCGGCGGCGTGGCTATGCTTTCGCCTATGGCCAAAGTTTCCCGTACCGCGCTCGTCACGGGCGCCAACCGCGGCCTGGGCCTGGAGACCGCCCGCCAGCTCGCTGCGGCCGGCTTCCACGTGATTGTTACCAGCCGCGAGGCGGCCGCCGCGCGCGCCGCGGTCGCCGCGCTCGCGAAGGCGAAGCCGGCCGGTTCGGTCGCCGCGCTGGAGCTTCCGTTCGACGTCGGCGATCCCGCCGACGTCACTGCCGGCGCCGAGCACCTGCGCGCGACCGGCACGGCGATCGACGTGCTGGTCAACAACGCCGGCATCTCCATGAACGGTTTCGACGTCGACGTCGCGCGCGGGACGACCGAGGTGAACTTCCTGGGCCCCCTGCGCGTCACCGAGGCGCTGCTGCCGCTCGTGCCCGCGGGCGGAACGATCGTGATGGTGTCCAGCGGCATGGGAGAGCTGTCGGGTGTCGACGACGGCCTGCGCGCGCGCTTCTCCGATCCCGCCCTGACGCGCGACCAGCTTGTCGGTCTCGTCGAGGAGTTCGTCGCCGACGTGGCGGCGGGCCGCCACCGCGAGCGCGGCTGGCCGTCGTCCGGCTACCGCGTCTCCAAGATCGCGCTCAACGCGCTGGTGCGCGTCTGGGCGCCCGCGCTGGAGGCGCGGCAGATCATCATCAACGCCGTCTGCCCGGGCTGGGTCCGCACCGACATGGGCGGGCGCGGCGCCAGCCGCAGCGTCGAGAAGGGGGCCGCGTCGATCGTCTGGGCCGCGACCCGCGTCGGCGAGCCGACCGGCGGCTTCTTCCGCGACGGCCGCCGCATCGACTGGTGACGGCTGCGCTTCGCGACGACGGCGCGCTAGCATGTGGCCCGTGAAGGTCGTCGGCATCGCGGGGAGCTTGCGCGCGACGTCGTCGAACGCGGCGATCGTGCGCGCCGCCGCGCGCGTCGCGCCCGCCGGGATCGAGGTCGACATCTACGATGGCCTGGGGACGCTGCCCCATTTCAGTCCCGACCTCGACGTCGAGCCGCTGCCGGCGCCGGTGCGCGAGCTGCGCGCGCGGCTTGGTGCCGCGGACGCGCTGTTGATCTCCAGTCCCGAATACGCGCACGGCATGCCCGGTTCGCTCAAGAACGCCCTCGACTGGCTGGTGTCAGCGCTGGAGGCGCTGGACAAGCTGGTGTTGCTCATCAGCGCGTCGCCGGGCGGCGCCGTGCACGCGCACGCGCAGCTCGCCGAGGTGCTGCGTACGATGAACCTGCGCCTGGTCGACGGCGGCGCGCACCAGTTCACGCGCGCCCGGCTGGACACCGGCGGCGAGGTCTGCGACGCCGAGATGCTTGCGGTGATCGAACACGGGCTGGCCGCGCTGGCCGCCGCGGCGCGCTGACGTCGGCGCACCAGGCGGCTCGTGACCCGGGTCATCGACCATCGCGCGGAACTGCTCTAGGGTTGGGTGGTGACGTCCGGACGCTCGCGACCGCGCGCTTCACGTCGGGTCTTCGCTCGGTGGCTCGCCCTGGCAGGGATTCTGGTCGCCACGGGCGAGGCCAGCGGACGCGCCGAGACCGCGCCGGCCGAGCGCGCCGTGCCCGCGCCGCCCGCCACCGCCACGCCGCCAGCAGGCTCTCCACCGCCTGGCACCTATCCGCCGCCCGGCTACCCACCGCCTGGTTACTACCCGCCGCCCGGCTACCCACCACCGGGCTACTACCCGCCGCCCGGCTACCCGCCGCCCGGCTACGCGGCGCCTGGCGCGTACCCGGGCGTGTATGCGCCGCCGCCGCCGCGTCGTCCGAGCCGTCTGTTCCAGATGATCCCGTACGTCGGCGCTCATTCCTATCAGGGGGAGGGCGGGACGATTCTCGGGCCCGGGATGCACGTCGGCGGTCTGCTGGGCTTCCGGCTCGGCGACTACCTGTCCATCAACGGCGAGCTCACCCTCGACATCGTCAATGCGACCCGCTTGCCCACGGGAGACCGCTACACCGAGGAGGTCGTGACGATCGGGTTGAGCCCCCTCGTGGCATTTCCCGTCGGCAGCGGCATCGAGCTTGCCCTTGGGCCCAAGCTCGGTTGGTGGGGCTCCGGCTACTACCAGGATTCGAGCGCGCGCGGGAAGGGAAGCGGGTCCTACTCGGGCTACGATCTCGGCGCGAACGGAGCCGGGTTCGTTCAGGTCGGCCGCAAGCTCTGGCTCGGCGGGCTGGCGAGCTTCGACCTGCGGACGTATGGGCGGAGCTGCTTCACGGCGACCGGCGATATCGACCGCTGCTCTTCGGGCAGCCTCCCATCCTCCGACAAGGTCGTGGCCCTCTCGGCTCTGCTGATGTTCTCACCCTAGCCGAGCCCTAACCGGCGGCGGCGGACACGTCGATGCCGCGAGCGGCGAAGGGGGCGACGACGCGCGCGCGCAGGGAGCGTTCAGCGATGGCCAGGTATGTGTGCGAGCCGAGCCATCCCAGCGCATGCCCGTCGCTCGTGGGAGAAGGCGCGTGCCGCGCGAGATGATCCCAGAGCCGCCGGATCTCGCCGATCGCCGCCTCGGCGGTGCGGCGCACCAAGGCGACCCCGTCGGCGTCGAGTTGCGGAAGCGCCCAGTCGAGGAAGCTCCACCCGACGATCCCGTGGGCGGCCTCGTCTCGGACGATGCGGCCGAGCACGGCGTGAGCGAGCGGGTGGGTGGCGCGCCTCCAGGCGCCGTGGAGGAGCGGAATCGACAGCGCCTCGCCGACACAGAAGTTCCGGACGACGAGCTCGGTGGCGCGAAGCAGAGGCGGGAGCGCCGGGTTCGCGTCGGCGCATATCGCGGAATCGGCGTAGCGGAGCTCGGCGCCGCCGCCGAGCGCCATCGCCATGCGCGCGCACAGCTCGACGTGCACGATCTCGTCGAGCGGGAAGCGCGAGAACGCGGCGACCAGATCCAGCGGCGCGCATGCCTCGACGAGTGCCCGCAGCGTCGACGCGCAGGCGGCGGCGGTGCGGTGCTCCTGGAAGGCGGCGCCCGTCCAGCTCGAGCGGGCGGCGGCCAGCACCTCGTCGGTGTATTCGCGCGGATCGAGGGTGTCCCAGGGCATCGCCTCCACCTCCGGGCGCGCGCTGCGGTAGCGGCGCTCCCAGGCGCCGCCGAGAAGCTCCAGCTCGAACAGCCGCGTGTCGAGCGTTGCCTCGGTCACGGGCGATCCCCCGCGGCGTCTCCGACCGGCGCATCGGCCGTTTCGCGCGCGGAGTCGGGCGTCGCGTCGGCATCGACGGCCGGGCACTCGACCGACGACATCCCGCGCGACGAGGGCTGGCCGACGCAGTCGCTGGGGATGGGATAAACCGCCAGGTTGCACCCGGGGAGCGCGGCGCAGAAGGCGATCGTGATCGTTCCGGCGCCCAGTCGGGACACGAGGAGCTTCCTACCCATGCCCCGATTGTGCCGCAGGGGACGTCGCGCGCGAAGGGGCCGCGATCACTCCCGCAGATCAGCGCGGCGCACGCAGGCCGCGCGGGACGACGCGGCGCTCGACCGCGCCGAGCAGCGCTTCCAGGCCCATCGCCATCACCGCGGCGGGCACGGCGCCCTGCAGGATCAGACCGAAGTCGTCGAGGCGGATGCCGGTCAGGATCGGCTGGCCGAAGCCGCCCGCGCCGACCAGCGCGCCCACGGTCGCCGTTCCGACGGCGATGACCGCCGACGTCTTGATGCCGGCGACGATGAAGGGCATCGCCAGCGGGAGCTCGACGAGGCGCAGGCGCGCGGGCGCGGGGAGGCCGAGGGCGCGCGCGGAGATCTGCAGCGATTCGGGGATGCCGACCAGGCCGGCGTGTGTGTTCCTGACGATCGGCAGGAGGCCATAGAGGAACAGCGCCGCCACGGCGGGCGGCGAGCCGATGCCGAGCAGCGGGATCAGCAACACGAGCAACGCGAGCGAGGGGATGGTCTGCAGCAGGCCGGCGGCGCCGACGACGACGCGGCCGATGCGCGGCCGGCGCGCCGCGACGACCCCGAGCGGGACCGCGAGCGCGATCGCGGCGAGCAGCGACAGCCCGACCAGCGCGCTGTGCTCGGCGGCGCGCCCCGCGATCGACGCGAGCGCGTGCTCACGTGGCGCCGCGACGGCCCCTCCGACGCGCGCGGCGAGGAACCGCGCGGCGACCTCGCTCTCGGGAACGCGATCCAGCTTGGCGCGGGCGTTGAGCGCGATCATCGTCGGGTTGTCGATGCGGCCTTGCAGGCGCTCGATCGCCGCGAGGCCGGCCGGCGCGCGCGCGGGCAGATCCGCGCGGTACAGCAGGACGGCGTCGTAGCGGGTGAAGAACTGGCGGTCGTCGGTCAGCACGCGCAGCGCGTGGGCGCGGATCTCGGCGTCGGTCGTGTAGACGTCCATCACGTCGGCGCCGCCGGTCGCGAGCGCGCGGTAGGCGAGATCGTGGTCCATGCCGCGCGGCTCGTGGGGGAGGGCGTAGTGGGCGCGAAGCCCGGGCCAGCCGTCGCCGCGGTTCATGACCTCGTTCGAGACCACCAGACGCAGCTCGGGATGCGCGACGAGGTCGGAGATGCGGCGGATGCCCAGCGCGGCCGCGCGCGCCTCGGTCATCGCCAGCGCATAGCTGTTGTCGAAGCCCAGCGGCCGGCTCATGCGCAAGCCGTGGCCGGCCAGCACATCGGCGAGGGCAAATGTCGAATGGGCCGACGTTTCTTTGCGCAGGATCTCCTGGGTCAACGTCCCGGTGTATTCGGGATAGACGTCGACGGCGCCGGTCTCGAGCGCGCGGAACACGACCTCGGTGCCGCCGAGCTGCCGGCGGTGCTCGACGCGCGCGCCGGCGCCGCGGGCGAGCGCGGCCACCATCTCGCCCAGGATCACCGACTCCGTGAACCCTTTCGACCCGACGACGACCGGACGGCCGTCATGCGCGCCGCTGCAGGCGGCGGCGCCCGCGAGCGCAA
>Ga0190271_10002312_pt1 | contig 11470 bp, 8 predicted proteins | sample Popmic356T_FD_133747 | JGI IMG/M metagenome (GOLD analysis project Ga0190271, IMG submission 133747) | Populus adjacent soil microbial communities from riparian zone of Weber River, Utah, USA - 356 T | ecosystem: Environmental > Terrestrial > Soil > Riparian zone | place: USA: Utah | collected...
ATGTGCTTCGCTATTTCCTCATCATCGAGGTCGGGGTCCTCGATCACGGCCACTGTCGCGTCGATGACCTCGCCGAGGTTGTGCGGCGGGATCTTGGTCGCCATCCCGACGGCGATGCCGTCGGAGCCGTTGACGAGCAAGTTGGGGAACCTGGCCGGTAACACCTCGGGCTGGCGCTGGCTCTCGTCGAAGTTCGGCACGAAGTCGACGGTGTTCGACCCGATGTCCCTCAGCATCTCCGTCGCCATCCGCTCCAGACGAGCTTCTGTGTTGTGACTGACGAAGCCGTTGGTCAGGAACGAGTGGTCCTCAGAGTCCACCCGGATCGAGTAGACAGGCTGTACCCCGGCATCCTCGACCGACTCGACCTCCGCGTAGTAGTAACCGCCGGTGACGAGCGGCCCGATAACGGACCTGACCTCTTCGGATTCGATCCTCTCCAGAATCTCCGTCCCGCCCCCGTCCCAGCGCTCGACGCGGTCCAGGTTGTTGCGCTTCAGCCAGTCCTTGTTGGTGTAGCTCCCGCTCGTGTCCGAGCGGACGTACTCGGCCAGATACGGCACGAGGTCCGAGGACATCGCCCGGCTCTTCTCAGGCACCGTGGCGAGCGCCGCGAGCAGCTTCTCCTGTTTGGCACCAAGGAAGCCGACACCGGCGGCGAAGAGCCTGGCGTCGCGGCGGTTTGTGATGTAGAGTTTGATCTCCCCGTGCTCGTACCGTGCCTGCTTCGCGACCACCCCGAACTCGAGCAGGATCGTCTGCAGGTCGCCCGCAAGCTCCGGGCTCTTGGTCGAGTAGGTGATTTGGACGGATCGGCGCGGCGCCAGCGACACGGAACCATCGCCCTCGAAGAGGCTGCGCAAAAAGTACCGCTTGAGCAACGTCGAACCCTGCCAAACGAACTCCGGCACACGACGTACCGCGCTCTTTAACCCGACAAGCTCTGCAAGCGGGCTCTCGCGCAACGCGCCCGTGTTGTGAATGTCGAGCTCGCGGATGCGCCATCCGGACTTGAGAGCGCGCTCGTACACGTAGCGCGCTCCTCCGACTATATCGTCGTAAGCCGCGAGCGCTTCCTCAAAGTACTCAGAGTCGACGTTGTTGAAGCCGGCCCTCTTCTCGGACGCCCAACCTTCGGAGACGAAGGCACCCGCGAGCACGCCGAGCTTCCGGTCGTATTCCGAGTCTTCGGACGCCTGCTCGGGACCGGTATTCCTGCTCAGAACGACGTGGTCGCCCGGCTCGACTTCCTCCAGCAGCGTCCACAAGAGCACCGGCACGCCGGCCACGTCTCGCAGGCAGAGTACGGGATGGTTGTGGGTACCGGTCAGTCCATGGCCTTGCCTGGTACGAAGCTTCAGCGTCGGGTGGTCGCCGCTGTGGAAGAGCTTCGACGCGTGGACCGGGTCCCCGTCACGGTTCAGTACTTCCGTTTCGAGCTCTGCTTCGGAGTGAGGCTTGATCTCTGACAGCTCCGAGATGCGGCGTGTGCCTTTGGTGGTCCTCACGAGCGTATCGCCCGTGACGCAGTACCTCATAGCGGCCGGTGGATCTCCGTCCACGCTGCCGAAGTTGCCCTGGCCGTCTACGAGCGGGTAGCGCATGGAGAAGTCCTGGGCGAGCCTGGTAAGCGTGTCGTAGACCGCCGAGTCGCCGTGCGGGTGGTACTTCCCGATGACCTCTCCCACGACGGTCGCGCTCTTGCGGTAGGGACGGTTGGGCTGGAGTCCGAGGTCGTGCATGGCGTAGAGCACGCGCCGGTGTACCGGCTTGAGACCGTCCCTCACGTCCGGCAGGGCGCGGGAGACGATCACGCTCATCGCGTAGGAGAGGAACGAGTCCTTTATCTCGTCTTCTATGGAATGGGGACGTATGTTCCCCGAGAAAGTATCAAGCATCCAGGTTCTTCACCTCTCTTGCGTTCTCTTCTATGAAGATCTTGCGCGGCTCTACCTTGTCGCCCATGAGCGCCGTGAACAGCTCGTCCGCGACCGCGGCCGACTCGACCGCGACCTGGAGTAACGTCCTGTTTTGTGGGTCCATGGTCGTCTCCCAGAGCTGTATCGGGTTCATCTCCCCGAGGCCCTTGAAGCGGCCGATGTTGGCGTTGCCGTTGGCGCTGAGGCGCGTCAGGGTCTCCTGCAGCTCGCGTTCGTTGTAGACGTAGTAGTCCTTGCGCTGGTGCGTGACCTTGAAGAGCGGCGGCTGTGCGATGTAGACGTAGCCGGCCTCTATAAGCTCGGGCATGTTCCTGAACAGAAACGTCAGGACCAGAGTTCGAATATGACTTCCGTCCACGTCGGCGTCGGTCATGATCACGATCTTGTTGTAGCGGACCTGATCTATGTCGAAGGTCTCCCCCACCCCGGCGCCTATGGCGGAGATCATGGCCTGTATCTCGACGTTGGAGAGGACCTTGTTCATGTTGGCCTTCTCGACGTTGAGGATCTTGCCCCGCAAGGGCAAGATGGCCTGGAAGTTCCGCTCCCTACCCTGCTTTGCACTTCCCCCGGCCGAATCGCCCTCGACGATGTAAAGTTCGCTACGAGCGGGATCCTTGGAGGTGCAGTCGGCGAGCTTGCCTGGCAGCGTGGAGCTCTCCAGGTAGCCCTTGCGGATCTTCTCCCTCACCGTCCTGGCCGCGAGCCGCGCCCGCGCGGCCTGCAAGGCCTTGTTGACGATGGCCTTGGCCTCGCCGGGACGCTCCTCCAGAAACTCGGCCAGGAAACGGTTGGTCGCGCTCTCTACGAGGCCCCTGACCTCCGTGTTGCCTAGCTTGGTCTTGGTCTGACCCTCGAACTGCGGCTCGGAGAGCTTGACCGAGATGACCGCGGCCAGCCCTTCTCTGATGTCGTCGCCGGTGAGGCTCTCCTCTTTCTCCTTGAGGAGGCCCTTCTGGCGGGCGTAGGCGTTGACGGTCCGCGACAGCGCCGAGCGGAACCCCGAGAGGTGAGCCCCGCCTTCGTGGGTGTTGATGTTGTTGGCGAACGTGAAGACGGAGTCCTGGAAGCCGGTGTTCCACTGCAGCGCGACCTCGACGTCCCCGACCTCCTCCTCGCGCTCGAGGTAGAAGATGGTCTTGTGGACTGGGTCCCTGGCCTCGTTGATGTGCTCGACGAAGTCCCTGATGCCGCCCTCGTACTGGTAGGCGACGTCCCTGTCCTGGTCGCGCTCATCTACCAGCCTTATCTTCAACCCCTTGTTGAGGAAGGCAGACTCCCGAAAGCGCCGGCTCAGCGTGTCGAACGAGAGCTCGACGGTCTCGGTGAAGACCTCGGGGTCGGGCATGAAGCTTATGGTCGTCCCGGTACCCTCGCCTTTCTTGAGCTTGCGGTCCCTGGTGAGCTTGCCCTTCGGGAACCCGCGCTCGTAGCGCTGGCTCCACACGTGCCCCTCGCGCCTGACCTCGAGCTCCAGCCACTCAGACAGCGCGTTTACCACCGAGGCGCCGACGCCGTGTAGTCCGCCAGAGACCTTGTAGCCCTGGCCGTCGAACTTCCCGCCAGCGTGCAACGTCGTGAGGATGACCTCGGCCGCCGACTTGCCGTACTTGCTCATCGTGCCGACCGGCATGCCTCGACCGTCATCTGAGACGGAGACGGAGTTGTCAGGGTGGACGACGATCAGGATCTCCGAGCAGTGCCCGGCGAGAGCCTCGTCTATGGAGTTGTCGACGATCTCCCATACGAGGTGGTGGAGACCCCTCGGTCCCGTTGACCCGATATACATCCCAGGCCGCCGTTTGACGGCCTCGAGGCCCTCCAGAACCTGAATGGAACTTGCATCATACGAGCTGGTAGCATTCTTGGAAACAGGGTTAACCGCCAAAGAACCGGACCCTCCTCTTGACTAGACCGGCGCCTTCGCCGGAGACGTTCTTTTCGTCGTAACTTTGCACCCGATGATTGTAACACATTCCCCTGGCTTTCCCCACCGCCGGTAGAGCCCATTTGGCGCTTAAATAAGCCAGTTTCGCGGGATCATGCTACATCCTGGCACCATCCGTTGCGGTCTCGAGGATGGAACCACCAGATATGCGTATGATACGCGTCATTCCCAGGATCTCATCGTCGAAGTACTCGAGGTTGGTCGTCGAGATGACGGCCTGCGTGCTCTCCAGGAAGTACCCCGCCAGATACTCCCTGCGGATCTCGTCGAGTTCGCTCATGACGTCGTCGAAGAGCAAGATAGGGTCATCCCCAACCTCCCCACGCACGTAGTCCCTGGCCGCGAACTTTAGCGCGAGCGTCGCGAGCCTCTGCTGCCCCTGCGACCCGAAGGTGGTCAGGTTCACCCCGCCGAGGAGGACCTCGAAGTCGTCCCTGTGCGGCCCGACCGAGGTCGTCCCCCGCTCGACGTCGGCGCTGTGCGCCCCTGTGAGCGCCTCGGAATACCCTTCCAGGGTCGAGCTATACCGGTAGCGTATGGCGGCCTTCTCGGAGCCGTACAGGACCCTTAGAGAGTCTTTGAAGTGTTCCTCGAGGACCGGCAGGGCCGCCTCGCGCCCGGCCAGGACGGTTTTTCCGAGTTCCACGACCTTCCTATCCCACGTCGCGAGGGTCCTCTCGGAGGAGAACCCGTCCCTGATGCGCCGCAGGAGCTGGTTGCGTTGCGCCACGGCCCTGGCGTACTCGACGGCGGCGCGGGCGTAGGCGGGCCGCAGCGACGAGAGTATCGCGTCGAGGAACTCCCTGCGGTCGGAAGGCGAGCCCTTTACGACCCTTATATCGTCGGGGAAGAACGTGACGACGCGGGCCCCAGCGCCGCCGGCGGCGTAGTTTGTGAGCGAGGGGACCGGGGCCCCGTCGACCGTGATGCGCTTCTTCTGTCCCGGGGCGTAGCCGATAGCGGCGCTGCGCTCCTCAGAAGAGCCGTCCACCGCTATGCGGGCCTCGGTGCGGGTAAAGTCGGAGCCCCACCGGACGACCTCGTTCTCCTTCGGGGTGCGCGGCGAGGAGCCCGTCACGTTGAAGGCGATGGCCTCGAGCAGGTTCGTCTTCCCCTGGGCGTTGTCCCCGACGACCACGTTCAGGCCGGGTGCGAGAAGGGCCGTCGCGTCCACGTAGTTGCGAAAATTGACCAGGCGTATGGCCCGCAGGTAGGCGGTCATGTCGCTTCGCTCCCGGGAGTAGGGGAAGTTCTGGTACGCGACCCACGTGGAATGGCTGTGTGTTTGACCGGATGCGGGGTCAACGAACTTCCAATCGCTCGTCCCCCACCTCGATCACGTCGCCCTCCTCGAGCCTGCGGCCGCGACGCGTCTCGATCTCACCGTTCACGGCGACCTCTCCGGCCTGGATCAGGACCTTCGCCTCGCCGCCCGAACCGACCAGGCTCGCGACCTTCAGCGCCTGGCCGAGCGTCGTGCCCTCCTGGACGTGCAACGTACCAGGGCCGTCAGTTGCGGGACGGGTCGCGCATCGGCATGATCAGGTACAGGAAGTCCGGCTCCTCGCCGTTCCCATTCTCCCCTGACTTCGCCTCTGGCACGATGAGCCCCGGCTTCAACGGCTCGTTCAGCTTGAAGACGACCTTCTCCGAATCTATCGCGGAGACGCCGTCGAGCAGGTAGCTCGGGTTGAAGGAGATCAGGAACTCGTCCTCACTCGAGGCACTCAGCCGCTCGTGCGCGTCCCCGACCTCGCCGTTGCGTACGATGACCTCCACGGAACCTTCCGAGAACGAGAGGCTCACGGGCACCGGCGGCGTCTGTCGGGCGGCGAAGAGATTGACCCGCCTCAGAGTCCCGATCAGGTCTTCCCTTGAGACGGCTATCTCCCTCTCGAAGCCGCTCGGCAAGAGCCTCCTGTACTCGGGGAAGTTTCCGTCTATGAGCCGCGTGCCGAAGATTACGTCCCCCACCCTGAAAAGCGCCTGGTTCTCCGAGAGCGCCACCTCGACGTCCTCTTCATCCGAACCGGAGAAGATCCTGGAGACCTCCTGCATCGCGCGCGCCGGTATGATCGCCTCCCTCGACCCCTCGAAGGCGGTGGTCGCCAGCTCGGTCTCTTTGATGCTCAGGCGGTAGGAGTCCGTCGTGACCATCCTTACCCGCGAGTCCTCGAAGCTGATCAGGATCCCCGTCAGCACGGGCCTGGTCTCGTCCCGCGAGTATGACCGCGACACCTTCTCCACCGTCTCCACGAGCGACTCCCCGGACATCCTGAAAGTGCCCTCCTCCGGCATGGCGGGCAACTGCGGATAGTCGTCGGCCGCGTAAGCCCGGATGCGGTACTCGTTCTCCCCCGCCACCAGCCTGACCGTTCCCTCGGAGGCGTCGTGCTCGAGCGAGAAGCTCCCACCAGGCAACGACCTCACGATGTCGTTGAAGATGCGCGCCGGTATCACCACACGCCCGTCGCCCTCGACCTCGGCCGGCGAGGAGGTCTGGATCGAGATCTCCATGTCCGTCGCCGATAACCTCAACGCCTCTCCCCCACCCTCGAGGAGTATCCCCCCAAGCAACTGGATCGTCGACCTCGCAGATACCCCGCGCGAGACGAGTTGCAGCTTTCTGCCAAACGTTTCGGTGTTGCAAATAGCCCTCATGCAGCCTCCCTTCTCCCCTTATTATTACTACCTAACCATATATCTATTAGAATAATAATAATAATAAGGCCTGTGGATATGTGTATAACTCGAAAAATCTGCCTTACCTAAGCCGAATAACCGTCCCCGCGCCTGTGGATAAAATTGTGGATAACCCACGATCTCTTGTGGATAAATTGTGGATAACTCGCGAGTTATCCACAGGATAGAGTTATCCACAATTTTATCCACAGGTTTATCCACAGGTTTTACCCCTCTTATCCACAGGTTTATCCACAGGTAGTTTTAGTATTTAATGTAACAAATACACTACACATCCTGATTCCAGCCGTATTTGTCCACAGGTTCACGGACTTATCCACAGAAGTTGTGGATAAGTCCGTGAACCTGTGGAGCGACGCCGGGCACTTATCCACAGGGTATCGTCGTCCTGTGGACAGGTTGTGGACAGAATACGCATTCGATGCATATTTCGTGTTACAAAATCCTGTCCCTGGGGGAGGGGGATTGGAGTCACCTCTTGCTTTTGACCTGTTGGGTGATCTCGTGTATCTGGGAGAAGACGTCGCGGTCGCTATTTATGAGGTTGGAGATCTTCGCGGTGGCGTGCATGACGGTGGAGTGGTCGCGACCGCCGAAGGCCTTCCCTATCTTGGGCAGTGACTCGTCGGTGAGCTCGCGGGAGAGGTACATGGCGACCTGCCTGGGGTAGGCGAAACCCTTGGAGCGGCTCTGGCCAATGAGGTCGGCCCTTGCGATACCGAAGTAGCGGCAGACCTCGTGCTGGATGAGCTCTATGGGGATCTCGCGGTAGGCCTGATCCGGCAGTATGTCCCTGAGTACCTCTTCGGCGAGGTCGGCGGTGACGCGCCGGCCGTAGAGGGAGGCGTAGGCCAGGATGCGCACGAGGGCCCCTTCGAGCTCTCTGATGTTCGTCGAGACCTTCGAGGCGATAAAGGTGAGCACGTCGTCGTCGACTTCGAGGCGGTCCATCAGGGCCTTCTTGCGGAGGATGGCGATCCTGGTTTCGAGGTCGGGAGGCTGGATGTCCGTAACCAGACCCCACTCGAAGCGGCTGACCAGGCGGTTCTCCAGCGTCTGGATGTACTTGGGGTGCCTGTCTGAGGCTATGACGATCTGCTTGTTCTCCTCGTAGAGCGCGTTGAAGGTGTGGAAGAAGGCCTCCTGGGTCTCGACCTTCTTCTCCAGAAACTGGATGTCGTCGACCAGGAGCACGTCGTTCTCGCGGTAGCGCTTCTGGAACTCCAGGGGCGCGTTGTCCCTCATCGAGTTTATGAAGTCGTTCGTAAACTGCTCGCAGGTGACGTACCGGATCCTCATGCTCGGGTCCTGGTCCTCTACGTAGTGGCCTACGGCGCGCAGAAGGTGGGTCTTTCCGAGGCCAACGCCGCCGTAGACGAAGAGCGGGTTGTAGACGAGGCCAGGGGTCTCGGCCACGGCGAGGGTCGCCGCGTGGGCGAACCTGTTGCCGGCCCCGATGACGAACGTGTCGAACGTGTACTTGGCCCTGAAAGACCTCGGCGCCCGCGCGTTCAGTACAGACTCAGCCCCCTCCGCGGCCGCGCCGTTGCTGGCATGGTTGCCGGGGCCGGCGACGCTGACCACCAGGGAGGTCTCCTGGCCAACAACGTCGTCGAGCACCTCCTCGAGCAGGGGCCTGAATCGGCTCTCGATGTATTCCTTGGCGAAGGTGTTGGGGACCGAGATCTCCAACTGGTCCTCATAGAGGTCGACGGGACGTATGCCCTCGAACCAGACCCGGAGCGAGGAGACGTCTATGTGTTCGGACGCCCGGTCCAACACCTCGGTCCAGACCTGCTCCGCCCTGCCCACCACCTACTTGACCCAGGCGTTGACTATAGCCTCGACCAGGTCCCTTCCCAGCGGGGAGATGAGGCGCTTGCCCGACTCGTCTGCCAGGACCAGCCCGTGCTCTTCCAGGACCGAGAGGTCCCTGTATGCGGTGCTCACACTGATCTCCAATCGGTCGGCCACAGTAGAGGGACCGACCTCGCCACACTCGAGGACCGTGATGAGCACTTTCTGCTGCCTCTCGGAGATGTTCATCCGCGGCACGCCGTCGGGGTACCTTCTCCGCGGAGGCGCCTCCGCAGCCGTCTCCTCTTCTTCCGCAACCGGGCCATCGTCGGAGACCGAAACGGTGACCACGGTGCCGCCACCGATGTTGTCCTCGATGATCACCTGCCCACCGGCCTTCTCGGCGGCGGCGCGCGCAATCCCGAGCCCGGCCCCGATGCCCCTGATCTCACCCAGCGCCCCTGGCGTCGCGCCGCTGAATCCATACTCCATAGCCCTGCTCTTGTTCTCCACCCCTGGTCCCTTGTCCGAGACGCGCACGACGTTGCCGTCCTCGAGAACGGAGATGACCACCCCCCGGTAGTCGGCGTGTATGAGGTTCTCTACTACCTCGCGAATAGACTCCTCCGGAACGTTTCCGCCCGCCCCTCTGACCCTCTCAGACACGAACCTGGTGAACTTCTGCGTGGCCGAACGCGGGTTCGCCGCCGAGACCTCGGTTATCTCAGGCCCGCCGCCCCTGGGATAGACCGCTACGCGAACGCCAACGCCCGCCTGATCCGTCTCCCCAGTTGTCCGCTGTGCGTGCATCATCCCCAACAAGGAATTTAGCGCACCCCTCATCGTAGCGCTACAGCACTTGGACACAAAGTCCATTTTTGCAGGCTATTCACATGGTTATCCACAATGTTATCCACAGGCTGTGGATAACTCGAATCGAACCGCGCAATGAGGTACTGATTGACGTCCGTATGGGCATGTTCGGACGTTCGACGCGTAGTGAAGGACCCCGAGTAAGCGTATCCTAACCGCCGTTTTGCAGCAGTTTTCGATAGACATCAGCGTGAGGTGCGCGTTCGCGAAATCCGCTTCGCGGCCCTGTTTGCTGGATGGTATTGCCGGCTTCGGATATACTCTCGTGGATCGTTTGAAGATTTCGGAGTGCCCGTAGAGGAGTCCAATGAAGCGTACTTACCAGCCAAATCGTCGTAAGCGAGCGAAGACACACGGCTTCCGCAAGCGCATGAGTTCGGTGGGCGGCCGCAGGATAGTCGCCGACCGCAGGCGTCGGGGCCGCAAGCGCCTGGCAGTCTGACCTTTGCCGCGGAGCAAGCGCATGCGTCTGACCGACTCGCCGGAGTTCGAGAGGGTCTACAGGCAGGGCACCGCCTACAGGGGCAAGCTCTTCTCTGTACACGCCTTTCCCAACGAGCACGGCGCTCCACGGCTCGGCCTCTCCGTCTCGCGCAAGGTCGGCAAGGCGGTGGTGCGAAACACCGTCCGACGCAGGCTCAGAGAGGTGTTTCGCCTTTGCGTCTCCGAGATCCCGGGCGACCTCGACCTCGTGGTGTCGGCCAGGCCAGCCGCTTCGGACGCGACGTTCGAGGAGCTGCGGGACGAGTTCGGCAAGGCCCTGAGCAGGGTCGGCAACCAGGCCGACCGCCGGCCGGTTTGACGGCGGCCGGCGGTGTCTTTGCAAAGGGCGAGCATGGGGCTGATACGGGCCTACCGCAGATACCTCTCCCCCATGCTGCCACCGTCTTGCAGGTACACGCCGAGTTGCTCCCTCTACACCCTTCAGGCCATAGAGAAGTACGGCGTCCCGAGAGGCGTATTTATGGGCATCCTGAGGGTGCTCCGTTGTCATCCGTTCGCCAGGGGAGGTTTCGACCCGGTAAGATGAGTAGAATTTCATGATCAACGCGATAGCAGATTTCTTCCAGAACCTTTTCGGCCCCGTGGTCAACGTCCTCGGTGTCGTGCTGCTGTACTTCCACCAGTCGCTCGGCGTCCCGTGGTGGCTCTCTATCGTGATGCTCACGGTTATTGTGCGCAGCCTCCTGTTCCCGCTGACTGTGAAGCAGGTGCGGAGCATGCGCGCGATGCAGGACCTGAAGCCGCACATGGACAGGGTCCGGGCACAGTTCAAAGACAATCCCCAAAGGCAGCGGGAAGAGATGGCGAAGGTCTACCAGGAGCAGGGGGTCAATCCTCTCGGCGGTTGCCTTCCGATCCTGGACAAGATGCCGATATTCATCGGGATCTTCTACGTCATCCGCCAGTTCGGTGGTTACAGCCTCGGCGGCAGGACGGTGCCCCCTCAATATCCCAGCTTCCACGAAGGCGGCATCCTGTGGTTCCAGAACCTCTCAAACGCAGATCCCACATACCTCCTGCCGATCATCTCGGCGGTAACCATGCTGGCGGCCACCGAGATAACCGCGAAGAACATAGACCCGCAGCAGCGCTGGCTGATGCGCCTCCTTCCCATCGGCTTTACTATATTCCTCCTCAACTTTCCGGCCGGGTTGTTCGTTTACTGGATCACCTCGAACCTGGTAACCCTGGGCCAGAATTTCGTAATCTACAACTACGGTCCTGGTAAGAAGAGGACCGATGGTGCCAAGGCCACCGGTAGCGTAAAGTCGAAAGCCAAGAACGGGCAAGCTCGGGACTCTGATGATGGGATACCCCCCGATCGCAGTCAAGAGGAGATCGCCAAACAGGCCGCGAAGGCCGCAAAGAGGAAGCGTAGAAAGAAGAAGAAATGACGGACAGTATGGAATTTTATGCCTCTACGGTCGGCGAGGCCGTCGAGAAAGCTGCCTCGGAACTGGACCTCTCCTCGGCTGAGGTTTCGTACCGCGTGCTCGACGAGGGAAACTCCGGTTTCCTCGGTATCGGAGCCAGGGATGCCCGCATCGTCGTAGAAGTCCCGGTACGATCCGCGGCAGGTGAAGAAGACGAACCACCCGAGACGACGGCTGCAGAGAATGTTGTGGTCGACGAGTCCGAGCCTGCACCCGCTGAAGACGCCGGGTCCTCCACCCTGTCCGAAGTCTACGGTGAACAAGCCGAGTCG
>Ga0190271_10002313_pt1 | contig 11468 bp, 18 predicted proteins | sample Popmic356T_FD_133747 | JGI IMG/M metagenome (GOLD analysis project Ga0190271, IMG submission 133747) | Populus adjacent soil microbial communities from riparian zone of Weber River, Utah, USA - 356 T | ecosystem: Environmental > Terrestrial > Soil > Riparian zone | place: USA: Utah | collected...
CGAGCACCCGCTTCACCCACTTGGCCCGCGACTCAAAGGACACGTTGGTGTGCAGCCCCACGTAGCGGTGCACCAACTGCGGGGTGATCTGGTCGCCGTAGTACCCGGCCATCACCAGCCGGGCGTAGAACTCCGGCCAGTTCGCTTCCGTGATCCGTCCCATCCCGCAGCCCATCGTCGCGAAGACGATCGACTGCGTGGTCTGCCACGCATCGTCGTCCTCCGACAGCCGCTCGCTGTCGACGCACTCGGTGATGCTCCATGTCAGCGCCATCGTGACGCCTCCCTTCCTGCTCACCCCACGGTGGGATGTCGCGTGCCCGGGGCGGGGCTGAACCCGCCGCACAAACCCCACGAGGTGGGGTTCCCGGGCCACCTGCTACTCGTCCGACTGCTCAGCGGTCAGGTCCGCCTCGTCGATGTCGAACTCCACGTCGTCGAAGTAGTCGTTCTCCTCGCTGATGTAGTTCGACCCGAACACCACCTCGTCGGTGTCCGACACCTCGCCGTTGATCGACAACGTGAGGCTGACCTCCGCGTCCTGCAACGCGGAGCGGTACTTGTCCAGCGCCGACTCCTCGTCGTCGGCCTCGACCACGGCGGACGGCAGGTCCATCCCCCGCCACGTGCCCTCGCAGTTCCACTTGGTGGTCACCGGGTCCAGCCCCAACTCACGCAGCCACTCGTTCAGGCTGTCCCGGGACACGTGCCCGGCGTGCCCGGCCTGCGCCTCGATCGCCGCGTCCCGCACCCGATCCTTGAACTCGCGCAGCGCGTCGTTCGCCTTGTTGCGCTGCTCGATGACGGCGATGCGGTCGTCGTTCGTGGCCTCCAGTTCCCGGCGCAGCGCCTTGATGTGGACGCGGGAATTGCTGGCGATGACCTGCGCCCCGCCATGCCACGTGTCCTCGGCCACCCGCAGCCGGGTCACCGTGGTGTCCAGGTCCTCGGTCGCCACCTGGACGCCGGTGGCGATGGTGTCGGGCGTGCCGGTGGTGATGGTGTCGTTCATGTGCAGTCCCCTTCCAAGGAACTTGCGAACCCCACGGCGTGGGGTTCTCGGAGTGAGCCGTGATTGGCTCGCGGTGGGCAGGGACCGTGCAGCCCCTGCCTGCCGCGTGCCCGTCACCTAATGGGGACCGGTCACCATTACTGCTGGTCCCACGGCGGTGTCTCGTAGCGGTACGGGTCCGGTGCATCCACGTCGTGCAGGCAGATGGCTGCGGCCAGCGCCTCCAGCGCACGCTCAGCCGTCTCGGCGTACGACGTGGCGATCGTCCCGCCCAACGTGCCCGGGTCCGACAGGCCAGCCGACGCCGACCCGTCGTCGAACACCTCGACGGTCAGGTCGAAGTGGTACACCACCGAAACCCCACTCGGTGGGGTTCGCTGCCCGATCATGCCGACACCGCTGCCTTGGTCAGAGCGTTGCGGAGGTAGCGGCGCAGGCTGTCGGTGAGCAGCCGGTCCACATGCCCACGCCGGGCCTCGCTCAGCACGACGGACATGATGAGGTCCGGGTTCGGGAACCCCTTCGCCTTGATCGCCCGGTAGGCGAGGTGCCCATGGAAGTAGTCCTCCTCCACATGCGTCGCCGCGCAGTCGGTGGTCGTCTCCCACTGGCAGTACAGGCAGTCGCCGCCCATGTTGGTGAACGCCTTCACGATCCGCTCCGGGGTGATGCCCCCCACGAACGTGGCGATGGCAGCGTTGCGCTCGGCGTTGGCCTTGGCCGCAGCCCGCAGGTCCCCGCCCCCGGACACCGACCCGTCGGGGTGCAGCACCATGCCGTCGGCGAAGCCGTGGTCCGTGCTGCCCCAGGTCACATGCCACACGCCCTTGGTCGAGCCGACCATGGCGTCGCAGTAGCGGTTCATGCGGTCCTTCGTCACCGGAGTCAGCCAGCCACCGGAGTCCAGCATCACGTCGCCGCTGCGCTGGAACGTCACGATGTCCGTCTCGTGCAGCAGCACGGCGATCGTGTCGTCGCTGCGCCGCACGAGGTAGGTGTTGTGCGTCAACTTGCGACGGCTGCGTCCGGCCAGTGTGGACTCGGCCCAGTGGTACGAGTAGGTGAACACGTGCTCCCCTTCCAAGGGTGGTGTCAGAAACCCCACGGCGTGGGGTTCGGTCGATCGGTTGTGCTATGGCACATCACACTCCTGCCTTCGCTCGCTCCTTCCTCATGCGAAGACGGTTCGCCTCCCGTGCACACGGTTGGCAGTGCGGTCCCCGTGCTGACGGGTAGGTGACCGCACTCTCGGGCCACGGGTGCAGCCCGTTGCGGCACAGGTCTACGTTCGGGCGAGGACTTCCGCCCCTGCCCCTGCCCTTGGCGTCACGGTCAGCCGCGTTGTCGGCGTCCGTGCCCATCCGCAGGTGGTCGATGTTCACGCACGGCGGGTTGTCGCAGGTGTGCATGATGACCAGCCCGTCGGGGATGGGACCGTGGTGCTGCGCCCAGACCAGACGGTGCACGTACTGCGGCTTGCCCGCTACCGACAGCCGGGCGTAGCCCGCTGTGGTCCTGCCTCCCGTCCACACTAGGCACTCTCCCTCCGGTTGCGTCCGGTCCATGATCCGGTCTGGCGTGCTGTTCATAGGAGAACTTTATCAGATAGCGCAACCGTTGTCAAGTCAGCCCTCCCCTCCCATGCAGTCCATGCACGGGCACTGGCAGCGGCGTGAGCACTGCTCGTCGAGCCCGTCGTGGTCACACATCGTCGTCCTCCTGCCGGTACATGACCCGCTCCACGGCGTAGGAGATGAGGTCCTGCACCGGCTCCGGCCCCGTCTCGGCCAGCACCCGGCCCACCTCGACCGCGATCAGCGGGGCGAACGCAGCCCCGTGCTCGCCGATCAGGTGGTTCACCAGCGCCACGTACAGCGCAGCCTCCGACGCCCGGTACGGCATCGAGTCCGACCGGGCGATGCTCACGTCGTCGGAGGTGGCCGTTGCCCAGTGGACCATGACCGCTTGGGTCAGTGTCATTGCGCTCCCCTTCCCAGGGATTGTCGTGCCTTGCAAACCCCACGGCGTGGGGTTCCGTCGAACCTCAGAGTCCTGCCTTGCGAGCGTCAGCCCTGGCATACAACTCCTGGTTGTGCTGGTACTCCCACGCCCGGTGCGCCGCGTGGTTGTAGCAGCCGCCCGGCCACGCATCCCCGGGGCAGTCACGTCCCCGCCGGTGGGCACACGCCTGCACCTCAGCCCGGGTCTGCCCCTCGTCGCGCAGGATGGCGCTGTCGATCAGCGCAGCCAAGGCTGCCGCCTGGAACTCGTCCATCGCACGGCGCAGCCGATGCGCACCGCCCCAGTGACCACCGGTCGCCCGGTCCACGTCCACCCATGCGTCATACAGTCGCTGGCTGGTCATCGCTGGGCCTCGTCCCAGCCCGGGTCCACGTATGCCACCCACGTATCCAGCCCGTAGGTGAGGATCACCCACCGCCGGAACGCAGCCCGGTCCTCGTCGGTGGGCTGCGTCGCACCGCCGTCAGGGTCCCGCCAGCGGATCGCTTCCAGCACATCGCGGCGCGCCATCAGACCAGCCCACCCTGGCGCAGCACGTGCGAGTCCAGCGCGCTGACGATGGCGGCGATGTACGGCAGCGGCGTGCCCTCCGATCCGAAGAACGTCCCGTCCTGCCGCACGTAGGTCCCGGCGTTGCTGCCGTCCGGGTGCGTGAAGCAGATGATGTTGCCGTTGTCGTGCCCGACGGCGATCGGTGTTGCCATGATGTGCCCCTTCCAAGGGATGAAACCCCACGGCGTGGGGTTAGTCCGGTGTGGACTGGACGGCGCAGGGACATGACTGCCCCTGCCCATCCGGCGCGCACCGATCAGGAATGCCACGTCCACTCGATCGCCGGGTACTGCCACTCGCGCGGCTGCCGGTCCGCGTCCAGCGAATGGCTCACGCGCAGCCGGGACAGGATTCCGAAGTAGAACCCGGTGCCGGTCACGTCCCCACCGAAGGACAACTCCGGCCTGCCGCTGTCCAGCGGGCGGCTGATCCCCTCCAGCCACACGCGCTTGGCTCCCATCAGGTTGTCCAGCGCACGGCACCACGAGTACATCGTGTCGGTCACGTCCCGCTCGGCCTCCGGTCCCCAGCCAGCGCGCTCGTTGCGCATGTGCCCGACGTACTCGGTCACCTGCTTGATCCGGGCGATCACCGTCGGGTCCAGGGTCAGGCCCTTCGTGCGTGTGTCGGTCATTGCGTTCCCCTTCCAAGGGATCGGGTGAAACCCCACGGCGTGGGGTTCCGGCTGTCCGTCTGGACAGGAAGGTGCCGGGACACGTCGGTGCCCCGGCCCTACCAACTCACACGAGCAACACGTATCCGGCGTCGCAGTAGCACTCCTGCCACACCCCGTCCAGGTCCCGCCAGTACACGACGGCATCGCCACACTCCGGGCACTCGTGCGGCAGCCCGGCGGCGTCGACCGTGCGGTCGGCCACGACGCCCTCCGGTGCGGCCAGCACGAGCAGCCGCCGCGTGCCACGCGGGGCCATCAGAGGTCCCGGCCCACGGTCACGGCGAGGGTGTCCTCGCACTCGGCTGCCATGATCGCGTCCCACTGGCTGTCACTCATTGCGGTCCCCTTCCAAGGGTGCTGCCCGGCGCGGTGCCGAACAGGTCATACGGTAGCACAACCGACGATGGCTGTGCAACCCGGCTGGTCAGCCAAGGCCAAACCCCACAGCGTGGGGTTCGCCTTGCGCTAGGGCAGACAGGTCAGGCGTCGCACACGGCGAGCATCCGGGCATCCGGGTCGTCGTTGATCCACGCCTCCGAGTAGCAGTGCGCCGTGCTCATGTCGAACCTCTCGTCGGCGTACTGCCAGTCCTCGTCGCACTGGTGCATGCTGGCGTCGGAACCGTCGGCGTCGCCCACGCAGCCACGCCACGCCACGTAGCGCAGCCACCGGGGCGCGTCGGTCACCGGCCCGTTGGACCACGCCACCGTGGCGCGTCCGGTGTCGGCAGCCCGGGGCAGCACCGCGCCCCGCGTGTCGCCCTCACCGGGCACGGTGAGCATCGTCCCGCACGAGCCGTTGCCCATCGTCCAGCAGTTCCACGCGGCTTCGTCCTCGGAAACCCCACGCTGTGGGGTCCGGTGCTCGGCCTCCCACGCGGCCTGGACCTCCGGCGTCCCGAGCAGCACCTCGTCCGGCGCGTCGTTCCACGTGCTCGCGCCGAGCGCTGCGGCCAGTCCGAGCGTGGCGATCCCCATGCTGAGCGTGCTGATCCTCATGCTGTCCCCTTCCAAGGGATGGTGCGGAACCCCACCGGGTGGGGTTTGTCCGGGTGGACACGCACAGGCCCCGGGACCCGCCCCCGTGGGGGCGAGCGCCGGGACCTGACGTGAGCGTCCGGGCAGGGTCAGGCGGCAACCTGCGCGGCCTTCTCGATCGCCTGCACGTGGCCGATCACTGCGGCGAGCAGGTCGGCGACGTTGACCCCGAGCGCGTCGGCGGCCTCGATCGCCGCGTTGCCCAGCCGGGCCGCCTCGGAGGCGAGCGTCGGGCCACCGGCCTGTCCGCCGTTGCCCTCGTCGCCCTCGCCCTCCGAGCCCTCGCCCTCGTCGCCCTCGTCGGAAACCCCACTCGTGGGGTTCTGCTCCGCGTGGACAGTCTCCAGCGCCTTGAGCGCCTTGGCCCACGTGGCGAACGTGCGGCCATCCTTCTGCCACACCTTGAGCACCTTGGCCGGGGTCGCGATCCCCGAGCCGTTGCCGTTGAGCATGCGCACTGCGGCGTTGCAGCCGGTGACGTCCTCGTCGGACTTGACCATGGTGGACAGCCGGGCGCCCAGCATGAGGACCTCGACCTTGCGGATCGCTGCCCCGGGGACCAGTGCGACGATGTCCTTGGCCGTCGCGCCGTCGGCCACCCACTGGCGGACGATGCGGACGCCTGCGGCCTGCGAGGCGTCGGCGCTTGCGCCGGTCGCCAGTGCGATCGCCAGGAGCACGGCGGTGCGCTCGTCGGCGGTGGCGGTGATGGTGATGTTCTCGGTCATTGTGCTGCCCCTTCCAAGGCTTCCGTCGGACCCCGTTGGCCCGACGTGACTAACGATAGCGCAACCGGACGGTTGCTGTCAAAACCCCACGGCGTGGGGTTCCGAGTGTGGCCGGTAACGGTGTCGCACCGTTGCCTAGATTCCACCTAGTCCGCACTGGCGGACCGGCCTACCTTGCATGTCGTGCGGGTACTGCCACTGACACCTACCCCGACGGGGCGAGAGGGATGCTCACGGGGGCGGTTCGCGGTTCTACGCGCCTGCGGCCCGGGAGGGTTCGGGACCCTGCCTCACAGTGCCAGTCCTGCCGACGGTGCGAGAGGCAATCCAAGCGCATCCCACCGTGCGGCCCTATGGCCCTCCAGTCTCACCCTGCCGACGCAATGGGCAGGTATCCGCACCCACTGGAGTAGGTGCACGCACGTGTCACTCCCGGTGTCCGGGCCGTGCGCATCCACTATTGAATTGACCAGACGCATTCGATCGGCCACGGGACCCGGTTGCCCAGGCGCCTCCCACATCGACGCGGATCCTTCCCGTGAAACCCCACGGGATGGGGTTTGTTTCCAGCGCGAGCCTCGCGCCTGCCTGCCTGCCTCCGTTCGGTCGGTTCGTTCGTACGAGGCAGACTCAACTCCGATTGCGCAACCCTGTCAAGCCCGCCCCCGGCGTGTCGCATCCCGGGCGTGTCGCGGGGCACCATCCCGGGACGCGCCGCGCCGCGCCGAGCGGGATTGCACCACAGATTGGCGGATTACCTGAGTTTGGACTGGAGTACCTGACACCAGTTTCTGGGGGAGGTCGGGGTTCAACCTCAACCCTGTGTGGGCTGGTTTAGGCAACGTTCCACCTACAGGTCGTGCCGCAGATCAACATTCAGGCCAGAGTTCCGCGCACTCGTCGTCTTGCCTGACCGTGGGGTCCTGAACTCGGTCAGGTGGGCGGATGGAGCCTGTGATGCTTCCTCAGCGACCGGTGTACTCCCCCCTCCGTTGTACGCGAGGCTCTTGGCCTGCGTTGTGCGGAGGGAAGAACTCCCCGGTGAACAGCATGCCGATGAAGGTACTCACAGCGAGGGCTGCAAGGTACAGGGACAGGTTTTGGGCGACGAGGACGATGATGGCGATGAGGCTGGCGGGCAGGATGACCAGCACGTAGATGATGAGGGTCAATGCTTGCCATTCGTACCGAGACACCTGATATCCTCCTGGGGTCGTTCCGCACACGACACCTTAGGCGAACGGCCCCTGTAGATGCGCTCCAGGGGCCGTTCCCGTGCCCAAGAACCCCAGTATAGCGTATCTGACACCTTTTACTGGTATGGTGCGCGCATGGGCAGACCATCGAAGGGCAACCGGCACCGAGTGGGCATCCGACTGACCCCGATCCTGCACCAGCAGGTCACCGACGAGGCCACCCGCCGTGGGATGACCGTCAACGACTGGGTCGCGTGGGCGCTGCGCACCTCGCTGGCCCCATCCAGGCGCAGAACGACCACAAAAGAGGTGCGAGATGACGGTTGACGGGCCGCTTGCCATCGAACGGGTGCCCTGGGATGCGCTCAAGCCACACCCGAGGAACGCCCGCAACGGCGACCTCGACGCGATCATGGAGTCGATCCGGGTCAACGGCGTGTACCGGCCCATCATCTGCGCCGCCGACGGCACCATCCTCGCCGGACACCACCTGTGGTTCGCGCTCGGCGAGTTGAACATCGACAAGGTGGACGTGGTCACCCTGCCGGTGCACCCCGACAGCAGCGAGGCGATCCGGATCATGCTCGCCGACAACCGGATCGCCGACCTGGGCATCTATGACGACGGCCTGCTGCTGGCGCTACTCACCGATCTTGGTGACGAGAGCGGGCTGATCGGTACCGGCTACTCTGAGGACGACCTCACGCTCCTGCTGAACAAGGTGATCGACCCGCCGCCGATCAACATCGACGACCCGATCCCCGAACAGCATGGGCCGACCTGCCCGCAGTGCGGGTACACGTTCCCCTTGGGAGTGCGTCATGCCAGCAGGAAGACCTCCGAAGCCGGACAGTGAGCGCAAGCGGCTCAACGCTGGCCGGGCTGCCGTCGCGCTGCGCCTCGCTGGCGCTTCCTACTCGGAGGTCGCCGACACGCTGGGCCTGGACGACCATGTGGCGGCCCGGGACCTGATCGAGTTGGACCTCGCCAAGCGCGGTGACGACACCGACGCCCGGGACCGGCTGCGGCTGGAGGAGGAGGCCCGCATCCTGCGCATCCTGCGTGGGATGTGGAACAAGGCGATCGACCCGGAGAACCCGGAGCACCTACCGGCTGCCCGGGTGGCGCTGGCCCTGATCGACCGGCATGCCCGGCTGATGGGCCTGGACATGCCCACCGAACTGGTGGTGTACACGCCGACGACCGGGGAACTCGACGCCTGGGTGCAGAAGGTCATCATGGGTCAGATCGAGGCCGACACCGATGTGGAGGAGCCCGATGTCCTCGCAGTTGCAGCGATCACGGGCTGAGAACTACCTGGACGGCATCCAGGCTGCCGACGAGGAGGTGGCCCGGCTGCTGGCGAGCGAACCGGAGGAAGTGGTCCCGCCGCCGGTGTGGCATCGCAAGGCGCTGGGTGGGCTGACCCCGGAGCAGGCGCTCGCCACCCGCCCCGTGTTCCGCCGGGTCCAGATTCACGTCAACCCGGAGTTGGCGACCGAGTCGGCCAAGTGCGCCCGGGAGATGGGGATGCACCGCGCGCAGTGGGCGCGGCACCTGATGGCGATGGAGGTCATCCGGCAGCACGGCGGCGACTACGACGCCCTCGTCGGCGGCTTCGTGGTGCGCAGGCCACGGGATGAGCCGTGACCGACTTCGACCCGGACGCCTTCAAGCGGTGGACCCCGTCGGCGCAGGAGAAGGCGCTGACCATGCTCCGCGAGCGGTCCAACGAGAAGTGGCGACCGTTCTACTGCCCGATCGCCGACTGCAACGGGCTGCCGCACGACAAGTGGCTGTGGAACCATGCGCGGGCCGACCAGCGGCCCCCGACCGACCCGGACTGGGTGACATGGCTGTTGAAGTCAGGACGTGGGTCTGGCAAGACCCGGACGGGCACCGAGGTGACCCACCGGATGAGTCAGAAGGTGCCGAGGATCGGGCTGATCGGTGCCACGGGTGCGGACATCCGCGACATCATGCTGGAGGGCGAGTCCGGGTTGTTGAAGGTTCACCCACCGGGGCAGAAGCCTGACTACGAGCCGTCGAAGCGCCGCCTCACATGGCCGAACGGATGTGTGGCAACTCTGTTCAGCGCGGAGGAGCCGGACCGCCTGCGTGGTCCCGAGCACTACTACGTGTGGGCCGACGAGCCCGCTCACTGGCCGCTGGTGCAGCAGGCGTGGGACAACATGACCTTCGGCCTGCGCCTGGGCGACCATCCGCGTGTGGTGGCGACGACCACCCCGAAGCCGCGCCCCTGGCTCAAGGAACTGATGAAGGAGGAGACGACCAGAATGTCGGTCGCCTCGACATACGACAACCTGCCGAACCTCAGCCCGGTGTTCGCCGAGAAGATCATCAAGAAGTACGAGGGCACCCGGATCGGTCGTCAGGAGTTGCACGCCGAACTGCTGGAGGACGTGGAGGGCGCGCTCTGGTCCTGGGAGATGCTTGAATCTTCAAGGGTCGCCGAGGTGTCGGACCTGGAGCGGATCGTGGTGTCGATCGACCCGGCAGGGTCAATCCGCAAGGGTGCTGACGAGACGGGCATCGTCGTCGTCGGCTGGGCGGGTACCGAGGGCTACGTCCTGGCTGACCGGTCCGGGCACTACTCCCCGGTCGGCTGGGCCTCCGCAGCAATGGCTGCCTACGAGGAGTTCACCTGCGACGCGCTGGTCGTCGAGACGAACTACGGCGGCGACATGGTCACAGCCACACTGCGTTCCATTGATGCACATCCGCGCATCATCCGGGTTCAGAGCAGGCGTGGCAAAGCGCTGCGCGCGGAGCCGATCGTCTCCATGTACGAGCAGGGCCGCATCCACCACGTCGGCATGCACCCCGACCTGGAGACGCAGATGACGGAGTGGGTTCCCTACGAGGACCGCGAGTCCCCGGACCGCGTCGACGCGCTGGTGCACGGCCTCACCGAACTCGCCAAGGGCCGCGTCCCCGCGTCGATCGCCAATCCCGCGCGCTTCCGACTCGTTCAGGGCGGTGCCGCGTGACACGCGGCTGCAATACTCCCACCGGGAGGTAACGTGTGGGGTTTCGACTGGCCTACGTTGCTGGCCGCGTTCGCGGTCGGCACCATAGCCGTGGCTCGGCTCACCCGTCTCGTTGTCGATGACGACTTCCCGCCCATCGTCTGGTTCCGCAAGGTGTGGGACCGCGCACTGAATGGGTCGTCGTGGTCGACGCTCATCGAGTGCCCGTTCTGCACCGCGCCGTACTTCGCCGCTTTCAGCATCGGCTGGGCGACGCTCACACACCTGCACTGGTCGTGGTGGCTGTTCCACGGCTGGCTGGCGGTGTCCTACCTCGCAGCCATGGTGAACACCCGGGACATCCCGGCAGATCAGAGGGGACACCACTAACCATGGCCCGGACCAAGGTAGAGCCGAAGCCGGAGCACAACTCACTGATCGCCAGCGCCGTGCGGATGCCACCTGTGGTCCCGAACATGGTGGGCAAGAGCCAGGGCTGGCAGGGTCAGGCGTGGGAGTTCTACGACCGGGTCGGGGAACTGCACTTCGTCGCCAACTGGGTCGGCAACGTGATGAGCCGTGCGCGGTTCGTGGTCGCCAAGCACATCGAGGACACGCTGGTGGTGCAGCCGTCCGGGCCTGCCGCCGAGGCGTTGGACGCCTACCACGGCGGGTTGCAGGGTCAGCAGGCGATGCTCAAGGACGCGGGCATCCATCTGACCGTCGCCGGTGAGTGCTATGACACGGTGCGCGAGGACACGACGTGGGCGACGCTGGCCTACAACAAGGTGACCGCGCAGGGGACCGGCAAGGACGCCCAGATCACCGCCGACTTCGGTGACGGCAAGCGGGTGGTGTTCAAGTCCAGCGACATGGCGATCCGCATCTGGACCCCGCATCCCCGTGACCCGTTCCGCGCGGACGCACCCACCCGGTCCAACCTGGGCACGCTGGCCGAGATTGCGACGCTGTCCGATCACGTGCATGCGCAGTTGGTGTCCCGGCTGGCGGGCGCTGGCATTCTCATCATGCCCGCCGAGATGACGTTCCCGACGCCGAAGGAGGCACCGCCGGAGGCGTCGCAGGCCGACCAGTTCATGGCGGTGCTGGCCGAGGCGATGATGACCCCGATCGCGGACCGGTCCAATGCGAGCGCGATCGTCCCGATCGTCATCACCGCCCCCGGTGACTCGATCGGCGACGTGAAGCATCTGACGTTCTGGACCGAGTTGGACGAGAACGTCATCCCGATGCG
>Ga0190271_10002314_pt1 | contig 11464 bp, 21 predicted proteins | sample Popmic356T_FD_133747 | JGI IMG/M metagenome (GOLD analysis project Ga0190271, IMG submission 133747) | Populus adjacent soil microbial communities from riparian zone of Weber River, Utah, USA - 356 T | ecosystem: Environmental > Terrestrial > Soil > Riparian zone | place: USA: Utah | collected...
ATCGGCGGGATGACGCCCGACATGTTGATCTTGAACGGCAGATGGCTCGTCTGGCCCGCGTACATGCGCCGGCCCTGCTGGCGCTTCGCGTAGTTGACGGCGATGCGCCGCTGCGCGCGCTCCATGTAGACGACGAAGCCCGTGACACCGAGCACGAGGAAGCCGAGCAGGAACGGCATCGCCTGATTCATGCCGCCCGTGTTCACTAGCTCGAGCGTGCCGCCGATCGCGGACGGCAAGCCCGACAGAATGCTCGACAGGATGATCATCGAGATGCCGTTGCCGATGCCGCGCTCGGTGATCTGCTCGCCGAGCCACATCAGGAACATCGTGCCCGTCACGAGCGTGATCGCGGCCGTCGTGACGAAGCCCGTGCCCGGAACCAGGGCCACGCCCTGCGTCTGGAAGGCGCCCGCCATGGCGACCGACTGAAAAGCCGCGAGCACGACCGTGCCGTAGCGCGTGTACTGCGTGATCTTGCGGCGGCCCGACTCGCCTTCCTTGCGCAGCTGCTGGAGCGCCGGAATGACGTGGGTGCCCATCTGCAAAATGATCGAAGCCGAGATGTACGGCATGATGCCGAGCGCGAAGATCGACAGCCGCTCGAGCGCGCCGCCCGAGAACATGTTGAACATGCTCAGGATCGTGCCCTGCTGCTGCTCGAACAGCAGGCGCAGCTGCTCGGGGTTGATGCCGGGCACGGGGATGAAGCTGCCGATGCGGTAGACGATGAGCGCGCCGAGCAAAAACAGCAGGCGATGGCGGAGATCGGCGGAACGCGTCGCGTCGCCGAGCAAAGCAGCCGGATTGACCGTGCCAGCCTTCGCCATCTCTAACCTACTCCGTTACCTTGCCGCCGGCGGCTTCGATGATCTTGCGGGCGCCGGCCGTGACCTTGAGCCCGCTCACGGTGACGGCCTTGTCGAGCGTGCCCGACGCAATGACCTTCACCTTCAGGACGCGCCTCGGCACCAACTGCGCGGCTTTGAGCGCCGCCAAGTCGGCCGTCTGGCCCGCGAACCTCGCGAGCTCGTGCACGCGCAGCTCAGCCTTCTCGTCGCGCGTCTGCGAGACGAACCCGATTTTCGGCAGCCGGCGTTGGAGCGGCATCTGGCCGCCCTCGAAGCCGACCTTGTGATAGCCGCCGGCGCGGGCGCGCTGGCCCTTGACGCCGCGGCCGCCCGTCTTGCCCAAGCCGGAGCCCACGCCGCGGCCGCGCCGCTTGTGGTTGAACTTGCTGCCCTTGGCGGGATGTAGATCGTTCAAGCGCATCTCAAGCCTCCTCGACCTGCAGCATGTAGCGAATCTTCTCGATCATGCCGCGGTTCTCGGGCGTGTCCTTGACCTCGACGCTCTGGTGCCGACGCCGGAGGCCCAGCCCGCTCGCGCATTGCGCGTGCCCAGGCGTGCGGCCGAAGCGGCTCTTCAAGAGCGTCAGCCGGATGTTCTTGCTGCTTTTGCCTTTCGCCACGTCTGAATCCTCAGCCGAAGATCTCGTCGACGGTCTTGCCGCGCTTGGCGGCGATCTGCGCCGGCGAGCGCATCGCCGAGAGCGCGTTCATCGTCGCGCGGACGACGTTGATCGGATTGCGCGAGCCGTAGCTCTTCGCCAGCACGTTGCGCACGCCGGCACACTCGAGCACCGCGCGCATCGCGCCGCCCGCGATGACGCCTGTGCCGTCCGACGCAGGCTGCATGAAGACGCGCGTCGCACCGTGGCTGCCGTGCAACTCGTACTGCAGCGTGTCCTTCTTCAAGCTGACGGTCGTCAGGTGCTTGCGCGCGGCTTGCATCGCCTTCTGGATGGCGAGCGGCAGCTCGCGGGCCTTGCCGTAGCCGTACCCGACGCGGCCGTTGCCGTCGCCGACGACGGTCAACGCGGTAAACCCGAATTGCCGGCCGCCCTTGACGACCTTCGCAACGCGGTTCACCGCGACCAACTTCTCTTGAAACTCATCAGCGTTTGCCATGATGTCCGCTCGCTTAAACCTTGAGTCCGGCTTCGCGCGCCGCATCGGCGAGCGCCTTCACGCGACCGTGATACTTGAAGCCCGAGCGGTCGAAGGCGACCTTCTCGACGCCGGCCTTCTTCGCGCGCTCGGCGATTTCTTTGCCGACGGCGGCCGCGGCCGCAATGTTGCCCGTGCCCTTCAGAGAGCCGCGCAGGTCTTTGTTCAGCGTCGAAGCGCTCGCGACGACGCGGTTGCCTTCCGGCGCGATGATCTGCGCGTAGATGTGCTGCGGCGTGCGGTGCACGCACAGCCGATGAACGCCGAGCAGCGAGATCCGCACGCGAGTGCGGCGGGCGCGGCGCTGACGTTTTTGCTTCTTGTCGATCGCCATGGCTACTTCTTCTTCGCTTCCTTGATCTCGATGCGCTCGTTCGAGTACTTGACGCCCTTGCCCTTGTACGGCTCCGGCGGACGGAAATGGCGCAACACCGCCGCCACCTGGCCGACCTGTTGCCGGTCCATGCCCTTCACGATGATCTCGTTCTGGCTCGGCGTCTCGATCGTGATCCCCGTGGGAATCGGAAACTCGACCGGATGCGAGAACCCGAGAGTCAGGTTGAGCTTCTTGCCCTGCACGGCGGCGCGATAACCGACGCCGACGAGCTCGAGCTTCTTCTCGAAGCCTTTCGTGACACCCGCGATCATGTTCGCAAGATGAGCGCGCGTCGTGCCCGACATCGCGTTCGCGAAGTTGCTGCCCGAGCGCGGCGCAACCTTCACGAGATTGCCCTCGACCGTGACCTCGACCTCAGAGTTGGTTTCGAGCGTCAGGCTGCCCTTCTTGCCCTTGATCGTGACGACGCGGCCCGTGACCTCGGCGCTCTGATCTTTGCCGAGCTCGATCGGCTTTTTTCCTACTCGTGACATCGTTATGACTCGATTCGTGTTACAGGACGATGCAGAGCACTTCGCCGCCGTGGCCCTGCGCCTTGGCTTGAACGTTCGTCATGACGCCTTGCGACGTCGAGACGATGGCCACGCCGAGCCCGCCCTGCACGACGGGAAGCTGGTCGACGCGCTTGAAAATGCGAAGGCCGGGACGGCTCACGCGCTGGATGCGCTCGATGACGGGCGCGTCCTGGTAATACTTCAGCCCGAGCGTCAGCGTGCTCTTGCCTTCGACGGTGTCGGTCTCGACGGACGCGAGATAGCCTTCTTGCTCGAGCACCTTCGCGACGGCGAGCTTCTGCTTCGACGACGGCAGCGACACGGACGGCTTGCGAGCCGTCTGTCCATTGCGAATGCGCGTCAGCATGTCGGAGATCGGGTCGGTCATACTCATGACGGCATCCTCACCAGCTGGCCTTCCGTACACCCGGGATCTCGCCGCGCATCGTCGTCTCGCGAAGCTTCGTGCGCGACAGGCCGAACTTGCGATAGAAGCCGCGCGAGCGGCCCGTCAGCGCGCAGCGATTGCGCAGGCGAATCGGGTTCGAGTCGCGCGGCAGCGTCTGGAGCTTCTTCTGCGCCTCGGCCTTGTCCTCGTCGGAAGTTTTCGGGTCGCGAATGAGCTCCTTGAGCTCGGCGCGCCGCTTGGCAAAGCGCTTGACGGCCTTCTCGCGGTGGCGCTGACGCATCAGCATGGATTTCTTGGCCATGGCTTAACGATCTCCCCGCAGCGGAAACTTGAAAGCCTCGAGCAACGCTCGGCCCGCATCGTCGGTGCGCGCGGTCGTCGTGATCGAGATGTCCATGCCGCGAATGGCATCGACCTGGTCGTAGTTGATTTCCGGAAAAATGATCTGCTCTTTGACGCCCAAGTTGTAATTGCCCTGGCCGTCGAACGCGCGACGGGGCACGCCGCGGAAGTCACGGATACGCGGCATCGCCACGCTGATGAGCCGATCCAGGAACTCGTACATGCGCGCCTTGCGCAGCGTGACCTTGCAGCCAATCGCGACGTTGTCGCGGACCTTGAAGCTCGCGACGGACTTCTTGGCCTTGCAGGGCACGGGCTTCTGACCCGTGATTTTCGCGAGGTCGGCCATCGCGCTCTCGAGCACCTTTTTATCCGCGAGCGCCTCGCCGACGCCCATGTTCAGCGTGATCTTCGTGATCCGCGGTACCGCCATCGGGTTCGCGACCCCGAGCTGCTTCATGAGCTGGGGCACGACTTCCTTGCGGTAGAACTCTTGTAGCCTTGGTGCTGCCATATCAGGTATCCAACACTTCGCCGTTGCCCTTGAAGAACCGCACCTTGCGGCCGTCCGACAACCGGCGGAATCCGATGCGATCGCTCTTTTGGGTCGTGGGGTTGAACAGCATCACGTTCGACGCGTCGAGCGACTTCTCTTGCTCCACGATGCCGCCGGCGACGCCCTTCTGGGGGTTCGGCCGCTGGTGTTTGTGAGCGACGTTGAGGTTCTCGACGACTACACGGCCGTCATCCTCGACGCGCAGCACGGTGCCCCGCCGGCCTTTGTCCTTGCCGGCGATCACGATGACTTGATCGCCTTTCTTGATGCGCTGCATTTCGTTCTCTCTTAGAGCACTTCCGGAGCGAGCGAGATGATCTTCATGAACTGAGTCGTCCGCAGCTCGCGCGTGACCGGTCCGAAAATACGCGTGCCGATGGGCTCGAGCTTGTTCGTCAAGAGCACCGCGGCGTTCCCGTCGAAACGGATGACCGAGCCGTCCGGGCGGCGCAAACCGTGGCGAGTACGCACGACGACGGCGTGATACACCTCGCCCTTCTTGACGCGGCCGCGCGGGATCGCGTCCTTGATCGTGACCTTGATGATGTCGCCGATGTGCGCATAGCGGCGCTTGGAGCCGCCGAACACCCTGATACACATCAGGCTGCGCGCGCCGCTGTTGTCGGCGGCATTCAACATGGTTTGGGTTTGGATCATGGCAGCCCCTTAGGCCTCCGTCTCGACCGGCGCTCGCTCGACGATCTCGACGACGCGCCAAGCCTTGCGCTTGCTGATCGGACGGCATTCGACGATCGCGACCGTGTCACCTTCGCGGCACGTGCCTTCCTCGTCGTGCGCCATGACCTTCGTGGTGCGGCGGATGAACTTGCCGTAGGCCGGGTGCTTCACCAGGCGTTCGATCGACACGGTGACGCTCTTCTGCATTTTGTTGCTGACGACGCGCCCGACCGTGCGGTGCCCCGGGGTCTTGGCCTGTGTTTCTGCTGCGCTCATTTCTAACTCGCTTGTTTCTTCACGCGCTCGTGCTGCAGGGTCTTCAAGCGCGCGATCGACTTGCGCACCTTGCTGTGCTGGTCGGGCTTCGCGCCCTGGCCGGTCGCGGCCTGCATACGCAAATTGAATTGCTCGCGGCGCAGCTTCAGCAGCTCCTCGCCAAGGTCTGCGTCCGACTTGTCGCGGAACGCCTTTCTCTGCTCTTTGACTTTCATCGGCCCCTCTTCCTTAACCAACGTGCCGTTCGACGAAGGTGGTGCTTAGGGGCAGCTTCGCGGCGGCGAGCGTAAACGCCTCGCGCGCCACTTCCTCGGTAACGCCGGCGATCTCGTAGAGCAACTTGCCGGGCTTGATCTGGGCAACCCAGTACTCGACGTTGCCCTTGCCCTTGCCCTGGCGAACCTCGAGAGGCTTCTTGGTGATCGGCTTGTCCGGAAATACCCGGATCCAGATGTGGCCGCCGCGTTTGACGAAGCGCGTCATCGCGCGGCGCGCGGCCTCGATCTGCCGAGCCGTCAGCTGACCGCGCTGGACGGACTTCAATCCATATTCGCCGAACGCGACGGAGTTGCCGCGCTGGGCCAAGCCACGATTGCGGCCCTTGAACTGTTTTCGGAATTTGGTGCGTTTCGGTTGCAGCATGATCGTTTACGCCTGCTGCGGATGCCCAGCTTCGGCCGGCTCCGCATTCGTCGTCTGCTCGGCGGCGCCTTCACGTACCTCGCCGCGGAAGACCCAAACCTTGACGCCGATCACACCGTAGGTCGTGCGTGCCTCGGCCAACCCGTAATCGATGTCCGCGCGGAGCGTGTGCAGCGGCACGCGGCCTTCGCGGTACTGCTCCGAGCGCGCGATCTCGGCGCCGTTCAAGCGGCCCGACACCCGGACCTTGATGCCCTCGGCACCGATGCGCATCGTGTTCGTCACGGCGCGGCGCATGGCCCGGCGGAATTGCACGCGGCGCTCGAGCTGCTGCGCAATGCCTTCGGCCACGAGCAGCGCGTCGAGCTCGGGCTTGCGGATCTCGGAAATATTCAGCCGCACGTCGTGCAGCGGCATCCCGAGCAGCTTCGAGACCTCGCCTCGAAGCTTCTCGATGTCCTCGCCCTTCTTGCCGATCACGACACCAGGACGTGCCGTATGAATCGTGATGTTGGCCTTCTTCGCCGGCCGCTCGATGTGAATTCGGCTGATCGACGCTTCCTTGAGCTTCTTGCGAAGAAACTCGCGGACGCGGTGATCCTGCTCGACGTAGATGGGGAACGTCTGGGTATTCGCATACCACCTCGACGACCAATCTTTCGTGATGCCGAGGCGAAAGCCGACCGGATGAACCTTTTGACCCATAACGCTACTCGTCGCCCACGCGGACGGTGATGTGGCTATTGCGCTTCAAGATGCGGTCGCCGCGGCCCTTGGCTCGGGCGGCGTAACGCGCGAAGAACGGCGCGGCGTCGACGAGCACATTCGACACCTTGAGCTCGTCGATGTCGGCACCGTGATTGTGCTCGGCGTTCGCAATCGCCGATTCGAGGACCTTGTGCATCATGCGTGCAGCTTTCTTGCGGCTGAACGCGAGAGTTCGGAGCGCGCTCGACACCGACTGGCCACGGATCTGGTCCGCGACGAGGCGGCACTTCTGCGGCGAGATGCGGGCGTAGCGAAGCTTGGCGACGACTTGCATGGACTACTCCTTACCGCCGCCGCCGGCCTTGCCGCCGCCACCACCACCACCGGCGGGAGCACCAGGCGCGCCGGGCGTAGCTGCGACCTTGCGATCGCCGGAGTGGCCCTTGAACGTGCGCGTCGGCGCGAACTCGCCGAGCTTGTGACCGACCATGTTTTCGGAGACCAGAATCGGCACGTGCTGGCGACCGTTGTGGATGGCCAGCGTGAGGCCGACCATGTCGGGCACGACCATCGAGCGCCGCGACCAGGTCTTGATCGGCCGGCGGTCGTTCGTGGCTGCAGCCTTCGCCACCTTGTCTAGCAGGTGGACGTCGACGAACGGGCCTTTCTTGATCGAACGTGACATTGTTGGTTCTCTAATTCGGCTCTCTAACTATTTCTGCCGGCGATCGCGCACGATCATCGAGCGCGTCCGCTTGTTGCGGCGAGTCTTGTAGCCCTTGGTCTTCTGGCCCCACGGCGACACCGGATGCGGGTTGCCCTGGCCCGACTTGCCCTCGCCGCCGCCGTGCGGGTGGTCGACGGGGTTTTGCGCGACGCCGCGCACGGTCGGGCGAATGCCGCGCCAGCGTTGCGCGCCTGCCTTGCCGATCTTGCGCAGGTTGTGCTCGTCGTTACCGACCTCGCCGATCGTGGCGCGGCAATTGACGTGCACCCTGCGCATTTCGCCGGAGCGCAGACGCACCGTGACGTACTCACCTTCGCGCGCGACGACCTGCACCGACGCACCGGCGCTGCGCGCCATTTGTGCGCCTTTGCCCGGCTTCAGCTCGATGCAGTGCACGAGCGAGCCGATCGGAATGTTCTTGAGCGCCAAGGCGCTACCCGCTTTGATCGGCGCGTCGATGCCCGACATGATCGGGTCACCGACCTGCGCACGCTTCGGCGCCAGGATGTAGCGGCGCTCGCCGTCGGCGTAGAGCACGAGCGCGAGATGGGCCGTGCGGTTCGGATCGTACTCGAGCCGTTCGATTTTCCCCGCGATGCCGTCCTTGTCGCGCTTGAAGTCGATGACGCGGTAGTAACGCTTGTGCCCGCCGCCCTGGTGGCGCGTCGTGATGCGGCCTTGGTTGTTGCGGCCGCCTTTCCTGTGGATAGGCTCGAGCAGCGGCTCGTACGGATCGCCGTGATGCAACCCTTCCTTGACGACGCGGACGACAAACCGCTGACCCGGCGATGTTGGTTTGAGCTTACGTAACGCCACGATTCTGCCCCGCGCGCCTTAAGACTCGGCGCCCATGAAATTGATGTCTTGGCCCGGTGCGAGCCGCACGTAGGCCTTCTTCCACGCCTGGCGCGAGCCGGCGCGCTGACCGAAGCGCTTCTTCTTGGCCGGAATCCGCACGACGGACACGCGCTCCACCTTCACTTCGAACAAGAGCTCGACGGCCCTGCGGACGTCGGTCTTCGTCGCATCGGTGCGCACCTTGAAGACAACCTGGCCGGCCTCTGCGAGGCTCGTGGCCTTCTCGGACACATGCGGCCCGAGTAATACCTGCATCAGGCGTTCACGATCGGCGCTCGAGCTCATTTCAGCCGCTCCTCGAGGATTTTCAATGCCGCGGCGGTGATGACGATCTTCTCGGCGCCGACCAAGCTGACGGGATCGATGAGCTGCGCTTCGAGCACGTCTACGCGGGGCATGTTCCGCGCCGCGAGCCAAAGCTTCATGTCGAACGCTTCGACGACGATGAGCCCCGTCGTGAAACCGAGCTCGTCGAGCTTGCCGCGTAGCTCTTTCGTTTTTGCGGCGGAAACGCCGAGCTCCGGCGTCACGATCAACCGCTCCTGGCGCAGGAGCTCGGACAACACCGAGCGCATCGCGCTGCGGTACATCTTGCGGTTGACCTTCTGCTCGAAGCTGCGCGGGCGCGCCGCGAACGCTCGGCCGCCGCCGACCCAGATCGGGCTGCGGATCGAGCCGACACGGGCACGGCCCGTGCCCTTCTGCTTCCAGGGCTTCCTGCCGCCGCCCCTGACCTCGGCACGGGTCTTTTGCGCCTTCGTACCCGCGCGTGCGCCGGCCAGGTAGGCCGTGACGACTTGGTGCACGAGCGGCTCGTTGAACGCAGCGCCGAACGTCGCATCCGCGAGCTCGAGCGTGCCGTTACCACCTTGTACTTTTACTTTCATCGCCCGATCTCGCGCGGAAGTTACTTAGCCGCTTTGGCAGCGTTCGCTGCGGCCGCCTTGACGGCGTTACGCACTACGAGCTGACCGTTCTCGCTGCCCGGCACGGCGCCCTTGACGAGCAGCAGGTTGCGCTCGGCGTCGACCCTGATGACCTCGAGATTGCTCTGCGTGACCTTGTCGGCTCCGAGCCGACCGGCCATGCGTTTACCCGGGAACACGCGGCCCGGCGTTTGGCGCTGGCCGATGGCGCCCGGCGCCCGGTGCGACAGCGAGTTGCCGTGCGACATGTACTGATGCGAAAAGTGGTGGCGCTTGATGACGCCCGCGTAGCCCTTGCCCTTCGTCGTGCCGCTGACATCGACGAACTGGCCGACCTTGAACAGATCGACCTTCAGCTCGGCACCGGGGGCGAGGTCGGCGCCTTCGCCTTCGCCGAGGCGGAATTCGTAGAGCCCGCGGCCCGGGTCGATCTTCGCCTGCGCGAAGTGACCAGCTTCGGCCTTCGTCGTGCGGTGCGCCTTCGGCGCGGGTCCGACCGTCACCTGTACGGCGCGATAGCCGTCGCGCTCGGCCGTCTTCACGGTCGTGACGCGATTCGGAAGCGCTTCGATGACGGTGACCGGAACCGAGTCGCCGTTTTCCCGGAAAATGCGGGTCATGCCGCATTTACGGCCTACTAAACCGACTGACATTTGTCTTCCTCTAAATCCGCGCCGACTACTTTGGCCGACGCTTCAGCCAGGACAGCGACCAGCGCGTCCTGGCACCCATGACCCCACCGCTAAGGTGGCGTCTTTGTTCGAATGTGGCCGCTCTAGGCTAGGGCGGCTACTCTCAGACAACCCGGCGGCACAGTCCGGCCTGCTGAAAAGCCCGGCATTATACCCACCGTCAAACGGCTAGTACAACAACCGCCATGGATGGCGGGCGTGCCGAAAATGCAGGAGCATTTTTCGGCCGAGCTAATTGAGCTTGATCTGAACGTCGACGCCGGCCGGCAGCTCGAGTTTCATCAGCGCATCGACGGTTTTGTCCGTCGGATCAACGATATCCATGAGCCGCTTGTGGGTCAGGAGCTCGTATTGGTCCCGAGCATCTTTGTCGACATGCGGCGAGATCAGGATCGTGTAGCGCTCGATCTTCGTCGGCAGCGGCACGGGGCCCTTGACGGTCGCCCCGGTGCGCTTGGCCGTCTCGACGATCTCCCGAGCCGATTTGTCGATCAAGCGGTGATCGAACGCCTTGAGCCGGATCCTAATATTCTGATTTGCCATGATTTTCTCTTGAATCCTTATTGAATGATCTTGGCGACGACGCCGGCGCCCACGGTGCGGCCGCCTTCGCGGATCGCGAACCTCAGGCCCTCTTCCATCGCGATCGGCGCAATCAGCTCCACCTTCATCTTGATGTTGTCGCCCGGCATCACCATCTCGGTCGCCTCCGGCAGCTCCACAGACCCCGTCACGTCCGTCGTGCGGAAGTAAAACTGCGGCCGATACCCCTTGAAGAACGGCGTGTGCCGGCCACCCTCTTCCTTCGTCAGGATGTACACCTCGCACTCGAACTTCGTGTGCGGATTGATCGACGCCGGCTTCGCCAGCACCTGCCCGCGCTCGACTTCCTCGCGCTTCGTGCCGCGCAGCAGCACGCCGACGTTATCGCCCGCCCGACCCTCGTCCAGCAGCTTCCTGAACATCTCCACGCCCGTGCAGATGGTCTTCGTCGTCGGCTTCAAGCCCACGATCTCCACCTCGTCCCCGACCTTCACGATCCCGCGGTCGATTCGACCCGTCACCACCGTGCCGCGGCCCGAAATCGAAAACACGTCCTCGATCGACATCAGGAACGGCCCGTCGATCAGCCGCTCCGGCATCGGGATATACCGGTCCATCTCCGCAACCAGCTTCTCGACGCTCTTCGTCCCAAGGTCCGTCGCCTCCCCTTCCAGCGCCTTCAACGCGCTGCCGATGATGATCGGGGTCTTGTCGCCCGGAAATTCATAGGTCGTCAGCAGATCCCGCACCTCGAGCTCTACCAGCTCCAGCAGCTCCGCGTCATCCACCATGTCCGCCTTGTTCATGTACACCACGATGTACGGCACCCCGACCTGGCGGGCGAGCAAAATGTGCTCCCGCGTCTGCGGCATCGGGCCGTCCGCGGCCGATACCACGAGAATCGCCCCGTCCATCTGCGCCGCCCCCGTGATCATGTTCTTCACGTAGTCGGCATGTCCCGGGCAGTCCACGTGCGCGTAGTGGCGTGCATCGCTCTCGTACTCCACGTGCGCCGTCGCAATCGTGATGCCGCGCGCCTTCTCCTCCGGCGCCTTGTCGATCTGGTCGTACGCCATGAACGTACCGCCATGCTTCGCCGCCATCACCTTCGTCAACGCCGCCGTCAACGTCGTCTTCCCATGGTCTACGTGCCCAATCGTCCCCACGTTCACGTGCGGCTTTGTACGAGCGAATTTTTCTTTGGACA
>Ga0190271_10002315_pt1 | contig 11462 bp, 12 predicted proteins | sample Popmic356T_FD_133747 | JGI IMG/M metagenome (GOLD analysis project Ga0190271, IMG submission 133747) | Populus adjacent soil microbial communities from riparian zone of Weber River, Utah, USA - 356 T | ecosystem: Environmental > Terrestrial > Soil > Riparian zone | place: USA: Utah | collected...
CACTTTGACGCCGCCAGACCAGATATAGAGCACGTGCTGGCAAAGGTCGCCTTGCGTGAAGATTGCGTCCCCCTGCCCGTAGCGCACGATGGCCCCCTCGCCTCCCGCGCATTCGAGAAATGCACCGGCACTGAATGGCGGCGGCACTGGCGCGACCGAAGCGAGGCGCCTTGGTCGCCTGAGCGCGGTTGACACACTCTTGAGCAGCACCAAGGAACGATAGCGTCGGCGGCGCGACGCCGCTGTTCAAGACAAGACAGCGGCATGGGACCGAGGGGTAATGGTCCTCCATCTGTGCTGAACCGGACAGCGGTGAGTTCAGGTTCGCACTATCGTCGATACATGCAACTCCAGAACAGCACAGTCATCGTTGCCGCCGTCTATGTCGCGGCCATCGGTGTGGCGGGCTTCGCCTCCGGCGTCACGTCTGCGGCCGCATGGGTCTCGGTCGTTGCCCTCGCACTTCTGCCCGCCTGCTCGATGTTGATCGTCTGGAGTCAGCCGTCGCCGGCCCTGTCTCCAGTTCGTCAGGTGGTGCCGCGATGAGCGCGCCGATTGCAGCGGTGGTGGACAGCGACGCCGATGCGCGGTGGATGGAGTGGAAGGCGCGCGGCGCCGTCCGCGATCGTCAGAGCGGCCGCATCATGGGGGGGCTGTTTGCGCTGGCCTTGATTGTGGCCGTCGGCTGGCTTGTCGCACGGCTCGTCTGAGGCCCCCGAGTGTTGTTCGATTCCCCGTTTGATCCCGTGCACGTGCTGTGGGGGGCGATCGGCGCCATCCTCGTCCTGTTCGTCGTCGCGCGTGCCTGGTCGCGATATCACGGTCCGAAGGACTCGTCGCTCGGGTCCGTCAGCGACCAGTGGCTGGCCGAGCAACGTCTCAACCGGCCCGATTCGCAGCGCTGACCCTCCAGTCTCGGCCTCGAGAACGGGAAAACCAGGCTGACCGCCGCACGCGAGCCAGCACCGGTTCTCCCGGGAAGAAGGAACGCCGAGCGCTCAGTTCGACGCGAAGCAGTAGAGCATGCCGGCGCCGCCGGTCGGCTGGAGCTGCTCCTGGCCGCAGCCTTGCGACGCGTGGATGGCGTTCCACGAGTTCAGGCCAGGATTGCGGCCGAGACGATCCGCGTGGCCCAACATCGCCTTGGCGCTGGCGTCGCCCACCGTCCAGTCACGGCAGGTGTCCGCATTCTTCGTGCCGTCTTCGTTCGTGCCGGTGAGGATGTCGTGCTGCAGCGGCTGCGCGGCGGGTGCCGCCTTGCCATCCACCATCACGAGGTAATTCGGGGCCGTGCCCTTCTCGGTAAGCGCGGTCGTCCCCGAGATCTTGTTCTTGTCCGCGGTGTGCAGGTCCGCGACACTCTGCGCGATCAGCTCGCCCTTGAAGTTGTACCAGGGGCCGTTGCCGATCCGGCTTTTCGCGTCAACAGTGCTCGTGCTCAGGTACGCACGCCACGTTTTCGCCCCCGCGCCTGCCGTCTTCGCCAGCGACTGGCACACCTGGTCCGCGCCCGCAAGGCCGCCGAGGTTGCCGCCCTTCGAGTTCGAGCTCGTCACGAAGAAGCTCATGTTCGCTGCCGGACTCTGCGCGAGCGCCGCATACACGCCTGTCACGAGCACGGCGGCCGCCGCTGCCACTGCTTTCCTGGTGATCATCCGATCTCCTCTCTAATCTTGCGTAAGTTCGCGAGCCTATTAGTTCTTCCGGGCATTTTCAAGGAGGATGCTCGCTGACACCGCGCCCAAGGCGGCGCCGCCCGGTCTGGATCATTTTTGGCGCTCCAGACGGCCGCTGATACACGCCTGTCGATCGCCCTCGCTCACACCTGCGGGAAATACTCCCGTTGGGCGCATCTTGGCTGGACGATTCGTGGATCGGTCCTTGCTAACACAGCCGCATCGTGTCGCATCAAATCGTCGGATGTGCACTCGCCGTTCTCGCTGCAACCATCCCAGCGGTGATGTCCGCGCAAGCGCCAGCCCCTGACGTGGCCCTCGTTGCCAGGGCACGCGCCATCCACGAGCGCGTCGTCACCCTCGATACCCACAACGACATCGAACCGTCACACTTCACCGCCGGCTGCAACTACACCCAGCGCCTGACAACGCAGGTGAACCTGCCGAAGATGCGTGACGGCGGCCTGGATGTGTCGTTCATGATTGCCTACGTCGGCCAGGGGCCCCTGACAGACGAGGGATACGCCAACGCCTATCGCCAGGTCGTCGCCAAGTTTGACGCCGTGCACCGGCTGGCCGAGCAGATCGCGCCGAGGGAGATCGGGCTGGCGCTGACACCGGACGACGTCCTGAGGATTGCGAAGAGCGGTCGCACGGTCGCGGTAATCGGGATCGAGAACGGATATCCGATCGGCACCGACATCAGGCGCGTGCGCGAGTTCTACGAGCGCGGCGGGCGCTACCTGTCGCTGGCGCACAACGGGCACAACCAGCTTTCCGACTCGAACACCGGCGAGAACACGAACGACGCGCCGAATGGCGGCGTCAGCCCGCTCGGGCGCGAGGTCATTGCCGAGATGAACCGCCTGGGCATGATGCTCGACGTGTCGCATCCATCGAAGGCGTCGATGATGCAGACGGTGGCCCTGTCCAAGGCGCCGATCATCGCATCGCACTCAGCCGTCCGCACCTTGGCCAATCACAGCCGCAACATGGACGACGAGCAGTTGCGGGCGCTGAAGAAGAACGGCGGCGTCATCCAGGTCGTCGCCTTTGCCAACTACGTGAAGGTGAACCCGAACCCGGAGGGCGGGCGAGGGCGCAGAGGCACTGGTGGCGGTGCCAATGGTGCGAGGGGGACGACCGAGACGAGTCCCTGCCCGATCGAGGGCGCCGACGCGACACCGGCGCCGATCAATCCAGACCGCGCGACGGTGAAGGATTTCGTCGACCACATCGACTACGCCGTGCGGCTCATCGGCATCGATCACGTCGGCATCTCGTCCGACTTCGACGGTGGGGGCGGCATCACCGGGTGGAACAGCGCGGCCGAGACGTTCAACGTGACGCTGGAGCTGGTGCGGCGCGGCTATAGCGAGGAGGACATCGGCAAGCTCTGGAGCGGCAACCTGCTGCGCGTGTGGCGCGAGGTGGAGAAGGTCGCGAGGACGCTACAGGCGGAGGGGAAATGAGGATCCTGCCGGCGTCGATGCTATGCGCCGGCCTGTTGCTCCAGGCGCCCGTGTCCGCCGTTCGCGAACCGGTGCGTGCCCGGCAGGCGATGGTGCTGGCACAGCAGCCGGCGGACGAGGCAGGCCTCGCGGTGCTGCGGAAAGGTGGCAATGCCATCGACGCCGCCATCGCGATCGGGTTCGCGTTGAACGCCGCGTATCCCTACGCCGGGGCTCTCGGTGGCGGCGGCTTCATGCTGATCCGCCTCGCCAACGGCCAGACGACGTTCATCGACTTCCGGGAGCAGGCGCCTGCTGCTGCCACTCGAACGATGTACCTCGATGCCCAGGGAAACCTGACGCGCGACAGCATCGAGGGCTGGCGATCGTCAGGCGTGCCGGGTACCGTGCGCGGGTTCGAGCTGGCCCACAAGAAATACGCGAAGCTCTCATGGGCTGCGGACATGGCGCCGGCGATCGAACTGGCGACCAGGGGCTTCACGGTGTCCTACGCGTTTGCCGAGCAGCTGCGCGGCTCGCGCAGCCTGGCGCGCGATCCGGAATCGACGCGTGTCTGGCTCAAGGAAGGCCGCTTCTACGAGCCGGGCGACCGCATGGTCCTGCCCGACCTTGCGAAGACGCTGACGCGCATCTCGAACAACGGGCCAGACGAGTTCTACACGGGCGAGACCGCATCGACGTTCGCGGCTGCCATGAAGGCTCACGGCGGCCTGATCACGATGGCCGATCTCGCGGGGTACAAGGCGGTGGAACGGGCACCGCTCACCGGTGCCTACCGGAACTACACGGTCATTGCCTCGCCGCCCCCGAGCTCCGGCGGTGTCGGCCTGTTGCAGATGCTCGGCATGCTCGACGGGACGGGCTACGAGAAGACCGGGGCCCAGTCGTCCGCCACGATGCACTACCTCGCGGAAGTCATGCGCCGCTTCTACGCCGATCGCAACGCGTACCTCGGCGACCCGGACTTCGTGAACAACCCGATCGAGAGGCTCCTCGACAAGCGGTACATCGCGTCGCGGCGCGAGTCGATCGATCTCGCGAAGGCCACGCCCAGCGCCACGGTCGGTGCCGGGCTGGCATCGACCACGGAGAGCGCGGAGACGACCCACTACAACGTGGTGGACGCAGAGGGCAACGCCGTCGCGGTCACCTACACGCTGAACGGCGGCTTCGGCAACGGCATCACGATTCCCGGGCTCGGATTCCTGATCAACAACGAGATGGACGACTTCACGTCGAAGCCAGGCGCCGCCAATCTCTTCGGCCTCGTGCAGGGCGAGCCCAATACGATTGCACCGGGAAAACGTCCCCTGTCGTCGATGGCGCCGACCATCGTCCTGAAGGACGGTCAACTCCACATGCTGCTCGGCGGTCCTGGCGGTTCGCGGATCCCCACCGCCGTCCTCCAGGTCTTTCTCAACATCGTCGATTTCGGGATGAACCCGCAGGAGGCCGTGGACGCCCCGCGATTCCACCATCAGTGGCTGCCGGACCAGGTATCGGTCGAGCGGGGCTTCTCGCCTGATGCGCTCGCCGCGCTACGCGCGCGCGGGCACGAAGTGCGGCAGGACCCCGGCCCCGTCAGCGCCGTGGTGGAAGTGATCGTCAAGGACGGCGGCTGGTTGCAAGGCGCCGCCGACGCCCGCCGCTGGGGTCGAGCGAACGGCTACTGAGGCGGAGCGGGCCGCTGGTTGTCCGAGAGGCCTCACGTCGCGCTCGCGGCGCGGTATCGTTATGGCGATGACTCACACCAAGCTGGCCGTTGTCGTCCTGTTCCTTGTCGGGTTCGCACCGGTGGCGGCGCAGGATTGGCCGCAGTGGCGAGGGCCGGCGCGTGACGGCCTCATCCGCGCGTTCAAAGAGCCCGCCTCCTGGCCGATGACCCTCACGAAGCGCTGGAGCGTCGAGGTCGGCACCGGCTACGCGACGCCGCTCGTCGTGGGGGAGCGCCTCTACGTCTTTACCCGCCAGGGCGACAACGAGGTGATGAGCGCGCTCGACGCCGCCTCGGCCAAGGTCCTGTGGCGGACCAGCTATCCGGCGCCCTTCAAGATGAACCCGGCGACCGCGCCGCACGGTCCGGGACCGAAATCGACACCGACGCTTGCTGCCAACCGTCTCTTCACGCTCGGCATCAGTGGGATCGTCACGGCGTTAGACGCCGCCACCGGCAAGCAGATCTGGCAGAGACCTGCCGATCCTGTCGAGCCGCTGTTCCACACGGCGATGTCGCCGCTGGTCGTCGGCAACCAGATGATCCTTCACGTGGGCGGACACGACAACGGCGCGCTGACCTCTTTCGACGTGGCGACCGGGACAGTTCGCTGGCGCTGGAATGGAGACGGGCCGGCGTATGGTTCACCGCTGCTCTTCGATCTGTCGGGGACGCCACAGGTCGTCACGTTTACGCAGAAGCATTTCGTGGGAGTCTCCCTCGAAGACGGCAAGCTGCTCTGGCGGCGCCCCTTCGTCACGCCGAGCACGACGACGAGCCAGACACCGATTCTCTACAAGGACATGGTGATCCAGACGGGCCGTAACAACGGCGTGGTCGCCTTCCGGGCTGCGCCAGGCAGCACCGAGTGGACGACGACCGACGTGTGGCGCACGGAAGAGGTGTCAGCGCACATGAGCGACTCCGTCGCCGTCGACAACGTGCTGTTCGGTCTCTCGCATTTGAACAGCGGGCAGTACTTCGCGCTCGATCTCGACACCGGCAAGGTGTTGTGGAAGAGCGACCCGCGTCAGGCCGCGCACGCGGCCATCTCGCGGAGCGGCAACACCATCTTCTCGCTCGAGGACGACGGCGAGCTCGTGGTCATCCGCTTGAACCGCGAGAAGTTCGCGCCCATCGCACGCTACAAGGTCGCCACCAGCGACACGTGGACGCAACCGGTCATCTCGGGCAACCGGATTCTGGTAAAGGACGTCTCGTCGCTGACGCTCTGGACGATCGACTGAGGCCGGCAGGGAGACGACATGATCTATCAGCTCGGTGAACGGCGGGTGCGTGCGGAAGGGGAGTACTTCGTCGCGGAATCGGCCACGGTGATCGGCAACGTACTCCTGCACGCGAACGCGAGCGTCTGGTTCAATGCCGTCATCCGCGGCGACAACGAGCTCGTCACGATCGGCGAGAACTCGAACGTCCAGGACGGCTCCGTGCTGCATACCGACCCTGGTTCGCCGCTCCTGATCGGCAGCCACGTGACGATCGGCCACAAGGCCATGCTGCACGGTTGCACGGTCGGCGACAACAGTCTCATCGGAATCAACGCGGTGGTGCTGAACGGCGTGAAGATCGGCCGCAATTGCCTGATCGGCGCGAACGCGCTCGTCACCGAGGGAAAAGAGATTCCGGACAACAGCATGGTGTTGGGCTCGCCCGGCCGAGTCGTGCGCGAACTGACGCCACCGGAGATCGAAGGTCTGCGCAAGTCGGCGCTGCACTACGTCGAGAACGCCCGGCGCTTCAAGCGGGACCTGACACCGCAACTCGCCGTATAGCCAAGAGGGCGCCGGCATGACGGCACAAGAGGCAATCGACGAGATCCACAGTGTCGCCGCGCGACGCATCGAGGCCTACCACACGCTCGACGTGCTCGAGCGAGAGCTATCGGATGGCGGCGGTCTGCCGCCGGCTTTTCGGGGCTTCGCCGATCGCCCGCAGGAGCTCGCGAGACGCGACCGCCATCGCGAGCTCGCACAGGAGATTCAGGCTCTTCGTACCCATCTGGACAAGTTGCGCCAGAGCGTACCCTTCGAGCGCGTCGCGGAGATCGATCACTACTGGGACATCGAACACACCACGAGTCATTCGCTGTTACGCGACATGGGCAGGACACCGCCGCCGTAGCCTTCCGATCGCCTACATCGCCTTCAGAACTCCGTCGCTACGGCCCAATTCCCTCAGTCGTTCGAGAAGTCGAACCACGCCGAGGGTATCGACGGCGCAGTATTGCAGTAGTGCCTCACGCGTCTGCTCGCGTTCGGCAGGCGACACATCGTCATCGAACAGCAGGTACCGAAGCTTCCCGCTCGCTACTCCGCCGTTCGAGATCTCGAGCCCTTCGTAGCCCATCCCCGGCACCAGGGCCGGCAAGACGGACTTGAGGCTGAAGCTGCCGCCAAACGAGGGATGGTAGACGTGATCACGGACGAGCGGCAGGGCGTCCACTAACCGCGCCTCGATGTGGGCCAGTGCCTCGGCTTGTTCGGGCACGGCCTTCGCGAGCTGGTCCAGGACGGCCCTTTCAAAAGACGCGTTGTACGCGACCACGACCTCGACGCCGCGACACGCGTCGACCACTCGCGCGGCCATCTCCCGGCGCGGGTCAGCGGCATCGTCGGCCAGCCAGGCGTGGTGCGACAGGTCGTTCCGCGCGGCCACGGTGTGACAGCTGAACTGAACCGGCACCTGCTCATACGGCCGGCACCCGTCCCAGACTGGAATCGCCAGCTGAATCGTCTCGAAGTCCAGGACAGCGTAGGGGTACGTGATGGCGTCCAGTCCGTCCCGCAGAGATGACTCGACGATAAGCCGGTTCTCCTGCACCGACTTCCGTTGCCGTTCCGCGACAATAGAGAACTCGGCATCGTCGGGCACACCGTGGATGGTCACGATGCCCTGCGCTACCAACTCCTGGGCTCTACTCCCGATACGGTACAGGGTGCGCACATGGTGCTCGGGCACCGCTGGCCAGCAGCGCGCTTGAAAGGAGCACGCGTATGGCGTCTGGCAGTGGTCACCGGGCACGACATCGGGAAGCGGCCCCGCCAGCATCTGTAGCTGCGCGGCGGCCTCTGGCATGACGTCGGGCAGCATCGCTTCGACCTCGTCGGTCACGTCCGTGCGCACGAACAGATGCTGTAGATCCGGGAATCGGCACTCGCGATTCAGATGCATGATCTCAACACGCTCGACGTGCAACCCGGAGCGGCGAAGGACGTCCGTCTGGATCGCCGCGTCTGAGAGGTACGGTCGCTTGACGCCCGTCGACGACTTCACCTCGACGAGCGTCCATCCGCGTTCGGCACGTTCGAGCACGTCCACGGCGACGAAGATATCGTCCACGAAGAAGGCGGCCTCGAAGATCGCCGGGGCCCGCGCCGCGAGCGCAGCCTGCGTCTGTGCGACGCGGCCGGTAAAGTCGCTGTGGTGCGCGTCCACGAGCACGCCCCCCGGAAAGTGCTCACGGGCCTCGGCGCCCACACGATGGCCCTGGTCGAACAGCGCCCGTTGCGCCGGGTCCGACACGAGTTCCGGAGCGTCGGGCTCGTGCACCCGCCACCAGAGCTGCTTGTGGCACTGCAGGCCACTCATGAAGCGCGACTTGGAGAGACGCATGGTTCGCACCCGGCTAGCGCCCTTCGGCTCGCGCCAGTGCCACCCTGAGCGGCAGCGCTACAGGCACTTCTGACAGACGCATCGCCCGCTGTCGCTCCCGCTCGCTCCGGTAACACTCAAAGCACAGCGTGTGGTCCCGGTCCGCACGGACGGAGCCCCTGAAGCGGAATCGCGCTTTCCGGTCGAGGCAGGACTGGCAAGTCTGACGGGTGCGCTTGGACGCGCGCGCGGCGGCAAAAGACATCTCGATCCTCCACACCTATGGTGTGAGGGACCCCTGACAGCTCAGGTCATACGTCAGACCTTCGCCTGGCGAGAGCGGGGCCAAAGGGTCGAGTGTCACTCGGCCCTGCCCTTGCATCGTGGCCCTGCTGCATGACTCGAACGAATGCCAGGGCGGCCGGTTCAGCGAAGTCATCGCAGACCGTGACCGTTCCCGCGACGGGCACCGCGCTCCTGCTGATCGACGTGATCAACGATCTCGCGTTCGAGGATTCCGACCCGTTGGTCGAGCAGGCCGAGGCGATGGCGCCGCGGCTCGCCACCCTGAAGCGACGGGCAGCCAAGGCGGGCGTCCCTTCGATCTATGTGAACGACAACTTCGGGCAATGGCGTTCTGATTTTCGGAAGACGGTGGCTCACTGCACCGCGCGATCCTCCCCGGGACATCGCGTCTCGCAGCGTCTCCGCCCGACCGCCAACGACTATTTCGTGCTCAAGCCGAAGCACTCCGGCTTCTACGACACCACGCTCGATACGCTGCTGGAGTCGCTCGCGATCCGCAGGCTCATCCTGACCGGCATCGCCGGCAATATCTGCGTGCTGTTCACGGCGAACGACGCCTACATGCGCGAGTTCAGGGTCTTTGCACCGGCCGACTGTATCGTCTCCAACACCGCGGCCGACAACGACCATGCCCTCACACAGATTCGGACGGTTCTGAAGGGCAACGTCGCGCCGTCGCACCAACTGCTCTTTCGACATTCCGGTCGAGGCCACGCTCGGCGGACGCCGCGAGCAGCTGGCCGGGCGACCGCAGGGGTGACGTAACAGGGGGCGGCAACTCTTTGCCGTCGTCTCCGCGGTCGTTCAGTCTGGCGCTGTCTCTCGCGGCGTGTCCGGCCGTAAGGTTCCCTCAGGTCGTCGCAACGGGCCACGTGAGCACGATCTGATCCGCGCCGTCGATACGGACAGGAAACGTCTGCAGGCTGCAGCCGCCATTCTGCGACTCCCCGGTGGTGAGTTCGAATCGCCACGCGTGCAGCGGGCACACCAGCGTCGATCCGCCGACCAGTCCGTCGGCAAGCGGCCCGCCGCGATGAGGACAGGCCGCCTGAACCGCGAACACGCCGCCGCCGCGCGTCCGAAGCACGGCGACGCGGGTGCCGTGCACGTCGAATGTCCGGCCCTCTCCTTCGGGAATCGCTTTCGCAGGCGCAATCGTCAGCTCCATCGTCATCACCTCATCCTCCGGACCGGTTCCTGGCCCTTCAAGCTGGCCACCGACGCGCATGACCATCATGGACGCCGTCCGCGGCCGGCGACCGTGACGGCGACCGGGAGCACCGACGCGAACTGGTTGGCGGTCGCCGGCTCGAGCGCCTCTCGCCAGGGATCCCGGTAGGCCGCCTTCGATTCCGCAACCTCCTGCTCCAGCCGCGCGGCAATCCCGTCGGCATCGTCGACCACCACGGCGCGAACGCGTTCGATACCCACGCGTGCGATGAACCCATGGGTCCGCTCGAGATACTTGGCGTTCTCGCGGTAGTACTGAATGAAGCGTCCGGTGTACTTGAGGACCTCTTCGTGGCTGTTCACCACGCAGAGCAGGTCGCCCTTCCGCACCGACGACCCCGCGGCGCCGCCGACATAGATCTCCCAGCGTCCGCCCTCGATCGCCACCGCGCCGACGTCCTTGACCATCGCTTCGGAGCAGTTCCGCGGGCAGCCGGCGGTCGCGAGCTTCAGCTTGTGCGGGCTGTCGAACCCCTGGAACTCGCGCTCGATCTTGATCGCCAGCGAGATGCTGTCGCCAAGCCCGAAGCGGCAAAAGTCGGTCCCGACACAGCTCTTGCACGTGCGATAGCTCTTTGCATAGGCGTATCCAGACGGCATGTCGAGATCGCGCCAGACGTGCGGCAGATCGTCCTTCGAGATGCCCAGCAGGTCGATTCGTTGCCCTCCGGTCAACTTGACCAGCGGCACGTGGTAGCGCTCGGCGACGTCGGCGATCCGCCGCAACTGGGCCGGGTTGGTGACGCCGCCAGGCATCTGCGGGATCACCGAGAACGTCCCGTCGCGCTGGATGTTGGCGTGGACGCGATCGTTGATGAAGCGGGCGTCGCGCTCGTCCTCGTACTCGTCTTTCCAGATCGTCTTGAGCAGCGACGCGAGCCCGGGCTTGCTGCCCGCGTCGTCCTTGCCTCCCGCGAGGTAGTCGAAGACCGCGGACACCGATCGCAGGTTTCGAGAGCGAATCGCTTCGATCAGCTCCCGTTTGGGCAACGGCACACCGGGCACGTAGTAGTGCACCGAGGGATCCTCTTCGACCTCACCTTCACACGCCCACTCGACGATCTCCGACACCAGTGTCTTGCACGATCCGCAGCCCATGCCCGCGCGCGTCGCGTCCATCACCGACTTGAGGCTCCGCTTGCCGGCGTTGACGCACGACACCAGCGCGCGCTTGGTCACGCCGTTGCAGTTGCACACCTGGGTATCGGGGCTCATTTCCAGAAAGGTGACCTGCTTGGCCGGCGCCCCGATGTCGAACAGCAGCTGCAGCCGCTCCTCGGGCAGCGGCGTGTTCCGATCGAATGACTGCATCAGGTACGGCGCCTTGGTGATGTCGCCGAGCAGGATGCCGCCGACGAGCCGTCCGTCACGGACGATGAGCTTCTTGTACGTGCCGCGCTTCGCCTCGGAGAACTGGACGACCTCGTCCTCGGGATACTGGGGCTCGACGAG
>Ga0190271_10002316_pt1 | contig 11461 bp, 9 predicted proteins | sample Popmic356T_FD_133747 | JGI IMG/M metagenome (GOLD analysis project Ga0190271, IMG submission 133747) | Populus adjacent soil microbial communities from riparian zone of Weber River, Utah, USA - 356 T | ecosystem: Environmental > Terrestrial > Soil > Riparian zone | place: USA: Utah | collected...
CGAAGCTGCGCGCGCGCTCGTCGTTGGGGCGCCTCACGTCGACACGATCGTCGCCCACTACCTGCACCGAGTTGTTGGCCTGCGAGTAGGCCGTCGTCGCGCGGTAGCTGACCTTTTCGCTGGCGCGACCAGAGAAGGAGGCGGCACCTTGCGCCTGGCCCTTGTTGCCGATGCGCGCCACCGCGAAATTGCCGCCCTGGCCGGGCGTGCGCGTGATGACGTTGATGACACCCGTGAACGCGTCGGCGCCGTACAGTGCGGAAGCCGGGCCGCGGATGACCTCGATACGCTCGATGTCGTCGACGACCAGCGGGAGCATGTCGACCCAGCTCGCGCCCATGAAGTCCTTGCGCATCGGACGGCCGTCCATGAGCAACAGGATCTTGGTGGACGTGCGCCGGTTGAGGCCGCGGATCGAGATCTCCGAGTGGTACGGCGCGACCGTCGTCACCTCGACGCCGGCCACGCGCCGCAGCAGCTGGCTGATCTGCGTGACGCCGGACATACGAATGTCCTGCGCGGTGATGATGGCCGTCGCGTTGGGCGCGTCGAGAGGCGACTGGCTGAAGCGCGATGCCGACACGACGCGCTCTTCGTACACGCCCTCGCGACCCTGCTCCTGGCTCGTGGCGGGCGGCAGCGTCACCGTCGTCTGCGGAGTGATGCTGGTGGCCTGCACGGGCTCGCTCTGCAGCGAGTCCTGCACCTTGGGCTCGCCGACGGCACCGGTGTCGGTGGCAGGCGTCTCGTGCAGCTTGACCACGGCCTTGTCCAGCTCGTCGGCCTGCGCGCGCAGGCTTGCGCTGTCCTGCTCCTCGGCCAGGCGACGCACCTCGCGCGCGGCGGCCTCGAGCGTGGTCAGCGTGCCCAGAGCGCCGACGCTGGTGCCGGTCGCACTCGACGTCCCGGGCGTAACCGTCGCCTCGCTGGGTGCGGGCGTCTGCCCCTGGTGCAGCTGACGGATCAGCGAGTCGACCTCGATCGCGTCGTTGGCGGGAGCCGTCTCTTTGTAGCGCTCGAAGTACTCGAGCGCCTCGTCGCCGCGGCCTGCGTACATATGCGCGAGGCCGATGTTATAGAGGACGTTGGGGTGCGGCAGGATGTCGTACGCGCGCTCCAGGCGCTGCACGCCTTCGTCGTACTTGCCATCCGCGATGGCCTGCATGCCGGCACGGAACTCACGCCGCGCATCCGTGCGCTCGTCTGCTCTCGCTACTGAACTCATCACCAGTACGCCGCAGGCCGCGACCCAGGTCGCCATCCGCTGCGCTCGTTTGCGCTGCATGAAAAGTCCCTTCCCTCGTACGCCAGATGGACCGCCAGAACGCGCCACGACGCGCCAGAAACGCGTCGAGTTGCCGGTGAGCCACGTGGCGCGACTCGCCGCCCTGCCCCCCAGGCAACGCTAAAGGCTCTCAAACGCGGGCAAGCGTGTCAAAAGGCGCGCGCGTCGCCCCGCGCTTTGGTCGGCACGCGGCACACCTGGTGCGCACGCCACCGAACGCGCGCAGGCCCCCGACAGCGCGGCGCGCGCGCTGGTTCAGGCGGCTCTAGAGGGGCTCGATGGTCAGTCGTGTCGAGCCCACGCCGCCGCGATCGTCACGCAGGACGATCCACACGGTGACGGGCTGGGTGACCCCCGGGTCGAGGATCAGCTCGTTGGAGGTGACGGTCGAGTCGCCATCCGGAGTGGTGCGATCGCGCTCGAACTCTCCACCGTTGGTGAACCAGGCTGTCTCCAGGTTCTCGCTGCGCTCGGCGATCGCGCGCGCGACCGGATCGAAGAGCACGTAGGTCTCCTTCGCCTCCGGCGGCCACTGAATGCGCATGGGCACGCGCGAGCCGGCGGGCACACCAAAACGCGCGCTGCCGTCGACGGCGGCGCTGGTGCCCCCGAGCTCGAGCGCGACGATGCTGGGGTTCACGTTGAACACGTAGCGCTCCGCGTACTCGCGCGCGGCCGCTGCCGGCGCACTGGCCAGGTTGCAGTGCACGCGCTGGCGATCGAAGCTGACGTCGGTACCCGTGGGATCGGTCAGCACGAGCCGGATCGGCAGCTGGTAGCCGCCCGTGATGTCCGCATCGGGCGGACGCTGCGCGGCGCCGGTCTCGCTGGTCTGCGGCACCTCGGGACCGATCTTGCGGCAGGCGTCGGATGGGATGCTGGCCTTTGCGCTCGCACCCTGGGCACCTGCGATCGCCGTCACCACGGCCATGCTGCCGGGCGTGGGATCGGCAGCCGCGAAGCAGGCCATGGCGACCGTGATCGAGTCGGACGGGTTGCGCGGGCTCGAGCACATCGCCCAGTCGATCTTGGTGGCCGACGTATCAGGCAGCGGCGAGAGCACCAGGGCCTCCCAGCTGACCGACTCGCCCGGGCGCGCCTCGGCCGGCGTGGCGCGCACCGCGACCACACGCGTCTGCACGATCCGCGACGCCTTGACGTCGAGGTCGGGGGCACAGCCCAGCAGCAGTGCACAAGCCAGTAGCGGCGTCGGTCTCACAGCTCTCCTCGGATGCCAAAGTCCGCCACGATGGGAAGACCGCGCAGGTAGTCGTGCTCGGCGTACGTGGGGTCGTACAGGATCTCTTCGGCCGGCGGGCGATTGAGGATGTTCAGGGCGTCGAGGAAGATGATCAGCTTGCCGCTGCCGATCTGGAAGGTCTTGTCGATGCGAGCATCGAGCGCGTAGATGGTCGGCAGACGCACGCTGTTGTAGGCCCCGAACAGCGGCTGGTAGTCCCCGTTGACGGTGTCGTAGACGCGGTTGTCGACGGGCGTGCGCGGCAGGCCCGAGATCACGCGCAGGCGCAGACCGACCGAAAAACCCTTGCCCAGGTCGTAGCTCGCCACGCCGGTGAACAGGTGCGGCTGCTCGAAGTCCGAGCGCACCCACTCGGAGCTGTCGTGGTAGCGCACCTCGCTGCGCGTATACGTGTAAGACAGCCAGCCCGTGAAGCCGTTGGCGAAGCGGCGCCGGACCGAGAACTGCGCCCCGTACGCGCGCGCCTTGCCGTCCTCGGTGAGCACCTGGCCGGCCGGGATGGCGCTGGCCTGGTTGCGCGAGACGTACTGCTCGATGCGACGCGCAAAGGCGACCGCCTCGAAAGTAAGGTTGAAGGGAAGCTCGTGCGACCCGCCCGCGATGCCCTGCAGCGAGCGCGGCGACCTGAGCGTCGGCGTGCCGAACGCGGACGACAAGTCGGCCGGGTTGGGCGCCGAGTGATACAGACCGCCGCCCAGCTTGAGCGACAGCTTGGGGGTGGCGCGCAGCACCGTCATCAGCCGCGGCTCGAGGAACGTGAGGTTCCGTGCGGTGCCGTGCGTGGGCGTGTCGCCGATCGGCGGCAGCGCGCGGCTGACGTTGTTCAAGATGCTCGAGAAGTGCAGACCGGGCGTGATCTCGAGTCGTTTGTCGAGCAGCGTGAAGGGCGTCTCGACGTACGGCATGAGCGCGATCTGCGTGACCTTCCAGGTGTCGGCCGCAAGGTCGCCGGCCGGCGCCTGACCGAACGCGTACGGGTCACCCTCGCGCGGCGGACGGGTGAGCGAGCCCTGGCGGTCGAGATCCGAGAAGCTCGACTCGACGGCAACGCCGGCGTGCAGGCGAACGTTGGGCCACAGGTCGCCGATCCACGAGCTGCGCATGCCAAACACGAGTGCGTCGCTTTGCAGGCGGAAAGGGAAAGGTCCGACGCGATCGGAGCGCAACGCCGAGTCGGTGCCGAAGTAACCCATCACGCGCACGGTGCCGCCGTCCTCGGTCTGTCCAGAGTAAGACAGCTCGAGCCGCTGAAAGTCGGCATTGCGCTCGGACGAACGCGCGCGCGCCGGGTCGTCCGACGTGAACTTGGCCGTACCGCGGTCGTGGCTGCCGAAAAACAACGCCGAAATGCGCGAGTTTTCGCTCAGCCGCCACTCTGCGCGCCCCTGGTAGTCGTTGTAGTCGGGGATGATGGTGTACTGCAGCGCCTCTTTGGAGGCGATCAGCGGCGCGAGGCGCGACAGGTAGCCGTAGCGAAAGCCGCCGCCGATGAAGAGTTTCGGCGTGGGCTGGTAAGACACGGCCAAGCTGGCATCGAGCAAGTCCACCGACGCCACACCGTGCAGACCTTCGGCCAGAGGAGCCGTCGCGATGCGCACCATACCCGCGGACGCGCCGCCGAAGTCTGCACCGTACGCGCCGGGCACCAGCTCGATCTCCTTGACGAAGAAGCCGTTGAGCACCGAACGCAGACCGCCGCCGTGGAACAAGCGCGGGATGGGCACGCCGTCGACGTAGATGCGCGAGGAGTCCGGCGAGGCGCCCCACAACAGCAGCTCGCCCGAGGCGAAGGCCGGACGCCCGACGCCGGGCAAGCTCTCGATCACGCGGATGGCATCGCCCTGCGTGCCGGGCAAGCGCTTGGCCTCCGCGACGCTGGTGCGCGTGCTGGTGACGGCGCGCGCGCGGCGACGCACGCGGACCACCGTCTCCCCGGCGTCGTCGTCGCTCAGCGGCTTGCGACCAGCCTTTGCGGGTGCGTCACCGGTCGGCATGTCGTTGGCAGGCGGCAGACCGGGCATGTCCGGCAGCGGCGGGATGTCGTCCGCCGGCGGCAGACCAGGCATGTCGGGCAGCGGGGGAATGTCGTCTGCGGCGGGCATACCGGGCATGTCCGGCAGCGGCGGAATATCGTCTGCGGGCGGCAGGTTCGCCGGGGGTGGTGGCACGTCGCTCACGGGCGGCGACGCCGGAGCCGGACTGCCCGGTTCCTGCGCCTGCGCGAGTGAGCCCTGCAGCACAGCCAGGCAGGCGAGCCAGAGCGCCTTGTTACGAACGATGATCACCGCTTGGTCCTCAGCCGCCGATGTTGAAGCGCAGAGCGAGTCGGCCAGGTCCGGTCGGACCTCCGTTGGGCAGATCCGTCTCGAACGCGTAAGAGGCGCCCGTGGATCGATCGAGCTCCACGCCCTCGCGGAGCAGACGCACGCTCCAGCCCGTGGTCGGCAGGCCGCACGAGGAGGCCTGGCGCACGTACACCTGGTACTCGCCGGGCGGCGTCTGCGTGAAAAGCGCGTTCTCCATGCGATGTCCGTCGAACACGCAGGCCGAGTTGGAGTCGAGGTCGATCTTGGCGGCGTTGGGGCCCTCGGTGGCGCTGCGCACGGCCTTGTTGGTCACGACCTTGCCGTCTGGCTGCACCACCACCAGGTCGAGATCGAAGTTGGCCGACCAGCTCAGCGAGACGACGAGCGGCGCGCTGGGCACGTCGTCGAGAATGGTAAGGTCGAGCGAGCGCGCGGGCCCGTAGCGCCCGTCTGCATCGCTGGCCGCAAACCACACCTTGGTCGGCCCGACGGGCAGCGAGCGATCGAAGTCGAGCGCCGCGCTGAGCTCGAGATCGGGTGCGAACTCGATGCTGCGCGCAGCCACCGGGATCAGCCAGTAGCCAGGGTCACCCTCGAGGCCGATCGCAACCGTGCGTGCGTTCTCGGACGTCACCACGCGCACGGTCTTGCCGACCATGCCGCGCTCGACGCTGTTGTTCAGGCTCTCGAGCGAGCTGATGCGAGGAGGCGGCAGCACGCCGCCGTCGCTGACCGGAGCGGGCGGGACGACACCCGCATCGGTCTTTGTGTCGACCGGATAGCCGTCTTCCAGGTACTGCGCACTGGCGACGCGCAGCTTGGCCTCGAGGCCATTGGTCACCTCGACCTGGTCGTCGCAGGCGCAAATCAGCGCCAGCAGCGCGATCAGCGACAGGCGAGCCGCGGACCTAAACAACGTGCCCGGGCTCACCACAGCGACACCTGCAGACGAAGGAGGAAGCGGTTGTTTTTCAGGTCCGCGGGCCGACCATCGGTGGACAGGCCCAGGTGGTCTTTCACGAAGTCGTACTGCGCGAAGAGCCGCGTACTGGTGCCCGGGAGCTGCACACCGCCCAGCAGACTCGAGGTGGAGATGCGCCGCGGGACCTTGACGATGTCGCCGCCGACACGCGCCGTGGAATCGGGATTGGGTTCGTAGAAGTCGTACCGAAAGCCGAGCAGACCGACCTGCCAGAGCAGACTCTCGACGCCGGCCACGGCGCCGTAGCCGCGCCCGTCGAAGCCCTGCGTGATGGGATCGGAGATGAACAGACCGCGGTCGAGGTTCTGCCCAAACATGAACTCGCCGCGCACCCACAGCCGCCACACGTCGAGCACCTGCGCGCTGAGCTCCAGATCGACCCCGACGCCCCAGCGCTCGAAGGTCTGCGAGGCCGTCGCGGAGCGTCCCGGGACCAGCGTGACGCTCTGCGCGGTGACCACGCCCGACTCGTTGACGTCGCGCACGGTGATGCTGTCCTTGGTGGCCGGAGAGCCTGGCGAGATGCCGCGACCCTTGAGCAGCGAGCCACCACCAAACAGCCGCACCTTGCCCACCCGCGTGTCGACGCCGAGGCGTCCGAGCGCGTCGCCCTGCTTGAGCGGAGCGCGACCGCCCCAGCGCGGCTCGTTGATGGGATGCCCGTTGACGAAGGCCAGCGCGTAACGAAACCACGCCACGCCACCCTCGGCGCGAAAGCCGGTGTCGCTCTGCCCGGGGAAAAAGGCGCGCGTGATGGTCGCGTTTTCGGCGAACAGACGCACGCGCGCGGAGCGTGCAGCCTCGTTGCCAAACGGCGTGCGGAAGATGCCGAAGGTGGTCGCCAGCCACGGCACCCGCGTATTGTTCGGATTGCGCCAGAGCAGCGTGGCCTCCGCGCGCTGCACGCCCGCAGTGAACGGATTGTTCAGGCTCGCGACGTCGTACTCGATGATCAGCGAGCTAAAGGCGTTGCTGCCCTCGATCAGGGCGCGTGCGCGCGGCACCACGAAGCTGGTCTGGTTGAGCAGACGAAGGCCATCCTGGGACAGTTCGTCGATCGACTCGTCTGCGCGCTGGTACTGCGCCTGTACGTAGCCGGACGCCTGCACGCGGTAGCGGCCGACCTTGAACAACGGCTCTGCGTCGTGCGGCAGCTCATCGCCATCGAGATTGGCCGCGTGCGCAGCTCCGTTCTGGGGCGCCTTGGCCGGCGGCGCAGGCACAACGACGGGCGCTTGCTCGACCGGCGCGACCACGACGGGCGCCGCGGTCGCCTCGACCGGCTGCACGGGCAGAGCGGGCGGCTCGGTGACGGGCGGCGCCACTGGCTCGCTACCCGTAGCCGGACCTGCAGCCGGCAACGCGTCTGGAGCCGCGACGCCCGCCGGCGGGGCAGCGGGCGCCGGCGCGACCGGTGCTGGCGCGACCGGTGCGACCGGTGCGGGCGCGACCGGTGCGGGCGCGACCGGCGCGGCCGGAAGCGGAGCACCAGACTGCGCCGCCACGCGCTCGGCGAGCCCGAGTTGCGCGAGCGACAGCGTTACGAGCAAGCGTGTGATGTTGGTGTGTAAGCGTGTCGTCATGAGCTGCGCTGCGTCTCGAGCTGGGATGGGACGATTTCAGGACTGGGCCGGGCGCACGTCGCCCACCGCGCACAGGTCGCGCGCAGACGCACCGTCAGGTCGTGCCGGGGGGGCGCGCGAACCTGGACAATGTGCTCGACTCAGAAACTCAGAGTGGCTTGACGGTGCCGTCTGCGTTGAGGAGGGCTGCGGGGACAGCCAGGGTCTTGGTGGCGGTCGCCGCGGTGGTGCAGCGGTTCAGGAAGTCTTCCGTCTTGACCGGCACACCGTTGAAGCAGTCGCCGGGCGTCACGGGCGCGCCCGAGTCCGTGGGCGTCACGGGCGTGCCGCCATCCGTCGTGGGCGTCACGGGCGTGCCCGAGTCCGTCAGCGGCGTCACCGGCACGCCGGAGTCCGCGATCGGAATGATCGGAATGATCGGACCCGCGTCCTTGACCTTGTCGTCGTCACCGTCCGAGCCACAAGCAGCGAGGATGCTGAGCAGACCCAGCGCGAGCGTGATTTTTGTGCTGTTTGTCATGGTACGTCTCTCCTCAGCGCGCTTCGCAGTAGCCGTTGCGGCAGTGCTGTCCGGTGGTGCACATGGTGTCGGCCGTGCACGCGGTGCACGTGGTGGCGCCGCCCGCAGCGCCGGCGTTCTTCTCGAAGAAGCAGCCGCACGCCTCGCCGGTGGCGGCGCTGAGGTCGCCCGCGTCGGCAGTGCGCGCAACGTCCATCGCGCAGAGCGGCACGACGCCGGCCTGAGACTCAAGGAGCAGCACGTTGCCGCCCGGCAGCGCAACCTTGCCGGCAAGGATGTCCGCAAACTTCTTCGCGTTCGGCTTGATCGGCGCACCCGCATCATCGACCAGCGTGACGGCGTGCTCGTAGCCCCAGAGCGGGTAGTGACCGTCGCGCACGTTCTTTTTGTCGAACGAAGTAGTGGACGAGTCAGGCCAGTAGAACTTGGTCTGGCCCCAGTGGCGGTACGCGAGGATGTCCACCATCGCGCGCTTTGAGTCGACCGCATCGAGACCGGCAAAACCGAGCGCCTGCTCGGCGTTTGCGGCGCTGGCCACCTTGGTGATCATGTCGCCGGTGCCCGAGGCCTCGACGCCGATCGGCGAGCCGACCGGGATGCGAATGTTTTTGTAGATCGTGACCTGCGTGCCCGAGCCGTTGTTGCGGCGAAACAGCGAGGCCTCGTTGAGCCACGGCGTGACGCCGGCCGACATGCCCTTGCCGAACACGTAGTAAGCCTCGCGTGCGTCGATGGCCTCTTGGGTGCTCGCCTTGGGCACGATGAACGCGAACGGAATGACCAGCAGCGGCTCGTTGCGCAGCTTGGTGTTGGTCACACCCTCGCAGGAGTCCTTGTACACATCCGACAGAATGAGGTCGATGTGCGTGCCGGCCGCGTCGAGCTCGCACATCTGTGCGGTGCCTGTGCCGGCCTCGTAGTACGTCGCGTTGCCGGTGACGCAGCCGCCAGGAGCGCACGCGCCCGTGGGCGTGGTGTCGAGGCCGAGCGCCGTGACGCCGGAGCACGAGCCCGAGCCCTTGAAGATGACAGTGAGCTGATCGGCACCCGTCGCTGCGGCGAGCAGGGGCGCGACCTTGGCAACCAGCGGCTGCACGGCGGTAGAGCCCGACACGACGAGCGGATTGGGGAGCGAAGCACATGGCGCTGCGTGCGCGACGCCGGTCCACCCGATGGCGGACAGACATAGCGCCGTTCCGAACCTAGAAGTTTTACTCATACGGACTAGCTCCTTCTGCGTCGAAAGCAGGCTCTCGACCGTTCTTCCGAACTTGCGGCGGATCTAAGGTGCTTCTGTGACGCGACCCGCACGGCTCTGAAACGTTTGTCTCGCGGCCGTCACTCGAGCTGAAAGTGCAGCGTGTGCACGACGCGCGCGGCCACCGCGGCACCTGACTTGTCGCGCGGAATGGCAGACGGCCTACAGGCGTAGACCAGCGCTTGCTCGGCGGCTTGTTTGAGCCCGAAGCCCGGGTCGATCTTTGCTTTTGGATTGGTGATGCGTCCGGTCGCATCCACCACGACCTCGACCGGGATGTCTGCTTCGGCGTCGTTGTCGATGGCAGCTTGCGGATACAGCGCGGCGATCCGGGCGGGCGAGCAGCGGATGTTTGGTTTGACGGACAGCTCCGACTCGTCCAGCTCGCCGACGCGCGGCGCCGGGGCGGGCGCTGGCGCAGCCTTGGCGGCCGGCTTGGGCGCCGGCGCCGGCTCTTGTTTTGGCGCTGCTTTTTGCCCGGCAAAGTCCTTGTTGGTGCCGCTCGCGAAGCCGTCGCCCGAGCCGTCGCCTTCGCCCGACGTCATGACCGGCGGGGCTTCGCTGGGCGGCGGTGGAGGCGCTTCCTTGGGCGCCGGGGGAACGGGCGAAAGCTTGGGGGGAGGGGGGGGTGGCGGGGGCTCTTCTTCGGGCGGCGGCGGAGGTGGCGGCCGAGGTGGCGGTGGCGGTGGGGCCGCCTCCATCTCGACCACCGAGACCTTGGCCGCGACCTCTTCGGTACCGACGGAGCCCGACACCACCAGCCAGAACAGGAGTCCGAAGACACCCACGTGGCCGAGCGCGGACATGACCCATCCGGCGCGCCGTCGATCTCGAAAGACGGTGCGTTGTGCACGACTCTTCATGCGCCGCTCACGTTCCGGTGCTGGGCGGGAGCTCGGTCTGAATGGCGAACTTCTCGATGCCGGCACCACGAATGATGTCGATCAGCTCGACCACCCGACCGTGCGGCACCGCGCGGTCGGCGTTGATGATGGCGCGCAGCTCGGCGTCGCTACTCAGCTTGGTCCTGAGCGCACCCTTCACTTCTTCGGGGCTCATCGGAACTTTGTCGACGTACATCTGCTCTTTGGCATCGATGGAGCAGCTGACGATGGTGGGAATGCCGGCGGCTGCGGTGGACGCCTTGGGCAGGTCGACCGGGATGGACTGCGACACCATGTACTTGGCGGTGACCATGAAGATCACCAGCAGCACCAGCACGATGTCCACGAAGGGCGTGATGTTGATGTCGCTGAAGCCGTCACCGGAGTCGTCGCTTTGTTGCATTGCCATGGCTCAGCCCACGACCCCGGCCGGCTGCCCGACCTCCTGCGCGGCCAGGCTCTCGTCGCGCTCGTGCTGGCTGTGCCGGTCGCGGCGCGCCAGCTCGGGGGCGCGGTCGGAGAGCGCGTGTGCCATGACGAGCTGCGCTATCACCTCGGTCGAGCCAAGGATGAGCTTGATGCGCTTGGTCAGGAAGTTGTACGCGATGACGGCGGGAATCGCGACGGCCAGGCCGATCGCGGTGGCCACCAGCGCTTCTGCGATGGTGCCCATGACCTTGCCCGTCGCCGCGGCGCTGGCCGCCGCGGCAGCGGCTCCACTGACGCCGTCAGGCGTCTTGAGCGCGTCGAACGCCTGGATGATACCGATGACCGTGCCGAACAGACCGATGAACGGCGACGTGCTGCCGATCGTGCCGAGGATGTTGATGTTGCGCTCCAGCATCGGCTTCACGCGCGCCAGCGTGCTGGCCATGGTGCGCTCGACCGCCTGGGCGCCGCGGTCTTCTTCGAGACCGGCGAGAGCCACCAGGCCGGCCGGCGAGGGAGACTCGGCCAGACGCTTGCGCGCGCCATGCAGGTCGCCCACGCGCAGCCTGGCGTTGACGGCATCGCCCAGCGCCCCGAGGTCGTCGCGCAGACCGCGAAAGTACAGGACGCGGTCGACGAGCACGGCAATCGACAGCGCGGACAGCGCGACGAGCAGCCACATCACCCATTCCGCGCCCAACATGGCGAATGAGCTGAACAGCTTGATGAGCGAGAGGTGCTCCATGGCGACTCCTTGATATGGACGAACCGTGCGCTCGAAAAGCGAGAGCGCAGGGCCAACATCAACTTGGTCGCTGATGTACGGCGCTTTCATGACAACTTCGTGGCGGAGTCGAAAAACTGTCGTGACGGGCGTGCCGACACGACGCGCAGTAGCCGAGAAATGGGCCGTCTGCGCGCTGTCTTACTGTGACCAGTGCCGCACTAGCGCA
>Ga0190271_10002317_pt1 | contig 11457 bp, 10 predicted proteins | sample Popmic356T_FD_133747 | JGI IMG/M metagenome (GOLD analysis project Ga0190271, IMG submission 133747) | Populus adjacent soil microbial communities from riparian zone of Weber River, Utah, USA - 356 T | ecosystem: Environmental > Terrestrial > Soil > Riparian zone | place: USA: Utah | collected...
CGGAGCTCGATGATGAAGCCGTTGAGCAGGTCCAGGAGCGCGGCACCGGCCCGATCCGCGGTGCCGTCGGGCGGCCCGGATCGAGGGGGCGAGGCGTCTGAGTCGGTGGCGCTCACGGCCGGGGGCTCACTTGCCGGTCGAGAGGGGGCCGCCGCCGCGCTTGAACGCCGGCTGCTCGGTCGAGAACTCCTTCACGACCTTGGCGATGTCGGTCTGGTACTTGAGCAGGATGTTCGCGGTGGACGCAGCCGTCTCGCTGTCGACGTGCTCGAGGCCCAACAGGACCAGGGTGCGGGCCCAGTCGAGCGTCTCGGACACGGACGGCGACTTCTTGAGCTCGAGCTGGCGGATCGAGCGAACGATCCGTGACACCTCGTCGGCCAGGGTCTCGGTGATCTCCGGGACCTTGGTGAGGACGATCTCCTTCTCACGCTCCATGTCGGGGTAGTCGATGTGGAGGTAGAGGCAGCGTCGCTTGAGTGCCTCGGAGAGCTCGCGGGTGTTGTTCGACGTCAGGAAGACCAGGGGGATCTGGTTGGCGACCACGGTTCCCAGCTCGGGAATCGACACCTGGTAGTCGGACAGGATCTCGAGGAGCAGCGCCTCGGTCTCGACCTCGACGCGGTCGACCTCGTCGATGAGCAGCACGACGGGATCCTCGGCCCGGATGGCCTCGAGCAGCGGCCGGGTCAGGAGGAACTCGTCGGAGAAGATGTCTTCCTCGATGTCCTCCCAGCCGGCACGGTCCTCATCGGTCTTGGTGGCCTGGATGCGGAGGAGCTGCTTCTTGTAGTTCCACTCGTAGAGCGCCTTCGACTCGTCGAGGCCCTCGTAGCACTGGAGGCGGATGAGTCGGGCGCCGGTGATCTCGGCGACGGACTTGGCCAGCTGGGTCTTGCCGGTGCCGGCGGGACCCTCGACGAGGATGGGCTTTCCCAGCCGATCGGCGAGGTAGACGATGCCGGCGATCCCCTCGTCGGAGAGGTAGTCGACCTTGCGGAGTCGGTCCCGGACGTCTTCGACGTCGTCGAAGCGGGCACCGGCGGCAGCAGGCGTTTCGGGGTTCATCGGGTCAGACTACCGACGTACTTGACCGCTCGGTCAATCGGGAATCGGCCCCGATCCGGTCGCTAGGGTCGCTCGACCGAGGAGCGACAGGTGACGGCACAGCTGGTGGCACGAGGGCTCGGCACGGGGCACGGCGGACGCGTCCTGTTCTCCGACCTCGACCTCGTGGTGGCCCCGGGCGACGTGATCGGCCTCGTCGGACCCAACGGCGCCGGCAAGTCGACGCTGCTGCGCATCCTCGCGGGCGACGAAACCCCGACCTCCGGGACGGTCACCCTGGCGCCGCCCGACGCCAACGTCGGCCTCCTGCCCCAGGAGACCGAGCGGCGGACGGGCGAGACCGTTCTCGCCCACCTGGCTCGAAGGACCGGGGTGACCGATGCGCTGGGGGCGCTGGATGCCTCGACGTCCGCACTCGCCGACGGCCGCGACAACGCAGCGGACGACTACGCGGAGGCGCTGGACCGGTGGCTGGCGCTGGGTGGGGCCGACCTCGACGAGCGCGCCGCCGCGGTGGCGGCCGACGTCGGCCTCGATGTGGGGTTGGACGTGTCGATGACCGCGCTGTCGGGCGGTCAGGCCGCTCGCGCCGGACTGGCGGCGCTCCTGCTGAGCCGGTTCGACGTCCTGCTGCTCGACGAGCCGACCAACGACCTCGACCTGCCCGGTCTCGATCGGCTCGAACGCTTCATCGCCGAGACATCAGCCGGGATCGTCGTCATCTCCCACGACCGCGAGCTGCTCACCCGATGTGCGACGCGCATCGTCGAGCTCGACATCGCTCAGGGGTCGGTCAACCACTACGGCGGCGGTTTCGCCTCGTACCTGGTCGAGCGCGAGCGTCAACGATCACACGCCCGCGAGCGGTACGACGAGTACGCCGGCACCCTCGATTCGCTGAAGGAGCGGAGCCGGACCCAGCGGGCCTGGGCCGACAAGGGGGTGAGGGCGGCGCGACGCTCACCGTCGGACGGAGACAAGTTCATCCGGAACTTCAACATCGCGAGCAGCGAGAAGCAGGCCGCCAAGGCCCGCCAGACCGATCGCATGATCGAGCGGCTCGATGTCGTGGAAGAGCCACGGAAGGAATGGCGACTCGAGATGTCCATCTCGGGCGCCGGTCCGTCCGGCCGTGTCGTCGCGGTCGTGAACGAGGCGGTGGTGCGGCGCGGCCGGTTCACCCTGGGGCCCGTGACGCTCCAGATCGATCGGGGTGACCGGGTCGCGATCACCGGGCCCAACGGATCGGGCAAGTCGACGCTGCTCGCGGTGATCCTGGAACGGCTGTCGCCCGACGAGGGTTCGTCGGTGCTCGGCGCCGGGGTCCGGGTCGGTGAGATCGACCAGACCCGGGCTGCGTTCCTCGGAGATCGGACCCTCCTGTCGGCGTTCGGTGACGAGGTACCCGAGTGGCCGACGTCGGAGGTCCGCACGTTGCTGGCGAAGTTCGGCCTCTCGGGCGACCACGTCGTGCGCCCCGCCGATTCGCTCTCGCCCGGTGAGCGGACCCGTGCCGCGCTCGCCCTCCTCCAGGCCCGCGGTGTGAACCTGCTCGTGCTCGACGAGCCCACGAACCACCTCGACCTGCCCGCAATCGAGCAGCTCGAGTCGGCGCTGGACGCCTACGACGGGACGATGCTCCTGGTCACCCACGACCGACAGCTGCTCGAGGCCGTCGACGTCACCCGTCGCTTCGCAGTGGATGGCGGCCGCGTCACCGAAGCCTGACGTCGGCCCCGGTCGGAGCGAAATCGGCAGCGCTCGATCAGGATCGGGTCTGACCGTCGCCGCGGACCACGTACTTCGCGGCCGTCAGCTGCTCGAGACCCATCGGACCGCGGGCGTGGAGCTTCTGGGTCGAGATGCCGATCTCGGCCCCGAACCCGAACTCCTCGCCGTCGACGAAGCGGGTTGATGCGTTGACGAGCACCGCTGCCGCATCGACCTCGCCGAGGAACCGGTCCGCAGCGGCCAGGTCGCGGGTCACGATGGCCTCGGAGTGTCCCGTCCCGGTGGCGTTGACGTGATCGATCGCCTCGTCGAGCGTGTCCACGACCTTGATCGAGAGCTTGAGGTCGAGGTACTCCGAGGCGAAGTCCTCGTCGGTCGCCTCACCGGCCCGAGCGATGACGGCCCGAGCCCGATCGTCGCCCACCAGCTCGACCCCGTCGAGCGCCCCGTCGACCCGACGCAGGAACTCGTCCGCGACGGAGGAGTGCACGACCAACGACTCGGCCGCGTTGCACACCGACGGACGCTGCATCTTCGCGTTGACCAGGATGCGCTCGGCCATGTCGAGGTCCGCACTGGCGTCGACATAGACGTGGCAGTTGCCGTCACCGTCGATCACATACGGCACGGTGGCGTTTTCGCGGATCGACGCGATCAGCGATGCTCCCCCGCGAGGGATGAGACAGTCGATCGAGTCCCGCTGCTGCATGAACTCGACAGCCGCCTCACGCGACGTGTCGGGAACGACGATGACGCCGTCCTCGGGCAGGCCCGACTTGGCGATCGCCTCGCGGAGCACGGCCCCGATCGCGAGGTTGGATTCGATGGCCGTGGACGAACCGCGGAGGAACGCGGCGTTGCCCGACTTCAGACAGAGCCCCGCCGCGTCGGAGGTCACGTTCGGGCGGCTCTCGTAGATGATCGCCACCACGCCGAGGGGCACCCTGACCCGCGTGATGCGGAGCCCGTTCGGCCGAACCCAACCATCGAGCACCTCGCCGACCGGATCGGGAAGGGTCGCGACCTGGCGGAGCCCGTTCGCCATCGCCGTCACGCGGGCGTCGGTCAACCGCAGTCGATCGACCAGGCCGGCCTGGATGCCGGCGGCCTCGGCCCCGCGGACGTCGACGGCGTTGGCCTCGAGGATCTCGGCGACCCGGGCCTCGAGCAGATCGGCCGCCCCCCGGAGCGCGTCGTTGCGGACCGCGGTCGACGAGGTCGCCAGTTGTCGCGAGGCGGCCTTGGCCCGACGGCCGAGCTCGGGGATCGACACGGGTCCGGTCGTCTGGGTCACCCCGCGATCGTACCGGCGGTCCAGCGACGGGTCCCAGCGCCGGACAGCTCCACCACTATCGTCGGCCCGTGCCGCGAGGACCCCTCGACACCGTCGTCTCGTCGTTCGTCGATGAAGTGAGCGCCGCGCTCGGAGAGGCGACGCAGTCGGTCGACGGGATCGACGTCGGGTCGTTCCGCCAGGAGGCGACCGTCGAGGCGTTCAACCTCACCACGGCGATGATCGACGCCGACGAGCGCCACAGCGACGAGGAGCTCGACGGACTGATCGGCGCCTTCGGCCATCGAATGCCGGAGACGAAGCTCGTGCTCGCGACACCAGCCGACCTCCGGGGGAGCTCGCTCGTGGTGGGGCGGCGGGTGTGGCTGGAACAGGACTCCGAGTTGTTCGGGCTGCTCATCGACACCGATTCGCGCAACGGCACGAAGTTGGCCGAGGTGTACTACGAGCGATCGCTCGACGTCGCCCACGTGGTGGCGTCGCTCGACGTCGTGCCGTCGCGGGCCGAGCTCGCCGCGATCACCGCATTGCGGACCCGGCTGTTGGTGGGACTTCGCCGGCGCGAGGCCGACCACGATCGCCCCGCGGCACCCCCTGACTCGGCCCTGCCCGCGACACAGACCGTCGGGCCGACCGACGCGGCGCCGAAGGCTCCCGACCTCGGCCCGCCCCGACCGCTCGAGGAGCTGCTGGCCGAGCTCGACGAACGGGTCGGGCTCGAGCAGGTCAAGACCCGGGTCCACCTGATCGCCGACTTCCTCCGTGTGCAGCAACTGCGCGCCGAACGCGGTCTCCCGACGATCGAGACGTCGCACCACCTGGTCTTCACCGGCAACCCCGGAACCGGCAAGACCACGGTCGCCCGCCTGCTGGCCCAGATCTACCGGACCCTGGGTGTGGTCGACCGCGGGCATCTGGTCGAGGTCGATCGCTCCCGGATGGTCGCGGGTTTCGTCGGCCAGACCGCTCCCATGGTCACCGCTCGCTTCGACGAGGCCAACGAGGGGATCCTCTTCATCGACGAGGCGTACACGCTCGCCCGCGGTGGCGAGGGCGACTTCGGCCGTGAGGCCATCGACCAGATCGTCAAGCTGATGGAGGACCGACGGGACCGGATCGTGCTCGTCGTCGCGGGCTACACCGGCGAGATGGCGACCTTTCTCGACTCCAATCCCGGACTCCGCTCACGATTCCCCACCACGATCGAGTTCCCCGACTACACGACCGACGAGTTGGTCCGGATCATCGTCAGCCTCGGCGAGAAGGAGCACTACCGCCTCACCGACGACGCCCGGGCCCGGGTGAGGGGGGTGCTCGACGGAACTCCTCGTGACAAGGGGTTCGGCAATGCCCGGTTGGTCCGCAATCTGTTCGAGGCCGCCGTCAACCGCCAGGCGAGCCGGATCATGCGACTCGACTCGCCGACCGACGACGACCTGTCGACGCTGGTCGATGACGACTTCGGGCCTGCCGCCCCGCCGCAGGGAGCACCACCTCCGCCCGCCGGTCTGCCATCCTGAGGTGCGCATGGTCAAGCCCGCGTCACTCGCCTCGCAACTGACGCCGACCGACTGCGCCGAGGCATCGTTTGGCTCCTGAGATGGCGACATCGGCCGACGCCAGCGGGGCGTCCGACGACGGGCCCGGGCGCCAGCCGCCCCCATCCGGCGCGACGCGGAGCGTGCTGCGGGCGAGTGCGCTGCCCGCGATCGGGACCACGCTGTCGCGCATCACGGGACTGATACGCGTCGGGGCGCTCACCGCCGCGCTCGGCCTGACGACGGTCTCCGACATCTACAACCTGTCCAACACGACGCCGAACATCCTCTACGAGCTGGTCCTCGGTGGAGTCCTGTCCTCGACACTCGTCCCGCTGTTCATCCGAACACTCGACGACAAGAACGACGACACGGCATCGGTGGTCACGACGGTGTCGTTCGTGGCCATCAGCGCCCTGACGATGCTGGCGGTCCTCCTGGCGCCGCTCATCAACTGGTTGTTCTCGCTGCCATTGTCGGGTTCGGACCTGGCCCGCCAGCAGGAGATCGGCCTCACCTTTCTCGCCATCCTCCTCCCCCAGATCCTGTTCTACGGGGTGACCACGCTGATCACCGCCCTGCTCCACGCCCGCCGCCGGTTCGCCCCGGCCGCGTTCGCACCGGTGCTCACCAACCTGATCACCGCCGCGGCCGCGCTCGTCAGCGCCTGGGTCGTGGCCGGACCGAACGAGGGCTCGACGGCCCAGGTGTACATCCTCGGATTCGGAACCACGCTCGGCGTGGCGGCGATGGCGATCGTGCTCGTGCCCTATGTGCGGATGTCGGGCATCGACCTGCGTTGGCGATTCCAGCCCCGGCACCCGGCCGTCAAGGCGGTGGTCCGTCTGTCGGGATGGACCGTCGGCTTCGCGGCGGCCAACCAGGTCGCCCTCATGATCATCCTCAACATCGCCCGCACCGGCGAGGCCGGAGCGGTATCGGCGTACCAGTACGCCTTCATCTTCTTCCAACTCCCCCACGGCCTCGTCGCGGTGTCGCTCATGACGGTGGTGATGCCCGAGCTCGCCGAAGCTGCGGTGGACCGCGCCGAGCAGCGGTACCGGGCCCGATTCCGCGAGGGCCTCAGCCTGATCCTGACGTTCATGATCCCCGCAGCCATCGGATTCATCGCCATCGGCCGACCGCTGGTCGAACTGCTGCTCGAGCGCGGGAACTTCACCCAGCAGGACTCCGACAACGTCACGGGCATGCTGATCTGCCTCGCCATCGGCCTCCCCGCGTTCTCCACGTTCCTGTACACGTGCCGTGCGTTCTACGCCCGCCGCGACACGCGCACGCCGTTCTACCTGAACCTGGTCGAGAACGCGATCAACGTGGCGCTCGCGCTGCCCTTCCTGCACTGGTTCGGGCCGGTCGGTCTCGGCCTGGCGTACTCGTTCGCGTACTGCTTCATCGCAGTCGTCGGCCTGGCGGTGCTCCACCGGCGGGTCGGTCGCCTGCTCGATCTCGACGACGCCCTCCCCTTGCTGCGCGCCGTCGGGGTCGGAGTGGTGGTCGGGCTCGCGATGGGGCTCTACGTGCTCGTCATCGGTTCGTCGCTCGACGGATCCCCGGTCCTCGAGATCGTGCTCGCGCTGGTGGTGGGTCTGGTGGCGTTCATCCCGACGGCCGTCTACCTCCACCCGCTGGGTTTCGAACCGGTGGTCGCGCAGGTTCGGCGACGACTCGGCCTCCGAACCTCGAAGCGGTCGGACGGCCCCGGTCCCGGAACCGTCTGAAGGGCCCACCGACAGGTCGCCGGTCGCCGCCTGAGAGGTCCGGGTTAGGCTCGCGGCCATGTGGAAAGCGATCAAGCGTTGGTGGAAGTACATGGGGGCGAAGCTCGGCAGCAGCCTCGAAGAGAGCGCCGACCCGAAGGTGCAGCTGGAGCAGGCCATCAGTGAGGCCCAGGACCAGCACAAGCGCCTGAAGGAGCAGGCCGCCAACGTCATCGCGAACCAGAAGCAGAACGAGATGCGACTCACCGCCGCGCTCGAGGAGCTCGAGAAGCTCAACCGGAACGCGCAACAGGCGGTCCTGATGGCCGACGAGGCCTCCCGTACCGGCGACGCCACCAATGCCACCGCCTACACCAACACGGCCGAGGCCATCGCCAACCAGCTCATCGCGAAGGAGAAGGAGGTCGAGAACCTCAAGACCATGTCGCTCCAGTCGACCCAGGCCGCAGCGCAGGCGAAATCTGCCGTCCAGCAGAACTCCCGCGTCCTGCAGCAGAAGCTGTCCGAGAAGCAGAAGCTCCTGTCCCAGCTCGATCAGGCGAAGATGCAGGAGCAGATGAACACGGCGATGTCGAGCCTGACCGAGCAGGTCGGCGAGGACGTACCGACCCTCGACGAGGTGCGGGCGAAGATCGAGTCGCGCTACGCCAAGGCGAAGGGCATGGCCGAGCTCCAGGACATGACCGTCGAGTCGAAGATGCTCGAGGTCGAGCAGGCATCGATGAACGTCGAGGCCCAGGCCCGACTCTCCGAGATCCGTTCCAAGCTCGGCATCAGCGACGCCGCCGCCTCATCGTCCGGCGTGCCGGCCGCGGCACCCGAGGGAACGACCCAGACGTCGACGGGCGCGACCGACGCCCCCACCTGAGTCCGCGGGGCGCCGCCCGGGAGTCGATCAGCCCGGCAACATGACGAGATCGTCGGCGTGGACGACCTGGCCGGCGCCGTCGTTCAACTCGCTCGACCGCCGGCCGGCCATGGCCGTCAGCTCGGAGGCGTCAACCCGGGTGAGTCCTTTCGCCACGACATGGCCGGACTGATCCACGATCTCCACCGCGTCGTTGGCCCGGAAGCGGCCGTCGACCGCGGTCACCCCTGCTGACAGCAACGACCTCCCCCCTGCTGAGAGGGCACGGACCGCGCCGTCGTCGACCGTGATCCGCCCCGACGGGGGCAGGGCGAACGCGATCCAGAGCTTCCGGGCCGACAGACGTCGCTCGCGGGGACGCACGATGGTGCCGACGCCCGGGGACCCGTTGATGGCATCGAGCAGCACGCGCTCGCGTCCCGCGGCCGCGATCACGGCCCGGACCCCAGACCACGACGCCATTTTGGCCGCCGCCAGCTTCGATGCCATCCCGCCGCTGCCCCGCACCGATCCGGATCCTCCGGCGAGGGACTCGAGCTCGTGGTCGATCTCGATGATCTCCTCGATCAGCGATGCCTCCGTGACGAAGCGAGGGTCGGCGTCCATCAGACCGGGGGCGTCGGTGAGCAGGACGAGCAGGTCGGCACCGAGGAGCTGGGCGACGAGCGCTGCGATGCGGTCGTTGTCGCCGAATCGGATCTCGTCGTCGGCCAGGGCGTCGTTCTCGTTGATGATGGGGACCACACCGAGCTCGAGCAGGCGCTCGATGGTCGACCGGGCGTGGAGGTACTGGGACCGAACCATGAAGTCGAACGGTGCCAACAGGACCTGACCGGAGACCATGCCGAGCCCGCCGAGGTGCTCGCCCCAGGTCTGCATGAGCCGGGCCTGACCGATGGCGGAGATGGCCTGGAGCGTCCGGGCGTCTCGGGGTCGCTCACCGGCGGGAATGCCCAACGCCGGCAGGCCGGCCGCCACCGCACCGGAGGACACCAGGATCACCTCGTGGCCCTCACCCCGGGCGCGGAACACCTCCTCGGCCGCCTTGGCGATCCCGATCCGGTCGATCACCCCGTGCTCGTCGGTGAGACTCGACGTCCCGAGCTTGGCGACGACCCTCATGTGAGCCGGCTCACGGGTCGCTCCGACGCCGAGCCGGGGCGTCGTCGAACGGCTGGACGTCCATCTGGTCGTCGGAGGCGTACTCGAACGAGAACCCGGCGATGTGCACGACGTCACCCGATCGGGCCCCCGCCCGGGCCAGCGCACGATCGACCCCGAGGCGGCCCAGCCGCTCCCGGGCGACGTCGAACGCCTCGGGATTGGTCAGGTCGGAGAGCGCGACGGCCCGGCGGGCGTCGCGGCCGTGGACCTCGAACGACGCGTCGTCGTTCCGCGTGATGCGGACGCCCTCTGCGATCGGGCGGAGCGTGGCGAACGCCTCGGGTGCCTCCTCCTCGGCCCGCACGGACTCAACGAGCCCGCGGAGCGTTCCGAGCAGCTGAGGGATGCCCTCGCCGGTCACCGCCGACACGTTCAGGCCGTCGAACTCGTGGACCGGATCGCCGGCGACGGCCAGGTCGGATCGGGAGCCGACCGCGAGCCGGGGACGGTCGAGCAGGTCGGGCTGATAGTCCCCGAGCTCGGTCAGGAGCACGGCCTCCTGCTCCGCCGGTGTCATCTCGTTCATCGTCGAGCGGTCGAGGAGCAACAGCAACACCCTCGCCCGCTCGATGTGGCGGAGGAACTGGTGGCCCAGGCCACGACCCTCGGCCGCCCCCTCGATCAGGCCCGGAATGTCGGCCACCACCATCTCGAACGCTCGCGCCCCCGAGCCGTCGGCCGATCGATCAGCGTCGAGTCGAACCACACCGAGGTTTGGTTCGAGGGTCGTGAAGGGATAGTCCGCGATCTTCGGCTTCGCGGCCGAGATCCGACTGATCAGCGTCGACTTGCCGACGTTGGGGAATCCGACGAGCGCCACATCGGCCATGAGCTTCAGTTCGAGGCGCAGCCACCGTTCCTCTCCCACCTCGCCCTGTTCGGCGAAGCCGGGGGCGCGACGCTTGTTGGACAGGAAGCGGGCGTTGCCCTTGCCGCCCTGACCTCCCGCGGCGGCGAGCCACCGATCCCCCTCGTTGACCAGGTCGGCGAGGAGCACGCCGTCGTAGTCGATGATCTGGGTACCGACCGGGACGAAGACCTGGAGATCCTCACCCCTGGCGCCGTGGCGCTTCTTGCCCGAGCCGTGCGCCCCGCTGGTCGCCTTGCGGTGCGGATGGTCGCGGAACGCGATCAGTGACGCGGTGTTCCGGTCAGCGACCAGCCAGATGTCGCCGCCGTCGCCGCCGTCCCCACCGTCCGGGCCGCCCATCGCAACATGGGCCTCACGACGAAACGCGACGCAGCCCGCACCACCATTGCCGCCCTTCACGTTGAGGCCACACTCATCGACGAAGTTCGACACGGGCACAGGATACGGGCCACCCTCCACCGTCCCCGCACCAGCGGTCCGGGCTGGTCGTTCTCGTCCGCGACGAAGCCGTCCACCGACACCGAGCTGTACATGACCACCTTGCCCACGGGCACTCCTCTGCTCGGGGTGTCCCAAACAACGTGTCGTGACGTGTCGCTCCTGTAAGAAATCAATCGGCACTCGCGCGCCTTCGGGCACGTCGGTGCTGACGGCGTTCTCCTGGGATGATGATGCGCATGAGCGAGGGCGACGACGCCGACGTCGAACGACCACCGATCTGTCCTTCTTGCGGCGTCACGGCTCTCCCCGCAGAGACCTCAAACGTCATCGATTCTGGCTTCGTATGCGAGAACCCTGACTGCGATGCCTTCGGAGACGTCGTCGAGTCATAGCTGGGCGTAGATCGGGCGAGGTGACGCGGCGTTGTGGGGGCAGTCGATTACTGGGGCGGGAGTGCGAGCTCGGTGAGCGGATCTCCACCATCGATGAACAGCCGGCCCCCGGGGAGCAACATCGCTGCGATGCGTCGCAGAGCCAGCTCGCGGTGCGCGGGATGTCGACCATCCAGCACACCGACCCGCACCGCGAAGGCGAGGTGGTAGGGCTTCTCGTGCGGTTCGAGCATGAGCTTCTCGACCGGCATGGTTCGTGTGCTGAGACGGCCCGTGTCGATCAGATCGGCCGACAAGCTCATCAGCTGCTCAATGGCCATCGGTGACCTGTCCACTACGAGCAAATGACCG
>Ga0190271_10002318_pt1 | contig 11456 bp, 15 predicted proteins | sample Popmic356T_FD_133747 | JGI IMG/M metagenome (GOLD analysis project Ga0190271, IMG submission 133747) | Populus adjacent soil microbial communities from riparian zone of Weber River, Utah, USA - 356 T | ecosystem: Environmental > Terrestrial > Soil > Riparian zone | place: USA: Utah | collected...
CGTCCGCGGGGCGGTGTTGGAGAGGCTTGATTCATGGATGGATCTTTTTCAGGTTGAGGACCAGGAACAGCACGATCACCAGCCCGCCCAGAGTCCACCACTGGATGGCGTAGGCCACATGGCGCTCGGGCGGAAAGCCGGCACTGGCCGGTTGCCAGTCGCGGTGATAACCATCCGGCGCATCGGCGGCCAGCAGCAGCTGGCGTGGTTCCACCGGCCGCTGTAAAGCGGCGGCGAGTTCGGCCGTGGCGGGAAAGCTGGTGAGCTTGGGCCAGTGCGCATCGGTGAGGGGCGGTGCGTGACCTTCCCGCAGCCCGCTCACCGGCAGGTCATCGAGGCGGCCAGTGATCGTCACATCGCCTCCGGCCTGCAGCGAAATATCGGGCAGCGCGCTGCGTCCGCCGCCGGCCAGCGGCACCCAGCCACGATTGACCAGCAGCGTGCGCTGGTCGGGCAATCGCAGCGGCGTCAGCACTTCATAGCCGGCGTGGCCGTCGCGGATGATATTGTCCAGCAGGAACTGATGCTGCGGGTCGTAACGTCCGCTGACCTGCAGCTGCGTATAGCGCGGCAGTTCGGCGCTCGAACGCGACCCCAGCGGCTGTACCTCGGCGCTGCCGCGGGCAAAAGCCTCCTGCAGCGCGCGTTTCTCGTCGGCGCGATGCCATTGCCACAGGCCCAGCGAATGGAACAGCGCCACCCCGGCCAGGGCCAGCAGCAGCCACGGCCAGCCGGCCTGCAGACGTCGCAATCCAGGGCGCAGGTTCAACGGCAAGCGGGAATCTCCGGGTACGGCAGCGAGCGCGCATTTTATACTGCGCCGGCAATCGCAGGAGCGTGCATGGAACTGATCCGGATCCTCGTCCTCATCGTGCTGGCAGGCATTGTCTACAGTCTCGGCACAGCCCTGTTTCACCTGGCCAACGACAAGGGTGATTCCAAGAAGATGGTGCGCGCGCTGACGGTGCGGGTGGGTCTGTCGCTGGGCCTGTTCCTGCTGCTGATGATTGCCTGGTGGGCGGGAGTGATCGCGCCGCACGGCGTTGGTCGCTGACAGTCGCCCCGCGGCGATCGGCCTGATCTGCGCGCTGCTCAGCGCGCTCGGTTTTTCGTTCAAGGCCATCTTCGTCAAGACCGCCTATCGCTACGGTGTGGATGCCGAGACACTGCTGGCCCTGCGCATGCTGTACGCGCTGCCGTTCTTCATTGCGATGGCCATCTACGCGGCGCGCCGCGCTGAACGAGCGCTGAATGCGCGCGACTGGCGTGACCTGCTGTTGATGGGCTTCTTCGGCTACTACGCCTCCAGCTATCTGGACTTCCTCGGCTTGCAGTACATCTCGGCGGCGCTGGAGCGCATGGTGCTGTTCACCTATCCGGCCATCGTCGTATTGCTGCTCGCCTGGCAGCGCCGGCAGCGGCCGGGTCGCGCGGTGCTGGGTGCGCTGGCGTTGTCGTACGCCGGCGTTGCGTTGGCGGTGCTGCATGATCTGCGGCTGGGCGGTGACCAGCTGGCGTTGGGCGTGATGCTGGTGTTCGGCGCCGCGGTGGGTTTCGCGCTGTACATGGTGCGTTGTGCCGACAGCGTGCAGCGCATCGGCACGCTGCGCCTCGCGGCCTGGGCCACCGGCTCGGCCGCGGTGATGATCATGCTGCAGTTCCTGCTGATGCGGCCGTTGTCCACGCTGCCGGCGCAACCCTGGCCGGTGCAGGCCTGCGCACTGGCGATGGCCGTCTTCAGCACGGTGCTGCCGATCTGGCTGGGTGCCGTGGCGATGCGACGCCTCGGCGCGGATCGCGTGGCCATTGTCAGTTCGCTGGGACCGGTACTGACCGTGCTGCTGGCCTGGCTGGTGCTGGGTGAGTCCCTGAGCGCGACCATGTTGGTGGGCACGGTGCTGGTGGTGCTGGGGGTGCGGCGCATCGCACGCCAGCCGGCACGCTAGAGAAAAAAGAGGCCGCGGAGTGCGCCTCCGCGGCCCCTGTGCCTCAGGTCAGCACCCACTCGATGAATCGGGAGACCTGATCACGGGCCCAGAAGTAGCCATCGGCCACGGCGTAGCCAATGTCGTACCAGACGCTTTCGGCGGCATCGCTGGCCGAGTTGCGCCCGCCGGCCACCGCCAGCAGCTCGTGCTCGTTCAACACAGCGATGCCATTGCAGTTCGGCAGTTCATTGCGATAGTCCATGGAAGAATCCTCTGATGAAGTCCTGAATTTGCGACGCGCAGGCTCCGACCAGCAGCAACACGAGCAACAGCTTCAGCGTTGCCGGTCTGAGCTTGAGCGTCGCGGCCAGCCTGTTGAACAGGCGCTCACCAGTAAGCCGGATATCGCTCATGGAGAAAGCGATCGACGACGCCCTGGGCGAAGGCGTCGATGTTGCTGACGTTGGCGATCTCCCAGATCAGGAGCGCCACCGCGAACATGCCGCCAGAGACGGCGTCGATTTCAGTGTCGGTCAGGTTCTGCATAAATCCTCCAGGGTTGTCGTGCGGGACGCGATGATTGCAGCACGACGCCGCAGCGCGACGACACGCGCCAATGTAGCCGCTTCAGCGAGAAACTCGCCAAGCCGGCAACGGCGCAACTGATGCAGTAACAGCGCTCGACGCCGGTTGCGCGCGCGCCTCACAGTGCCGCGATGTCCATGTCTCCGCATCGCGGTCTGTTTCGTCGCCAGGCGCTGCTGCAGCAACAGGCGCCGCGTTTCGGCGCGGTGCTGCTGGGGCGGCCGCCGGGCGCGGTGTTCTTCGTGCCGCTGGCGATCGGAGTGTTGTCCGGCGTCAGCGCACTGCTGTTTGCCTCGCACACGCGCACGGTGATGGTGGGCGGCACGCTGCGGCCGCTGCAGGGCGTGGTGCAGGTGGTGGCCACCCAGTCGGGCACGGTGGCACAACGTGCTGTGGCTGACGGCGAGCGCGTGAGAACCGGCGCGGCGCTGTTCGTGCTGGCGAATGAACGGTCTTCGGCGAGCGGCGACGCCACGCGCGCGGCAGCGCTGCAGCTGCAGGTGCAGCGCGACAGCCTGCGCGCCGATCAGCACGAACGGCAACGGCAGTACGTGCGGCAACGCCAGGCTTTGCAGGCGCAGCTGGATGGCCTGCACGCGGGGCAGACGCAGTTGCTGCAGCAGATGCAGCTGCAACAGCAACGCGTGGAGCTGGCCGAAGTCACCGCCGAGCGCTATCTGCAGCTGCAGCAGCAGGGCTTCATCGCCGCGTTGCAGTGGCAGGACCGGCACGCCGAGTTGCTGGATCAGCGGCAGCGACTGGCCGAGCTGCAGCGTGCGCTCAGCGTCAACCGGCAGCAGTTGGCCGCCGCGCAGCTGGCCTGGCAGGATCGCGCGGCGCAGGTGGCGCGCGAACAGCAGACATTGCTGCGCGAGCTGGCGGCGATCGAAGCGCAGCTCAGCGACAGCGAATCGCGGCGCGAGTTGATCATTCGCGCACCGATCAGTGGCGTGGTGGACGCCGTGACCGTGGAGCGTGGCCAGAGCGTCGCCGTCAATCAGGTGCTGGCCGCACTGCTGCCCGAGGCCTCGCCGCTGGAAGCCGAGTTGCAGGTGCCGGCTACTGCGGCGGGCTTTCTGCGCCGCGGCGCCGTGGTGACGCTGCGCTATGACGCCTATGCCTGGCAGAAATTCGGCCAACAGCGCGGCGTCATTCGCGAGATCTCGCGCACCACACTGCCAGGTGGCGCCTCGACACCGGTGTATCGCGTGCGCGTGACGCTCGAGCACCAGAGCATCACGGCCTACGGACAGCCGATGCCGTTGAAGCCGGGCATGTCGCTGCAGGCGGGCATTCAGCTTGAAAGGCGGCGCCTGTACCAGTGGTTGCTGAATCCGTTGTACAGCCTGCGGGGCGTCGCCAATGGCGCCTGAATCGCCGGCGGCATCGCCGTCGTTTTCATTGCAGTTCTGGCGTCGACGCCGCCTGCCGATGCTGCTGCAGACGGAGCGCACCGAGTGCGCGCTGGCCTGTCTGGCCATGGTCGCCGGTTACTGGGGTCCTCGTTGCGACCTGCGCGCGCTGCGTCAGCGCTTTCCGCTGTCGCTGAATGGCGTGAATCTGCGACAGTTGCTGGACGTGGCGCAGCGGCTGGGCTTCAGCAGCCGTCCGCTGAAACTGGATCTGCCGCAGCTGGCGCAACTGCGCCTGCCCTGTCTGCTGCACTGGGACTTCAATCACTTCGTGGTGCTGAGGTCAGTCGCGCGCGGTCGGGCAGTGATCCACGATCCGGCCGCGGGTGTGCGGCGCATGTCGCTGGCGCAGCTGGGCCAGCACTTCAGCGGCGTGGCGCTCGAACTGCAGCCGGGCCCCGACTTCGCCGTGCCGCCGGCGTCGCCGGCTTTTGGCCTGCGGCAACTGTTCGGCCGCGTGCAGGGACTGGCCGGCCATCTGTGGCAGTTGCTGTTGCTGGGGGTGGCGCTGCAAACCTGCGTACTGGTGGCGCCGTTCCACCTGCAGTGGGTGGTTGATGAGGCCTTGCTGGCCGGTGACCGCAATCTGCTGGCCGTGCTCGGACTGGGGTTTGCGCTGCTGCTGTTGCTGCAGGTGGCGCTGAACGCCGCGCGCTCCTGGACGCTGGCCGTGCTGGCGACCAGCCTGAACTATCAATGGCTGGGCAATCTGTTCGCGCGGCTGCTGCGCCTGCCGCTGGGCTGGTTCGAGAAGCGTCACCTGGGGGACATCGCTTCGCGTCTGGCGGCGGTGCAGATCATTCAGCGCAGCCTCGGTCCGCAACTGCTCGAAGGCATGATCGACGGCATGCTGGCGGTCGCGACGCTGTGCGTGCTGCTGCTGTACAGCCCGACGCTGGCTGTGCTGGTGGTGGGCATCACGGCACTGTATGCGCTGCTGCGCCTGTCGCTGTACGGTGCGCAACGCCGCGCCGGCGCCGAGCAGCTGGTGCACGCCGCGCGTCAGCAGAGCCAGCTGCTGGAATCCATCCGCGGCATCCAGACCCTGAAGCTGGCCGAGCGCACCGAAGAGCGGCGCGCGGCCTGGCTCAATACGCTGGCCGATCAGTTCTCGGCCGAATTGCGCAGCTCGCGCCTGTCCGTGTGGCACCAGGCTGGCCATCTGCTGCTGTCGGGCACGCAGCGCATCGCCGTGATCTGGCTCGCGGCCCTCGCCGTCATCGAGGCACGCTTCTCGGTGGGCATGCTGTACGCCTTCATCAGCTACCAGGATCAGTTCAGCCAGCGCGCCGCCGGATTGATCGACCGCCTGCTGGAACTGCGCCTGCTGCGGCTGCAGGCCGAGCGGGTGGCCGACATCCTGCTCAGTGAACCCGAGCCGGTTGCACCTGAGTTTCCGCAAGCGCCGGACTCGACTGGCTGCGAGCTGGAACTGCGCAACCTCTGGTTCCGCTATGGCGAAGGCGAGCCGTGGATCCTGCAGGACGTTTCCCTGCGCGTGCGCGAGGGCGAATCGCTGGTGATCACGGGCGCCTCGGGCTGCGGCAAGACCACCCTGCTGAAAGTGCTGCTGGGACTGCATGCACCGACGCGGGGAGAGATCCTGGTGGGCGGCGTGCCGCTGTCGCGGCTGGGATTGCCGGCCTGGCGGCACATGATCGGTGTGGTGATGCAGGAGGATCGGCTGTTTGCCGGCTCGATCGCCGACAACATCTGCTTCTTCGACCACGCGCCCGAGATGGCGCTGATCACCGAGTGCGCGCGCATGGCGGCCATCGATGCGGAAATCGCCGCGCTGCCGATGGGTTACCAGACACCGGTGGGCGATATCGGTGGCGGGCTGTCGGGCGGCCAGGCTCAGCGCGTCATGCTGGCGCGCGCGCTGTATCGCAGGCCGCGGCTGCTGGTGCTCGATGAAGCCACCAATCAGCTCGACCTGCCCAATGAACGGCGCGTCACCGGCTTGCTGGATACCCTGCCGCTGACGCGGCTGGTGGTCGCGCACCGGCCCGAAACCATCGCCCGTGCCGGGCGCGTCATGGTGCTGGCCGGCGGCCGGATCGCCAGCGATGAGCGGCGCTCAGATCCAGTAGACGAACACGAACAGACCCAACCACACCACGTCGACGAAGTGCCAGTACCAGGCCACGGCTTCAAAGCCGAAATGGCGCGTGGGCGTGAAGTGGCCCTTCATGGTGCGGAACCAGATTACCGTCAGCATGATGGCCCCGATGGTCACGTGCAGTCCGTGGAAGCCCGTCAGCATGAAGAAGGTTGAGCCGTAGATGCCGGTGCCCAGCTGCAGACCATAGTGCTGGTAAGCCTCGGCGTACTCCTGCCCCTGCAGGTAGACGAACACGAAGCCCAGCAGGAAGGTGGCAGCGAGGAAAATATTCAGCCGGGCGCGATTGGCTTCCTTCAGCGCGTGATGCGCAATGGTGATGGTCACGCCCGAGGTCAGCAGGATCAACGTGTTGATGGCGGGCAGGCCGAAGGCCGGGATCACTTCGAAGGTGCCATCGGCGCGCGGGCTCAGCTGCGAGGGGCCGTTGCTGGGCCAGCCGGCATTGAACTCCGGCCACAGGAATATCTTGTTGAAGATCTTGACGCCCTCGCCGCCGATCCACGGCACCGACAGCGTGCGCGCATAGAACAGTGCGCCGAAGAAGGCGGCGAAGAACATGATCTCGGAAAAGATGAACCAGATCATGCCCATGCGGAAGGAGCGATCGACGGCCAGGTTGTAGATGCCGCGCTCGTTCTCGTCGATCACGGTGGCGAACCAGCCGAAGAACATGTAGGCCAGGATGGCCGCGCCCGGAATGAAGGCCCAGCCGCCGGCCCATTCGTTGAGGAAGGACACCGAGCCCAGCATCAGCGTGAACAGCGCCACCGAGCCGATGATGGGCCACTGCGTGTCGTGCGGAACGTAGTACTTGCTGCTGTCAGCGGGGGCGGGGGCGTGCGAAGTTGCCATCAGGGCATTTCCTTGAGCGAAGACAGATGAAGGCGTTGCTTACCGGGCCGCAACACGCGTGGACTCGTCATAAAAGGTGTAGCTGAGCGTCAGCCGGTCCACATGCGCCGGCAGCGCCTTGTCGACGAAGAAGCGCACCGGCAGGACGCGCTCCTCATTGCTGCGGAACGGCTGCGGCGTGAAGCAGAAACATTCGGTCTTGTGAAACCACGCTGCCGCCTGTGAGGGCGACACATCCGGCACCGCCTGCGCCACGGTGTCGCGGCCGGTCAGGTTGCGCGCGATGAAATGCGTTTCGTACAGCCGGCCCGGATGCACCTGCAGTGTGGCGGTCACCGGGCGGAATTCCCAGTTGCCGACATTGGGCAGATTGCCGATCAGTTCCAGCGTGATGGTGCGCGCATCCGCTTCGCCCTGCGGCCTGACTTCCGCCGCGCGCGCCAGCGATTTCTGGTTGCCGATGCCGGTGATTTCGCACAACACCTGGTACAGCGGCACCAGTGCAAAGCCGAACGCGAACGCGCCGGCCGCGAAGCCGGTCAGCTTCCAGGCCAGGCGGCGGTTCTCGCCAGGCAATGCGGTCGGCGCCGTCATGCGCGGGCCGCGCTCACCGACAGGGCGATGAAGCCCAGGTAGAACGCCGCGGCCAACAGCGTCAGCAGCAGCGCATTGCGCCGCACGCGCCGCCGTCGCTGGTCATCGGGAGCCGGGCTGGCGCTCATCTCAGTGCTCGGCGCCGCGCGCGATCACGGACATCGACGGCGCATTTTCCCAGGTGTGGTGCGGCGCCGGTGAGGGCACTTCCCACTCCAGGCCATGCGCGCCTTCCCAGGCGCGGGCCGGCGACGCAGCGCCGCCCTTGACGCACTTCCAGATGATGTACGGGAACAGCAGCTGCGCCAGGCCGAAGCCGAAGGCGCCCAGCGAGGACACCATGTTCCAGTCGGCGAACTGCGTGGAGTAGTCCGGGATGCGGCGCGGCATGCCGGCCAGGCCGAGGAAGTGCTGCGGGAAGAACAGCACATTGACGAAGATGGCCGACAGCCAGAAGTGCCACTTCGCCAGCTTCTCGTCGTACATGTGGCCGGTCCACTTCGGCAGCCAGTAGTACACGCCGGCCATGATGGTGAAGATGGCGCCGGGCACCAGCACGTAGTGGAAGTGCGCCACCACGAAGTAGGTGTCGTGGTACTGGAAGTCGGCCGGCACGATGGCCAGCATCAGGCCCGAGAAGCCGCCGCAGGTGAACAGGAACAGGAAGGCCAGCGCAAACAGCATTGGTGTCTCGAAAGTCAGCGAGCCGCGCCACATCGTCGCGCACCAGTTGAACACCTTCACGCCGGTGGGAATGGCGATCAGCATGGTCGAGAGCATGAAGAACATTTCGCCGGCCAGCGGCATGCCCACCGTGAACATGTGGTGCGCCCAGACGATGAAGGACAGGAAGGCGATCGAGGCCGTGGCGTACACCATCGCCTCGTAGCCGAACAGCGGCTTGCGCGAGAAGGTGGGGATGATTTCCGAGACGATGCCGAAGGCCGGCAGGATCAGGATGTACACCTCGGGATGACCGAAGAACCAGAAGATGTGCTGGAACATCACCGGGTCGCCGCCACCGGCGGCACTGAAGAAGCTGGTGCCGAAGAAGTGGTCGGTCAGCAGCATGGTGACGGCGCCAGCCAGCACCGGCATCACCGCGATCAGCAGGTAGGCGGTGATCAGCCAGGTCCAGACGAACAGCGGCATGCGCAGCAGCGTCATGCCGGGCGCGCGCATGTTCATGATCGTGACGATGACGTTGATCGAGCCCATGATCGAAGAGGCGCCCATCAGGTGCACCGCGAAGATGGCCAGTGGCAGCGAGTCACCGCCCTGCAGCACCAGCGGCGGATACAGCGTCCAGCCACCAGCCGGCGCTCCGCCCGGCACAAAGAAGCCGATCAGCAGCAGCGTGAAGGCGAACGGCATGATCCAGAAGCTGAAATTGTTCATGCGCGGCAGCGCCATGTCGGGCGCGCCAATCTGCAGCGGAATCATCCAGTTGGCCAGGCCGACCCAGGCCGGCATGACGGCGCCGAAAATCATCGCCAGCGCGTGCACTGTCGTCATCGAATTGAAGAACGAAGGGTCGACGAACTGCATGCCGGGCTGGAACAGCTCGGCGCGGATCACCATCGCCATGGCGCCGCCGACAAAGAACATCACGGCACTGAACACCAGGTACAGCGTGCCGATGTCCTTGTGATTGGTGGTCTTGAGCCAGCGCATCATCCCCGTGGGGGCGTGGTGGTGGTCGTCGTGGGCAGCTGCGTGTTCGTGGGCCATGTTCGTGTTTCCGGATTGAATGCGGTGCGGTTGATCAGCCGGTCTGGCGGGGCGTGGCGGGGGCGCCGGCGGCAACGGCGGGCGCCGGGGCGGCGGGCTGCGCCGCGGCCTTCTGCGCTTCCAGCCATTGCGCGAACTCGGCCTTGCTCTTGACCTCGACCACGATGGGCATGAAGCCATGATCGCGGCCGCAGAGTTCGGCGCACTGGCCGCGATAGACGCCGACCTTGTCTTCATCCACCTTGAACCACATTTCGTTGATGAAGCCTGGAATGGCGTCCTTCTTTACTGCCAGCGCCGGCACCCACCAGGCGTGGATGACGTCCTGCGCCGTCAGCAGCAGGCGCACCTTGGTGCCGGCCGGCACCACCAGCGGATGATCGACATTCAGCAGGTAGTCGGGCACCGAATTGACATCGATACCCGAACGCAGCTGGCGCGCTTCGTTGCTGGCGTAATCCAGCGTCGAGAGCACATTGACGCCGGCGTCCACGTATTCGTAGCCCCACTTCCACTGATAGCCGGTGACGCGGATCGTCAGCTCGGTGTTGGTGGCATTCTCGGTTTCGATCAGCGTGCGCGCGGCCGGCACGGCGCAGGCGATCAGGATCAGCACTGGAATCACGGTCCAGATGATCTCGGCCCTGGTGTTGTGCACCATGCGGGTGTCGGGCACGGCGCCGCGCGATTTGCGGTACAGGACAATCGACAGGATCATCCAGCCGAACACGAACACGCCGATGGCCACGCAGATCCACAGCATCAGCATGTGCAGGCTGTAGATGCGCCGCGAAATGTCGGTCACGCCCTGGGTCATGTTCAGCGCCCACTCGGCATGGGCCGCAGAAGTGGCCAGCGCAAGCACGCCGGCCGACAGGTACGAGGCCACCTTTGCAGAAATCTTCGTCATCATTCCAGCCTTACAGTTTCAGTCTTGCTGCGACAGTCGCGGCGATTCGTTGATGCGACCGACCGAGCGTCGCAAGCGTGCGGCCAGGCCGCTTCTTTCCTCTTCCGTCAGGAAGTTCCCAACCTCGTACAGACGACCGTGTGACTCGATGGTCAGGCGGCTCGGGTGCAAGGCCGATTCGGCGCGGCGCAGTTTAACCTGTGCCCAGTGTCGCGGAAACACGGTCCGCTGCAGTTCATCGCGCCCGCGTGTTTCGATGACGATCTGTTGATCGGAAATCGTGATGATCTGCACTTGTTCGCGGCGACGCAGGCTTGCGCGCAGCGCCCACGCCAGCAACAGCATTTCCAGTCCCGCGAATGGCAATATGGGCCACATGCCCTTCAGGGCCAGCGCACCGGCGATGCCGAAGCAGGCGAGACAGACGCTGCCAAAGAACAGCAGCGCGCCGCGCGCCGTCAGCGAAACGTGCGGAATCAGCAGAATGGTCTCGGTGCTGGAAGGGTTGTCTGCCGGCATGCAGGGTCAGGTGCTTGAGCGGGCGGCAGATGATAGCGAAATGGCCGTTTTTGTCAGCAGGTCAATGGCTTGCGTTCAGGCGAACAATTGCGCCGCAGCGGCGCGCAGCAAGGCGGCCTCGCTGCCGGAGTGAGGGTCGGGCTGCCAGGGCAGCACCGCCAGCGGCGCAGTGCCCAGCAGCCGCGACAGCGTGCGCACATTGTCGTCCACTGCTGCAAATTCCCGTTGCGGCTGCGTACCCAGCCAGCCGGCCAGAGGCAGGCCGCTGTTGCGGATGGCCTGCGCGGTCAGTTGCGCGTGATTGAGGCACCCCAGCCGCAGCCCCACCACCAACAGCACCGGCAGCCGCAGCGCCACGGCGATATCGGCCATGGTCTGCTGGCCGGAAATCGGGCTCAGCCAGCCGCCGGCCCCTTCTATAAGGAGGGGCCGTTGTTCGGCACTCAGCGCCTCGAACGCTGTGTGTATTGATTCTATATCGATGCAGATACCTTCACGTTCGGCGGAGATATGCGGAGATAGCGGTTCTTTGAGCGCATAGGGATTAATGCGTCGATCTACGGGGTCCTGACCAGTCACCGAGCAGATTTCCAACACATCTTCGTTGAAATGCCCCTGATCTGTGGCAATCAGGCCGGCTGCCACCGGTTTCATGCCCAGCGGCCGATGTCCCAGGGCGACCAATCCCAGCAACAGGCCCTTCATGACGCGGGTCTTGCCCACGCCGGTGTCGGTGCCGGCGATGAAGTAGCCGCTCATGGCGAGGCTCGTTGTCGCGTGCGCAAAGACTGCAGCGGGAC
>Ga0190271_10002319_pt1 | contig 11456 bp, 10 predicted proteins | sample Popmic356T_FD_133747 | JGI IMG/M metagenome (GOLD analysis project Ga0190271, IMG submission 133747) | Populus adjacent soil microbial communities from riparian zone of Weber River, Utah, USA - 356 T | ecosystem: Environmental > Terrestrial > Soil > Riparian zone | place: USA: Utah | collected...
GCTGGAGGAGGCGCTCCGGCACGGCCGGCCGGCCTGGGTGCAGAACTCGCACTCGCTGCTCGACCGCGACGACGAGACCGGCGTCCTGCCCGTGGTCGTCCGGGAGGGCCTCGGCTACACGCCGTTCAGCCCCCTCGCCGGCGGCTGGCTGACGGGCAAGTACCGGCGCGACGAGGAGCCGCCGGCGGGCTCGCGGATGACGCTCCGGCCGGAGCCGTACACACATCTGCAGGACGGCCGCGTCTACGACGCGCTCGAGGAGTTCGAGGGGCTTGCGCACAAGCGCGGCACGAGCCCGGCGGCGCTCGCGATCGCCTGGCTGTTCGGCCACCCGCACGTCACCGCGGTCGTGATCGGGCCGCGGCGTCCGGAGCAGCTCCGGCCCGCGCTCGAGGCGCTCGAGCTCGACCTCTCGCCGCCCGAGCACGAGCAGATCGCGGGCCTCTTCACATGAGCGTTCTCGTCCTCGACGAGCATCAGGTGCGGTCGCTGCTGCCGATGGCGGAGTGCGTCGAGGCGATGGACGACGTGCTGCGGTCGCTCGCGCGCGGCGAGCTGCACCAGCCGCTGCGGCCGGTGACGCGGCCGGAGGCCTCCGACACGCTGATGGGGCTGATGCCGGCGTTCCGCGGCGGCGAGCGCGCTGCTTGGTCGCTGAAGGAGATCGTGATCGCGCCCGGCAACCCGGCCCGCGGTCTCGACGCGCACCAGGGCGCGGTTCTCCTCCACGACGGTGAGACCGGTCAGCTGCGTGCGCTCTTGAACGCCTCGGCGATCACCGAGATCCGCACAGCCGCTGTCTCGGCCGTCGCGACGCGCGCGCTCGCGCGCCCGGACGCACGAGTCGTGGCGATCCTCGGCGGCGGCGTGCAGGCCCGCTCGCACGACGAGGCGATCCGGACGGTCCTGCCCGACGCCGAGATCCGCGTCTGGACCCGCCGCGACGGCGGCACGCCCGAGGAGGAGCTTCGCGAGGCCGACGTCGTCTGTACGTGCACCAGCGCCCGCGAGCCGATCCTCGAACACAGCTGGCTGAAGCCGGGGGCCCACGTCAACGCCGTCGGCTCGAGCGTGCCGACCGCGCGCGAGCTCGACGCCGCAACGGTCGCGGCGGCAACGCTGTTCGTCGACCGGCGCGAGTCGGCGCTGCACGAAGCGGGCGACCTGCTCCTGGCCGGCTTCGGCGCGGAGCGGATTGCGGCCGAGCTCGGCGAGGTGCTCGTCGGTGAGCATCCGGGGCGCTCGGACGCCGAGGAGCTGACGGTCTTCAAGTCGCTCGGGCTCGGCGTCGAGGACCTCGCCGCCGCCGAGCTCGTCGTCCGCAAAGCGCGCGAGCAGGGCGTCGGCACCGAGGTCGACTTCTGATCGAGCTCGCAGCAATCGAGCACGCGCGAGAGACGATCGCCGGCGCCGCCATCCGCACGCCGCTCGTCCGGCTCGAGGTCGACGCGCCCGCCGAGATCTGGCTCAAGCTCGAGAACCTGCAGCCGATCGGCTCCTTCAAGATCCGCGGCGCCGTCAACGCCATCCGCAGCGCTCCGGCGGCGGAGACGGCCGACGGGGTCGTCACGGTCAGCGCCGGCAACATGGCGCAGGGCGTCGCCTGGGCCGCGCGCGAGCTCGGCGTCCCGGCGACGATCGTCGCGCCCGAGCAGGCGCCGCGGGCGAAGCTCGACGCGATCGAGCGGCTCGGCGGCCGCGTCGTCACGGTGCCGTACGAGCGCTGGTGGGAGATCATGGTCGCCGGCCGCTACGACGCCGCGGACGGCTTCTTCGTCCATCCGGTGCAGGACGAGCGGGTGATGGCCGGCAACGGCACGATCGGACTCGAGCTCGCCCAGGAGTTGCCGGACGCGGACGCCGTGCTTGTGCCGTGGGGCGGCGGCGGCCTCTTCACCGGGATCGCGAGCGCACTCGCAGCCGTCCGGCCCGACGCGGCGGCCTACGCGGTGCAGCCGGAGACCGGCGCCGCCGTCTCGGCCGCGCTCGCCGCCGGCGAGCCGCGCGAGGCGCCCGGCTTCGCGCCGTCCTTCGTCGACGGCGCGGGCGCCAAGGTCGTACTGGCGGGGATGTGGGAGCGGGCGCGGCCGCTGCTCGCCGGTGCCGACATCGTCTCGCTCGACGAAACGGCGGCGGCCGTCCGCCTGCTGGCGGCGCGTGCGCACGTCGTCGCCGAAGGGGCGGGCGCGCTCGCTGTCGCCGCCGCTCTCTCGGGGCGCGTCCCAGGACGAAAGCTCGTCTGCATCGTCTCGGGCGGGAATATCGACGCTGAGCGTCTCGCTGCAATCCTCCGCGGCGAGACGCCCACGTAAGTCCTGCTAGGGCTTGCGGGTGGTGCGGATCCCCGTTTCGGGTGACGTCCGCTCACACTCTCGGAGCGCGGACGACGCCCGCGTACCGAAAGCCGAGCGCCTCGATCCCGCCCGCGTCCACGAGCGCCTGCTCCAGCACCTCCGTCGCGACACCGCCGAGCTGCCGGTGGAAGAACGGCATCCGCGCGAACGCGCGCTCCTCGAAACGCGCCGCGATCGCCGTCCTGAGCGCTTCGAAGCCGTGCAGGCCGAGATGCTCCCCCTCCCACTCGTCGCGCAACGCCTGGAGCGACGCCGGAGCCTCGCCGAGCCCGGCCGCGGCGAGCGCGCGTCGCTGGCCGTAGAGCCAATCGAGCGTCGGCTCGTCGACGAGGTCCCAGCCGAACTCGTCGACCACGACGACGCCGCCCGGCTCGAGCAGCTCGGCGATCAGGTCGAGCCCCGCGTCGAGGTCGCGTATGTGATGAAGGGAGTACGAGGCGAGAACCGCGTCGTAGGGCCCGTCCGTCGGCTCGAGGTCCTCGAGCCGGATCCGGCGGAAGCTGTCGCCCTGCGGCGCAACCGGATCGATCCCGAGCACGTCGTAGCCGTCGACGGCCAGCGCGGTCGTGAGCGCGCCCTGCCCACAGCCGACCTCGAGCACCCGCGCGGGCGCTGGCGGCAGGTGCTCGCGCACGAAGTCCAGAAACGTAGATTGAGCCACGATGGCGGAGACTATTCGTGCGGCGGCCGTCCGCCGGCTCGCGGTCGCGGCGCAGGGGTTCGCTGGGCGCTACCGGCGCGCGACCGGGCCGAACGTCGAAGCCGAGATTCGCAGGCTCTCGTGCGTGCAGCTCGACTCGATCTCGACGGTCGAGCGCAGCCACCGGATCGCGCTCGCAGGCCGCGTCGGCGACTACCCGCAGGAGGCCGTCTCGCGGCTGCTGGCACGCGGCCGGATCTTCGAGTACTGGGCGCATGAGGCCTGCCTGCTCCCGATCGAGTCGTGGCCGCTCTTCCAGGCGGCCCGAGAGAACGGCGGCCGTGGCTGGTACGGCGCCGTCGGCAAGACGCACCCCAAGCTCGCGGAGGAAATCCTCGCCGAGATCCGCGAGCGTGGCCCGCTCGCGTCGCGCCACTTCGAAGGCGCGACGGCCGGCGGGATGTGGAACTGGAAGCCGGCCAAGGCGATGCTCGAGCGGCTCTGGAACCACGGCGACTTGGTGATCGCCGGCCGGCAGGGCTTCCAGCGTGTCTACGACCTGGCCGAGCGGGTCATCCCGCGCGCCGTGCTGGAGGCACCGACGCCCTCCGAGCAGCAGGTGCTGCGAACGCTGGCCGAGCAGGCCGTCCGCGCCCGCGGCGTCCTGACCGAGGCAGGCGTCAAGGAGCACTGGCGGCTGCGGGGCGGCGTCGCCCGCATCCGGCCTGCCCTCGACGAGCTCGTCGCAGAGGGGCGGCTGCGGCGGCTGCGGGTCGACGACGGCGGCGCAGACGTCCTCGTCCCCGCCGGCGCCGTGCTCGACCTGCCAGCGCCGCGCACCGCCGTGCTGCTGAGCCCGTTCGACAACCTGCTCTGGGACCGCCCGTTCGCACGCCGGATCCTCGAGTTCGACCATCTGATCGAGGTGTACAAGCCGCAGCCGCAGCGGGTCTACGGCTACTACGTGCTCCCGTTCCTGCGCGGCGACCGGATCGTCGGCCGCGCCGACCTCAAGTCGGAGCGTCGGGAAGGCCGGCTGGTCGTCCGCGCCTTCCACCGCGAGGACGGAGTCCGCCGCTCGGGTGCGCTCGACGACGCCTTCGACCGGGCGCTCGACCGGCTCGCCCGTACGATCGGGCTCGAGGAGGTGGTCCGGTGAAGGTCGGCATCGAGGAGGCGCGGCGCATCGCTGTCCGCGCGCAGGCGCTCGACGGGTCGGCGTCAGGCGTGCTCGAGACCGTGCGCAGGCTCGGCTTCCTGCAGATCGACGTCGTTCAGCCGGTCGAGCGCCCGCAGCACCTCGTCCTCTACAGCCGCCTCGGGCCCGCGTACGACCGCACCGAGCTCGACCGGCTGCTCTGGGATGAGCGCGTGCTCTTCGAGTGGGACGCGTTCATCTACCCGATCGAGGACCTGCCGCTCGTGCGCGCGCGGATCCGCGACTTCCGCCGCTCCCGGCGGACGAAGAGCCAGCGCTGGGTGCACGACTTCCTGACCGAGAACCGCGCCTTCAAGCGCTACGTCCTCCGCACGATGGAGCAGAACGGTCCGGTGCTCTCCCGCGACCTCGAGGACCGGTCGAAGGGAGAGAAGCGCGATCACCGCTGGTGGGGCTCGCGCATGGTCGGTCTGATGCTGCTGTCGCTCCACCAGTACGGCGAGGTCACCGTCGTCGGCCGTCAGGGCGGCCAGCGGCTCTGGGATTTGACCTCGCGCTGGTGGCCGGAGTCGGAGACGGTCTCCGTGGCCGAGGGACGGCGGATCCGGGAGGAGCGCCGCTTCCGCACCCAGGGCGTGCGGCTCGTCAAGGGCGAGTGGGAGGCGCATCCGGACGCAGCCGACGGAGCGGTGCCCCACCGGGCCGTGCTGCTCTCCCCCTTCGACCGCCTCGTCTACGACCGCGACCGCGCCGAGGCGCTCTGGGGCTTCCGCTACCGGCTCGAGATGTTCGTGCCGAAGGCGAAGCGGGAGTACGGCTACTACGTGCTGCCCCTGCTCGTCGGCGACGAGCTCGTCGGCCGCGCCGAGCCGCGCTTCGACCGCAAGACGGGCGTGCTCGAGCTGCTGGGCGCCTGGGGCGACACCTCCCGCCTCGACGAGGCACTCGACGGCCTCGCCGCCTGGCTCGGGGCGGCTAGCATCAGCCGGTAGTGGACTTCGAGACGCGAGCCATTCACGACGGGCAGGAGCCCGACCCCGCGACCGGCGCGATCATCACGCCGATCTACCAGACGTCGACCTACGTGCAGGAGGCCGTCGGCGTCCACAAGGGCTACGACTACGCCCGGGTCGCGAACCCGACCCGGTCGTCGCTCCAGACCGCGCTCGCCTCGCTCGAGAACGCCGAGCACGGTATCGCGTTCTCCTCCGGGCTCGGCGCGACGACGACGCTGATGCACCTCGTCAACCCGGGCGAGAAGGTCGTCCTGATCGCGGACGTCTACGGCGGCGTCTACCGGATGACGTCGCAGGTGTATGAGCCCAAGGGCTACCTCTTCGACTACGTCCCGGCGCCCGAGTTCGCGAACCTGGCGGACAGGCTCGACGACAGGACGCGCATGGTCTGGATCGAGAGCCCGTCGAACCCGATGCTCAACGTCGTCGACATCCGGGCGGCCGCCGACGCCGCGCACGCCGCCGGCGCGATCCTCGTCGTCGACAACACCTTCGCAACGCCGTACCTGCAGAACCCGCTCGACCTCGGCGCCGACGCCGTCGTCCACTCGACCACGAAGTACCTCGGCGGCCACTCCGATGTCGTCGGTGGCTTCGTCGGCACGAACGACCCGACGATCGCCGAGCGCCTCTACTTCCTGCAGAAGTCGCTCGGCGCAGTGCCGGGGCCGTTCGACTCCTGGCTCGTCCTGCGCGGGATCAAGACGCTCGCCGTCCGGATGCGTCAGCACTGTGAGAACGCGCGCGCGATCGCCGGCTGGCTCGAGCAGCAGCCGGGCGTGGAGCAGGTGCTCTACCCCGGGCTCGAGTCGCACCCCGGCCACGAGATCGCGAAGCGGCAGATGCGCGACTTCGGCGGCATGATCTCGTTCCTCGTCGACACCGAGGAGACCGCCGTCGAGCTCGTCGCGAAGACGAAGCTGTTCCAGCTCGCGGAGTCGCTCGGCGGCGTCGAGAGCATGATCGAGCACCCGGCGCGGATGACCCATGCATCCACGGCCGACGCGCCCTTCGCGGCCCCGCGCAACCTGATCCGGCTCTCGGTCGGAATCGAGTCGGTGGAGGACCTGATCGCCGATCTCGCGGCCGCACTCGTCCCCGCCGCCGCGCACGCCAAGTAACAGTCCGTTGCAAGGCGAGCCGATCGACCTCGTCCACGGCGGCGCGGCCCGAACGATCGGGTCGTACCTCCTGGACACGTCCGAGGGCCTGGCCCTCTTCGATTGCGGCCCCTCGAGCTGCATCCCGGCGCTGAGGGCCGGCCTCGCCGAGCGCGGTCACGAGCTCGGCGACGTCCGCCACCTCCTGCTGTCGCACATCCATCTCGACCACGCGGGCGCGGCCGGGTCGCTCGTCCGCGAGCACCCCGCGCTGCAGGTGTGGGTGTCGGAGATCGGAGCGCCCCATCTGCTCGACCCGGCCCGGCTCGAGCGCAGCGCGCGGCGGCTCTACGGCGATGCCTTCGACGAGCTCTGGGGCGAGCTTGCTCCGGTGCCGGAGGCGAACGTGCGCGTCGCAGCCGACCGCGCAGCCGGGCTCGAGGTCTTTCCGGCGCCGGGCCACGCGTCCCATCACGTCTGCTACTTCGACGGCTCGACGCTCTACGCGGGCGACGCGGCCGGGGTGCGGATCCAGCCGCACCGGTCGGTGCTGCCGCCGACGCCGCCCCCGGACGTCGACGTCGAAGGCTGGTACCGCACGCTCGAGGCGATCGAGCGGCGCGCGCCGGATCGGCTCGCGCTGACGCACTTCGGGCCCGCCGACGACGTCTCACGCCACCTCGCCGAGCTCCGCGAGCGGCTCGACACGTGGGCCGGACGCGTCGAACAGGGCCTGAGCGAGGAGGAGTTCGTGACGGCGGCGAAGGCCGACCTGCCGCCGGATGAAGCCGACGCGTACGACCGTGCGATGCCGTTCTGGCAGTCGTACGCGGGCCTGCAGCGCTACTGGGAGACGCGTGCGCGCTAGCACGGCGCCGCTGCGCGAGCGCGAGTTCCGCCTCCTCTTCGCCGGCCGCACGATCGCGCTCGTCGGCAACGCAATCGCCCCCGTCGCGCTAGCCTTCGCTGTCCTCGACCTCACCGGCTCGAAAACCGACCTCGGCGTGATCCTCTTCTGCCGCGAAGTCCCGCTCGTCGTCTTCCTGCTCGTGGGCGGGATCTGGGCCGACCGGATCGCGCGGAACAAGGTGATGATGAGCGCGAACGCCGTCAGCGGGTTCGCCCAGGCGGTGACTGCAGCGCTGTTGATCACCGGCAACGCGGAGGTCTGGCACCTGGCCGCGCTCGCAGCGGTGAACGGGGGCGCCTCCGCGTTCTTCTTCCCCGCCTCGGCGGGCGTCGTCCCGCAGACGGTGCCTGCGTCGCTGCTGCAGCAGGCGAACGCGCTGCTGCAGCTGGCGATGAACACAGCGCTGATCGGCGGCGCCGCGATCGCGGGCTTCCTCGTCGCCGGGCTCGGCTCCGGCTGGGCGATCGCCGTCGACGCGGCCACGTTTCTGCTGGCGGCCGCCTGCATTGCGCTGATGCGGCTTCCCGCGGTCGTCCGCGACCAGGCGACGAACATGCTCCACGAGCTCGCCGTCGGCTGGCGCGAGTTCCGCTCGCGGACGTGGCTGTGGGCGATCGTGCTCCAGTTCTCGTTCATGCTGATGGTCGTGCTCGGCGCGTTCAGCGTCCTCGGGCCTGTCGTCGCGGACGGGGAGCTGGGCGGGGCCAAAGCCTGGGGCGCGATCCTGACCGCCTGGTCGGCGGGCTTGGTCGCGGGCGGCCTGATCGGACTGCGCTTCCGGCCGCGGCGGATGCTGCTCGCAGCGACGCTCGCGATCCTCACGCTGCCGTTGCCGCTGATCGCGCTCGGCTTCCCGCTGAGCGTGCCGGCAATCGCCGCCGTCGCATTCGTCGCGGGGCTGGGGAACGAGATCTTCGGCCTGCTCTGGCACACGACGATGCAGCAGGAGATCCCTGCCGACAAGCTCTCGCGCGTCTACTCCTACGACGCGCTCGGGTCGATCGGGCTCGTGCCGCTCGGCTACGCGCTCGCCGGCCCGGCGGCGGAGGCGTTCGGCGTTCGCGCGACACTCTGGGGCGCTGCGGGGATCTCGCTTGCGGTAACACTCGCCGTCCTGCTCGTGCGCGACGTGCGCACGCTCGAGCGGCGGGTCACGCCCAGCCCGTCACCAGCCACCGTTTCCCTCTGAAGCGGCGGAGCATCAGGCCGAGCCGGACGAGGATCAGCGCCCCGATCGCGGCCCAGACGCCGACCACGCCCCAGTCGAAGGCGAGCGCGGCGAGCGAGAGAGTCGCGCAGACGACGAACGCGGCGACCATCGACCACGCGAGGTAGGGCCCGTCGCTGGCGCCGATGAGGATCCCGTCGAGCGCGAAGACGGCGCCGTTCAGAGGCTGCATCAAGGCAAAGAGGATCCAGATCGCACCGGCGCGCTCCAGCACGAGCTCGTCGCCGGTGAACGCGCGCGGCAGCAGCGGCTCGAGCAGGAGCAGGGCGCCCGCGAACGCGGCCCCCGCGTAGACCGCGAGCCAGATCATCCGCGCGCTCGCCTCGAAGGCGCGCTCGGTGTCGCCCGCGCCGAGCGCCCGACCGACGAGCACCTGACCCGCGATCGCGATCGCGTCGAGCACGAGCGCGAGGAAGATCCAGAGCTGGAACGCGATCTGGTGCGCCGCGATCGACGCGTCGCCGAAGCGGGTGATCACCGCGCCCGCGACGGCAAACGCTCCCATCAACGCGACGGTGCGGACGAAGATGTGGCGGCCGACGCTGATCAGCCGCCGCATCAGGTCGAACCGCGGCCGTAGATCCCGTCCGGCGGAGCGGAGCAGCGAGACGATGAACGCCGCGCCCATGGCCGTCTGGCCGACGGCGGTCGCGGCGGCGGAGCCTTCGATCCCCCAGCCGAGCCCGTAGACGAAGAGGATGTTGAGGACGATGTTGACCGCGTTGCCTGCCGCGAGAATCAGGAACGGGGTTCGCAGGTCGGCGACGCCGCGGAGGTAGCCCTGTGACCCGAGCGCGATGAACGCGGAGGGCAGCCCGAGCGCGACGATCCGCAGGTACGAGACGGCATAGTCGGCGGCCTCGTCGTCGGCGCCCATCACCTCGACCAGCGACGGCGCGAACACGGCGACCGCGACTGCGAGGACGATCCCGACCGCGAGGCAGAGCCAGAGCGCCTGCGCTCCCAGCCGCCGTGCCGCCTCCTCCTGGCCTGCGCCGGAGGCGCGGCCGACCTGCGCCGTCGTCCCGTACTGGAGGAAGTTGAAGATCGCGAAGAGCGTGGTCAGGATCACCGCGCTGACTCCAAGCGCGGCCAGCTGGGGCCGGCCGAGGTGCCCGACGACGGCGGTGTCGACGAGGAGGTACGTGGGCTCGGCCGCGAGTGCGCCCAGCGCCGGGACAGCCAGTCGGAGGATCTCGCCGTCGTACTGGGAGCGGAGCCGGAGGAGCCTCACCTCGCGGAGATGGCTGCCTCGTAGGCGGCGACGTAGTCGGCCACCATCCGCTCGGGCGTGAAGTGCTCCTCCACGTCGCGCCGCATCTCCGCCGGATCGAGCGCGTCGGCGTCGTCCAGCACGTCCTCGGTCTGCCGCCAGTCGTCGACGATGATCCCGGTGCGACCGTGGTCGATCACCTCGGGCACCGCGCCCCAACGCGTGGCGATCACCGGCGTGCCGCACGCCATCGACTCGATCATCACGAGGCCGAATGGCTCCTGCCACGAGATCGGGAAGACGGTCGCGCGGGCGTTCTGCAGCAGCTCGACCTTCTCTCCGTGCGACACCTCGCCGACGTACTCGCGGTCGCCGCCGAGGTGCGGCCGCACGTGGGCGTCGAAGTACGCCTGCTCGGCCGGCTCGGCGCACTTGCCGGCGATCTTCAACGGCAGCCCCGCCTCGAGCGCGATCGTGACGGCACGGTGGGCACCCTTGTCCGGGCTCATCCGCCCGAGGAAGAGCAGGTAGTCGCCCCGCACCGGGTGGTAGGGGTAGAAGGAGAGGTCGAGCGCGTTCGGGATGTTCGCTATCCACGGCAGCTGCGGGCGGGGCTCGCGCTGGCTGAGCGACAGTGAGATCAGCTTCGTCTTCGGCGCCATCCGCACGACCTGCTCGTAGAGGTCGCCCGGATGGCCGTCGACCGGGCCGTGCACCGTGTGCACGAGCGGCGTCGGCAAGAGCGACCCGAGCGCGAGGCCCATCAGCCCGGTGTGGTCGTGGATGACGTCGAAATCGCCGTGCCGCGCGAAGCAGTTGAGTGCGTGCTGGAGCTCCCAGAACGTCTGCCCGATCCGCTCGCTCGGCGCTTCCTCGAAGACGGCCGCCAGCTTCGCGCGCGTGCGCGAGTCGCCGGATGCGAAGAGCGTCACGTCGTGGCCCGCATCGGCGAGACCGTCCGCGAGCAGCGAGACGATCCACTCGATCCCGCCGTAGCCCGACGGCGGCACCGGGAACCAGACCGGGCTGAGGACGGCAACCCGCATCTCAGGCGGCCTCCGCGCTCACTTGCCGGTCGGCGACCGCGATCCGCCACGAACGCCCGAGCGCGCGCACGCCGGTCAGCTCGAGCCCGTCCAGCCACTCCGGCACGCTCTCGGCCGTCCGCAGCCGGCCCGCAACCGGGTCGGAGTCGAGCCCGAGCAGCAGCCGCAGCAACAGCACCGGCGTCCCCGCCGCCCACGCCTGGGGCCGGGCCGCCGTCGGGTACGCGATCGGGAAGGGCGTCTCCTCGCGGCGGAAGCCGGCGAAGACCTCGGGCAGCGACCAGTCGAAGAACCGCGCCGCCTGGAAGAGGGTCCGCGCGATCCTGTCGACGTCCGCGGCGTGACCGCTCCGGCACAGGCCCCAGGCGCCGAGCGAGGTGTCATGAGGCCAAACGGTGCCGTTGTGGTAGGTGAGCGGGTTGTAGGCGGCGTCGCCCGTCGACATCGTCCGGATCCCCCAGCCCGACCAGAGCTCCGTGCTCATCAGCCGGCTCGCGACCGCCTCGACGCGCTCGGGCGGGACGATCCCGCTCCAGAGCAGGTGGCCGATGTTCGAGCAGAGCGAGTCGACACGCCGCTTGTCCGCATCGAGCGCGAGCGCGTAGAACCCGCCCCGCTCGTCGACCCAGAACTGCTCGTCGAAGCGGCGCCGCAACTCGGCCGCTTCCGCCTCGAGACGAGTGGCGAGTGCGTCGTCCCCCCAGACCGCGCGCGCGAGCTCGGCCAGACGCACCTTCGCGTCGTAGACGTAGCCCTGGACCTCGGCCGGCGCGATCGGCGTCTTCGCGAA
>Ga0190271_10002320_pt1 | contig 11450 bp, 5 predicted proteins | sample Popmic356T_FD_133747 | JGI IMG/M metagenome (GOLD analysis project Ga0190271, IMG submission 133747) | Populus adjacent soil microbial communities from riparian zone of Weber River, Utah, USA - 356 T | ecosystem: Environmental > Terrestrial > Soil > Riparian zone | place: USA: Utah | collected...
GACTTTCGGACTTAGTAATTACTTCTTCTCCTTCTCCAATGCCAGTTTTACCGCGCCATATGCATTAATAATTTTACCACTTTTACATAACTCCGAAAACTTCACTTTTTTTTCATCCTTTCCGGGTAAATCAACTTCGTCAGTTATTACAGTACCAGATTCATTAAGTATATTAATTACATCCTCCGGACTAAGTGATGGAAAATAAGAACGAAGTAATGCAGCAACGCCGGATGCAACGGGTGATGCGAAGCTTGTGCCATCCACTCCATCATATCCATTATTGGTGGTTGTAGTATAGATGAATACACCAGGGGCAAATATGTCAACCCATTCTTTGCTGTAATTGGAAAAAGAACCGCACAAACCACCTGTACTTATATCCCCACTGGCTCCTACTGTTAAATAATTCGTGGCGCGTTTACCATCCAAAAATTCGGAATTGGGATAAAAAACATCTTTTGAAATATTTGAAGCTTCATTACCTGATCCATGCACTAATAATACCCCCTTAGATGCAGCATATCGCACTGCATCATCTACAAATTGTTTATAGGGAGAAACTGGTTTCCCAAAACTCATATTGACAATGGAAGCTCCATTATCCACGGCGTAACGAATGGCAAGTGCCACATCCTTATCATGTTCATCGCCGCCCGGAACCGCCCGTATCGCCATTATTCGTACATTATCAGCAATACCTTCCACACCAATTCCATTATTACGGACAGCCGCAATAACTCCTGAAACAGAAGTACCGTGGTTGCCGCTTCCTTGTTTCAGGTTGTTATTTCCATAGAACCTGTCATTGATATCGGTATAGTTATCCTTAACCAATTCGCCCCTTATATCTTCAGGTATTTCTTCCTTACGTTTTTTCTTATTCTCGAGGTCGTTTTTATATCGAATGACATCAGTAATTATGGCAGTGCTTGTTACTGTCGTGTCCCGAACATCTGAAAATACGGAATTCCAGAGGACGATTCCACGGGCAATCTTTGCATCATTTTTCAGTAAAGGCGATTTTAATGCGTTCACAGTAAATTCCGTCACCTGTAATTTTTCAGAAATTAGTTTAGCGGAACTTTCCAACAATTCCAGGAACCTGACTATGCTGAAAAGATTGTTCAATGATTCCTCGTAATCCTTTTGCAGCATTTCTGCTGCCTTCTTCCATTGACTGAAAAGAAACTTCCGGTCATCCGGAATATTTTTTTCCTTTTTTCCCTCAAACTCCTGCCGCCAGTTATGATACATTCTGGTTATTTCATGGGAGTTTCTCTCAAGATTTACGCCGTTCGGGGCACCACAAAAATTCCAACCATATATATCATCGAGGTAACCATTACCATCATCATCGATCCCGTTGCCCGCGATCTCTTTCTTATTAACCCATAATATCGGTTTCAGATCTTCGTGCAGGGTATCAATTCCACTATCAATAACAGCTACAATGATCGTTTTACTGGTTCTGCCCTTCAATAATTCATAGGCCTTTGTCAAACTGATACCATAATAACCATCCTGTTTCGCATCCAATAAATGCCACCCTTGCTTTTTTTCTTTCTGCATCTGTGCCTGTGCACCGGATAAAAGAAAAAACAATAAAACAATAAGTGCTGACCGGACTTTCAACATAAAATATTTGTTAGACAATTCTACGGTTTCATAGTTAAAGCTCAAAGCTTATTCTAAATAAATTTGCCGGAAAGGCGGAAAGACGGAAAGAACATTTTTTTGAATTAATTACTTACCGACTTACCGTTTTACCGGCAAAGGAATTTATACTATTTATTTTGCCGCCAAAAACGGGTAGCGATAATCTGTTGGAGGGTTAAAGGTTTCTTTAATGGTCCTGGCGCTTAACCAACGGTATAAATTTAAAATAGATCCTGCTTTATCATTTGTCCCACTTGCTCTTGCACCGCCAAATGGTTGTTGACCAACAACCGCACCGGTGGGTTTATCATTGATATAAAAATTACCGGCTGCATGTCTGAGCTTTTTGGTTGCTAATTCAACGGCGGCCCTGTCCTGAGAAATAATAGAGCCGGTTAGCGCGTAAGGAGAAGTTGCATCCACCAACTCCAGCGTTTTTTCAAAACTATTGGCAGGATAAACATATACGCTAAGCACTGGACCAAAAATTTCCTCGCACATGGTCACGTACTTCGGATTCTTCGCTTCAATAACTGTCGGTTGAATAAAGTAACCTTTTTTCTTATCGCATTTACCTCCAACCCATATTTCCGCCTTATCATCATTCTTCGCGTTATCGATATAAGATTTGATCTTATCAAAACTTTTTTCATCGATCACCGCGTTTACAAAGTTGGTAAAGTCTTCCACTGTTCCCATTTTTAAACTCTTCACGCCGGCAATCAATTTCTTTTTTACTTCTTCCGCGATATTAGAAGGTATATATGCTCGTGAGGCCGCGGAACATTTTTGTCCCTGGAATTCGAAAGCTCCGCGTAACAAAGCCGTAGCCACCACATCGGGATCAGCGCTTTTATGGGCCACAACAAAATCTTTTCCGCCAGTTTCTCCAACAATTCGCGGATAGGACTTATACATCGCCATATTTTTACCAACCGTTTCCCACATATTATTAAATACCCCGGTGGAACCGGTAAAATGGACGCCACCAAAATCGCGATGATTGAAACAGATCTTGCCCAACACTGGACCACTTACATAGATAAGATTGATAACTCCATCCGGCAAACCCGCTTCTTTCATAATGCGCATAAACATCTGTGCCGAATAAACCTGTGTATTAGCGGGTTTCCATACTACCACATTGCCACACATGGCCGCGGAAGTCGGCAGGTTACCACCAATTGCAGTGAAATTAAAAGGAGTTACCGCCAATACAAATCCTTCCAGCGGACGATACTCCATCCTGTTGTGCATGCCCGGCGAACTGATGGGTTGTTGTTTGTATATCTCGCTTAAGAAATGTACATTAAAACGAAGGAAGTCTATTATTTCACAAGCACTATCAATCTCCGCCTGGTAGGCATTTTTACTTTGTCCGAGCATGGTAGTGCCATTCATATAAGGGCGATACTTTGTCGCGATCAGGTCAGCCGCCCTTAAGAATATATTTGCCCTGTTTTCCCAACTGGTATTCGCCCATTCTTCTTTAGCTGCGAGCGCTGCTTCGATAGCCTGCGTTATATGTTTTTCATCACCCGCCGAAAAATGACCCAGCGTATGACCGATTTCGTGCGGCGGATGCATCGCTATTTTTGTATTGGTGCGAACTTCTTTTCCACCGATATACATGGGTACATCTATGACTGTTTTTTTCAATTCAGCTAATACTTCTTTCAATCTCTTTTTTTCCGGAGAACCCGGAGCATAATTTAAAACAGGTTCATTTACCGGCATCGGGTATGAAAAGGTTCCTAAGCTCATTAAGAATTGTTTTTGTGGTGCGAAGTTACAGGGACGAGGGTAATTAAGCAAAAGACGCTGTTCGCTAATCCCTGCTCGCTGCAACGTTAAGGTTGCCAACCCTAAAACAACCTGATAAAATTTATCAGACTGTTGCAGGGTTGGCAACCTTGTTGTTTGAGGGTTGGCAACCTTATGCCTAGCGAGCAGCGAACAGCGAGAAGCGAAAAGCCTTCCCCCTATTGTTTAACGAGTTTATAATTTAACTGTGTTCCATTTTTCATCAGTTTCAAAATATAGATACCAGCAGTCCATTTTGACGCATCAATCCGAAGTGTCGTTTCTGATATCTTTTGTTGCCACACCAATTTCCCTTCAATCGAATGAATGCTAAGTTGTGCTCCGGCATATTCGTTGGACAGTCGCAGGGTTAAATTATCACTGAACGGATTATTATAAGTTACTATCTGGTTATTTTGGGAGAAATCAAGCTTTACAATCGGACTGAAAGTGAATTTTCCATCCTCATCAACTTGCCGAAGCCGGTAATAATTATGCTGAGGGAATGGGTGGCCGTCTACGAAAGAATATTGGTTTATTCCACTCCGGTTTGCTGAAGCAACTTTACCTATGTTTATGAAACTATTCCCCCCATTACTTCGCTGAATTTCAAAATGAGAAGTGCCTTGTTCATTTGTTGTTTTCCATTCAAGCATAGCTTGTTCTTGCATTTTTTTACCGGCGAAGGATAATAATTTTAGCGGCACCGAAGATAGTAGACATTGCGGACCCGCAGCTTCGTTTACTTCAGCTACTACTACATCGTCCACAAAATAATAGGCCGTATGCACAATGCTCGCGCAGCCGGCAAAACTGCCGCCGCTCAAAACAGAAGAAGTATCTGTCAATCGCAGGGTATCGGTAGACGCGTTGTTTTTGAAATTCCCGATCACCAGGTATTGATAAGGTTGATCCGCCGTAATTACCGCGGATATATTTACCCAACTTTTTTTATCAGATAAGAAAAGGTTATCAGGAGAAACCACCACGGGTGTAAAGGATAAATTTGAAAACGTCAGCTCCCTTGTTTGCGAGGTTCGCAATGCAATCCCTAAATTATCAATTGCAATCGTTGAAAAATCGGAAAGACTCACATACATGCTCACTAAATATTTTTTTCCCACTATCATTGGGGCATTCAATTGATTCTCCATGTATTCGCGGCTGCCGGAAGAACTATACGCAAAGATTCCACCATAACCGTATCCATTTCGGGGCGATTGATTGCCAAAGCAAATATTATTCGGTAGCTCTACCGCACTTCCGGGAGCATTTACCGCATTAAAGAAATCAGCTGTTCCTCGGGTTGGCAATCTCCATCCTGCAATGAACTGCGCACCGGGATTAGCTGCTCCTATAAATGAAGTAGGTATAAACAAATCGTTTTCCAAGCCCGGGTTCCGTACAAGATTGTTTAATAAACATATACTATCGATCTGGCTATTTATTTTTTGAGAAAGATTTTTATACACCTTAATCTTAAACTCTAATGGAACACCAGAGGAATTACCTGACACGCGTATAAAATAAGTATTACCCGCTATCAATAAACCAGCATTTACAATATTATTGAGGTTGTTTACAGTGGTACCATTACAAGAAACGGACGTAAGTGAACCACAACTTCCGCTCAGCAGCTCTATAGCGGCGTTGGTATTAAGCGCCTGCACTTCTACTGTAACCGGTTCTGCCGGAGCCACAAAACTGAACCACACATCATTACTTGTAATTGGGCAATTGAAGGAAGCATTAAAGGTGGCGAGATTTGTTGTATACAATTGAGTAGCTTCTGTATTCGCGTCCGCATCTATTGACAACACAATGGCACCCACACATTCATTATTTACCGGTACTTGCGGAGTATTGATACTTATATTAAAAAAACTTTGTCCGAAAGCAGCCGTATTATTAGCCAGAACTTTTACAAAATAGGTATTCCCAACCGTTAAACTATTCGCTGTTACACTTACCTGCAAACTTCCAGCAGCGCAGGCGGATGGAACCTGTACTAAGCCAGCACAGCTTCCACTAAATACCGTAACAGTAGGCGCATTTACGAAACCTTCTACATTTACTCTATGCGAAGCAGCAGTAGCCACGAAACGAAACCACACATCGTTGCCATTAACACAACTTGCATTACCGCTGGCACCCGCATCAATCGTTGATCCCCGGGTTGCAACGAAATTATTTCCTGCCGAAGGGATAAGTTCAGTTGCGTTTACACAATCATCATTTGACGGTGGATTGAATTGCTCAGTAACCATAATACTGAAAGATCCCTGGCCAGATGAAACAGTGGAACTATACACCCGTACCAGGTAAACATTTCCTACGGTGAGTCCTGTTAATGAAACCAAATTATCCCTGGTATTACCTAACTGACATTTTACAAGTACTAACGCGGAGCAATTGCCACTATATACCACCACTCTTGTTGTGCCAATCGTTGAGTTTTGCAACAATACCTGCATGGTGGCTTTCGTTGCGGTAAACTGGTACCAAACATCATCATCCTGACCCGTACTGCAATTGGTGGCTTGTGCCGATTGTGTTGCATCGGTGGTAGTACCTGTGGTAAATGTGCCGAAGGTAATATTGCTTTGTGGAGTGAGTATCGTTGGAGAAGCGCATTCATTATTAACAGGTATCACCACTGTTTTAATACAGAGGTCGAACGTACCCGCCACTTCCGGAGAGTTATTAAACACCCGGATATAATAAGTTTGGCCAATGGTAAGTCCATCGAAACGCTGTTCAATACCCGCACCAATAGTTGAAGAGGTGTTTTGAACCGAACAATTAATAGCAGTAAGAGTACTGCAAAGCCCGCTGTAAAATTTGAAACGAAGTGATTCACCCGTTCCCCTTATCAACCTGATTCGATGTGAGGCCGAAGTAGCCGTAAACCGAAACCATACATCCCTGATATTTCCTAGTTGTGTATTTCCATCACAATTGTCGTTAACTGATTGTGTAGCTCCAAGATTTGTTCCTGCGAACTCTTCGCAGGTTGCGTCGCTGGTCGGAACGATAGTTATTGCGTTCGTACATTCATCATTAGCCAGGGCCTGCGGAGTAAATAAAGCGAGACTGACATCATCGCCCATTATCATAGATGAATTATAAACACGTATAAAATATGTTTCACCGATCGTTAAATTTCCCATTCCAAACAACGTGTCGCCTGCGATGCCGCACCTGCGATGCACGAAGCTGCCACAAGCTCCCGAATGCCACTCAAGAGTAAGGCTAGAATTATTGGTAAGATTAATTGCCTTCAATACATGTTGTACAGATGTGGCTGTAAACCGAAACCAGATATCCTTCGCTTCCGCGAAACAAGAGCCGATTACTGGCACACTGGTAGCGCCTATCGTAGTTGCATTAATAAAATTTAAAGTGCTATCAGATGAAGGGATTAGTGAAATCGCGTTGGCACATTCATCATTGATAGGAAAAACAGGTGAGGTAACACATACATTAAATAATCCTTCCACTCCCCCACTATTTCCACTATACACACGGATCAAATAGTTTTGTCCAACTGTAAGACCCCCAACAGAAGCGGATGCAGTATCTCCTGAAAATTCCGGGTTCTGACAGAACATCGAAACTAATGATGCACAATCACCACCCATTACCTGGAATCGCACCACATTATTTCCAAATCCAAATACTTTTATTTTATGAACCGATTGCGAGGCAGTAAACCTGAACCAGGTATCGTTAATAGTACCATTACTTCCAAAACAATCCAAACTACTTTGGGTAGCATCGTATGTAGAACCGGGAACAGATGCGACGCATGCATTGCTTCCGTTAGAAGATGGAACAACTGTCACCGCATTTACACATTCGTCATTCTGCGGCAAACTTGTAATGGCCAGCTGAAAACTACCCTGCGAAGCAGCACTGCTTCCATTAGAAAATATTCGTATGAAATAAACCTGCCCGGGAGTGAGTCCGCTTAACGGCATTGTTTTGTTGATTCCGCCCGGAGTAGCACAAGCTATTGAAACCAACGCTCCACAGGTTCCGCTAAATGCTTCAACAGAAAAAGTAGTGTTAGTATAAAAAAGATGGATACGATGGGACGATTGAGTGGCCATAAAGCTATACCAAACATCATCATCCGCAGTACCCGTACAGGCAGCTAAACTTTGAGTGGCAAACAAACTAGAACCGCTGGTCCGTAGTACAGGAAGATTTGAGTTATTTACAGTAAGTGACACCGCGTTACTGCATTCATCGTTTGCCGGTGGCGTTGGAGTATAAACACAAATATCGAAGCTACCCTCGTTTGCCTGTTCCCTTGTAGAAACGGCAATCTTATATTCCTGTCCAATTACTAATCCCGTAAGAATCGTTTCATTAACAGGTCCGGTTACTTCCGAATTACAGGTTTCAATATTGGTCAAACTTGAGCAATCGCCGGTGAATACATCCACAATCCCATTAGTCATCGTACCATAACCAACCCTTACAATATGCGTGGTAGCGCTGGCGGTGAATTTATACCAGACGTTTCTTTTATCAAACTCCCTGCATCCATCGTAGTTAACACTAACTACACCTGTATTGTTACCGGCAATGCCTGAACAGGAAGGAGTAGCTGATGGAGAAAGGGAAATTGCGTTATCGCAATCATCATTAGCAGGCTGGGCTATTATGCCAAAAGAAAGCGTGACAGCTGTAAACAGGAGTATAATATATTTCATAAATGAATTTCATTGAGCTCCAAATTTCCCCCTGAAACCGTTGATAAGGTATACACCAGTTGGGGCAATTAATTGGCTAAAAAAATACCCCGATTCAGGTAGGCACGCTGCTTCTAAAAAAATTATCTTTCCAAATATTTCGGTTAAACATCAACCAAAACATTTCTATGACTGGATTCTTGTTTCGGATGCGGGTGCTATTTCTTTTATTGACATTCCCCTTTATCTCCCAGACCCAGGTGCCTGAACTTTACAAAAAAACAACCGATAGCCTGCAGCGTGTATTGGAAAACTCAAAAGAAGATAGCAATAAGGTAAAAACCCTGATGGAACTTCTGAACGTGTATATAGACTTTGATATGTCCGGGGCAAACGAATTTGGAAAAATGGCTAATGATCTCAGCAAAAAAATTAATTATCGCTTTGGCATCGGCAGAAGTTATTATTCACTCGCCACTATTGCGATGAATGGTGGCCATAATAAAACCGCGGATTCTTTATTCAGTTTATCGGAAGAGATATTCAGTGATTTAAAACGGGAAGACCGGCTGGCCATGATTTATAACGGAAGGGGAAACCTTGCTTTCATGCAGGGTAATTACTGGTTGGCAGGTGATTTTTACACAAAGGCTACCGAAGTATATGAAAAATTAAAAGATACTGCTGACGCGCTTACCGCTTATCAGAATCTGATAGCCGTCTTAGGGGAAACAAATAATTATGAAAGAGCTATAATTCTTGCAAAGAAGTCGTTGAAAATTGCGGAATCGATCCACGATACTGTTCAGGCTCCTTACGCGCTTCAAAGTCTGTTGGTCAACTATTGTAACCTCGGAAATCTGGAAGAAGCAAGTAAATATATTGATCCTTTATTCAGAATAGCGGAAACTACGGTTGATTTTAATATTGCCGCAGAGATCTATAACTCAATTGGGAATTATTACTTTCTCAAAAAGGAATGGCAGCAATCCCTTCTTTATTTCAAGAAGGGTTTGGCGAAGGCTGAAACATTGGGAAACCAATACCTGGTGGCTCAACTTTTAAAGTCGGTTGGAGCAGCTTTCCTGAAATTAAAGGATTATCCATCTGCTAAATCAAATCTTGACAATGCATTGTTAGTTGCTGATAAATCAAATAACCGCAGAGCAATTTATGAAGCCAGTTTTTTACTCGGAGAGTATTTTCAGCAAATAGGCAAGCCTTCGGATGCAAATCGATACCTGCTTCTCCATCTTGATCTAAAAGATAGTATCCTCGGCGCAGGTACTCGAAACCATGTATCCTACCTGGAAGCATTGTTCGAATCAAACAAAAAAGAAAAGGAAATTGATAACCTGAAATTGGTGAATGTAGAAAAGGAACTGTCGGTAGTAAAAAAGAACCGGATGCTGGTAGCCGGCAGTATCGGGGCAGCCGCTTTGTTATTAGTATTAGGATTATTGTATCGCAGCAGCAAACAAAAACAATTACTTGCTGAGAAAGAACAGGAGGCACAGCATCAGCAAATCCGTTTTCTTGAAAAACAACAACAGTTGGTAAGCATGCAGAGTATGATCAATGGACAGGAAACAGAAAGAACCCGAATTGCCAAAGACCTGCATGATGGATTAGGAGGATTATTCTCTACGTTGAAAATGTATTTCAGTACACTTCAACACGAAGTATCAGACTTAAAACAAAGTGATCTCTTTCAAAAAAGCATATCATTAGTAGGAACCGCCTCTACTGAAGTACGTCGCATTGCGCACAATATGATGCCAGAGTCACTAATGAAACTCGGCTTAACCAACGCGGTCAAAGATCTATGCGATAATATATCGGCCGGTAAACTATTGCAGGTATCATTGGAAGTGCACGGGATGAATGAACGATTAAACTCTTCTACCGAAATCATGTTGTACCGCATTATCCAGGAATTACTGAATAATATCATCAAGCATGCGCAGGCTTCAGAAGCCATCATTCAATTTATCCGGGACGACAACAGGCTCAGTATTGTGGTTGAAGACAATGGCCGTGGATTCAATACCGAATCTACAGACGAAGCGGCCCATGCGGGTATTGAAACCGTAAAGAGCCGCGTAAATTATCTCAATGGAAAATTAACCATAGATTCCCAAAATGGAATAGGCACTACGGTGATGATGGATTTTTTGATAAACGATGAGGAAGCTGCTCGCTAATCGGTATTCGCCGCTAGCTGGCAACTTATTTGGGTACGCACGAGCTGCGAGCAGCGAAAAGCGAGCAGCTTCTCCTATATTCGTATCATGATCAAACTTCTCCTTATCGACGATCACCCCATAGTAATTGACGGGATACGAACGATGCTGAAAGATGTGGAATACCTGGAGGTTATCGGCTCTTGTAAAACCGGCAAAAGCGCGTTGGAGTTTTTACAAACAAATCAACCTGATATTATTCTTGTTGATATCAGCCTGCCTGATATTAATGGCCTGGAACTTTGCGAATCGATCCGCAAAATGAATAAAGAAGTTAAGATTGCGGCGCTTAGTTCTACCAATGAAGCGGGTATCATTACCGGGTTTTTGCAAAGAGGTGGAAATGGATACTTGTTGAAAGATATGGAACGCGATGATTTCCTCACTGCAATAGATCGGATACTGGAAGGGAAGTTATTTCTAAGTCATGCCGCAAATGAGAAGGTCCTGGAACAATTCCAGAGTGTCCGCTCGGCAATGAATAATATTCCTGTAGTTACGCGACGTGAAAAAGAAATACTGCAGCTATTCTCCGATGGATTAAAAGGACCCCAAATTGCCGACAAACTTTTTCTCAGTCATTATACGGTAGAGACACATCGCAAAAATCTTCTTAAGAAATTCAACGCAAACGCAATGCAAATGGCAATAAAAATTGCACGTGACTATCGGATTATTAGCTGATTATTTCAATAAAGTGTAATTGTTAATCAAGGTAACCGATAAATTCTTGGCTAACCGTTTTTTCATCAGGGAAAATCCGTTTTTTCTTTTTTTTTGATGATGTTTTTCACATTGTTCCGGCTAGTTGCTAATATATATTTGTATCTGACTAATCCACCTATGATTTATGGGCAGGAGTAAGCAAGATGCTGCTGCCGTTATTTACAGCTTAACAGCCTAGATGTTGTTTGAGGGGAATTTGGACATGGTTTCTGAGAGATCAGAAGCGGTTGTCCTATGGAAGATTTTCGAACAAGTGTCTCGTCCTGAAAAAAGTTGACTACAAATTGGTCAATTTTATGGGAGTAAAAACAAATGTTTA
>Ga0190271_10002321_pt1 | contig 11447 bp, 9 predicted proteins | sample Popmic356T_FD_133747 | JGI IMG/M metagenome (GOLD analysis project Ga0190271, IMG submission 133747) | Populus adjacent soil microbial communities from riparian zone of Weber River, Utah, USA - 356 T | ecosystem: Environmental > Terrestrial > Soil > Riparian zone | place: USA: Utah | collected...
ACAGCTAAAAGCTAGCCGCTTTCTTTTCAATACACATACAAAATACTCACCCCTCTAACCGTCCTTCTCCCTTCTTTTCCAAAATCGCCGGTACCACTCACTTCGAGATAATGCAGGAACTTATCCTGTATCACTCCGCCATCGGGAAAAGTTGTATCTGTTACACTTAAATAATTATCCGGTGGCAAAATTCCTGGAGGCAAATTGATAAACGACATCTCAATTTCACCGGATGGACTGTGACGGTCCTGGTGTTTGCGTAAGAAAAAAGCAATAGGCGTTTCCGTAGTAGAATTAGTATAGTGAATAGTCATTGATTTAATAACCGCTCCCACTGGCAATACAATGGCGGTAGATAACCCGCGGTTGGCAACGGCGCTTCGGCGTCCATCCTGGAAATGATCAACATATCCATCGGCACTGTTTGCCGGAAAGAAAGCCGCGCTTTCAATATATATCTTATGCTTGGTTGCTGTGGAAGCAGCGGCCAATACAGTTGCAGCGGAAGTTTTAGTAGTAGCAGTCTTTACAGATTTGGGCTTTCCTTTTTTGTCGCCCGATTTTTTTGTCGCCGTTTTTTTTGAATTGGCGGTTTTATTAACCGACTTTTTCTTTTTTGCCATACAGATAAGTTTAATGATTATGGATTCAAATTGTCTGCGAAAGTAATCAGTACTTCCGGAATACAAATACTCTTTTAGTTGTACGCACATCATTGTAGCAATTAGTTTGCATCCTTATTTGGATTTCTGCTTGCCTTCTCCGCCGCGGCGGAGAAGGCGAAGCAAGGCCGGAAAGTCGGGAAGACGGGAAGAAAATAAAACATCTTCCGTTTGGTCGCCGTACTGATGGCAATAAAGTTGTAGCTTGTAACATTGAAACTAATAAAAGATGAAATGGTGTGTAGTGAATAGTGAGAAGGAGTCTAAATAATTGTAATAGTCATTATGAAGCAATTACTCTTTAGTGTAATATTATTCTTTGTTTTCTTCACGGGCAATGCACAGGATATGCAAAAGTTTAGCCTGTATAAGCCGGAGGAAAATGCTGCGGCAGAATTGGAGAAAGCGGTGAAAGAAGCAAAAGCAAAAGGCAAGCATGTTTTTGTTCAGATAGGTGGCAACTGGTGCGTTTGGTGCGCACGATTTTATGAATATGTAAAGAATGATCAGCAGCTCGACTCTGCTTTGCATGCCGGCTATATCGTTTATCATCTCAATTATAGCAAGGAGAATATCAACAAGGAAATAATGGCAAAATTGGGTTATCCGCAGCGTTTCGGTTTTCCCGTATTTGTTGTACTGGATGGAAGTGGTAACCGCCTTCATACCCAAAATTCAGCATACCTCGAACAAGGGAAAACGTACAACAAGGGGCAAGTGATGGAATTTTTTGACCATTGGAATCCTAAAGCGTTGGAAGCTGATAAATACAAGAATTATTAAACATGCGTCCCGCCACCGCAGCATTCATCAAGCAAATAAATCATCCTGTCAAGTTCAGGATGTTTCTTTTTTATAAACTTCCGAGTGCTTTTTTTTCCGGAGTACGCGTGCGCAGTATTGATGATAAGCGATGTGTTACCAGCGTCCCATACAAATGGTTAACACAAAATCCATTTCGTTCCACCTATTTTGCATCGCTTGCGATGGCAGCTGAAATGAGCACAGGTGTGCTTGGTTTGGCGCACATTCAAAAAAGAAATCCCCCTGTTTCCATGCTGGTTATAAAATTGGAAGCGGAATATTATAAGAAAGCCACCGGTCGAACTTATTTTACTTGCGAAGACGGGGATGCCATAAATGCCACTATCGAAAAAGCAATTGCCAGTGGGGAAGGGCATTCGATTAGAGCAAAATCTACCGGCAAGAATGAAAATGGAGAAATCGTTGCAGAGTTTTTTATTAGCTGGTCGTTTAAAGTAAGATCTTCAACAGCAAAAACCGGTTAACCAATTGATCTTACTATATTGTTTTATAACAAAGAACATTCAGAGGAGATAAGCATATGAAAATAGCATTTCACGGGGCAGCCCGTACAGTAACTGGTTCAAAACACCTGATCTCTCTTACCAATGGGAAAAAATATTTACTGGACTGTGGTATGTTCCAGGGTATGGGAAAAGATACCGACCGGCTGAATCGCCATTGGGGATTTGAGCCTAGAGATGTTACTCATCTTATATTATCGCACGCGCATATTGATCATAGCGGGTTGATACCAAAATTGGTGAAAGATGGATTTGATGGAAAGATATTCTGTACACCTGCTACTAAAGATCTTACTACTATACTTCTGGAAGATTCGGCTGAGATACAGGAAGATGAAGTAAAATATGAAAACAAACGCAGGGCCGCGGAAGGGGTACCTTATTTGCAACCTTTGTACACCTCCATTGACGCGAGAGCCGCACTGGATCTTTTTCAGTCGGTGCATTATGGACAATGGACCAGGGTTGATGAGAATGTGGAATTACTTTACACCGATGCCGGGCATATTATAGGAAGCGCCGCGGTACATTTAAAAATAAAAGAGAACGGAAAAATTACCCGGATAACTTTTAGTGGAGATGTAGGGCGATACAGGGATATCATTCTTAAATCACCGGAAGTATATCCGCAAGCCGATTTTATACTGTTGGAATCTACCTACGGCAATAGTTTACATGATGTAAACATGACTACACCCGATCAGATATTGGGATGGATTGAGAAAACTTGCTTGCGAAAAAAAGGAAAATTGATAATGCCGGCATTTAGTGTTGGGCGCACACAGGAGTTGCTTTTCGCATTGAATCAACTGGAAATGGAAAGAAGGTTACCGCCGATTGATTATTTTGTTGATAGTCCGTTGAGCGTGGAAGCTACAGAGGTCGTAAAGCGTTTTCCCGAATATTTTAATAAGAATATACAACGCATCTTACAATCTGATAATGATCCTTTTTCTTTTAATGGATTAAAATATGTAAAAACAGTAGAACAGTCCAAGCTACTCAACTTCCGCAATGAGCCTTGTGTTATTATTTCTGCCAGCGGAATGGCCGATGCAGGACGAGTGAAGCATCATATCAGTAATAATATAGAAAACAGCCGTAATACTATTTTATTGACAGGATATTGCGAACCACGATCTATAGGGGGAAGATTAATGAACGGTGATAAGGAAATTAAAATATTTGGTGTAGAGCATGAGGTGCATGCGGAAATTGGTGCTATCCGTAGCATGAGTGCTCATGGCGATTATGAAGACCTTAGTCAATTTCTCGCCTGCCAGGATCCTAAACAAGTGAAAACACTTTTCCTGGTACATGGTGAATATGAAGTACAACAGCAATTTCAACAGCGATTGTATAAGAAGGGCTTTGCTGATATTACTATTCCCGAGATGCATTCCGAGATCGGATTGGGGTAAGAGTAGATCGCTTTTCGCTACTCGCTTTTCGCTTCTCGCTATCTTCTGTTGGGTTCTAGCCTTTCATGACTATGTTGCCTAACGTTTAGAATTTGATACTCTTCTGATTTATCAGTTCGAATCACCTTTTAAACACAGAAGTTAAAGTAATTAACTAAACCAGCGAGAAGCTAGTAGCGAAAAGCGAGCAGCTTCTTCAAAATCATTAACAAAAAAAGCTAGCAGCTAATAGCTAATAGCTTCAACCTGTTATCTCAAGAACCCAATGAAACTCTTCTTACAACCTTAGCTAGAGGCTAACCAGTAAATATTTCCTCGCTGCCGATGATTAAATCGGATGTTTAACCGGTTCGGATTTAAATTCGTACAAATGGAGCTAACAGCTAGCAGCTAATAGCTAGCGGCTTTTTTACATTTCCTTCACTAAACTTTTGCAAATTTTTTGTAAGCCCTGCACATTTTTTGTCGTTTATATACAGGAAGAATTTTCCGCGAATCGAGGAAGAGGTTTCAACATATTGGTGAGTTAAGTCGTGGAATTTCTTTAAGATAGAATGAGGAATAAAATTTGAATTATTATAAACAACAAAAAAGGAGCATTATGAAAAAGACGAGCGCAATAACAACAGCCCTGGCTTCCGCGGTAATACTTTTTGCAATAGCCTGCTCACCTGCAGCGCATGTGGAAAAAGATCAGGATACGGACTTTAGCCGTTTCAGAACCTATTCGTGGATGGATAACGATAATGGGAAGGGACGGAAAGACAAAGTCAAAAACCTCGCGGAACAGAATATACAGCAAGCGGTAAATGAAGAGTTGAGAAAAGAAGGATGGAGAGAAGTAAGAAATAATCCAGATGTATTGGTAGGTTATGATATCCTGGTGGAAAGATCTACCAGAGAAAGAAATAGCCCTGTATATTCACGGCCGTACTCAAGAGTGTATTTCAATCCATACACACGTCGTTACGGAACCCTTTACTATCCTTCCCAATTCTTGGGTTATGATAATGAGGCATATTCAATAAAGGAAGGTACCATTACGGTAAGTATGGTGGATGTGAAAACCGATAAAACGGTATGGCAGGGATGGACCACCAATGAAGTGGGAAGTAATAATCTAACTCGTAAAGAAATTGAAACGGGCGTAAAATCCATTTTCCGCAAGTTTGACGTGGCAAAAAATTAGGACGGTTATCAGGGGAAAAAAGACCGCTAACCCGGTTTTTGAAAGGAGGGCAGAAAGAGATTTCTGTTCTCTTTTTTTTTTTACACGAATGGGTACGAATGAAGACGAATATGGACGAATGAGCTGATTGTTGAATTCATGTAAATATGTAATTTAAATAGGGGTCGCGGCAGTTTACATCATTCGCACCCATTCGTTCCCATTCGTACCCATTCGCGTAAAAAAAAAGCCTCGTATTACTACGGAGCTTTCAAAATTCTTCTTTGGGTCGTCAATGTGTAGTGTTTTCGTCGATAGGGTCTTGATTTTAGATTATTGATTCTTCACTAAACGTTGGATTTTTCGCGGTAATTCATTTGGTTTGGATGGGGCTTTTCTAAAAGGAAATTAATGGGTTCTTTTCAAGGGATCGGATTTCGGTCGGGTTTTCTGGAAATCGGACAAGGGACGATGCAGGTTTTTTCACAAGGATTATGGATGGATCTTGGACGGTTAGGGTTCGACAACTATATAAATGGTCTCGGTCTTTTTTGGAATCGGATTCGTTTTTCAGAGGATTTGCTGGATGACATTGTAAAGATGCTCCGAAAAATTCGCGACTCATAACTTATTCGCTGTTCGAACATTTGACTTCGATTTTTGGACGAAATGCTCCGATAAATGGATTATTAGCCTTTTCACTCTCCAACTTATCTGGTTGCCGGCCCACCTAATAAAGCAAAAAACCACGCTTTGAGGCGTGGCTTTAGAAATTGAAATCCTAGGTGCATTTGAGTAAGGCTGGAGAGCTACTCTTTTAGGGTACGGATCTCAATGCTTTGGTTTCCAGTTTTAACCGTCGCGATAATTAGGTTCATAAGAAATTAGTTCGTTGGTTTTTTACTTTAGGATAGTTGGCGTCTTGCAATACAAAGATGCTTCGAAAACCAGGGGATCGGAACTTTATTAGATGATAGTAACTGCTTTCACGATGAATGGGCAAAAAATTGCGATGAGAAGGACACTAGAACGGTCGCAATTCTATTTATTGCTGATTTTCAAATACTTACCTAATTGGATCTTTATCAACAATGAAGCTATTCTCTGACAAAGAAAGGCATACCGGTTTGGGTTCCGGAGTGGAATTCGAATTAAATAGATAGTGAACAGCCTTTTATCAGATTATATTAAGCCTCCTGAGTACATCCTGCTTATGGGCCTTACTCATTGGGATTTCAGTGCCTTTAATAAAGAGATCGTTTTCTCGGATATCATCGATTTTGGTGAGATTAATGATATAAGAACGATGCACTTTCATAAAACAGGTTTTATCAACCTTTTCCTCCAAGGCCTTTATCGTGTTGTGGGTAATATATTTTTTGTCGGCCGTAACGAACTTTACATAGTCACCCATACTCTCGATATAAAGAATGTCTTCATTATTCAACCGCACCAGTTTCCCGTCGCTTTTAATAAATATATGTTTATCGGAGGAGGTAACCTGGCTATCATTGTCATCTTTCACAGCCGCCTTTTGCAAAGCTTCTAAAAAACGCTGATAAGTATAAGGCTTCTTCAGGAAATCGATTACATGATATTCAAAAGCATTGTACGCATATTCAGGTTTAGAAGTAGTAAGAATTACTTTGGGCGAATAACCCAACTGATCCAGCAGGTCGAAACCCGTAGCGCCCGGCATTTCAACATCAAGAAATAAAATATCTACGGTAGTAGTATTTAAATACGCCAATGCATCGGCCACATTGGTGAAATGTTCTTTCACATCCAGCAAGCCGCTTTTTTCACAACATTTGCGGGTGTACTCTGCCGCTACCTGCAGGTCTTCGATTATAACGCAACTCATGCTCATGGTTAGGATAGATTGTATTCTTTAAATTTTCCGTGCTCTGATTCAATAATAATTACGCTTTCTTTTAACAGGTTGCTCAATGCTGAATATGCAGAAGCAACTTGTTCAATAGAAGACGCAGCCGCGCAGGTATCTTCAAATTGTTTACACGATTCCTGGGTCTCCGGCAAACCCACGAATCCAAATGATGGTTTTATTTTATGAACAGCTTTTTGCAATGCCGATAAATCGCCGGCTTCAAAAGAAGAGTTGAGATGGATAATATCTGGCTTTAATTGAGTGAGGGTGATGGAAAAAATCTCTTCCATGTATAAAAAATCATCTTCGTATAAACTTATTAATAACTCCTTATTAATCTTTTCATTGAAAATGAACGTTTTATGTTCTGCTTGGTTGCTCACAGGAAAATAGTTGTGCTTGTTTTACGTTATTGGATAAGTATAAAGCCTTACCGGATTTTTAAAGCAGGTGGCTTCACTATCCAATAACTCTATGAAAGGCAAATTATTTTATCTGGCATGGTCAATTTACCGCGATATTGTTTATTCCGGGTTAGATGACTCCATAATTAACAAAGATCAACGTAAAAAAATCGTTCGGTTTAACCAGTTTGTAATACTGGCTTTGCTTGTAAATTTCTTCACGGTTATTATTTATTTCTACAACAAACTTTACATAAGCGCGCTGATCAATATTACATCGGCCTATATCTTTCTATTGTCATTTTATTTCAGTTCAAAGGGTCGGCTCGAAATAGGTCGTATTCTCTCCATCGTAAATGTAAATGTCTACCTCATAATTATAAGTTATGTGGAAGGATTGCGGGCGGGTGGATTCTTTTTATTCTTTCCGTATTTCCTGGTTCTGACTTTTGTGGTGAGTATCCGCCGAAGCTATAAAGAACTTGTGATCGTTTACGCAATTACTATCTATTCCCTGATATTATCCGTGATCCTGAGTCCTAATTCGAATGATATAGAAGTGATCAACGACGCTTTATATAAAAGTTTATATATCAGCAATCTTTCTCTTTCGTTTTTATTAACCACCATTTTTTCTTACGCAATTCTCCGTATTAATAAGGACAATGAATTAGCAATACTGCAAGAGAAGAAATTCGGAGATACTATTTATAATACATCACTTGATGGAGTATTTATTATGTATACTCATTCCAACATTGTAGCAAGTTGTAATCAACGGGCCCTGGATCTTTTTGAAGCGAAGGAGCACCGTGATATTGAAGGAACACATATTGAGAATTGGTTTGATGAGGAACATATCAAGCGATTTAATTCTATTGAACAAGCAGTTTCAGGCGTTACCCATAATTGGCAAGGAGAATTGAGTTTTACAACAAAGACGGGTAAAACGTTCCCAGCCTACGTAAGTGTTGCATCCTTTCATTATAAAGAAACAAAATATATCAAGATTAGTATTCTTGATATGGGTAATGTGAAGATGACGGAGTTTGAACTGATGAACGCAAAAGAAAAAGCGGAAGCTGCGGCCAAAGTTAAAACACGTTTTCTTTCCAACATGAGCCATGAATTGCGTACACCTCTTAACGGAATCATCGGCGCTTCCAACCTGTTGCTGCAGGAAGAACATCTGCCTTCGCAGCAACCGCATCTCGATATTCTCAAGTATTCATCTGAACACATGATGTTGCTCATCAATGATATTCTTGATTACAATAAGCTTGAAGCTGGTAAACTGCAACTTGCGGATGCACCAGTAAACATAAAAATGTTTGTTGAACGCGTTGCCACACAGTTTGCGGGACAGGTTTCTGCCAAAGGGTTGAAATTTGTTACTGATATCGATGATCGTCTTAACCTCGAGCTGATGACAGATGAAACTCGTTTGAACCAGGTGCTTAGTAACTTATTATCAAATGCAATTAAGTTCACCCACTCTGGAAATATTACGATGGCAGTAAGACAGATATTTGCTTCCAGCACAAAAGCGACCTTGCAGTTCATTGTGCGCGACAGTGGAATAGGTATCCCAAGCAACAAGCATAAAGAAATATTCTACAGTTTTACTCAGGCCGATTTAAATACCACCCGTAAGTATGGCGGAACCGGTCTTGGTTTATCTATTACCAAGCAACTGGTACACAAATTTGGTAGCGAGCTGATGCTTGAAAGTGAAGAAGGAAAGGGAAGTACCTTCCACTTCACCGTTGAATGGCCAATCAACGAAAATCGGAGAATGTATATTAATGAAGGGCGCACTAAACAACTTGCTTCTTTGGAAGGAACTCAGATATTATTAGCCGAAGACAACCCGGTTAACCTTGCCGTTGCCAAACGATTTTTGCAGAAATGGGGAGTTACAGTAACCGAAGCGGTAAACGGAAGAGAAGCAGTCGAAAAATTCAAACCTGGTTTTTTTGATCTGTTACTGCTCGATTTGGAAATGCCGGAAATGGATGGAGCTACGGCATTGAAAGAAATCCGCAAGATTGATTCAAATATTCCCATATTAGCTTTTACAGCGGCGGTGTATGATAATATACATGCCGACCTGATTCAAAAAGGCTTCACAGATTTTATACATAAACCTTTCCGCCCCGAGGAACTGCATAGCAAGATCAACCTCCAGGTGATGGCTAAAAGAGCGTAACCAATTTCAGAAATTTACTTATTGGGTAGTTAAGAAGATAAAGCTGTAGAAAAATACTTATTAAATAGAGTTGATTGAATACTCCGACTTTAACCTCCAGTAGAATGGGATATTTATTAATGACCCGTTTTATTCTTAAATACCACTAACAAATCTTTTAATATACTAACAAGCGTTATAATGTCTGCTGGCTTTTGTATAAAACCATCTGCTCCCATTTTTTTTGCTTCTTCAATTACATCCGGTAACAAGCTGGTTGAATAAATATAGATCGGTGTTTTACCAAATCGTTCGTTCTCACGGATTGCCTTCAGGAATTGTTTGCCATTCATGCGGGGCATATTCAGATCAAGAAATATAAGATGCGGGATGGGTAAAATTTCATCTAATTTCTGCAACGCATCTACCCCATCGTGTGCATAATCGATGACAATCGACGAATCCACTTTATTCAATGCGATGTTGAATATTTCATGGTCATCCGTATCATCATCAATCAGTAAGAAGTGTAAAGGCTTTTTCATAGGGCAATATGATTTATACGACTTTCTTTAATAATTATCTCGAAATCCACACGCATTTGTTGCATTTTAATAACAGATTATTACTAAATCATTCTTCCTGAAAATTATTGATAATTATCACCTCACAATGTGGCATAACTGGTACAGAATTCTATTAAATCATTGAGGCACCTTTTGGATTTTATTTGTAAATAAATAGTTTTTATATTGATGTTCAATATACTGTAAAAAAATATTATTATAAAACCCACTATTATATCATTTCCTGAAAAGGCACTTGGGGAATTATTTCCTCAACATGATCATTCTATACCTCATACCCATTTCTACCTAAACGAATTGCAATGAACAAACGAAAGCAACCTTCCAAAAAAACAGCCGTGGCGGCAGTTCCGAAACTTAAAAAGGAGTCCCTGATTCACAATGGTAACAGCACTTCAACGGACCATGCTTTTCAGGACGATCGGTTTGCTGATTTTCTTGATAGCACCGAATTATTGAAAGTGCTTACTGAAATGAAAAAAGGCAACTTCACCGTTCGCATGCCCATCGAACGCGTTGGAGTAAGTGGTAAGATTTGCGACACGCTGAACGAAATTATTGAAATCAATGAAAAAATGATGGCTTCCTTCACCAAGGCGGGAAATATCATTGGTAAACAAGGAAAGCTTAATCAGCGTATCGAAGTACGCCATACACAGGGATCATGGGCGGAAGGCGTAGAATCATTAAATAATCTTATTTCAGATCTTGTACATCCCACCATTGAAATAGCTCATGTGATCAGTTCCGTAGCGAAGGGTGATCTTTCACAACAGATGTCGCTTAAAATAGGCGACCACCCGGTGCAGGGTGAGTTCGCTACCATCGCCCGTGAAGTGAACGACATGGTAAAGCAATTGAATTTATTCTCAATGGAAGTAACCCGTGTGGCGAGAGAGGTGGGTTCGGAAGGTAAATTAGGGGGACAGGCAAAAGTAAAGGGCGTTGCGGGTGTATGGAAAGATCTTACCGACTCCGTGAACCAAATGGGAAGCAACCTTACTGCGCAGGTGAGGAATATCGCGGAGGTTACAACAGCGGTGGCTAAAGGGGATCTTTCCAAAAAGATTACGGTGGATGTAAAGGGAGAAATCCTCGAGTTGAAGAATACTATCAATACCATGGTGGATCAGTTGAATTCCTTTTCATCCGAGGTTACCCGTGTGGCATTGGAGGTTGGTACAGAAGGAAAACTCGGCGGACAGGCACAGGTGAAAGGAGTTGCTGGAACCTGGAAAGATTTGACGGATTCCGTGAACCAGATGGCCTCTAACCTTACCGGCCAGGTGCGAAACATTGCGGAGGTTACTACAGCGGTGGCCAAGGGAGACTTATCAAGACAAATTACCGTAGACGTTAAAGGCGAGATCCTTGAATTGAAGAATACGATCAATACGATGGTGGATCAGTTGAATTCCTTCTCATCTGAGGTAACACGTGTGGCAAGGGAGGTGGGGTCGGAAGGAAAACTAGGTGGTCAAGCGAAAGTAAAAGGAGTGGGTGGTGTATGGAAGGATCTTACTGATTCTGTGAACCAGATGGCTTCTAACCTTACCAACCAGGTACGTAACATTGCCGAGGTAACAACGGCGGTGGCAAAAGGAGATTTGTCGAAAAAGATTACGGTGGATGTGAAGGGTGAAATGTTGGAGCTGAAAGATACAATCAACACGATGGTGGATCAGTTGAACTCCTTTGCATCGGAAGTAACCCGTGTGGCGAGCGAAGTAGGATCGGAAGGAAAATTGGGCGGACAAGCAACAGTGAAAGGTGTAGGAGGTGTGTGGAAAGGTTTGACCGA
>Ga0190271_10002322_pt1 | contig 11446 bp, 6 predicted proteins | sample Popmic356T_FD_133747 | JGI IMG/M metagenome (GOLD analysis project Ga0190271, IMG submission 133747) | Populus adjacent soil microbial communities from riparian zone of Weber River, Utah, USA - 356 T | ecosystem: Environmental > Terrestrial > Soil > Riparian zone | place: USA: Utah | collected...
GCAATGACGACAGCGAGGCTGTAGCCAATGCGAAACGCACTGAATTCGTGAGTGAGGAATTCGACATCTTTAGCTCCTGAATGGTGTCGATCGACTGAGCAACCGTGCTTGCTCAACCCCTTCGCCGACCGTGTATTTCTATAAGTGGCATGTATTCGCGTCTCCCAAATGAAACAGCATTTGCGCCGACGCTACTTACACATGGCCGCGATGATAAGCACGTTTCAAGGGGTTTCCAAGCGGTTTGTCAGGAGTTGTTGCGCATGGGCCACGTACCCGGGCTCAAATGAGCAATCCATAGGACATATCTGACCGACCCCATGCCACCCTCGGATGGCCGATGACAGTAATCGACGAACTGCCGGAAATCCGCGATAACCCGTGCCGGCGCCGGCGGGGATCTGAGGATCGCTCTCCCCGCTCGCAGGGATACCCGCAACAGGCGGGCAATGAGGACATCCGGGGGCGGGATGGCGTCTCCCCGGGCACGACCGATTCGGCCCTCCGAAGAATCGCTCTGCGCTGCGGCCGACAGCAGGTCGAGTTCGCCGGCCGACGATCGAAGTCACGCCCGCAGTCTAACTAGTCAACGATGTCGAAGTCGCCAGCGGCGCTGGCACCCTCGTTTTCGATTAACCTTCCGGCATGAATGCGACGGTCAAGGACATCCTGCGACTGGTGGAGGCCGGCCGTACCGCCGATGCCGAAGCCGCACTGCGCCGGAAGCTCGCCGAAGCGCCGGCGAACGTCGAGTGGCGCGCGTTGCTGGCGCGAGTGCTCGCTGCCACCGGCCGCAAACCCGAAGCAATCGCGGAGCTGAAGCTTGCGGTCGAGCAGGCACCCGACGCCCGCGACGCGCGTCTTACGCTGGCGCGGCTCGCCAACGAGCTCGGGCAATCCGGACTTGCGGCACTCCATGCGCGCGTACTCACCGAGCGCGATGCGCGCGATAGCGAAGCGTGGTCCGCGCTCGGCATGGCCGCATTCGGGTTACGGAACAAGCGCGAAGCGGCGCGCGCCTTGCAACGCGCGGTGGATATCGCTCCGGCGTACGCGGCGGCGCGCTACAACCTCGCCGCCGTGCTCGCCGACCAGGATCGATCCGAGGAAGCGCTGGATCAGGCCGCCGCGGCTCTCAAGGCCGGCGCGAAGCCGCGCAGTGTTTCGCTCGTGCAGGCGCGCGCGTTCGTTCAGCTCGACCGTTTCGAGGACGCGGAAGGCCAGTTGCTCGCGTTGTTGCGCGCGGACGCAGGCGACGTCGATGCGCACGGCCTGCTCCTTCAACTGCGGCAGCTCCGCGGCGACGAGGAGCCGCTCGCCGCGATGCGCGCCGCCGCGCAGATGCCGACGGCACCACCGCGTTTGCGCCTCGCGTTCGCCGACGCGGCGCGCCGCGCCGGCGCGGCGGCCGAAGCGGAAGCGATCCTGCGGCAGCTCATGAACACTTTCGGGCCGGAACCGATGCTGCTGAGCTCGCTGGCAACGGTGCTGCAGGAAAACGGGCGCACGGGCGAGGCGCTGGATGCGGCGCGCGCGAGTATCGTCCGTCTGCCCGACGACGCCATGGTTGCAGAGAACTTCGTGGTCGCGGCCCTGTGCGCCGGCGCGAGCGCGGAGGCGCTGCCGGTCGTCGAAAAATTCCGGGCCCGCAAGCCGCTGGATCAGCGCTGGATCACCTACCGCATCGACATCGCGCGCCTGGCCGCCGAGGACGAATTTGCGAGCTGGTTCGATCCTTCGCTGGTGGTATCGGTCGTAGACCTGCCTCCGCCACCGGGATTCGCGAACACCGGAGATTTTCATTCAGCACTCGTGCCGGTGCTGCAGGCGCGGCACCGACAGCAAAATCACCCCCTCGACCAGAGTCTGCGTCACGGGACCCAGACCTCACGCAACCTGTTGCTGAATCCATGCGCGGAAATCGCGGCGCTGCTGCAGTCCTTCCGGGAAGCACTCGCGGACCTGCAGGCCCGTTGCGGCCGCGATTCAAAGCATCCATTCCACGCACGGAATACTTCGCCCGCCGAAATCGTCGGCTGCTGGTCGGTGCGGTTGCGTCGCAGCGGATTCCACGTGAACCACATCCATCCCGAAGGCTGGGTGAGCTCGGCGTACTACGCCAGCGTGCCCGGCGAAGTGGACGACTCCACGCAGCGCAGCGGGTGGCTCAAATTTGGCGAGCCCCGTTTTCCGGTACCGCGGCTCGAGCCGTTCTGGGAAGTGCAGCCCAAGCCCGGCCGCCTCGTGTTGTTTCCCTCCTATCTGTGGCATGGCACGCGAGCTTTGCGCGGCGATACGCCACGCCTGTCGGTGGCTTTCGATGCCGTACCGCAGGCCGAACTGGGCTAGGCCGCGCAGACGACGTGACGCTATATTCGCGCCATGCGTTTCTCACACGTAACCCGGGCGGCAGCGCAGCTCGCATGCCTCGCCGCAATTTCCGTGGTGTGTCTCGCCGCGCCAGCCACGGCTGCGCCCGCCGGCGCACGAGCCGGCTCCGCTTGCCAGACCGGTCAAGCGGAGCCCAAGAGCCTGGCGTTCGTGGTGCGTTACGTCGAGCGTCGACCCGCCGGGGAATTCGTCGTGACGTTTGAAAACGGCGAGGTCTGGCAGCAGAGCGACCTCAAGAACAAAGTGACCATCGTGCGCGGCGAGCAGGTCGTGATCCGCCGTTCCTCGAACGGCACCTTCACGCTCGTGTCGCGGGACGGCCAAACTACTCGCGTGAAGCGCATCAGCTGATGATGGTGTTCAAGGAACTGGTTGCGGCCGCAGCGTGTGTGGCTCTCATTGCCGCCTCACAAACCCTGTTCGCAGCGGACGATGCGAAACACCCCTGCGCGCACGTGCGCGACAGCGCAGATCGCCTTGCGTGTTACGACCAGGCTTTCGGCAAGCCCGCGGACGCCGCGGCGGCAGCGCCCCGGGAGCAGTTCGGATTCAAGGAAAAGGAAGTCGAGCGCCAGGCCGGGAAATCCGCCGAGCCTGCAGCACAGGCCAACGTCACCGCGGCAATCATCTCGCTTGCCCGGCAGGCCGATGGCAAGTTCATCGTGACGCTCGACAACGCGCAGGTGTGGTCGCAGTCGGAATTCAATTCGCAGGCCGATCTGCGGGTCGGTGACCCGGTCACCGTGCGGCGCGCCGCGCTCGGCTCCTACCTGCTGGTCACGAAAGCCGGAATCGCCACGCGCGTGAAACGGTTGAAGTGAGATTGCCTACTGCGGCAAACGCGTCGGCGTGACGCGCTTGCGAACGCGCACGGTGTTCTCCGCACCCTGCGGAAGGAATCGGATTTCTCCGCGTCGGTAGTCGATCATCAGGGCCTGTGTGGTGCCCAGGATGTCCATGCCGAGCACGATGGCCGGCTGATCGCCTACGCCCCACATGCGGAATACTTCGAAGTCGCCAAACACCACGCGCAGATTGTCGATTTCGACGCCTCCCAGGCGTATCGATGGAGCCGCTAACAGGTTCCCGAACACCGCCTGCGAAGTGGCGGCGAAAACCTGCGTGCGGCTCCGGGGATCGTCCGCCAGAGCCTGCAGGCCGGTGGCGGCGAGCAACGCGGGGTTGCCGAGCGAGCGCTCTGCGCCGGTGTCGACGATGGCTTTGACGCGCGTGCCGCCGACGAAGGCATTCACCACGGCGAGGCCGCCGAACTGCAGCCGCGCGCGCATGACTTCCCAGTTCTCGCCGACGCGCGGGCAGGCGGTGCGCAGAATCGAAACGTGCGCATTCGCGAAGTTCACATACAGGCAACCGCGCGCGAAAGCATCGGCGCCGAAGATGCCATCGGCGTCCGCGAAGACGCGTGGCTCGACCACTGGCAATTCGCTCCTGGGTAAGGTGATCTCCCCGGCGGTGATGCTCTGCACGGCCACGGTCGCGACCACTTCCGACCCGGTGATTCCGCGCAACAGTTTGGCGCGCGCCGGATCAGGTACGAGGTTCAGGCGCGCCACGACGCGCGGAGAGATCACGCTGCTCGACGCGCCGGTGTCGATCACGAACGCGAACGGCCCCACTCCATTGACGAACACCGGGGCCATCACACGGCCGATGCGATCGGGCCGTGTCGATGCCACGTAAACGAAATCTTCGGGTTTGATGTCGGCGACGGCGGGCGGCCCTTGCAGATCTGGCCCTTCCAGATCTGGAGGGGCGATCGCCGGATTGCCGGCCGGATCCCCGGCCGCAACGGCGTTCAGCGCCACCAGCATCGCGGGCGCGAGAAATCTACTGAGGCCACTGCGCGCCATGCACCGACGTTACCGCAATGGCCCAAAAAAAAGGGCGACCCTTGCAGGTCGCCCCGGCTCGAAAAGCCTTCTTTTTATCGATCAGAACTTCATGCGCACGCCCGCATAGAAGCGCTGGCCGATCGCGTCATACGTGCCCGCGTCGGTTTCGGTTCCCGTGACGTCGCTCGGCAGACCGCTGATGAGCAACGGCGGCTCCTCGTCGAACAGGTTGTTCACGCCGAGGAACACCTGGTACGCATCGCCAGGCGAGAACGTCAACTGCAGATCGACGTAGGTCTCCGACCCGACGCCGTAGGAACCAGGCGCCAGCGGGATGGCCGGATTGGTGATCGGATCCGTACCCGTCCCGGGAGTATCGAACGCGGCGAGGAACTGATCGTCGAGATCCGCGGCGGACAGGTAGGTAGTCTGCATCGTCGCGCCGAACTTTCCGATGTTGTAACCGAGCGTCAGATAGGCGCGATCTTCCGAGTCTCCCACCTCGCCTGCGGAGAGATCCTTGTCTTCACCCGGCAGCGGGATCTCGTAGTGCTCGAGCAAGTGCGTGTACGACAGGGATGCATTGAACTTGCCGGAACCGATCGGTGTATTGAAGCCCACCGTGAGATCGACGCCCTCGGCAAACTCACCACCGCTGTTCGTCACGCCAGCGTCGAGGCGGTCGATCGAACCGGCGCTGTTGGCGCCGACCGCAGCGGGTCGACGCTGCACGAAGTTGCAGAAGCTCTGATTGCCGCCGCCGTAACACTGACTGAGGATGAAGTTGCGGTCGGTCTGCACGATCGCGTCGCTGATGTCGATGCGGTAGTAGTCGATCGTGAAGTCGAACTTGTCCAGCACCGCGATTTCTTCGGGCTGGATTACCACGCCGACGGTCCAGGAATTGCCTTCTTCCTCGTTCAGGTCCGGATTGCCACGATCGAAGCCGCCGATGCCCTGGGCATCAGCCTGGTTGAGCGTGAACGCACCATTGGCGGCGATATTCGCTGACACCCCGGGCGCGGCCCGGCAGGACACCGACCTGGCGTCGCTGGAAGTCGCCGTCACCCCCACGCAGGGATCCTGAATTCCGGTCGGGAAAGTCTCGCTCGGCGGCGAGTACAGCTCGTTGATGTTCGGCGCGCGCGTCGACAGGGCCCGGATCGCGCGGAACCGCAGGGACGGAATCGGCGCCCACTCGAGTCCGGCATTCCAGCTCAACGTGTTACCCACGGTCGAGTAGTCGGACGCACGAACCGCGCCCCGGAACGACAGCGAATCGGCAAACGGCAGATCCTTGAGCAGCGGCACGTTGGCTTCGAGGTAGGCCTCTTTCACGTCGTACTCGCCTTCCGTCGGCGGAATGGCGTTGCCCGCATTGAGGCCGGCCTGCGTCAGCGGGTCGAACTCGCTGCTGCTGAACTCTTCGCGGTACTCGGCGCCCAAGGCGATCGCGAACGGACCAGCAGGCATGTCGAACACTTCGCCCGTGACGCTCGCGCCCAAAACGCGCTGCGAGGTGAATGTGGCCAGCGAACCTGGAGCCTGGATGTACTGCACCGCCGCCGGCGACATGGAGTTGAAGCCGAACACGTTCACCGGCACACATCCCTGCAGGCGTGCGTTCGCGTCGCGGCAGATGGCCTCGGTGGTGTTGCCGTCACCGTCATCGTCATCGGCATCCGGAATCGCTTCGAGTGCGTTGCGGAAGTTGAGCACGTTGACCTGGCCGCCCGAGGTCTGGGCTTCCTTGGTCTGACCGAAGGCGTAAAAACCTTCGTAGTGCCAGCGGTCGGAAGCGAACGCGCCTTCGAGGCCGCCCACGACACGGAAGGTGTCGCGTCTGGCGGTGTTGCCACGATTGCCGAAGTCCGCCATGCGCTTGGTGAAGTAGTAGTCGCGCAGGCCGTCGCCGTCTTCGTCAGCGGCATTGTTGAACACGACGTCGGGGACGACGGGATTGCGCGTCAGCACGCCGTTGACCAGGAATTCGGCAGGTGTCTGGCCGCCCACGGCCGGATAGATGTCCTCGGCGCCGAGCGCATAGGGCTCGAGGACCGACGTGGAGTTCGACGAAGCATAGGTACCTTCGAAGAACGCCCCGTGGCCTTCGGTGAACTCGAAGCTGCCGCGGCCGGCGAACAGGTAACGCTCGAGCGGCACGGCAATCGTACGGAACTCCGAACGATTGAAGCCCGTGGCGGCCTGAGTGGCGTTGCCGTTGGTGTTCCACGGAATCACGTTGCCAGCGGCGTCATACGTGAATGAACCGCCGGGAACGCCCGCCGGCTGAGTGGCGGTGAAAAAGCGTCCCTGCGGCGCGAAGCTCGAATAGAACGGACGAGTGATGTCGAACAATTCGGTTGGATCACCCGAAACAAACGCTCCGGTCGAAGCCTGGTCGATGGCAGAACGCTCGCGGTCGCGCGACATCACCTCACCCTGTTTGGTGTAGCCGACGTACGCCATGACGTTGCCACGGCCGTCGTCGGTGTTGGTACCGAACGTGATGCCGACCTGCGTCTCCTGACTGTCGCTTTCAGCACTCTGGCCGTACTGGCCATCGAAGGCCACGCCTTCGAAGTTCTTCTTGTAGATGATGTTCACGACACCGGCGACGGCATCGGAACCGTAAACGGCCGAGGCGCCGCCCGTCAGCACGTCCACCCGTTCGATGAACTGCGTGGGAATGGTGTTCATGTCCACTGCCGTCGAGCCGGGATTGCCGGACACGAAGCGGCGGCCGTCGACCAGCGTCAGGGTGCGCTCGATGCCGAGGTTGCGAAGGTCGATCGTCGCGACGCCGGCGCCGGAGGTCAGGAAGTTGGAATTCGTGCGGCTCAGCGTGGGCGTGCCGAACGTGGGATTCTTGAGCAGGATTTCCTGCAGGTTGACGGTGCCGGTCTTGGCAATGTCTTCGGAGCTGATGGTCTGCACCGGCGAGGGCGAGTCGAGATTCGTGCTGACGATGCGCGAACCGGTGACGACTACTTCTTCCATGGGTTTTTCTTCGGTGTCCTGCTCTTGCGCGAAGGCTGCCGAATTGGCGAGCAAAGTCGCCGTGCCACCCATCAAAAGCGCGAGGCGCACGGCCCGGCGGACTTTCGGATTACGAGTCATTGTTAGATCCCCATTACTTGGTGTTCCCGGTACGCACCGCGCATCGGGTTACAAGAAGAATCGCGTTCGGATCAGGCGCGTCGATGGACGAGCACGGGGTAGCGCACGTAGTCCCAAACTACGGGGACTTTAGCGTCAGGTACCCCACGAAACGCTTCAAACTCCTGCAATGGCGCCGAGGTTAGCATGAGTGTGGTTTGGAACAACACCGTATGCGATGAACCGATGGTTAGCTTTTCTAAGCTCAGACCTCATTAAATTCATCTAGTTACACGCGTGTAGGTCTAACTTGTAGGCGAGTGCCGACAGGTCATGTCGCGTACTAACCACGAGTTACTAGGGGAATGCAGGGCATTTTTTTACCGCCTCGGACGCGCCGCCGTTTTGAACTGAGGCTATCTATAGAATTGCGCCGCAATGGTCGCGCAACTCCAACAAGAAACCCGCGCCACTTCCCAACTGACGGATGGGTCCGATGCTCGGCTGCGCGCGCTCACCGAACACGCGCTCGAAATCATCACCGTCCAGAACGCCGATGGAACCTTCACCTACGCCAATGAAGCCGTGGTGCGTTACCTCGGCTATTCCGTCAGTGAGCTGCTGGGTCACAACGCCGCGGAGTTCCTGCATCCGGACGATGCCGACGCGATGCGCGAAAGGTTTCGCGGATTCCTGAGCGCGAGCGACACGCAGCCGGAATTGAATCGCTTCGAATATCGTTTCCGTCATCGCGACGGGAGCTGGTGCTGGCTCGAGAGCGTGGCTGTCAATGCGCTCGCCAATCCGGCGGTGGGCGGCATCATCGCGCACTCGCGCGACATCAACCGTCGCAAGGCCAATGAGCGCAGCCTGTCGCTCAACTACGCGCGCTACCGTACCGTCGCCGACCTGTCCGAAGGCGCGGTGTACGAATACCTGATGGACGCGCAGGGCGTGTACGGCCTCGAGTGGACCTTCGGCACGGAACGCATCTATGGCTGCAGCGAAGAAGAATATCGGCGTCGTGGCTGGCTGAGCTTTCTCGAAGGTGACGAACGGCGCGAACAGAGCCTGGCGCGCACCGAGCGGTACCTGCGCGGCGAAACCGTGGAATTCACCACGCAGATCCGCCGCGCCGATGGCGCGCTGCGCTGGATCGAGGTGAAGAATCGCCCGATCGCGGATCCGGCTACCGGCAAGTTCACGCGTCTCGTGGGCGTCTCCATCGACATCACCGAACGCAAGCAGGCTGCGGACGCGCTGCGCGAGAGCGAGTTCCGCTATCGCACCGTGGCCGAGCTCACCTCGGGTTTCGTGTATGAAGCCACGGTCGACGAAGCCGGCGAGGCGCAGGTGGTCTGGGCAAGCCCGGGGTGGGAACAGTTCTTCGGTGCCAACTTCGAAGAACTCAATCGCATCGGCTGGCGCCATGTATTTTTCACGGCCGACCACGCCGGCGCCATCCAGCGGCGTCAGCGGATACGCCAGGGCGAGCGCACGGTGATGGAACTGGCGCTGAAGACCATGCGCGGCGAGAAGCGCTGGATTCACCTCGCCAACCAGCCGCTGTTCTCATCCGATGGAAAGGTGCGCCGATACATCGGCGTGGTGCACGACATCACCGATCGGAAGACCAATGAAGAAGTGCTGCGCAGCCAGGCGCTCGCCATCGAGGTGATGCACGAGGGCATCGTGCTGTCGGACAGCGGCGGCATCATCCGCATGACCAACCCGGCCTTCGATCGCATGTTCGGCATCGTCGCCGGGTCGCTGATCGGTCGACATCTGGATCAATTGCCCTGCCATCCGCCGCTCGATCGGCGTATTGCCGAATCCGCCGATGAAGCCGCCGCGCGTGCCGGCGCCCCGCTGGTGAGCGAACTCACCGTGCGCGGCGCGAATGACGGCGACAGTGTGTTGTTCGTCGAGGCGGCCATCACGTCGCTGGTGCTCCGTGGCGAACGCTTCTGGCTGACGATGCTGCAGGATGCCACCGCGCGCCGACAGCTCGAACGAGAGGTGCTCGAAGTCAGCAACCGTGAACAGCAACGCATCGGCAATGACCTGCACGACGGCCTCGGCCAGGAGCTCACGGGAATCGCGCTGCTTTTGCGCGGGCTCGAAAATCGTGCCGAGCGCGAAGCGCCAGCGCTGTCGCCGTCGATCGAAGAAGTGGCGCTGCTGGTCAACGACGCGATTTTCACTACGCGCGCACTGGCACGCGGCCTGTCACCGGTCACGTTCGATCGGGGCGGCCTGGCGCTCGCGCTCGAAGAACTCGCGCGCCGCCTGTCGGCGATGTTTCACATCGATGTGCGCTGCGCGGCGGACCACACGCTCGATCGCGGGCTCGAATCCGTCAACGCGCTGCACCTGTACCGGATCGCGCAGGAAGCGGTCACCAACGCCGCACAGCATGGACATGCGAGCAATGTTCAGATCGAGCTGCGCTGTGACGCCGATCGTGGCCTGCTGTGCATCGAGGACAACGGCAGCGGCTTCAATCCGGCGATGCATCAGTCGAAAGGGCTCGGCCTGCGCATCATGCACTACCGCGCGCAGATGATGGCCGGCTCGCTGCGCATCGAGAGCGCGAGAGCGCGCGGCACCGTGATCCGTTGCTGGTTCCCACGCAGCGGCTAGTTAAGAGGGTACCGGGTAGGGGTTCTCGGGGTTGCGAGCCGGCGGCGCACATCTCAAGCGCAGGTGGCTCGCAACCCCGAGAACCCCTACCCGGTACCCTTTTCCCGCACCTTGATGCCGGCGGCGATCTTCTGGCTCCACTCGGCGGGGCCGGTCTGGTGCACCGACGTGCCATTCGCATCCACGGCGACGGTGACGGGCATGTCCTCCACCGTGAACTCGTAGATCGCCTCCATGCCGAGGTCTTCGAATGCCACGACGCGCGAGGCCTTGATGGCTTTCGACACCAGGTAGGCAGCGCCACCGACGGCCATGAGATAGGCCGCGCGATGTTTCGCAATCGCCTCGATGCCCGCGGGGCCGCGCTCTGCTTTGCCCACCATGGCGATCAGGCCGGTTTTCTCCAGCATCATTGCGGTGAACTTGTCCATGCGCGTCGCGGTGGTCGGACCCGCCGGACCCACCACCTCGTTGCGCACGGGATCGACAGGACCGACGTAGTAAATGACGCGATTGCGGAAATCCACGCCGGGTGGAAGTCCCTGGCCGCTGGCGAACAGGTCCGCGATGCGTTTATGCGCCGCGTCGCGACCCGTGAGCATGCGGCCGCTGAGCAGCAATTGTTCGCCCGGCTTCCAACTCGCCACCTCCGCCCGTGTGAGCGTGTCGAGATTCACGCGGCGCGCGTCGGCCGCGGGTGCCCAGTCGATCTTCGGCCAGTCGGAAAGCTTCGGCGGCTCGAGCGTGGCGGGGCCGCTGCCGTCGAGCACGAAATGCACGTGCCGCGTGGCGGCGCAGTTTGGAATCATGGCCACGGGCTTGGAGGCCGCGTGCGTCGGGTATTCGAAGATCTTCACGTCGAGCACGGTAGACAGACCACCCAGGCCCTGCGCGCCAATCCCGAGCGCATTCACCCTGTCGTAGAGCTCGATACGCAACTCTTCGATCTTGTTCGAAGGTCCCCGCGCCTTCAGCTCCGCCATGTCGATGGGCTCCATGAGCGCTTCCTTGGCGAGCAACATGGCTTTCTCGGCCGAACCGCCGATGCCGATGCCTAACATCCCGGGCGGGCACCAACCCGCGCCCATGAGCGGCACTGTCTTGAGCACCCAGTCGGTCAGTGAGTCGGACGGGTTCAGCATCACGAACTTCGATTTGTTTTCCGAGCCGCCGCCCTTGGCCGCGACGGTGATCTCGAGCTCATCGCCCGGCACCAGCTGCGTGTGGATCACGGCCGGCGTGTTGTCCTTGGTGTTCCTGCGAGAGAAGTTGGGGTCCGCGACGATCGAGGCGCGCAGCTTGTTGTCGGGATGTAGATAGGCGCGGCGCACGCCCTCGTTTATCATGTCCTCGAAACTCATGGCCGCATCCCAGCGAACGTTCATGCCGACCTTGGCGAACACCATGACGATGCCGGTGTCCTGGCAGATGGGACGGCGGCCTTCGGCGCACATGCGCGA
>Ga0190271_10002323_pt1 | contig 11442 bp, 10 predicted proteins | sample Popmic356T_FD_133747 | JGI IMG/M metagenome (GOLD analysis project Ga0190271, IMG submission 133747) | Populus adjacent soil microbial communities from riparian zone of Weber River, Utah, USA - 356 T | ecosystem: Environmental > Terrestrial > Soil > Riparian zone | place: USA: Utah | collected...
GGCGCTGTTCGTCGTCGCGGTGACAGTCGATGATCCAGCGACCCGTTCCTAGGGGGGTGCCTGTGCGCGCGATGCAGCTGCTGATCCTCCGAAGACGCGCTGCACAGGACACCTCCCCGCCACGAAAGGTGTTCCAGATAGGTCGAACCGGGACCCGCCGCGCTTGCCGACCTCGCGAATTCGCCCCTACGCGGACAAGGGAGAGCACGATGCCGAGAGCGCAAGATTCAAGCGCGATCGACCGCGGCTGCGGCCAGATAGTCGAGCACAGTTTCGGTCTTCGCCTTCCGGTTCTGGTCGACATGCAGGTGCAGCGCTTCGACACCGTGGTGGAATCGCGCCTGCCGTACCTCCGGATCGGCCTGATCGGGCTCGACTCGTATGGACAACTCGAGGAAGTCCAAGGGCCCTACCCTCCAGCGTTCCGCATTGACCTTCAACTCGTCGACTTTGGTCTTCCATCTGGTCGCCTTGATCGGCCCCAGTGCGACCAGTTGACTGAAGTCGACATCCACGTGCGCGCATGTCCTGAGGAATTCGGCTTGGTGAGGGTCGAAAACCTCGCCCGGGTCACCGCCGGACATGGTTGCGCGGGCCATTTCCGTACTGGAGACGGCAGTGACGAGCGATGCCGCGAGAACCCGCCGTGTGCCGGTCCAGTCACGTTCTACCCGATACACCGAACCGCCATCGGTGTACTCATCCGCCCACGCGCCTGCCAGCTGTGACCGGACACACGGTCGCAGTTTGACCGTCGAATCCCCGTCCTCGCCGTCGCCGCGCACCCTCAGGATGACTCCCGCAGTCAGTAATGGATGCAACGCGCCACCAGGATGCACGTAGTCTAAGAACCAGACGGAACGCCGCGCCCCTCCCGAGAGCTCGAGGTCCTTGAGCGCCTCTCGGATGTCGCCGGCGATGTTGACCTTGATCTCGACAGCCTCGACGATCGGCATAGTTCACTTCCCTTTCCGGATGGGCGCCACAATCGCGCGGGACTCCGTCTGCGGTCCAAGTTATGCGAAGCCAGGGTCGATATGGTAGCGCCACGAACACATCGGAGACCGCGCGGTAGGTGGCGCCGGACAATCAGGCAAATTCGCGACTGGCCAGACGATTGCTCGCGGCGCTGCATCCGCAGACCCACCCATTACGTCGCTGGCGTTGGTGCGCTTCCCCTCGTCGACCGCGCAGAACCATGTCGCCCTCGAAGATCGCCAGCCCATGTACGACCGAGTTGCCTGCAACATCGTGGACACCGATCGAGGGTCCGTGGCGTCTCCGTACTGTCAGAAAAAAGGTGGATCTGGGACTGGCCTGACCGAAAGGAAGGGCTGTGAGCCAGACAATCGAGATGATCGATCCTGTGGCGAAAGAGATCATCGATCAGCAGCAGATCGCCGCGCACCTGCTCGCTCAGGCGAGAGAACAAGGCGTCAGCCTCGTCGGCCCAGGAGGCCTGCTCGGCGGGTTGACCAAGACCGCGTTGGAGACAGCGCTCGAGGCTGAACTGACCGAGCATCTCGGCTACGAGAAGCAAGCCTCCAGCGCGGGTGAGAACGCGCGGAACGGGACGCGGTCCAAGACCGTGCTCACCGAGGTCGGTGCGGTGCAGATTGAGGTGCCGAGGGATCGTGAGGGGTCGTTCGAGCCGAAGATCGTCCGCAAGCGACAACGGCGCCTGGACGGGATCGATGAGATCGTGTTGTGGCTGACCGCGCGGGGGCTCACCACCGGTGAGGTCGCGGCGCATTTCGACGAGGTTTACGGCGCCAGTTTCGGCAAGACACGATCTCGAAGATCACCGAGTAGGTCATCGAGGAGTTGAGCGAATGGTCCAACCGTCCGCTGGATCGTGTGTATTGGGTGATCTTGATCGACGCGATCGTGGTGAAGGTCCGCGACCGTCAGGTCCGCAACAAGCCGTTCCACGTCGCCGTCGGGGTCACCACGGCCGGAGAGCGGGACATCCTCGGGATCTGGGCCGGCGACGGCGGCGAGGGCGCGAAGTTCTGGCTCGGCGCGCTCACCGAGATCAAGAACCGCGGAGTCGAGGACGTCTGCATCGTCGTCTGCGACGGGCTGAAGGGACTGCCGGAGTGGATCACCACCACCTGGGAGCACGCCGTCACCCAGGCATGCATCATCCATCTGATCCGCAACACGTTCAAGTACGCCTCCCGGAAGTACTGGGACCAGATCGCCCGCGACCTCCGACCGGTCTATACCGCCCCCACCGAAGCGGCTGCGAGCGCGAGGTTCGAGGAGTTCGCGCAGAAGTGGTGCACCATGTATCCGGCGATCCGGACACTCTGAGAGAACGCGTGGACGGAGTTCATCCCGTTCCTGGACTACGACGTCGAGATCCGCCGCATCATTTGCAGCACCAATGCGATCGAATCCCTCAACGCCCGCTACCGCAGAGCGGTGCGGGGGCGGGGGCACTTCCCCAACCCCGTCGCCGCGCTGAAGTGTCTCTACCTCGTGACCCGGTCGCTTGACCCGACCGGGCGAGGCAGGGCACGCTGGGTGACCAGATGGAAGCCCGCGCTGAACGCCTCCGCGATCACCTTCGAGGGCCGCATCAGCTAACCATGCGCCAGCCCAGATCCACCGTTAATCTGACCCTCCCCTACGTAAACGACGACGAGTACACCCCAGGAAGTGACACCACGCTACGAGACGCACCCTGGCGCGCTGAGGGACCGCGATAGCACTCCGTGTGCTCACCGAACCTCTAACGCACGTCCGTTAGAGGTTCGTCACCGGATCGTCACGCCTCCAACCTTGGTGGTCGGAGCTGCAGGTCCGTGGGGCCGGCACGAGGCAAAATCGCGCCTGGCGCCTCGTCCCGGTGGTCCAATGTGACGGTGATGCGACGGTGATGCGACGCGGATGCGGGAGACTAATGTCGAACGATCCGTCCGCTCATCAGGACGGGATGGTCACTCAGCTAGCAGGACGCTAACCTAGTCGGGTCGGTCCGAGCACTGGATGGAGGTGGCAAATGATCCCGGACGATTATCACGCCCTTTATGACCGCGGAGTTCAGGTAGCACGCAGCGCCGAGCGGCCAGCCGCGCAGCCCACCACCGCCGGGCGGGACCTGTTGTCCGCTGCCGTACCGGATCTGGTCATCGAGGAGGATGAAACAACAGGGCTCCCCAACAGGATCGTCAGCCGGCAGCCCAGCGGCCGGCTGTCTGCGCCAGGTCCTTCGGATCCGGGTGACGCTGTGCTTCAGTTCATCCAAGACAGACGTGCCGTCTGGAACCTCGCAGAAGAAGATGCAGCGGCTGTGCAGGTGCGTTCGGTCAGTCGCGCCGGTCTCAAGACAGCGCAGCTGTTCCAGAGTGTCGACGGCGTCGAAATCTTCGATTCGGACGTGACGGTCGCGCTCGACGACGGGAATGGCGTGATCTCCTTATCCGGGCAGTTGTTCCCCGGCGCGGGCGCCGCTGCCCGGGCGGCCCTGGAGGCCCGCACGGCGGCGCGGACCCCGGAGGACGCGATCGCCCGGGCGGCGTTCGACTTGACCCGTGTCGTTTACCAGTCCACGGATTTTGTGGTCGCGGCAACGCAGCCCGACAGTCCGTACCGGTCCTATGAGTTCAGGGCTGGTGAGAATGAGCGTCGACCCCTTTTTGAGCGGCCGGTCAGGCTGAAGGACGTGATGTTTCCGCTGGGGAATCAGCAGTTCGCCTCAGGTCACTACGTTGAGCTGTGGATCGTCGGATTTCCCGCGTTCAGTTACGTCATCGACGCGGTGGCCACTCCATTTCTCCTGTTCCGCAAGAACCTGGCCAGTGAGAGTGCTCCCTTCACTTATCGTGTGCACAACACCGGAGACGCACTGTTCCGGCCCCATGATGGGCCGGCTCCCGGGACCCCCCACCCCACCGGGATGCCCGACGGTTTTCAGGCAGCGACGGTCGCGGAACGCCTGGTCACGCTCGAGAGCCTGCCAGGCCGGGACCCATGGCTGGCACCGGGCGCAACCACCACCCGAGGAAACAACTGCGTCGCGTACGCCGATCTGCAGCCGCAGGATGGGCTGGGCGGCGGCGATGTGGTGGGAGAAATCTCCGCTACCAACACGTTCGATTACACCTACGACCACCGCCGGGACGCCAGCGACGCATCAAATCTCCAGAACAGCCTCGTCGGCATGTTCTTCCACGTCAACTGGCTCCACGACCGTTGGTACGACGCGGGCTTCGACGAGGCGGCCGGAAACGCACAGGATGACAACTTCGGCCGCGGCGGTGTCGGAGGCGATCCAATCCTGGCGGAGGGCAACGATTTCAGCGGCACCGACAACGCGAACATGTCCACCCCCGCAGATGGGGCCAGTCCTCGAATGCAGATGTTCGAGTTCCTGGGACCTCAGCCCGATCAACCGACCCGTACCAGCAACCATGAGGCGCTGATCACGTTCCACGAGATGGGCCACTACATCACCAACCGGTTGGTGGGGAATGCGAATGGTCTGACCAACCAGCAGGGCCGCGCCATGGGCGAGGGCTGGGGCGACTTCTTCGCCATCAGCATGACGTCGCAGCCCGGCGATGACTTCGTTAACGGGGTCTTCCCGGTCGGCGGCTGGACCGACCTCACTCCGACCTTCGATGACAACTACTACTTCTCGATCCGGCGATACCCGTACAGCGCGGACGCCGCGAAGAACCCGTTGACCTTCCGCCACATCAGCGCTGGCCAGTTGCTTCCGGTCGGTCCGCCCATCAGTCCGAACGCCGGCGGGTCGAACAGCGCTGTGCACAACGCTGGAGAGATCTGGTGCGCGGCACTCTGGGAGGTCTTTGTGAATCTGGTGGCGAAGCACGGACATGAAGAAGCCGAGCGGCTGATTCTGTTAGATGTGGTGGGCGGGCTCAAGCTGACGCCGTCGCGACCGACTTTCCTGCACGCCCGCGACGGGATCATTTCGACGGCAACCGCCCTCCACCCCGAGGACTTGCCTGAAGTTTGGGCGGGCTTCGCCAAACGTGGAATGGGGGTCGGGGCAGTTGCTCCGGCACAGAACTCCACCGATCTGACGGGTGTCGTGGAGAGTTTCGCGGTACCGGGTCCCTGAGCGCGTCCAGTCACCACAATCCCTCCAACTAGCCGTTCACGGGAGAGCAATGGATGTACCAGTGCCGCCTTCAGGTTGTCGCCGAAGGCGGAACGGGCGGCCGCACCCCGTCTTGCTGGCACGGTTGGAGGTCAGCTTGCGGGGCCTCTCCGGAATGGCCACGACCGGGCTGGCCGATGAGGTATCGGTCGACACTTATCGGATGGCCCTCGAAGACCTCACCGCCCACCCGACCCGGCATTCGTTCTCGTCGGCGTACCGCGACGCGGCACGAATGGTCGCCGACCGGTTCGCCGAGCTTGGATACGCCACCCGCGAGGAGCCGGTAGCCTTCAGCGGTCGCGAGACACTCAACATTGTCGCTGACAAGCCCGGCACGGCCCCGGAGGACGAGCGACGACTGGTGTACGTCGTGGCGCATCTGGACTCGATCAATGAGGCTGGGGGAGTCAACGCACCGGCACCCGGGGCAGATGACAATGCCTCCGGTGCGGCGGGAGTCCTGGAGATCGCCCGCGTGTTGGCCGCCGTCGTTACGCTGCACGACCTACGCCTGGTCGTGTTCGGTGGCGAGGAACAGGGGCTCCACGGGAGCCGCATTCACGTGGCCGAGCTGACAGACGCTGATCGGCAGAGGATCATCATGGTCGTCAACATGGACATGATCGGTCGGCTCAACACCGCCGCGCCATCCGTCCTGCTGGAGGGAGCTGCGGGTTCCCAACATGTGATCGACGCCTTGGCGCAAGCCGCCCATGACACTACGGATCTGGAGGTATTCGTCTCGCTTGAGCCCTTCGCTTCTGACCACGTGTCCTTCATCGACGCCGACCTTCCTGCGGTGCTGACCATCGAGGGCCAGGATCAGTTGAACTTAGATGAACACACCCCCAGAGACACACTCGCGGGACTGGATATTTCGGTGGCCATCAGCATCCTCCGGATGAACACCGCCGCACTTGCAACCATGCTTGGTGCGAGGGCCTGAACGGTCCGAGCCGTTGACGGCACTCCTTGCTGTCGCAGCCGGCTGGCTTTCAACCGAAGACGGCGGGCAGGGGAGCGAGCGGTGTGCTTAGACGGGCGGTGGGCCGGTAGAATCGGATTGCCGCAGGCCGGCCACGGTTTGGCGGCGGCGGAGCTTGACCCGGTTTCCCGGACACCCTGAGTTGAGGCGATGATCGTCTCGGAAGGAGTCCGTGACATGCCTGCTGCCCACCCGCCGGCGTTCCGTCGTCGAGCCCTTGATCTCGTCGCGCAGGGCAACCCTGTCGCGCAGACCGCCCGGGATCTTGGCATCAGTGGGTCCTGCCTTCGGAACTGGATATCGCGCGACGCGATCGACAACGGCCGTAAGCCTGGCCTGACGATGGACGAGCACGAGGAGCTCGTCGAGCTGCGGCGACGTCTCCGGGTGCTGGAGATGGAAAACGAGATCCTTAAGCGCGCCTCGGCCTACTTCGCCAGGGAGAACGTGCTCCCAAAATAGGGTTCCGGCTGGTCCAGGAGTTCGCCGCGGACGGGATCCCCGTTGCGGTGGCCTGCCGGTTCCTGAAGGTCTCGACCTCCGGGTATTACGACTGGGTTGGTCGACTGCCGTCACGACGCTCAGTCGCTGACGCTGCGTTGATCACGACCATCCGTCGGATTCACGCGGACTCCAGGGAGACCTATGGCGCGCCGCGTGTGCTCGCCGAGTTGCGACTCTGGCTCGGTGTTCGTGTCGGACGCAAACGGGTCGCCCGGCTCATGCGGCTCGACGGGCTGGTCGGCGTCTCGCATCGCCGCAAACGACGCGGCTGGAAGCCGGACACCGCGACGCACGAGGACCTCGTGAAGCGGCAGTTCCGCGCAGACGCGCCGAACCGATTGTGGTTCTGCGACATCACGCAGCACCGCGCCAGGGACGCATGGGTTTACTGCGCCGCCGTGATCGATGCGTACAGCCGCCGGATCGTGGGCTGGTCGATCTCGGACCGGATCACCGCGGAGATCGTCGTAGACGCGCTCGAGATGGCGCGCTGGCGGCGTCGACCTGAGCCCGGCACGGTGGTGCACGCGGATCGTGGAGCCAAGTCCTGGCTCTTCGGCCACCGACTCCGTCAGGCCGGCCTCTTCCGTTCCCTAGGCCGCGTCGCGTCGAGCGTTGACAACGCGCCCATCGAGTCGTTCTGGTGGACCATGCAACGCGAGCTCCTGGACCGCACAATCTGGGACTCCCGGGCGCAGCTCGCGTCGGCGATGTTCGAGTGGATCGAGGCGTTCTACAACCCGCGCCGCCGGGCCACCAGCCTCGGCGACCTCAGTCCCGCCGACTACGAAGCACTTCACACCGCCGCAGAAATCGCGGCATGATCAGCACACAAGAACCGTCCGGGAAACCGGGTCAGGCTCCAAGGTATCTGTAGAGGCTTGTCCCGAAACGAGGTGACGATGTTTCGAAGAGCGAAACGGCGCTGCGCGGGCGACGCGGAGCCGTGATGGAGTGTCCGCCGCTGCTCACACCGCTTTCGCGGGCTCACGTTGATCAGGGCAGGCGGCTGCCTGAGTAGGCGTCCGCCGCGTCGAGTGGATCTAGCTTCCGGCCACTGATGTGAGCGAACTCCGCCGGTGGCAGGAAATGGACGGAGACGCCAATCGGTGTGGATCCCCACAAGAAGACGGTCAACTGTTCTCCAGGGTCGCTGCCGAACAGCCGTCGGCCTCCCGTGACAGGTCCGCCGACGAGGCGCGTCTCGGGAGGACAGTGGAGGAAGTTCTGTGGTTTGTCACTAAGATTTTCGGTCCACGACTCGCCGGTGATGGCGTCGATGTGCTGTCGCCCGTTCATTCGAACCCGCAACGTCACTCGCGAACCGGGGTGAATGACCTGAAAGCCCAGCCAGACGGCCTCTCCAGGCATTGCCGGTGCAACAACGAGCGTGCCGGAGACCACGTCCTTGCACGCGCCCATCGAGGACTCATTTTCTTCACCCGCGGCGTCTTCGACGTCCGCTTTCGCCCCGGATGACGCCGGAGCGCGCATCGTCAACGGTAGCGCGCCGTACGGTCGCGGGACGTGGCCGCTCGGTACAACAGCTGGCGACCCACGGGTGCGTTCGAGGTAAACGAGAATGGCGTCGGCGATCCGAATCCGGTCGCCGTCGAGTGAGTACGGAACGGTCCCACTCAGAGTGACCCTCCCGACGCGAGCTCGTCGATCGCTGCACGAGGCACGAGCAGCTGGGCGCTCAGGCGGCGGCGATCTTCGTCGTCGGACTTGGCCGGCTCCTGCGGCCAGGCGAGGCTGGGCGCGGTCGGCCCGTGGGGCGAATGCGCGGCGCGGGCATTCGCCGAAATGCTGGTGACAATGCTCTGCTTCAACGAGTCATTGATCCGCGGTTCGTCGACCGGCGCCCACAGGAAGAAGGGCCGCAACGGCAGCACGTGCAACGTGCGTTGCCATGTGTGGATCGGAACCAGCCTGGGGACCTCGTTGCTTGCCGCGATTAACAGAATCCAGCTTCGCCACAGCATCGGCGGTGCGCTGATCGGGTGGAGCGCGTCGAGAGACTGGTTCGTGCGTTGTGTGGCGAGCGCGACTACGTCTGCGTGCTCGGGGCCGAGGGCGACGGACAGCCGGTCGACGATCCGGTCGAAACTTGTCTGGTCGAACTGCACCGGTGCCGTGACAGCGTCTCGGTCCAGCCTGCCGGTTTCCCGCTGCTCACTTTCGCGCAGCTCCGTATCGCGAGCTATCAGCATCAGATGCGCACCGAACAGCGCGAGCATTGGGTTCTCGGTCGTCTCGCACAGTTGACCCAGCTCAGCTGTTGCTATCTTGCGTTCCTCTGCCAGCGCGGTGCGAGCCTCTTCGACGGTATGCAGTTCGGGATCGGAGGGATCGAAGCCGTCTCGTGACATGAGGACGCTGACGCGAATGCGGCCAATCTCATCCTCCTCACCTGGCTCCTCGGAGGTGAACAGCTGCGTTTGCCATCCGTTCAATGCATATAGACACTGTTCTGCGGCATCGCCGAATCGATCCTCGCGGCGCGCGAAGTATGGACCCGGATCCACCTGGATGATCGTCGAGCTTTGGTGGTCGAGACCCAGTGAGTTCGGCTCGAGCGACGCGATCCTCTTACCGTCTGTAGAGAGAAGCGAAATCCGGGGCGGGCGAGCCGACGTGTCGCCGGCGATGGTATCGCTCCGAGTCATCATGAGGATCTCCGCTCGGTTGTCCACCCGGGAAGCACCTCTGTCCTCAGGCACCTGCAGGGAATCGAGCGGACGGTTAGTCGACGCCTCGGCGAGCGGAACGGCAGATCGGACGATCAGATCGCGTGAGATGTCGAGCGTCGCATCGTCCTGCAGGAGGATGAGACGTTCCGTGGCGGCGTCAGCCAACTTCGCCTTGACCTTGTACACGCCAGCGGGCAGCTCAGCGTTGAAGTCACCGACCGACCGGTCCACCAGTGCAAAGTCCTGGTCAATGATGAATATCTCGGCGAGTGGACTGCCCGCCGTAACGACGAGCCGCACGGTGGACAGCTGCCTCTCACGCGAGCTCAACTGCGACAACGGACTCTCCCATCGCCTCGAACAGTGCGGACACGTTCCCAGCGGCTACCCCAACATGGTAAAGCGCCGGCTCGAGCGATACGGTCCAGCTGGTGCCCGTGAGCTTCTTTGTCGCGATCGGTGGGGCGTTTCGACCCTGCGTAATGGTCGCGACCTGCCCGACGCACGCAGGAGGGAACGTGATTTTCACCCGCACGGTCTGTCGGGTCGGGGTCGCGAACGTGATGGGGTCGCGGGATCCGAACGCGGGCTCATGCGCCACTCCGCGGCGCTCCTTGTCGGTTTGGCTCTGAAACGTTTTCATTGCATTGCGAAGATACTCACACAGGGTGTCAGTGGTCACCGGCGTTCGCGCTTGACCCCGCAACGCCTGTACAAGTGCCCACGTGAACGCTCCATGCCAACTGCCGTCGTCCATCCGGTTTTCGACCGCCCGTAAGCCGATTCCAGCGGCAAAACCCTCGAAGATGCGGACGTGGGCCGCATTCGGGTGTCGGATCGGCGCCGCCCCGAACGCAGCCGGAGTACCTTCCACCACCGTGGGGTCAGTTCGAGTCGCACAGGTATCGGCCCACAGGATAATCTCTTTGAATGCCCCTGCCTCTGCCAGGTAGTCGGCCCAGCTCGTGACGTCGACGTTGGGCGCCCGCTCCTTGATCGCCTCCGCCGTCACTAGCGCGGCTTGCTTGCGCTTCGTCGCCCATCCGTGACCACTGACGAAGATATACAGACGTCGACCCGCGAACTGCCGGTTCTCCTCATCCTTGTAGATGCGTGGCAACCCCACCACCTGCTGCAGCGCCGCGATGACTTCCGCCTGCCCGGGCAGCCCCCGACCGTCCTCGAAGGGGTCGGGCGCTTCCGCGGATCGAATGATATGTACGTTGGCCTTCGCTAACCCGCCGCCAGCTGGATCCGCGAGCCAATCGGCGACCGCGGCGGCATCGTTGTCCGGGCCGAGGAGGTCGTGCGGCCATCCCGATGCCGTGCCGAAGTATCGACGGATACCGAAGACCAGCGCATGATCGTGAGGGTTGATCGAAGCCCCCGCGGCGCCTGCGGTGGAGCTCACGTCTCTCAGCCGGAGGTCGCGCCTGGGCCGTAGATCTCACGGATCAACGCGATGTCCTGCTCAGAGAGGTCGCTGTTCAGATCCGCGGAGAATCCGTCATTCGTCCATGCCTTCGGAATCGGGTACATCATGATGGAGTCGGCATCGAGATCGGTCGCCGTTACAGCGTTCGGGTCGTAGTGGTCCAGCACGTTATGCCGAATCTCTTCCTCAGTCCAGCTGTTCGGCGGCTGACTCAGGTCGGCGATTACCGCGGGTTCGTTCCAATCGATCCCACCCTGCGGATTCTGATGCTCGTGGATCAGCCCAAGGGCATGCCCGAACTCGTGGAGCACGACACGCCGAACCTCGTCTTCCGGTGATTCGGCGTCGATCCACCCGTAGTTCATCGTCGGCTGATCCTCCGGGATGTCACGGCACTGAATGCCGAGGTACGACCAGGAGCCATCGCCCGGCGCGAACGCGATTCGGATGTCGGATTCGGCATCGTCATCAACCCACTCCAGTTCCAACTGCGCCATCCCATCGCCGGTCCATCGCTCGGCGATGGTACGGACACGTTCGCGTAGGGACCTGTCACCCTCGACGAACTTGATGCGGATCACTTCGTTGTCCGTCCATTTCGCCTCGTTCAGCAGAGCGGCCTTGCCAGTCGTGCTCTGCGGGCCCTGCGACACCACCACGCAGTAGTGGTCCTCGTTTGAATCAGCCA
>Ga0190271_10002324_pt1 | contig 11442 bp, 8 predicted proteins | sample Popmic356T_FD_133747 | JGI IMG/M metagenome (GOLD analysis project Ga0190271, IMG submission 133747) | Populus adjacent soil microbial communities from riparian zone of Weber River, Utah, USA - 356 T | ecosystem: Environmental > Terrestrial > Soil > Riparian zone | place: USA: Utah | collected...
GCGACGGCCGTTTCGGCGGCTGGGTCCTGACCACGTCGGGCCGGCACCACGGCGAGCGGCTGTTGTCCGAGGAGTTGGCGGCCGCCTCCGTGTCGGCCGACGTGACCGATGCCTACCGGCGCTTCAGGGGTCTGAACCCCGAACTGCTCGCCGTCTGCAGCGCGTGGCAGGTGATCGATGTCGACGGAGTGCTCGTTCCGAACCCCCACGACGATTCCGGCCGCGACGCCGAGGTGATGGATCGTCTGGCGTCGTTGCACGGTCGGGTCGAGATCGTCACGGCCATGCTGTCCCGATCGTTGGAGCGGTTCGGGGGGTACGGGCATCGGCTGGATTCGGCCTTCGATCGCGTCATGACGGGCGATACCGACTGGCTCACCAGGCCCGGAATCGACTCGTATCACACCGTGTGGTTCGAACTGCACGAGGATCTCCTGGCCACGCTGGGACGAAACCGGGCCGACGAACGGCACGAGGAGGAGGCGGCGATGGCGTCGCACGAGCCCGCATGACCGCCACTCGATGTCCCAGGAGCGCGACGCGATGACCCCAGAGTTCGGCCGGGTACTGACCGCCATGGTCACCCCATTCGACGACAACGGAGAGCTCGACCTCGGTGCGGCCGAGGAGCTCGCCAGCTGGCTGGTCGAGACCGGGAGCGACGGCCTCGTCCTCGCCGGGACGACCGGTGAGAGCCCGACCCTCACCGAGAGCGAGACGTTGGCACTGTTCCGGACGGTGCGGGCCGCGGTGACCGTTCCGCTGCTCGCCGGAACGGGATCCAACAGCACGGCCCACGCCGTGTCGATGACCAAGCAGGCGACGCGGACGGGGGTCGACGGGATCCTCTCGGTCACGCCGTACTACAACCGACCGCCCCAGAGCGGCCTCGACGCCCACTTCCGCGCCGTCGCAGCGGCCACCGACCTGCCAGTGCTGATCTACGACATCCCGATCCGTACCGGCCGGAAGGTCGAAACCGAGACGCTGGTCCGTCTGGCGAACGAGGTCGACAACATCGTGGGTGTCAAGGACGCGGCGGCGAACGCACCGGAAACTGCCAACCTCATGTCGCAGGTCGGTAGCGACTTCCTGCTCTACAGCGGAGATGATCCAATGACACTGGCCTTCCTGGCCGTCGGCGCCACCGGAGTCATCTCCGTGACGTCCCACTGGGCCGCTCGCCAACTCGGCGAGATGGTCGACGCATTCGGAAAGGGTGACGTCGAGACGGCGAGGTCGATCAACCAGTCGCTCATCCCGTCCTACCTCTACCAGTCGAGTGACACGGCCCCGAACCCCATCCCCACCAAGGCTCTCCTGCGCGTGCTCGGACTGCGCGTCGGACAGTGCCGGCTGCCGATGGGTCCCGCTCCGGACGGCCTCGCGGATCAGGCCCGAGCCGTCCTGAACGGGCTGGGCTGAACGCATGGCCGCACCCGTTCACATCACGTTCCTCGGCGGTCTCGGCGAGATCGGTCGCAACTGCGCCGTGCTCGAGCTCGAGGGCTCCCTCCTCCTCATCGACTGCGGGCTCATGTTCCCCGACACCGACATGCTCGGCGTCGACCTCGTGCTTCCCGACTTCACCTGGCTGATCGAGCGGGCGGACGACATCGTCGGTGTCGTCGCCACGCACGGCCACGAGGACCACGTCGGAGCCCTTTCGTACCTGCTCCGCGATGCCAAGCTCCCGCTCTTCGGGACCGAGCTCACCCTCGGCCTCGCCCGGTCGCGGATCGAGGAGTCCGGCCTGGCCCAACGGGCGGAGTTCAACGTCGTCGACGACGGCGACACGTGGGACATCGGTCCGTTCGAGGTGGAGTTCCTCCCCGTCACGCACTCGGTCCCCCAGGGCGTCGCCACCGCCTTCCGCACGCCGCAGGGAACGATCCTGCACACCGGCGACTTCAAGCTGGACCTGACGCCGGTCGACGGCCGCCTCACCGACCTCGCCCGCATCGGCGCGTTGTCGTCCGGCGAGGGCATCCGTCTGCTGCTCTCGGACTCCACCAACGCCGACCAGCCCGGCCACGCCCGCTCCGAGACGTCGGTCGGGACGGTGCTCTACGACCTCATGCACGAGCACGAGGGCCGGCGTGTCATCACGGCGTGCTTCGCCAGCCACGTCCACCGCGTGCAACAGATCGCCGATGCCGCGTTGGCGTTCGGCCGCGTGATCGCTCCGCTCGGTCGATCGATGCGGAAGAACATGTCGATGGCCCGGGAGATGGGCCTGCTGCGCATCCCGGACGCGTCGATCATCGACATCGAGGAAGTGGACAAGCACGAGCCGGGCAAGGTGTGCGTGATCTCGACGGGCTCCCAGGGCGAGCCGATGTCGGCCCTCGCACTCCTCGCGGGCTCGGAGAACCGCTGGCTCAAGCTGACACCGGACGACACGGTGATCCTGTCCTCGCATCCCATTCCGGGGAACGAGATCAGCGTGACGAAGGTGATCGAGAACCTGGTGCGCCAGGGAGCCGAGGTCGTCCACTCCGGCATCGCCGACGTGCACGCCACCGGGCACGCCAAGGCCGAGGACCTCAAGTTGATGCTGTCCATCGCCCAGCCCGACTGGTTCGTCCCGGTCCACGGCGAATACCGACACCTCGTCGAGCACGCCCGACTCGCCCGGACCATGGGCGTGGATCCGGACCACGTGATCGTCGCCGAGGACGGCGACCGACTGGTGCTCGACGACAACGGGCTCCGTCCCGCCGGTCGGGTGCCGGCGGACTACGTGTACGTCCATGGCACGGTCGGCGACATCGGCACCGGAGTCCTGCGGGACCGCCGGATCCTCGCGGACGAAGGCGTCGTGTCGGCGATCGTGTGCGTCGATCGACGCAAGAAGCGCATCGTGGCCGGGCCCGAGATCGCCACGCGGGGCTGGATCCACGAGAAGGAGGGTGCCGAAACCCTCCTCGAGTTGGCCGAGAAGGTGCGGGTGGCGGTCCAGGGAGCGCTCAACTCGACGGATGGACCGCCCGCCGACCTCGAGAAGGTCGTTCGACGCACCGCGGGGTCGTTCGTGGCCGACAAGACACGCCGCCGACCGATGATCGTTCCCGTCATCCTCGACGCCTGATTCCCGAGGCCCGGCGCCCGACCCCGGGCGGCTGATCCGGGTCCCGGTGGCGCTCCGGGGCCGTGCTGGCGCCGTCGTCATCGGCCCCGCGCCCTCTTGCCGCGTCCGCGTCACGCGCTCTGAGTACCGTGGACCCACCGTGGCAACTCGACAGAAGTCCTCCCCCAAAGGGGCCCGTCCGACGCGGCGCCCCAACTCTCGCAATGCGCGGGCGTCGGCATCGGCGTCCCGGCGCTCGAGTCCCACGACGACCTCGCGTCGGGCCGCTGCATCACCACCCAACCCCGTCGTCGCCGTGCTTCGCGCCCACGCACGCGAGATCGGTGGACTCACCTGTTTCCTGTTCGCGGTGCTCTTCGGGCTGGGCATCTACGCCGACGGCGCCGGACCGGTCGGGCAGGGCCTGGCCGCGTTCGCCTCCGCGCTGGTCGGCCGGCTCGACGTGCTGGTCCCGCCGGGCCTCGTCGTGGGCGGATTCCTCCTCATGCGGCCTCCCGGGCCGGCGACGGACGAGGTCGATGTCGATGAGGGCCACGACCCGGAAGCCGCCGAATCCGCGGGCGGGTATCGCCACCGTGGGGTGGCTCGTCTGATCGGAGGGGTGCTCCTGGCGCTCGTGTTGGTCGGTGCGGCCCACCTCTTCGGTTCCCAGGACGTGACGGTCACGGGCGACGGCCTCGACGCGTACTCGGAGGGCGGTGGCCTCACTGGGGCGGTGATCGGGGGCGGCATCTCGACCGTCGTGGGGCGCTGGGGTGCGCTCGCCGTGCTGATCGTCGTCGCCGTGTTCGCGGTCAGCCTGCTCAGCGGCCGGTCGATCCGTCAGTTGGCGGCCGCCGTGTCGAGCGGAGCGAAGCCGCTCCTGGCCAAGGTCGGGGCGTGGCTCAACAGCCTGTTCCGCCTCGAGCGCACCGACGGCGCCGAGGCCGACAAAGCCACGGGCACCGGTGACGACTCGACCGTCGTCGACCTCTCCGACCCGACGCTGGTGTCCGGACCCGGGATCTTCGACCAGGACGCGAACACGGCGGAGATGCCGACCAAGCCCGGCCGGCGTCGGTCACGATCCAAGAAGTCCGACGACCCGACGGTGCTGGTCGCCGACCCGGGCGAACAGACCGCGGTGGAACAGATCGAGCTCGACCTTCCCCCCGGCGTGTCCGGGACGTCGTGGCGGCTGCCCCCGTTGAAGCTGCTGTCGGTCTCGGGACGTCGCGATGTCGACACCAAGGCGGTCGAGTCGCGGGGCCGCACCCTCGAGGCCGCGCTGGCCGAACACGGCGTGCAGACCCGGCTGGTCGGCATGGTGGTGGGCCCCACCGTCACCCGCTACGAGCTCGAGCTGGGTGTCGGGGTCAAGGTCTCGAAGGTGACCACGCTCCACAAGGACATCGCCTACGCGATGGCCTCGCCCGACGTGCGGATCATCGCCCCGATCCCCGGTCGTCAGGCCATCGGTGTCGAAGTGCCCAACGAGAAGCGCCAGGTGGTCGCGCTCGGCGACATCCTTGGGTCGACCGAGGCCCACGAGGCCATCCATCCCCTCGAGGTCGGCGTCGGCCGCGACATCTCCGGCCACGCCGTGATGGTGAACCTGGCCACCATGCCCCACCTCCTGATCGCCGGGCAGACCGGCGCGGGCAAGTCGTCCTGCATCAACTCGATCATCACCTCGGTCCTGATGCGGTCGACCCCGGAACAGGTCCGCATGATCCTGATCGACCCCAAGCGGGTCGAGCTCACGCAGTACAACAAGATCCCGCATCTGCTCACCCAGGTGGTCGCCAACCCGAAGAAGGCGGCCAACGCGCTCAACTGGGCCGTCAAGGAGATGGAGCGGCGGTACGACCTGCTGTCCGAGGTCGGTGTCCGCGACATCGGGGGCTACAACGCCGCGTTCGACCGGGGAGAGCTGACGGCCGGACCGGGTGACGACCGGGTGTGGGAGCGTCTCCCGTTCATCCTGGTCGTGGTCGACGAGCTCGCCGATCTGATGATGGTGGCACCGCGCGATGTCGAGGACGCCATCATCCGCATCGCGCAGATGGCCCGCGCGGTGGGCATCCACCTCGTGATCGCCACACAGCGGCCATCGGTCAACGTCATCACGGGTGTCATCAAGGCGAACATCCCGTCGCGACTCGCCTTCGCGGTCGCGTCGGCGACCGACTCCAAGGTCATCCTCGACCAGGCCGGCGCCGAACGCCTCGTCGGGCGCGGCGACATGCTGCTGCTGGGATCGGGCTCGTCCGCGCCCCAGCGCATCCAGGGCTCGTGGGTCGATGAGGACGAGGTTCACCGGGTGGTCGCGGCGTGGCGCCGGCAGGCTCCCGACGTCGAGTCGACCTACGTGGAGGGGGTCGCCGTCGAGGAGTCCGGTGGCGGCTCGGGCGGCGGCATCGGCAGCGGCGGGGACGACGATGACGACCTGTTGAACCAGGCGATGGAGCTCGTGGTGCGCAGCCAGCTCGGCTCGACCTCGATGCTGCAGCGCAAGCTCAAGGTCGGGTTCGCCCGAGCCGGCCGCCTCATGGACCTGCTCGAGCAACGGGGCGTGGTGGGACCGTCCGAGGGCTCGAAGGCCCGGACTGTGCTGATGACGACCGAGGAGTTCGAAAACCTCGTCGAATCCGGCGGGATCTGAGCCCGGCAACCCGGCGACTGGGTCGATCGACTCAGCCCCCGATCTCGGGCTGACCGGTCGCCACCGGTACGATGGTCTGGTTCGTCACCGACGGTTGGGCCACCGCGGAGCGCACCTCCGGTGTCCGTCTCCGCATCCCGCCCCTCCGCTTGCAGAGAGGGAACACCCCCGTTGCCGCGCACTTTCTGGGTCGAGACCCTCGGCTGCCCGAAGAACCAGGTCGACTCCGACAAGCTGACCGGCACCCTCGTGGCCGACGGCATGGTCGCCGCAGGCGGCCCGGACGACGCGGACCTGGTCGTGGTGAACACCTGCGCCTTCGTCGAGGACGCACGCGAGGAGAGCGTTGCGACGATCCTCGCCATCGACGAGGCCCGCCTCGACGGCTCACGGCTGGTGGTCACCGGGTGCATGGCGGAGCGGTACGGGGACGAACTGGCCGAGGCCCTGCCCGAGGTCGACACCGTCGCCGGATTCGGCGTGCCCGTCACGTTCACGGCGCGGCGCTCCTCCGGGGCCCTGTTCGCCAGCGACGAGTCGGTTCCCGAGCTCGACCTGCTGAACCTCCCTCGAGCGGCGTCGTCGCGGCCCTGGGCCTACGTCAAGGTGGCCGAAGGCTGCGACAAGGCCTGCGGGTTCTGTGCGATTCCCTCGTTCCGCGGCCCGCAGCGCTCGCGGACGATCGACGACATCTGCGCCGAGGTCGACGTGTTGGGCGCGCGGGAGATCGTGCTCGTCGCACAGGACCTCGCGGCCTACGGCCGTGACGGGACGGTGGGAGAGCGACGGATCGTCGAGCTGGTCGAGGCGGTGGCGAACCGGGTGGACTGGGTGCGGCTGCTGTACCTCTATCCGTCCGAGCTCACCGATGCGCTCATCGATGTCATCGCCACCGGTCCGGTCCCGTACTTCGACCTCTCGCTCCAGCACGTGTCGAAGCCGTTGCTGCGCCGGATGCGCAGGTGGGGTGGGACCGATCGCTTCCTCGAGCGGATCGATCGGATCCGAGCCATTCGCCCCGACGCGGCGTTCCGCTCCAACTTCATCGTCGGCTACCCGGGCGAGACCGAGGCCGACCACGACGAGTTGCTCCGATTCGTCGACGCCGCCCGGCTCGACTGGTGCGGCTTCTTCGCGTACTCGCCCGAGGACGGCACCTACGCCACCGGCCTCGACGGTGTCGTCGAACGGGACCTGATGGTCGATCGACTCGCCGAGCTGTCCGAGCGCCAGGACGTGATCACCGCGGCGCGGCGTGACGCACTGATCGGGTCGCGTGTCACGGTGTTGGTCGACGAGGTCGGGGTCGGTCGTTCCCATCGCGAGGCCCCGGAGATCGACGGCGTGATCTCGGTGCCCTCGGACCTCGCACCGGGCGAGTTCCATCTCGTCGAGATCACCGGCGCCGAGGGCCCGGACCTCGTGGCCTCCTCGATCGCGTCTCGGGGCGAACCGGTGTCGGTGGGGGAGCGATCGTGACCGACCAGGCGACGTTCGGGCCATCGGCCCTGATGACGCCCGCCAACCTGATCACGATCGTCCGCATCGCGCTCGCACCTCTGGCGTTCTGGATGATCCTGGACGAGACGTCGAGCTGGCCCCTGTTCGCCCTGTGGTTCGTGATCACCGTCTCCGACAGCGTCGACGGGTACCTGGCCCGCAAGCAGGGGGCCACGCGTTCGGGAGCGTTCCTCGACCCGCTCGCCGACAAGGTGCTGGCGCTCGGCGGCCTGTGGGCCATGGTTCTCGCCGGGCGGTTCTGGTGGTTCCCCGTGGTGCTCATCACGATCCGGGAGATCGTCATCTCGGTGTTCCGGTCGTACTGGGGTCGCCGGGGGCTCGCGGTCCCGGCGTCGAAGGTCGCGAAGTTCAAGACGCTGCTCCAGTTCAGCGCCGTCGGGTGGGTCGTGTGGCCGTGGTTCACCGACCTCACGTGGCTGGCCGACGGGTTCCTCTGGGCCGCGGTCGCCGTTTCCTGGATCAGCGCCATCCAGTACATCCTCGCCGGCTCGGCGGCCACGTCGACCATGACCGACGATCACTGACGAACTCTCCGGCGGGCCGCCGCTTCCATGACAGGCGTGGCCCGTGGCGGGTCTCGAGCGTCACGGGAGCGCCGCACAATCGAGATCGCCCTACGGTGGGTGGCCATGCGGACCGAAGTCGTCGCCATCGGCACCGAGCTCCTGTTGGGCCAGATCACCGACACGAACTCGTCGTGGATCGGCGAGCAGCTCGCCCTGGTCGGGATCGACTCGCTCTACCAGACCAAGGTGGGTGACAACCTCGACCGCATCGTCGGGGTGATCCGCCAGGCGCTGGACCGCAGCGATGCCGTCATCTGCACCGGCGGGCTCGGTCCGACCCAGGACGACCTGACCCGTGAGGCGATCGCCGCGGTGATGGGCGTGCCGCTCGAGACCGACGACGACAAGGCCGATCAGATCCTGCACATGTTCGCCGGACGGGGCCGGTCGATGCCGGCGAACAACCTCCGTCAGGCCCAGAAGCCCGTCGGATCCTCGTTCATCGCCGAACAGCCGGGGACCGCGCCCGGCCTGGTCTGCCCCGTGACCGTGGAGAATCCCGACGGCACCACGACGGACAAGGTCGTCTACGCCGTTCCCGGGGTTCCGTGGGAGATGAAGGAGATGGTGACCGGCACGGTCCTTCGCGACCTCCAGGCTCGGGCGGGGATCACGGCGGTGATCGCGAGCCGCACCCTGCGAACCTGGGGGGAGTCCGAATCGGGTCTCGCCGAGATCCTCGCTGATCGCATCGCCGAGCTCGACGAGGTCGGAAACCCGACGCTGGCGTTCCTCGCCTCGGGGGTCGAGGGCCTCAAGGTCCGCATCACCGCCAAGGCTCCGACCGACGCCGAGGCCGAGAAGGTGCTGGCCGACGAGGAGTCGCGTCTGCGGGATCGGCTCGGCAGCCTCGTGTTCGGGGTGGACGACGACTCGATGGAATCCGTCGTGATCGACCTGCTCCGGGACCGGGGATGGACCCTCGGTGTGGCCGAGTCCTTGACGGGCGGGCTCATCGGGTCACGGATCTGCGATGTGCCGGGCGTCAGCGACGTCTTCCGCGGGTCGATCGTCTCCTACGCCACGGATGTGAAGTTCGGTGTGCTCGGCGTGCCCGAGGGCCCGGTCGTGACCGAGGATGCGGCGCGGGCCATGGCCACCGGCGCTCGGCACGTTCTCGGTGCCGACGTGGGGATCGCCGCCACCGGAGTGGCCGGTCCCGACGACCAGGAGGGTCGAGCGCCGGGCACGGTGTGCCTCGCCGTCGCGATCGGCGATCCCGCGAGCGGGGGCATGGTCGAGTCCATCGAGCTACGCCTGCCGGGTCGCCGTCGTCAGGTCCGCGAGTTCACGGTGATCACGCTCCTTGCCCTCCTGCGACGACATCTGGTCGCGCTGGACTGACCGCTTCGAGGGAGGCGACCGTGACGCGCTACGGATGGAACTTCGCTCCCGCCGGTGCCCTCGCAGATCCCGACGCGCTCGTGGACGTGGCCCGTCGCGTCGAAGCGGCCGAATGGGACGCGGTCTTCCTCTGGGATCACCTCATGCGACCGGACCCCGAAGTGGCGATCCTCGATCCGTGGGTGGTGTTCGGCGCCATCGGGGCCGCGACCGACCGTGTCCTGGTCGGACCGATGGTCACACCGCTGCCTCGCCGGCGACCCCAGGTCGTGGCGAAGCAGGCGACTGCGCTCGACCGTCTCACCGGCGGACGGTGCATCCTCGGGCTCGGTCTGGGGGTCGACACCGGTCGGGAGCTCTCGGGATTCGGCGAGGTTGTCGAACTCCGCCAGCGAGCCGCGATGTTGAGCGAGGGCGCCGACGTGATCGACCGGCTGATGTCGGGCGACGTGGTCTTCATCGATGGCGAGCACTACCGGGTGGACGGGGTGTCGATGCAGCCATCGCCCGTTCAGCGCCCACGGGTGCCCATGTGGTTCGCGGCGCGCACCACGAACCGGGCGCCGCTGCGGCGGGCGGCCCGCTACGACGGCGTCTGCGTCATCGAGCTCGATCCCGATCAGCTCCGGGGCGCGGTCGAGTTCATGGCAGGCGAGCGCGGGAGCCTCGATGGGTTCGACGTCGCGATGATGATCGGCCCCGGCATCGACGCCGAGCCGTTCATCGAAGCAGGGGCGACCTGGATCATCCGTGAGATCTCGCCCGGGCCGACCCTCGGCGAGATCCACGCGCTCGTCGACGCCCCGCCGGGCTGATCCCCCTCGCTGCCTCGGTCTGGATCGTTCTGGTTCTGATTTCCGGCGCTATCGCCGGAAATGCTTGATCGAACATCCGTTCGTAACTACGGTTCTGTCGTCCGATGGCCATCAGGTGCGGCACCGCTCGATTCGGTGTCACACCCCATCTCTACGGTCAGGGCAGACAGCAGATCGGTGCCCCACAGGGCGACCCCCACCCAGCGGAAGGAACACGGGACCATGACGGTGGAGCGTGAGAAGGCACTCGAGATGGCACTCGCCCAGATCGAGAAGCAGTACGGCAAGGGCTCGGTCATGAAGATGAGCGAGAAGGGCACGATGGCGGTGGAGTCGATCTCCACGGGCGCCCTCGCACTCGACATCGCACTCGGCATCGGCGGGCTGCCCCGGGGCCGCGTGGTCGAGATCTTCGGTCCGGAGTCTTCCGGCAAGTCCACTCTGGCCATGCACGTGGTGGCCGAGGCGCAGCGCAACGGCGGCATCTGTGCCTACGTCGACGCCGAGCACGCCATGGACCCGGCCTACGCGGCCAACATCGGCGTCGACGTCGACGAGCTCCTCATCTCCCAGCCCGACACGGGGGAGCAGGCGCTCGAGATCACCGACATGTTGGTGCGTTCCGGCGCGATCGACGTGATCGTGATCGACTCGGTGGCGGCGCTCACCCCCCGGGCCGAGATCGAGGGTGAGATGGGCGACACCCACGTCGGCCTCCAGGCCCGGCTCATGTCCCAGGCGCTGCGGAAGCTGACCGGCAACCTCAACAAGTCCAACACCATCTTGATCTTCATCAACCAGCTGCGGGAGAAGATCGGCGTGATGTTCGGCTCACCCGAGACCACCCCCGGTGGTCGGGCGCTGAAGTTCTACTCGTCGATCCGGTTGGACATCCGCCGGATCGAGGCGATCAAGGACGGCGTCGAGGTGGTCGGCAACCGCACCCGCGTCAAGGTCGTCAAGAACAAGATGGCTCCGCCCTTCAAGCAGGCCGAGTTCGACATCATGTACGGCAAGGGCGTCAGCCGCGAGGGCTCGCTGCTCGACATCGGCGTCGAGATGGGCATCGTGAAGAAGTCCGGCGCCTGGTACACGTACGAGGGCGAGCAACTCGGTCAGGGTCGGGAGAACTCCAAGACCTTCCTCCACGACAACCCCGAGATCATGGTGGAGATCCAGGATCGCGTGCTCAAGGCCGTGGGGATCGGTGAACCCGACGAGATGCCTGCGGTCGATCCCGAGACCGGCGAGGTCGTCGACCCGGACGATCTTCCCATCACCCTCGACTGACCGTTTCCTGACCACACCGACCGAGCGCTGGGATCCTCGGGGCCGGACACGGGCACGCCGCCCGCGGACGGCTCCGAGAATCCCGGAACTCCGGTCCGCGGGAGTCCCGCGATCCGATCGGCCGGTGGCCCTTGGCGTTGACCGTTGACCGTTGACCGTTGACCGTTGACA